>WNFQ01002135.1_pt1 | contig 22005 bp, 18 predicted proteins | sample 5400171 | NCBI WGS metagenome assembly WNFQ01 (sample SAMN13153356, study PRJNA577476) | soil metagenome | isolation source: 20 cm soil under Madrone tree | place: USA:California | collected 2016-06-14 | reverse complement strand
CGGGACAAACAGCGACCTTTAGCGTGCTGGCGACTGGCACGGCGCCGCTCAGCTACCAGTGGCAGAAGAACGGCGCGAACATCAGTGGGGCAACCTCGGCCAGCTATACCACGCCCGCAACCACCAGCACGGACAACGGTTCCACGTTCCAGGTAGTCGTAAGCAACTCAGTGGGGAGCGTGACGAGCAGTGCCGCGACACTGACGGTGAATGTGGTGGCGCCGCTGGTCGTCTCCATTACCTCCCCGACAAATGGTTCCAACGTCTCAGGAACCATGATTGTCTCCGGCACCGCTTCGGACAGCGTAGCGGTTACCTTGGTTCAGCTCGCGGTTGACAATGGCAGCTTCTCTGACGCTGTGGGAACCAATAACTGGAGTTTCAGTCTAAACACCGTGTTGCTGAGCAACGCCACGCACACCCTCACCGCCAAAGCAACGAACAGCTCCGGCAGCACAGCTACGAGCATCCCCATATCCATCACCGTCAACAACAGCACCGGAGGTTCTACGGCCACGGTCGACTGGACTACGATACATCAGACGATTACGGGGTTTGGAGCGACTACGGCGTTCCAGTGTACTTCTCACGATGCGAATGGCGTGGACGACACAGGAATTGAATCTTCTCTACGACCAGAACACAGGAATCGGCTTGTCGCTGATCCGGCTCAAAATCGAAGAGAATGGCAGCTTTCCGTACAACACCAACGTCTTGAACGCGATGGCGAAAGGTGCAAAGGCTTGGGCCGCCGCGTGGAGCCCTCCCGCGTCCATGAAGAGCAATAACAATATAAACATGGGCGGAAGCTTGTTGGCTGGCTCCTATGGTGCCTGGGCTACGCAACTGACGAACTATGTCGCTGCTCTCAAGAACACTTACAACATTCCGATTTACACGATTTCGGTGCAGAGCGAACCCGATCTGGCCACGGCGTATGAATCCACCGTCTATACAGCGCAAAACCTTCACGACTTCGTACTGAACAATCTTTGCCCGACCTTGCAGTCGGTTGGCCTGGGCAACGTGAAGATCATGATTGCCGAGCAATCGCATTGGAATTTCAGCCTGACCACGACCACGAAGAACGATGCTGCGGCGAATGCCTGCGTCGGGATTTACGCCGCCCACGGATACACCAGCTGGGCAAGCGCCTTCGCTGTGAGTCCCGGTCAGGAACTTTGGCAAACGGAAGATGCCGACCTCGGAGCGCAAGACACCAGCACGAGCAACGGTCTCACTTGGGCGAGAAGAGTTCACGACTACCTTACCATTGCGAATGTGAATGCTTGGCACTATTGGTGGGGCGTAGACAGCCAAAGCACAACCGGACAAGGGCTATTGAACGATGCAAGCGGAACCCTAGTCATCCCCCAGCGGTACTACATGATAGGGCAGTACACGAAGTTTATCAGGCCAGGATATGTGCGCATTGGCGCGACCGTTTCTCCCGTAGCCAGTACGTATGTCTCGGCTTACAAAGATCCCACGAGCAGCAACCATGTCGTCATCGTGGCGATTAACCAGGGCAGCGGCAACGCCAACGTCACGTTTCAATTCAACGGGTTCACGGCGAATTCTGTCACTCCCTACGTTTCCAATGGAACGCTGAATCTAGCCCAACAATCCCCGGTCAGTTCCGCAGGCGGACGTTTCAGTTATTCACTACCTCCATTCAGCGTCACGACGTTTGTTAGCTCGTAGTGGTTTGGGGGGGCTTGCGCTCGCGGAACGGCTGAGAGACTCATGGTTTGCAGTCCGCCTTATTGGTCGATGGGGACGTAGCCAACTCCCATCGATACCCAGGTGAAACAGTCGGAATGGAATCCTGCGAGCTGTTGGTCTCGCCGACCGGCCCGCGAACTAGTCTACTTCTAGCGAATATCGCTTCGTGCAAACAGAATCGTCTTCCAGGGAACGCACCAGCCCGGTGAGACTTATGCGGACAAATGACGTAGACACAGGGTCGTGAAGTCATGAAGAGCGAAACGCTTTGGACATCTGTTAGGAAGGCAAACTTTGCGACGAATCAGGTGGTTGCGGCCTAGGCTTGGGAAAGCGCCTAAGTGAACGCTGAAGGGCTCGGACCGTATTCAGGACTTTCGGTACCCGGCGAAGGACGGTTACAGTCGGGTTTCTCATTTCCAGAATCTGAACAGGGACCTCCTCAATTCTGATTCCAAGCTGCCAAGCCAAGAGGACTATTTCTGTCTGGAAAACCTCGTCCGTTGTAACCGCAATTTCGCACAGTCTCTTAGCAACTGGCGCCTCAATACTCTTGAGGCCGTGCGTATCACTTCCGGGATATCCGATCAGAAGACGGAGAAGCATGTTGTAAAGCGCCGTCAAAACTCGACGTTTTAGCGGGCGCCTGTCAGCAGAATGAGGATGCCGCTTGGAACCCACGACCAACTGCGCGCGATTTGCCCGGAAGATGGCGATTGAGGAAGAAACAAACCGAGAGTCCAGGAAGTCACATTCCAGAATGGAAATATGCGTCCCCCGGCTCTCCTGCATGCCTCTTTTAATTGCTTCTCCGTAGCTGCCTCGCGGAATCATAAACACCTGAATCAGCTTCGGAAACTTTTGCTGAACGCGGAGGCAACAATCCATGGTAAAGTCGGTCGAGCCGTTCTCGACAATAATAATCTCCTTGAGCACTTCGGCTACGTCGGTCGGGAGTGTTTGGATAAAATGAGTTACGTGGGCCTCCAGACTTGCAGCCTCGTTGTGAACGGGGATAACGACGCTGCATTCCATTAATCCAGCTCCAAGACTGCAGCTCGCGCAGATTCCATCGAATCTTCCATGCTGGTGTAGTCCCAAAGGCCATAACGCCCAATAGGGAAAACACAAAATTCTCGCAACCGCCTCAAGATCGTCTCGAGGGCTTTGTCGCGTTGAGGGGTGAGATGAACGTAGGCATGACGCATCACATGAACCACCACGCAAACAACATCTCGGCTCTTTACCCAGCGAAGTTCTTCTAGGGATTCCATGACCTTTGGTTGCAAATCATGGATGAGGTCGGCCCGTTCGGCTTCCTGCGAGGGCAACCCAACTTCGACATAGATTGCGCTGTGGCCCGGCGTGCACAGACCCTTGCCAATATTGGAATAGAACCCGACGCGATAAAAAGGAATCGCGCGATCCGGCACATAAAGCCAATGAATGTCTTCAAAATCAGGACGCAACGGACCCCGCACACCGATGTTGAAGCTGATCGTCGAACTGTGCGACAGCTCCGCCGATGCGCGTACCAATTCCTCGTCATTCGTAATCTCGCAAAAGGACTTGAGCGGGATGCTGGAAAAGATCACGTCCCAGCAAAACGTCCCCTGATTCCTGGTGCAAACAGTCTTGTCTCGAAGATTCACAGCGACAATGTCTTGATTCACAGTGCAGTTTGCGATTCCTGTTCGCAGCCCCTGCACTAGTAGCCCAATCCCACCTGCTTTTGGATACCAGAAAGTTGAGTTATAGCTATTCACGCTCGGTGCTATTCCCGCGGCCATTCCTTTCCGGACTAGCTTTTCATCTGGGGCTGGGAAGAAACGTCGAACCGCATGTTTCGACAGACGGTCGAGCGAGATCGCCATTGTCTTTTCATTCTGTGGGATCAGGAATAGATCCGCCAGTGCCTGTCCAAACCCGCTCACTATAAAGTCACGGAAAGTCACATTCTCGCTATTCGAAAGACTCGGTCTTGAGTTATACGATTCCACGCACTGCGTGAAGAGCGCCGGCGGTAGTTCTGCCAGATTATATTGAATCGGGGCAGTGATAAGTTTTCCCCCAACAAAACAACATGAACGTCTGCTGATTTGAACCCACTCATCATTCTTCAAATTGGCGTATGGAATGTCTTCCGGCGTCGAATAGCGGCTGAGATGAAGAAAATGCCCGGTATAGTCGAAACAGAATTCGCCCACTTCCACCGTGCGAGTCAGCCCTCCAAATGTGGGGCATCTTTCTAGTAGGCGGAAGTCCCGTTGCCGTTGCTGGAGAATGCGGGCAGCAGTCAAGCCTGAGATGCCTCCCCCAAGAACAATAACCGGAACTTTTTGAGGCGATCCCATAGTCTGTTTTCGAAGCCTCCGAAGAATAGGGAGCGAGCGCAGTCTAACGGGCTGCTCTACACGAATTGCGGATGTTCCAATCCCAGAAGCTATCACTGGCGCGGCCGGTCATAGGGATTCGCTCGGCGGCGATAGTGTCGCCGTATTTCATGTCATGGTTGGCTGGCATCTTATGCACGAAAGCGGAACGAGCGCGGGCCAGGTACAGAGCCGATCCATCTGCAGAGAGTATCTGTTCCACTTCCCAATCGCTACTCAAATCATGAAGGATTCTCCGATCCTCCTTGTCATATATGTGGCTAAACAGAAGCCAGACCCTGTTTGTCTCTGGAAGAAGGCCAACCAGTATCTCTGAAACGTACTCTTCCGGTGCTTCGCGGTGAAAATCGCCATAAGTAAAGCGCTGGTCGCGCTTTTTCACATAAAAGTCGACCGCGGGCACGGCCCCGGAATAGATGTAAACGCCGTCTCCAGGCTCAAACCGATTCTGTAATCCGAGTAAGATTCTCTGGACGTCTTCGACCTCCGAATAAGGCTTCATAGAGCAGATTTGAAAGATACCTGATACGACGACAATACATGCAATGGCGACGAATACTGTTCTACTCACAACGCCTCTGAATCTGTTCGCAACTTGAACAAGACTCGCCGACCCTAATAGGCACAGGAGAGGGGCTAGAAACAAGCACTGTCGGGTGCCACCGTACGGATAACGGTGCAGAACCGCACAAACCAACACTATACCGAACGAGGTAATCGCCAGAACAGCTAAAGGAGAAACAATTCGCGCTCGAATCGATGTGACCAGATGAAACAATATCGCAACAGCCGAGACTAAAGCAGCTGCCACCCCCGGCAGGAGGAATGTGAGCAGTTGCTGCGTGTTCGACCGAACAAAGTGTAAGAAGCCCGTACCCAGAGTGAAGTAGTTCTCCTGCAGGTACCATGGAGTCTCCCCCCATTGATAGCGGAGAGTCAGGACAAATGACAGCAGGCCTCCTGCAACCAAGAACACAGATGCCTTCATGATTTGTGCAATTCTGACTTGGAGCTTACTGTCGGTGAACCTGAGGATCAACAGTGCAGCGAGAATCCCGAAGCTGAACAACACCAACCCGTATTGGATTAATGGGGCAAAGAATAGAGTCAAGTACAAGGGAGCCTGTGAATTGTGCTCTTCTCTGTGAGAAACATAGGACATGAAGAAATACAAGAGTAGTGCTGCGTAGAGAACGGAAAGCGAGTACTCGCGCACTTCCTGAGCAAAACGAATCTGCACGGCCGACACGCTCAGCATGAGAGCGGAGAGTGCTGCGGTCTTGTGATCAATTGAAGGAATCGTGACAAAGTAAAGCATTAAGAACACTGCAAGAACGCTAGCCACGAGCGAGGGGCTCCGCACGGCCAGCGGTCCAGCAGCTACTTTTTCGACGGCGTAGAGAACCACTGGGTGCGCAATCGGCGCACTGTGCTCACAGCGTGTTAAAACTAAAGTCTGAGCTAACGTGCCTCGGGAAATGTTTGCTGCCACCGCCTCGTCGAGCCAAAGGCTGCGTTGGGCAATGTGATAGATGCGTAGGGAGGCAGCGAACAGAACGACAAGAACGGAAACGAACAGGAATACTCGTTCCGCCCGGTGCCTTAAGGCGTTTGAATCCTTTCCTGTGGTCAGAGTGGGCTCCTCAAGTAGATCATGCATAACGAGGCGCATCAATGCGCACAGCAAGGAACAAGCCAGTTCTATTGTGCTTTCGTAGGATCCTCGAACGCTCTTCCAATCGAAACTTTGGCTACTCGGAAAGATTCATTGCGCTCTTTCCCAAAGTCGGTCCCAACCCGGTGCGACTATAAGCTGTCCGAGGACTTGCACCAAGCGCTATAAGAGTCTACATCACAGTCGTGGGCCGTGAAATTGGAATTTGGGACGCTAGGTTGAGGAATTTCTGGAGAAGCGCTTTCCCGACTCGCGCTGTAAAGCCTACTACGTGATGGCGATCCACGAGCACCTGCCACGCTGACGGGCTGTTGAGGCGGCTTCGACCTCGTGGCTAGCGTGCGAGTCTTCCACTGGAAGGAATTTCCCTATGAGTACAATAAAGGCCGTATGATGTTCGACCAACCGTTTGTCGCCATTGCGGAATGCCATTCCTGTTGCTGGTGGAAGGCACTTGGTCCTACAATTCATCAACATCTGAAATCAAACGCACACGAGGCTCTTGCACTGACTTCGATCTAACACTCCGCACTGAATATGGTGTCTATCACCAGGTGCCGGAGGGAGAACCATTCGATGCTCAAACGTGATGCTGGCATGTGTGGGGTTTTGATTACATCTTCGGTTACGTTGATCTCGGCCATTTCCTCCAAGGAGCCTGCTGCGTTTCCAGCGCGGATTCCACGCAGGAGTCAATTCTAATGCGTAAATTACTGCTTTTTGCCCTGTTGTGTTTTCCCTTGCCAACACGGGCCCAAACTGGCCTCAATCATCAGTGGATCACCTTTAACCGGGCTGGGGCACCTAACAGCAACCTGCAGTGCTTCACGCCAAACAATGTGAGCGTGTCGGGCGGGAATCTTGTTATCACAACGAAGTCCGAGACTGCGACTTGCAGCAGTTTTGACCTTCCATCCGCGACTTATCATTACACGTCCGGATTCGTATCAATGCGGGACTTCAGCTTTCTGTACGGCACCGTTGAATTTCGAGCGAAGCTCGGTGGTGGCACGAGCACTGGCGCGTGGCCGGTCGTGTGGATGGAAGATGCTTCATGCCAGGCAAGTGATCCCACCGGTACAGACGATAGCTGCAACGGGCAGGAGATCGACCTTGCCGAGATATTGGACAGCGATTTCACGCGCGTCAACCAGCAGATTCATGTCAACAACTATACCCACAGTGACGGATGCAAAGCTTTTGCCACAGACACGAGCCAGAACTTTCACGTCTACCAGTTAGTCTGGTCCGCTGGTTCACTCATCTTTAAGATCGACGGAACGACTACCTGCACGATTACCCAGAGCTACGTTCCGAACGCCGCCATGTACGTCAAGATTGATAATTTTGTGGGGAGTTTTGGTGGACCTGTGAAGAACCGCAGCTTGCCCTGGACTACTCTGGTCGATTATGTGAAAGTGACCCAGGGTTCCACTGTAATATTTGATGATCAGTTTAATCTTGAGCACGACAATCAACCGCTTCAACCGGTTTTGCCAACTCCATCTGCGAGCAACCAGTCGGGCCATACTCTAGTCCCTGAGATCTTTTTGCGTTGGCCGATATGGGCCTTCGTCATTTGTTTGGTGTTTGTCATTGCTCTGACTGCCTCCAAATTCCGCGGTCCAAAAAGCAATGGAGGGAAGAGATCTTAACTTACATTTGTGGTGGCGCCATCCGGAAACTGCAAGACTGCGGAAGTGGGAGTCGCGATTTGCCAAACTGCACACTCTCCGGTTCGGACAGTGGTCCCTTCTTTCGAAGTTGTCACATAAAGACTCGCCGCAAACCCCGTAGAATTAATCGGTCACAGCTCCTGCGCCAGATACGTCTTTCCCAAGCGCGACGTCCCTCATTTGTCTTTTGCCCAGCGCGGTCAGGGCATCCGGCAGAATGATCGCTGCGAGTCCCACAATGTAGCAAGCCGCTGCGACGCCCAGAACAAAGCGGAAACCGAACGCCATTCCGAAAATCACGGCAGCGATGGAGCCAATGACGGTGAAGAACCCATTCACGCCCCACGCCCACGGCATTAGTTCCGGCGCTTCTTCTCCGACGATTCGCAAACCTCTCGGAAAAGGCATTCCGAGGACAAATCCCAAGGGCGCTATCAACAGAAGCGAAATGAGAACTCGCAATGTCAACCCAAGACCGAGCGCTGCCGACAATATGTAGGGTGTTACAACCGCCGTGACACCGAGGGCCCCGAGGATCACCGCTATGATGGGAACGAAAGACCATTTCGAAGTGTTCCGCAAGCCGTTAGTCGCGTAAGAGCCCGCTCCCGAGGAGAGCAACAGCCCTGCCAGGACAACGGCGAGGGTATAGATGGGTTGGCCGAGAAAGAGAGTAAAACGCTGCAGAAGCACCATTTCGACCATGATGAAGCCTAGGCCGAGACAGGCAAAGTATACGACGAAGGACCACTGTCCCAGCGCTCGAAAACGTACACGCGAGGAGCGGATTAGGGGCAGTAAGATAAAAATCGCGGCGATCACGACGGCCTGAGCGAAGAGTGCGATAAGGGTCGCTTCGGCAACCGGGTGGTAACCGTCGATATCGCTGTCGCTCGCAGGCAAGAGTACCTGGCGGAGAATATGCGGACGCAAAGTTCTCCACCGCTGCCGCTGATTGAAGAACGGCTGATCATCGGTTGCAGGGCTTAAGGCCTCGCTCGTTCCGCGATAAATCGCCTGAAGATCCTGCGCTTCGGCAAACTCATGGAGCCGCCTACTGAAGAATGTCTTTTGCGGAGCCGCTTCGTAAGGCGAGAAAAAGATCTCCGGCCTCTCTTCACCAAGCAGCGGCGGCTCGCCGAATCCCAGGCGCTTTTCCAGCGCTGCGATTTCGTCGGGAGTCCATACCGACTTCTTCATCAAAAAGCAATTAAGGAATCGCGCGTGTCCGTAAGGAAGCACGGGTCCTCGAAACGCAAAAATATGGTCGGCAACGCCTCGCAGGCCGCGCTCGTCAAACATCTCCCTGGTCGTCGTGATCAGCTTGGGGATTTGATGCTTCGAACGCGTCATCATCAGCACGCCGTCGGGCGTGAGGTGATCGTAGTAATCCGCGAACGCTTCGCGCGTCAGTACGTATGTCTCGGAAAGGCTCATGGCGCCCGACAAAAGAGCGGCATCGCTCATCGTCTGCACGGAAATGATAGCGTCATAGCTATCGTGCGATCGGCGCACGAAACTTCGGCCGTCCTCGGTGACCAGGTGGACTTCCGGCTGTTCGAAAAGCCCTCCCCAGTAGGGCCGCAAAGTCTGCATGACGATCTTGTTGATTACCGGATTGATCTCAACGGCTGTGATCGAAGATGCCCCGAAGGACAAGGCTTCCAAAACCTCGCGGCCAGCGCCCGACCCGATGATGAGAACCTTGGGGTGTGGTTTGCCCACATACGCCAGGCCAGCATTTCGGAAATCATCGGTATGCGCAAGATAGTTCCGTACGCCACCGCTTAAATCAGGAATTGCCGTTCCAGCAAAACCACCATCTACGATGATGCCGAACCCCGCATCCGGTCGGCCCTTCTCAGGCGTAGCGGGGATTTTGAATACATCAACCTTGGAGAGGGCACTCCATGCCGTGTAAATCGGTTTGGCGTCGGCTGGCTGCAAGGGATGCCTCTTCGCGGCAACGACGGAAATGGGGATCAGGCGATCGCCCAGCAATGCAATCGGAAGCAGGCAAATAGCTAGCATTCCACCGACCACAGCGAATCGGCGCGCTTGTGACCAACCGAACACTGCCGCCGCCAAGAAGCCCAACAATGCGGCCATCAAAACCGAACCCGAACCCCCGAAGACCGGCATCACCAGTGTGATAGCGCAACATCCAATCCCTGCTCCAACGAGGTCTGCAGCATACAAACGGTTCACTTCTCTCGAGCGACGTGAAAAGAGCAGGGCGATGACGAGTCCAGAGAAAAAGAAGGGCACGACGAGATTCAGATAGTACAGCGGCATAAAGAGAAACTGGGACCAGTGAAAGATCAGGCCGAACGGATCGAACGGAATATGCTGCATCAGCCAATAGCTCACGATCGTCGTTCCGCCGAAGCTAAAGGAGAGAACCGAAAGGGCCTTGTCCAAGTTCTCGCGTTCCCGCAAGCTCGCCCACATCGAAAGTGTTACACCTGAAACCCCAAAGCCAAGCAATGCCGTCGAGATCACCAAGAAGCTGAAGTGGTACCAGATTGCAACCGAGAGCACGCGAGTGAATGCCAACTCGAGCAGAAGAGTCGCGGCAGAAAGAACAAAGATGCCGAGAAAATATCTCCAGTTCAATTCGCCCCTCCCACGAACGCTGGCTGGCAGGCTGAGCCACAACAGGCAGGCTCGCCAGAAAGGCCGGGTTCGATGGGCCTCTCTTTTCTAAGACGATTGCGCCGCTGGGTAAGCCTCCAAACTACCCCAGCGGAGTCAATTCATGCCTCAAATCAACTTTGGCGAAACTGATTTTGAACACAACCAAGGATGAACTAGTACGAAGGAACTACTATCAACTGGAGTTCCAAATCTCCTCGTGAAAATAAGCGGCTTATTTTCATATACTTGAGGAGGTGGTACTTCGGTAGGGCAAGGATCAAGGAATGGTATTAGGCACAATTGAGTAAGAGTTTTCCACAAAGAGCTCTGGTCGGCAAGTACTCCCGATGGTTCCTCCTGCGACGCGATGGACAAGCCTGCACAAAGTTGGCATCCTTCCGTGGCAGTGTCTGAATTGTCCGCGAAGCGCCGTTAACCGATGCGGTTTGGCAAGCACAAAGGAACATCGTTGAAACAAGATTCTCGCAGGAACAAGATCGGATTGCTCGGACCTTTCAGTTTTGGCAATCTCGGGAACGCGGCGCTGCAGCAAACGCTCGTCCAACATCTCACCAAGCACTTCCCCAATGCTGAATTCTATGGGTGCTGTATCGACCCCGAAGAGCCTGCTGATGCGCGCCAGATTCATCCATTTCCCCTTAATCGTCACGTTCCGTGGCCTCGTAAGTCTGGATCTTCCGCGCCCAATCGAGCAAGGAAGGATGAATACCCGGCGAAACCCCGTGCGATCCGCGAGTGGGTTAAGAGAACGCCTCCGTTCTTGGGTGCATGCCGCAGAGCGAGAACTGTTTGGTCCAAACTGAAAGAAGTGCAAGAGGAATTGGCGTTCTGTTACCAAGCGTATCGATTTGCCAAAGAATTTCGGCTGCTTGTAGTTGGACTCGGCGGCGTCTTCGACGAATTATGGGGAGGCAAATGGGGAGATCTTTACTCCTATTTTCGGTGGGCCGTTCTCGCACGGCTTGCCGGAACTCCTCTGGTTTGTCTAAGCGTTGGGGTGGAAGAAATTAATACTCGACTGGCCAAGTTTTTCTGTAGGACTGCACTCTCTCTGGCGGCGTACCGCTCGTTTCGTGACGTAGAGTCTAAGAAAAAAGCAGAAGCAATTGGTGTCATGGGGGAGAACCAGGTGTTTCCCGACTTGGCCTTTGGTATGCAACACGGAGATTACAGCGGCACCGTGGCCAATCGCCGAGGACCAAGAGCTGTGGGCGTCAGCCCAATGGCATATTGTGATCCTCGCTTCTGGCCAATTAAAGATTTCTCCGCATACCAAGACTATTTGAAAAAGCTCTCGTCCTTCGTGTCCTGGCTGTTGCACGTCGGATACGAAGTCGTGCTCTTTCCAACACAAGTCGGCATGGACAGTCTCGCAATTGAAGAACTCAAGGCATTGGTTCTGGAAGAACTCCCCCCTAGGTTATACGCGCGACTCAGCGATGTAAAATTGCACACAGTGGAGGAGTGTTTGGCCTTACTTTCGGGGCTCGGCACGGTGGTTACGTCTCGACTTCACGGAATTATCCTTGCTTCACTTGTAAATACTCCGGTACTAGCCATTTCACCTGCGAGCAAGATCGACAGGTTGATGGAAGATATGGAAATGACGGAATACATTTTGAACACCCAACAAATCGAATTGTCGCTGTTGATCAACCGATTCCAGAGTTTAGAGGCCAATCATGAAGTCGCCAGTAGGACAATGCAGCGATGTGTTGCCAAAAATAGGTTTGCCGTTGAGACACAGTTCGACCTTGTTTTTCGGTCGCGCCTGCTGAGACTGTAACCTTCCCTGACATCAGTGTGGAAGGGCCTTTTTCAGAGGCAACAGCTAACCACAAAAGAATCAGAAACTTGTGGTGAGCAGCTCCTAGCTATTGTAGGCTGAATGCAGCGATGAAATCTTCAGCAGAATTAATCTTAAGACCCCACACAGGGTGGCAACCCATTGATCTGCGAGAAATCTATAAGAGCAGAGAATTATTTGGGTTTCTGGTTTGGCGCGATATCAAGATCCGCTATAAACAGACAATCCTGGGCGGATTATGGGCCGTGTTTCAACCCCTGACAGCCATGTTGGTTTTTACACTTTTTTTTAGTCGGCTGGCTGGCATCCAAACGGATGGCCCGCCGTACCCGCTGTTCGCCTTTTCAGGACTGGTTCTCTGGACCTTTTTCGCAAACTCGGTCTCCCTGTCGAGCAATAGTCTGGTGGGGAACCAGGGTCTTGTATCTAAGATCTACTTTCCCCGTATCTTCATACCGTTGGCAAGCATCGGCGCCCTCGTGCTCGACCTCGTAATCGGCCTCCTTCTGGTATTTGCGATGATGATCTACTACCGCTGGCCCGTGGTGCCCGGTGCTCTGTTAATTCCCGTCTACGTGCTCGGAACACTGCTTGCCGCGAGCGGCCTAGGCCTGATTCTATCTGCTCTTAATGTGAACTTTCGCGATGTCAAGTATGCTGTTCCCTTCTTCATTCAGATGGGTCTCTTTGTAAGCCCTGTTATTTATCCTCTGCATTACATTCCGGCACGCTACCAGCTTCTGCTAGGATTCAACCCCATGTCGGGCATGATTGTCGGATTCCGACATTCGCTGCTGGGCGGCCCAACGGATCGGGCATTGGTTATGGTTTCCCTCGCCACCAGCGTTTTTCTATTCGTGGCAGGCTTGTTTATCTTTCGACGCATGGAACGGCGCTTCGCGGACATAATCTGAATGGCCCCTGTTATCGAAGCCAATCGTCTCTCGAAAAAATATGAGCTTGGCGCGTCTCGGCCTCGCGAGGACAGCCTGCGCGATGTCCTGATGCACAGCCTGCGTAGTTCATGGCAAACACTACGCCGCGGAGCGTCTGCCGGCCAGAATTCCTCCGGACCAGAATGGATGTGGGCTCTTCGAGATGTAAACTTCAGCGTCGAGCCGGGTGACATCGTTGGAATTATTGGTGTGAATGGAGCGGGAAAGAGTACTTTGCTGAAGATTCTCTCTCGAATCACGGATCCAACGGAAGGCTACGTGCGGTTGCGAGGCCGAGTGGCCAGTTTGCTGGAAGTTGGGACCGGATTTCATCCCGACTTGACTGGCCGAGAGAACATTTTTCTAAATGGCGTTATGCTGGGCATGACGAAGGCAGAGGTGCAGTCGAAGTTTGACGAGATCGTTGCTTTCTCTGAGCTTGAGAAATTCTTGGACACTCCGGTCAAGCATTACTCGAGTGGCATGTATGTCCGGTTGGGCTTTGCCGTTGCAGCTCACTTGGATCCGGAGATCCTCATCGTGGACGAGGTTCTCGCCGTTGGGGATATGGCCTTTCAGAAAAAGTGCCTTGGCAAGATGGGGGAATTCGGAGAGAGCGGCCGGACCATATTGTTTGTTTCTCACAATATCGCTGCTGTGGTCAACCTCTGCCGGAAGGGAATCGTCTTGCAGCAGGGGCAGCTCACGTTTCAGGGCGATGCGAAAAGCGCCGCTGATTATTACGTGGGCGTAGTCTCCAGCAAGGAAAAGAGGAATGGTTCCCATATGGCCGATTTGTGGAACGCTCGCGGAAGACTTCCGCAATATCATCCCTGGTTATACACACTTGAAGTATATAACGGGGAGGGAAACCCTCTCGAAAGAGAGATGGCGATCGGCGGTGCAATCCGGATGCATGTGCAATTCCTTCTTCATGAACCGTCCGAGAATTTCGACCCGCGAGTCAATATCGTCGATTTGTATGGACAGGTGGTTTTCGCCGCGAGAAGCATCTATGAGCGAGACCGGGACTGGGGTAAACGGTCGGGCCGACAGGAGATAATTTGCGAGATACCCAACCTACCTTTGACTCCCGGTGATTATCGAATCGAGGTTGCCCTCGTCATTAACGAGAAGTGCGTGGATTACGTGGAAGACGCTTGTCGTCTGAAAATTGCAGGTTCTGACTTCTACGGAACCGGCAAAATACCTTCGGCTGGATTCTTCGTGCACGAGCAATCCTGGCACTTGAAGTAAATCGATCTGGTATGGGCGTGGGTACAATCGCAGCCACTTTGATTTCGAACCAACGGCCATGCGAGAGACTTTGGCTGCTTCGATGTCGGCTAACACGGGAATGTGTCTCAGCCTGCAGAGGTTCCGCCTTGTGACCCTTCGAGGAGTATTTCAAGTGGATCTTCCTCGTTGGTTGTACTCGCGACAGATACGCCCGCGTGCGTGTGCGCCTGCGGCGCAAGTACGACAACTCGAATTAAGGAGAGTTTCTCGAAACTGCCCTAAATTCTTGTGGCCTTGGGGGACAAACTTTGATGAATGGACGCTGGCACCTTTATCAATCATCTGGTTAGATCAAGTATTAAGAAGAGCAGATCTTTCGCTTATGAAAATCATGTACGAGGGCGCCGACGAGAAAGCGGAGAGATCGAGGTCGGGCACGGTCTGATTGCTCGCCCGCCCGGAGGCTACCCCAGTAGCAAGCCGGCGTTCCGATCGGGCTGCACGATTTGCGCTGGATCAGATTCTTTGGAGAGACGAGGCGCCTTTAGAAGCGCACGTCGCTACTTTCTATGCGCTTAAGCGTTGTCATCTGTACGTGGAATCGAGCCGAAAGCCTGCAGAAGACCCTCGAAAGCATCGAGGATTCTCGGCTTCCTAAAGGGACCGATTGGGAAGTCCTAATCGTGGACAATAATTCTACAGATGCGACTTCTGCTGTTTGTCAATCATTCTTGCAAAGAAACCCGGAGCGATATCGCTACTTACTCGAGAAGCGGCAGGGAAAATCCTTCGCCCTAAACACCGCCGTTGAGAATACTAGAGGAGATATCATTGCGTTTACTGACGACGACGTATTAGTCGGGGCGGATTGGTTGTTCGCACTGCTAGTGGCTTTGGATGAGTATGACTGTGTTGGCGTAGCGGGGAGAATTGTTCCGGTTTGGAACTCGCCGAAGCCTCCTTGGTTCACCGCCGACGGGCCGTATCGCTTAATGTTGGCGATCGTGGAATATGATTTAGGGGATCAAACTCAACCTTGCCGAATCGAAAATCCTCCCTATGGTGCAAATCTAGCACTTCGGAAGAATGTATTTGATAAGTACGGGCTTTTCCGAACTGATCTAGGCCCAGTTGCAGGAACCACATTCCGTGGCGAAGATTCTGAATATTGTCGACGACTCATGAGCCGAGGAAAAAAACTGATCTATGCGCCTGGAGCTGTAGTCCATCACCCGGTGCCAGAGGAGCGCACTAAGAAGCGATACTTTGAATCGTGGTATTTCGATTACGGACGGATGCTTGTGCGAACCTCTGGCCCTTCAACCACAAGAACCAGCTACTTTGGCGTGCCTCGTTACATGCTGCGAAAGCTCATGACGTGCGTCTGGCAGTGGAACACGAGCCTTGAGCGAAAGCGGCGCTTTTACCATAAATTACAAGTTTGGCAAGCTCTTGGAGAGATTACTGAATACCGGAACGCTTTCAAGGAGAGACGCGTTTCAGAGAAAAACGGCAAGATACCAGGCAGGGACGAAAAAAACTGCCAATGAGACTCGAAAGCGGCCGCGTTGTCGCTCCCGTACGTCGCGCGAAAGGAAACAACGGGGATAACCAGCAAGTGTTATCGCAACGAGCGAATCCTCTGCTCACTGCGATGCGTCAAAGGTGCAAGGGTATGCCGCCTGGCTCAGGAAATTGGTGTCAGTAAACCAGCCTCTCTGTGGGCGCAAGGTCGCGAGATCCGAATAACGGCACGCGCAGCTAGGTTCTACCTCCTCACGGCTGTTGGTTCCGGTCCTGCCACATTCTTCTCTCTTCCATCATTTGGCCTTTTGTGGCGCAAAACTGAAGTTTGTAATAAAACCTCCGCTTGGGGGTCAGGCTGGTGACCCAGAGGACAAGATCTCGGAGGTACCATCGGAACATATATTGCGGAAAACCGAAGTAGCGTACAGCAGCCTCCGGCGCTCGCTCGATACGCGGCCGCGACTGCCCCATTCCATAATACCAAGCCTTAAAATAACACTTCCCGCCGTTGGTCCTAGATCAGTGCGAAACAATCCGTATTTCTCAAAGGCTTCTTTCCTAATAGAGAGGTTTGCACCCAAAGCTGGGGCTTTCAGTTCGCGGGGATGTTCGCCGAGATCGTAGCTAACAATGGCTGGCAAAAGTTTGTAAGGGCCCTCGGACGTCAGCCAAGCTGGCTTCTTGGAATTCCAAAGAGGGGCGATCCTACCGCCGACGCCAACGCACGGAGATGTTTCAAACATTCGAATTGTCTCAGCTAACCAAGCGGGATCCACAATGACGTCGTCATCGGTGAACGAAAGGATCCTACCCCTGGCATTTTCGATACCAGTGTTCAACGCAAAGGACTTGCCCTGCCGTTCTTCGACAATGTACCGGTAGCGTTGAGGATTCCCGCGAAGAAACTGTTGACACACGGCCGATGTTTCATCCGTAGAACGGTTATCAACGATTATCACTTCCCAATCCGTATCGTGCGGGAGTTCCGATTTTTCCAGGCTATCAAGAGTTTGGCGGAGAAGCTCCGCACGGTTCCAAGTGCAAATGATTACGCTCAATCGCATGATCTAGTCTGAGTTAACGCTGGTCTCCTGAATGTCAACTCAATCACAAAAAGATCGGGCCGCGCGCTCTCCACCTAGATTTCCGATCGTGAAGAAATGAACGCAAAACGCCGATTCCGGATAATTGCATCGCTGCAGACGCTGTGCTAAACACTTGAGAAAGAGCCCCTTTTCGCAAAGTGTTCATCGTAGCCCAATACAGACAACGAATGAACTCGCCGCGGATTGCGAAGCCCACTGGCCCGCGGCAAGCGGATCGGATTCTTCGCAGCACATCTTTCTGAAAAAAGAGTGGATCATTTATAGAATTGAATAGTTCGCGGAGCAGATTTCGTTCTACAGGCGCCAGCGTTGAGAAATCGGTCGAATTCTCTTGCACCGCCAATCGCAAATCTTCGATCATCTCGTTGTACAGTCGCTTTCTGGCCATGATGGCCATACGCCGGAGATAAGCGTAGCGCAAATCCGAAGTTCCGCAATGGGGAGCTTGGCGCCCTGGAAGGTATTCGCTCAACGGCATTTCCTTGCGTAGTTTCCGAATGAAAACCTGCATATACTCCAGCCATTTTTCTTGAATCTGTCCGGCTTTGAAAGAGTCACGCGTACTACCGCGCGCCCCTCCATGCATGCGGTAGTAAATCGTCGGGCCGGCGACCCTGGCACAGGGAAATCGGCGTGCCAACCGCACCGCCATTTCGTAGTCCTGGCAGCGGATTAAATCAGGTTCGAATGGGCCCACCTCTTGATAGCACGGTGCTCGTACGACAATCGTAGGATGGATCAGAAAACACTGTTCCATCAAGCGGACCAGAAACTCTTCTTCAGGAAAATTGGGCAGTGTCTTCTCTCTTTGAGGGATAATTCGTAAATCTTCTTGGTTCGTCGTCGATTCGATATAACTACTGTAGGTCCAACCAATTTCGGGGCGGCTCTCAAGAATGGCAACGTGGCGTTCCAGAGCGTCACTCATAGCAACGTCGTCGTCGTCCATGATCCATACGTAGTCACCCATCACTTTGGCCATGCCGAGATTCAGCGCCGAAGGCTTGCCACGGTTTTCGGATTCTAGGTATTCAATTCGTTGTCTGAATGGTTCAAGCGCAGCCGTGGTGCGGTCGGTCGATCCATCGTTAATAACAATAACTTGGTTCGGGGGAAGCGTTTGGGCAAATACGCTCTCAAGTGATTCGGCGATGAATCTCTGGCGATTGTAGGTGGCAAGGAGAACCGAGACTTTCGGGCGTGTCATTGTGAACCCTCTCGCCGTCAAGTGTTACGCACGGAAATGGAAACGTGAACGCATGAAATACTGAAGAGCGACGACCAAGTCTTCCCTCAGACCAGCCCTCCACCGTCTCAGCCAGATGTGCATCCGTGCATAGCAGCGTAGGCTTTCGATCCAACCCACGGGTGCTCGATGGATCGCAGAGAAAAAACCAAGGAAAAGTCTCCAATTAGGAAACGAAAGCTCGCCGACGCCATTCGGTTCAAACATGACCATCCGCTCGTAAGGAGAGCGGTATTTGATAGCAGACAGCCCAAATGACCTGCGGAAAAAGAGAGGTTCAGGTAGTTCTACAAAAGGTCCGTGGAGAGCGAGCTCAGCAAGAAACACAACGTCCGAGTTCGAATAGGTCCCGAAAAGATGTGTGTCCTTCAAGACGCTGTAACGAATCAGCCCAAACACGGGATTGCACATGCGGATGTTCCAGAGAAGGCAGGCGAGCCGCCAGTTGGGGGCTTCGAGCTGAAGATCCAGCCTATCTTCATAATCCTGGACAGGCACATCGTTTTCGTCAATTAACCGGGTTTTTGGATAACAGAGAACCACGTCAGACCTTTGGTCGAGGACCTCCATACAGCGCTCGATCATCGTCGGGGCGCAGAGATCGTCCGCGCCAGACCATTTGAAATACTCACCGCGAGCGAACGTAGTGACGAGATTAAAGTTCTTGGGAGCCCCGATATTTGTGCTGTTGCGATGATATTGAATGCGCGAGTCTGATGCGGCATACGAGCGGCAGATTTGCTCCGTCCCATCATTGGAACAATTATCACAAATAATGATCTCGAATTCCGTAAACGTCTGGGCAAGCAGCGAATCGAGAGTCTTCGACAAGAAACGTTCCCCGTTGTAGACGGCCAGGCCGACGCTGACTCGAGGAGATCTGCGAATTGCCGTTGTCATCTGAATCTGCTCGGATTGGAAACTCTAAAAAGCACAGTCTTTCGTTCTTCTTCGCTACATCCCAACAAACTGCAGGATGTGTCGGCTAACTAGAAAGCCAGCTTGCGACAATAGAATCCTTCGGCATTCTTTTCCGGCACATTAGACTCGATTCCGCGTAGGCGCAGCGTGGCACGGAACGTGTCTTCCGTAAACCAGTGCTTGCTTCTTTGCGACCGGAAGCATCGCAGAACAAAGTCGATCTTTTGCTTGCACAGCGATTCCGGAAGCCCCACAAAAAAATTGCGTGCACCAAAATCACCATCGTACTTGGGAAAATGACTCTTTCAACAGTTCGACGGAATCTTTTATCCTAGCCCCCTGAAGAGGGAAGTAACCATCGCGAAAGCTCTTGATGACGATGCGGGAGATGGCAGTCTTTTTCAGGAAAAGCTGCGCCGACTTTCTTGCTTCTCGTTTTCGTTGCGGTGTGGAGCTAAAGACCATCCAATAGAATTCCAAACGAGGATTTTGGTCCAGCAATCGAAGAAGCGTGCCGCCGCAACCGATTTCAATGTCGTCACAATGCGCTCCCAAGCAGAGCACTCGCCGCAACGGATTTTGTTTGTCTCCGAGACTGTACCTAAGCATGGCGATCGCTCAGGGGTGCGCGCAAGGTCTTGTTGACGGCCTCGTCAGTTGGGTTCTCTGCTTGTGCCGATTCGTCATTCGGCTTTTTCCACACTTCCCAAGGCGCATCCCCGCGCTCGTAGAGATCGTCCAGCTGCTGCTTATCCTTAAAAGTGTCCATAGCAGCAAAGTAACCGTCGTATTCATAGGCCGCCAGCTGCCCTTTTTGAATCAGACGTTGAAAAGGCTGTGCGACCAGTTCCTCTTCAGGCCCGACGTAATTGAAAATATCCCTCTTAAAAACGAATAGCCCCCCGTTGATCCGGATGTCGGAACGGGTTAGCTCTTTGATCTCGGTGACCAAGCCGCCTGGCATAGTTCGAACGACGTGATAGCTCAGACTCGGCCGCACGCTGGCGAAAGTGGCAACGGTGTCCTGCTGGCGTGCAAAGTCTAGGTAAGCCGGAAAATGAAGGTCGGTCAAGCCGTCGCAGTAGTTTGCCAAAAACAAGTCTTCGTCTCCTACGTATTTCTCAACTGCACGCAATCGCTGCCCGATGTTGGAGTTAATGCCCGTGTCCGCAAAAGTGATTTTCCAATCGTGTATATCACGGTTTGCGAGTTGCAGATCCTTGCCTCCTTGCGACAATACGAAGTCATTCGAAAGACACTCATTGTAATTGAGGAAGTACTGCTTAATGAGATCGCCGCGGTATCCAAGACACAGTACAAAATCCCGGTGCCCGAAGTGGGCGTAGTATTTCATCACATGCCAGAGAATCGGGCGGTAGCCGATTGCGACCATTGGTTTTGGGATGTGGTCCGCGTAGTCCCGCAACCGCAGTCCTAAGCCGCCACAAAAGAGCACTACCTTCATAACAGAATCCCCTTTTTACGAGGCAACCAAGAAATCACAACGAATGCCCATTTCTTCCACCTGCTTCGTGACCTCCCTTTCCCAAGTTACACTTGGCCAACAAATGAAGGTCGGGGCGATACTCTCGAAACAACCCGGAGGTCACAACTTTTGGGCCACTCCCTTGGACGAATCCGCCGCGGCGAGTTGCGTTGCTATCAACAATAATAAGGTACAAACCGGATCGCACGATAGCTGATACCCACCAGGACTTCGAAATCTCTACTGTCTCATAGTGCAAACAAAGTCTTATCCCACCGCAAAAGAATGCAGAGTTCATCGCGAGCGACCCCAGAGAAGGCTCACATCGGTAACGCCGCACTGCGAACATATTATGCAAGCAGAAATTCACAGTCGAGCTCCAGACCATTTACTTGCTGCCTGATTTCATTCGCGTACGTCGCATTCGTCAGAATTATTACGTCCGGCCGATACTCGACCAATGATTCAGGCGCCACAACGAGAGCGCCCGTGCCGGGGATGTACTTCCCCTGCCGTGCAGGGTTGATTTCCACGATATGACGGATTTCACCGTCGGGATCGATTAGGTTCAGAAAAGTGATCCCTCTGCCCGCCGCACCCCATGCCACGATCCTCCGTCCTGCTCGACGAAGTTCGTAAAGGCGATTCCGCCAATGCGACACCTTGCCATGAAAGGTATCCGCGAACCGATGCACTTCAGCGAGATCCTCTGCACGTCCGACGCGAGTTGAAACCGGATGCCCCGCGACTTCGTCAGAACTAAGCGCGCCTTCTATACTCAAATACTGCCCATCGGCGTAGCAAGGTCCTACCCGCAGAACTTTCAACCCGCATTCGCGGAACAATCTCACCAGAGAGTTTTCTGTGAAATAGGATCGGTATTCATACATTAACTGCCAGACAATTTCTTTTCGAAAAAGATTATCGGCATTCACGACTTCGAAGTAGATCCGTACGGCAGATCTATTCTCGACGGCGCGGCGCACGGATTCAACAAAGGCGCGCGGGTCTGACATGGTGTGCAAAGCCTGCCGACAAATCACCAAATCGACGGGCAGGTGTGCATAGCGCTCGTCGTAGAAATCGCGGATCCACGTGATTGGTTTGGTGCCCGCGACATCATTCCCTTCGCGCTCAAGACTTGGGTCCACGCCAATACCTGCGCCGCAGGCTCGCTCGAGCATCAAACGGAGAAAAAACCCAGGTCCACAAGCCACTTCTAGAACCGTTTTGTTCTCCAGTTGGTAGCGTGCGATCAGATCGTCGGCCAGATCAGACAAGAATCGCAGATACACTCCCGAGTGGTGCAGCGACGCCTCGTAGCCCGGTGCAAATGCGTCCTCGATCGGGATGTAAGCGCGATTTCCAATGTAACCACATTCCTGACACAGAGCGAGCAGGATATCGCCACGTGGAGCGTTCCGCGCATCCGACTCCGTCGCAAACAGACGACCAATATGGACAACGGCTCCTCGGTTTTCGAGAATATCAGCCCACTGCCTCGATTTGCAGACTGGACATAAGGTTTGCATGATCATGGTATGAGCAAATTTTGCGAATTATGCGTACGCCTTCACGCGTGGAATCGGCACGACGAACTGCCCACCCCAT
>WNFQ01002050.1_pt1 | contig 22020 bp, 19 predicted proteins | sample 5400171 | NCBI WGS metagenome assembly WNFQ01 (sample SAMN13153356, study PRJNA577476) | soil metagenome | isolation source: 20 cm soil under Madrone tree | place: USA:California | collected 2016-06-14 | reverse complement strand
TGATCACGGTCAGCGATCTGCCGGAGCCGTTTGCGACCAACTCCGCCGGAAACGCACCGACCATCGTCGGCCGGCCGGCCGACGCGTGGCCAAAAGCTCCCAAGGGCTTCAAGGTCCAGCTCTACGCGGACGGTCTCGCAACACCGCGCGTCATACGTGTGGCTCCGAACGGTGATGTCTTCGTCGCGGAAAGCGGCGGCGGGCAGATCCGCGCTTTCCGCGGGCTGACCTCGGACGGCAAGCCCGAGCGCTCCGAGGTGTTCGCGGCAAATCTCAACCAGCCATACGGCATCGCGTTTTATCCCGCCGGGCCGAATCCGAAGTGGATCTACGTGGGCGATACCGACTCGGTCATGCGCCTTCCGTACCGCAACGGTGACCTCAAGGCGACCGGTGTCGCTGCACACGTCGTCGACCTTCCGGACGGTAGCGGACACTGGACGCGGGACGTCGTCTTTTCTGCCAACGGCAAGACCTTGTTCGTTGCGGTAGGCTCAAATTCGAATGTCGACGACCCTGACACGACTGCGGCGGAAAGGCATCGCGCCGATATCCTGGCCTTCGACCCCGATGGCTCGCGCAGGCGCGTTTACGCGTCCGGAATCCGAAACCCATCGGGCCTGGCCGTTGATCCGCGCACCGGTCGATTGTGGTGCACCGTCAATGAACGCGACGGCCTGGGCGACAACCTCGTGCCCGATTACATCACTTCGGTCCGCGCGGGCGGGTTTTACGGCTGGCCGTGGTGGTACATTGGCCCGCACCAGGACCCCCGTCACGTTGGCAAGCACCCCGAACTGCGAAAACGTGTTATCGCGCCCGACGTGTTGCTGCAGCCGCACGACGCCTCCTTGCAGATTACCTTCTACCAGGGCCAGCAGTTCCCCGATGAATACCACGGGGACATCTTCGCCTCCGAGCACGGCTCTTGGAACAAATCCGTTCGCACCGGCTACGAGGTCATCCGGGTGCCGCTGCACCACAGCGGCAAGGCGAGCGGAGAATACCAGGACTTCCTGACCGGATTCGTGCTGGCGAACGGTCAGGTATGGGGCCGTCCCGTGGGCGTCACCACCGCGCTCGATGGCTCATTGCTGGTGACGGATGACGGCTCGAACTCGATCTGGCGGATCAGCTACGTCGGCGAATAGCCGCGCATCGAGGCGTTTCGAGAACAAACCGATATCAGGGGGATAGCGTGGTCGAAATCTCGGTCGTCACCTCGGTCATGAGCTTATGGATCGGGCATTTCTGCGCCACACGCAGAAGTTCCTCCCGTTGCGCGGCGCTCAGGTCACCGGTCAGCGACAGCGCCGCACTCAGGCGATAGATGCCTGCGCGTTCCTGGCTCGCATCGCGCTCCACGGAAACCTCGATACCCTGCACCGGAATATCCTTGTGTTGCGCGTACCAAAGCACCGTCAGTGCCTTGCACGCACCCAGCGCGGCATCGTAGAGGTCATGGGGAGTGGGCGCCGACGCCTCCCCGCCCTGCTCGACACTGAGGTCGGTGGCAAGACTATTTCGTCCGATGTGAATCTCATGCCGCATCGGCGCGTGCTGATGTCGAACGACTCGAATCGTCACGGTTTTGTCTCCCTCAACTCTGTTCGGGGATCAGCACGGTGTAGAGGAACCGAGGTGCGCTCCTCAAGGTCACTTTTGCAGGCCGACAGGGAATGTCCGCCAGACTGAAACGCGCTGTCTTCCTATATGGGCGCACGGCCTCGTCTTGCCATTGACCGTCCAGAACCTCGGCGGCCACCTCGTGCAGCTTGCTGCCGTTCACGTCCTGGCACTGCCCCCACTGCAAGGTAAACGTGTGCTTCGAATTCGTGCCAGCATACCTCATCGAGACCACGAGTTGGTCCGTGCGGGCGTCGTAGTAGGCCTTCGAGAAACTGTCAGCGTGCGAGCCGAGGGGCAGCAACAGTGCTGCGAGCCCGCTTCCCATAGCTGTCGCGGTCCATCGCGCGCAACGATCGCCGCGCCCGCCCGGTGCCAACCCTGCACGTGCACGCGTGCTCACGGCCCACTCCCGCCAATCGCCGTCCGATCCTGCGCGCGCTTCTCGCCGGTGGCGCGATTGACTCTGGTGCCGCCGGCGCCTGCCGTTTGCGCATCGCCGGCGTCCTGTGCTGCGAGGCCGCCGATGGCGGCCCAATCGAGGCTGTCGCCGCCTTGCGCGAGGAGCCGCAGAAAGCGGTCGTGCAGCAGGCTGCCGAACGGCATGGGCACGCGCAGACTCTCGGCCGCCTCAAGAGCGAGCCGGATGTCCTTGAATCCGAGCGGCGCGGCGAAAGCGGCCGGTTGAAACCTGCCTTCGGCGAGCAGGCCACCGTAGGTCTTGTAAGCGGGCGCCGGGAAGATTGTGGAAGTGAGCAGATCAACGTAGGCCCGCCGATCGATACCCGCCTTGCCGACGAGCGCGATGGCCTCGCCCAATGCCTCGATGGCGGCGGCGAGCAGGAAGTTTCCGCTGAGCTTGACCAGATTTGCCGCCGCGGGCTCACTGCTGATGGGAACGGTCTTCTGTCCCAACGCGTCGAAGAGCGGTTTGCACGTTTCGACCGCAGCGGCCTCGCCCCCGGCGACGATGAACAGCTTGGCTGCCGCCGCCGCATCCGGACGGCCGAAGACCGGCGCCGCGACGAAGCGCTGCCCGGCGTGCGCATGCGCCTCTGAGAGGCGTTTCGAGAGCGCGACGCTGATCGTGCTCATCGAAAGATGGATGGCGCCCTTGGCGAGGGTTTCGACAATGCCGTGCCTTGCCAACGCCACATCAACGACCGCGTTATCGTCCGCAAGCATCGTGATAATCACCTCTCCATGACAGGCATCCGCGACGGCGCCTGCCTCGTGTGCACCCAGTTCGAGGAGCGCGCGAAGCTTCTCGGGGCTGCGGTTGAACACGGTGACATCATGTCCGGCCTTCACGAGGTTCGCCGCCATGGCCGAGCCCATGTGGCCCAGCCCGATGAATCCAGTCTTCATGTCTTCAACTCCTTGGTTCTGAGCCGTCAGGCTCGTTGCAGGGGCGCCATGAACTCGGGCCCGACGGGATCGGTGATCGCCTCACTCAGGATGCGATCGATTCTCGCCCGCGTTGCCGCGCCGAGCGACCAGCCCGCCACACCGACCGCGGCCTGCAACTGGTCCGGGTGGCGGGCGCCCCAGAGCGCCACGCTGATGCCCTGGTCGAGCATCCAGCGTACGGCCAGCTGGATCACGCGCCGCTGGTAGAAATCCTGCGCAAGTTGATCGAGCTGGCCAACCGCCGTCAAGTACTGCGCGTAACGGGGCGGCTGGAACTTCGGATCGAGCCGCCGCAGATCATCGCCCTCGAAGGTGGTGTCCGCTCGCATCCGGCCGCTCAGCAGCCCGCGACACAGCGCGCCGTAGCCGAGCGTCGCGATGTTGTTCGCGCGGCAGTAGGGAAGAATCTCCCCTTCGATCGCTCGCTCGAAGAGGTTGTAGGGTGGCTGCAGCACGTGCAGCGGCGCAACCTTGCGGAAGCGCTCCATCTGTTCCACCGAGAAATTGCTGACGCCGATGGCGCGAATCTTCCCCTGATCGTGGAGCGTGCGCATCGCCTCGGCGGTTTCCTCGATGGGCACGAGCGGATCAGGCCAGTGGACCTGGTAGATGTCGATGTAGTCGGTACGCAGTCGGCGCAGCGACTCGTCGATCTCCCGCATGATCCGACCCCGGGTGGCGTTTCGGTAGACCTTGCCGGCGCGCCATTCCAGGCCCACCTTGGTGGCAATGACTGCCTGTGCGCGCAGACCGGCGGCCGCGACCGCCTGGCCAACGATCTCTTCGGACACCCCAAACCCGTATACCGGCGCCGTATCGATCAGGTTGATCCCCTGGTCCAGGGCGGCGCGGATGGTGGCGACGGCCTCACGCTTGTCGGTTCCGCCCCACATCCAGCCGCCCATCGCCCAGGTTCCGAGCGCCACGCGCGACACACGTAGCTGAGTGCCGGGAATGTCCACGGACTCGGTCTGGACCTCGTGCATCGCAGACTGGACTGACTGTCGCATGAGTTGCATGCTCCTCTTTGCTCAGAGAGTGGCTTCAGGCCGTCGGGAAAGTCGCATCGATGGTCTTGCCGTCGGGCATCTCACACGTGCCGCGGCCCCCGCCGGCCATCCCTTGGGCAGGATGTGCGAGTTCAAATTTGCAGCGCATGTGCGCACCGCTCGGAGTACCCAGATTGGCCACGACCCGGCCGGAGTAGTGAGTGACGAAGCTCGGTCCGGCATCCCAGTAGTCGAAGCTGCCAAAGCCCCAGCCCGGACGCCAGCCGGTCCACAGAGGCCCGAGGTTATCGACCCTGGTGTCCTTGGTGATCTCGAAGAACTGTCCGCTGTATGTCTGGCCGTCGGTCAGCGTCGCGCTCATTTTTCCGGAGACCGCGTCCGAGCTCTTCCAGCTGAAGGTGACCGGATCAGCGCCCGAAGCGGTCGAGCCGAACCCGGTGCCCATGGTTGTGCAGCCTGCTGCGAGTGCGAGCAGCAGCGATAGCCCTAGTTTCACCGTTCGATGTGTCACGTTGCGTCTCCTGATTGCGTCCGGCGAGCACCTTTGCCTCCGGTGTGGGGAGGGAGCATGCGCGGCGAAGGATGCGCGCTGATTTCGCCGCGCTCGGTGAGTGTTTCAGCCGTAGTGCGCTCGGCAGCAATCGCTCGGCACTGTTGCGATGACGGCGCAGGGTGCTGTGATATCTGCAGCTGTGTCGTTTCCATCGGGCTGGATAGGCAGGAACACTCTCCACGCTTGCGTAGGGTGGCGGGCCGCCCAGTAGAGTGAGGCGATTCCGCCAAGAGACGGGCGCGTGTCCGCCTTCTGCTCCGGCAGCAATGGCGCGCCCGCGATGGTGACGGCCTCCGTCTCCTGACGGCTCGGTAGGTCGGGAGCGCGAAGATCCAGATCCGCGGCATACCCCACGGTGAGGTGCAGGGACCAAAGGGCTATCCGAAGCAGTGCCGCTATGGACTTGTTCACGAGGGCTCCTTGTCGAGGTGGATGGACAGGATCCGTCCGTCCCTGCGCATCGCATCGACCACGCTCTGACAGCGGTACTCAGGACCGGGCCCCATGAGCTCGAGCACAATGACGGATCCGGAACGCCAGCCCCGCAGGTTCAATCGATAGCTGGCCTGATTGCTCAGGAGCGAGCTCAGGAACCCCGAATCGAGCGGGTCCGGGACATCCGGTGTCAGCTCGACACTCAACCGCATGTTGCACACCGCCGGTGCTGCCGTAGCGCTGTTGTTGACAAGCAGCGCGGCCAGCAGCGCGGCGCTCAAGATGCTGCCGTTGCGCCTGGCCCCGTTTGCCAGCGGATTCATGAGGACCCCGAACCTGGCTGTACGCGCGGTTTCACCAGTCGCCATGGCTCAACGCGAGGCGGATGCCTGCGGCTGTCAACTTCCGCACCGACTGCAACATTGGCCTGCTTCGTCGGGGCTTGCGCCGCCTGGCTCCTGAAGACCAGAACTTCGCCCAGAGTGATCAGCAGCGCTGCAATGAGAGTGAGCCATCGGTAACTTTTCACGAGTGCCTCCGGGAATGTCGTCTCTGCTGTTGGTGCATGAACTGTATCGACGCCCCGTAGTGCGCGTATTGCGTCCGCCGGTCACCGCATTTCAAAAGAAATGTTCGCTGCTTGCAGCCTGGCTAGGCCCGTCCCGCTTAGGCGCCGGGACTCTGCGCCGCTGTCCAACCCCCGCCGAGTGCGCGGATGAGCTGCACGCTGGCGCGCAGCTCGCGGGTATCGAGATCGACTGCTGTGAGCTCGGTTTGCAGCGAGACTGTTTGCGAGGTGACCACGTCGAGATAGCTTGTAGCGCCCTCGCGGTATTGAATGAGCGACAGATCCAGCGAACGCTGGGCCGCCGTCATGGCCGAGTGCTCCTCCGCTGCCGCGATTCGATAGTGGTGCGTCAGCGCAAGGCTGTCCTCCACCTGCTGGAACGCCGTAAGTACCACACCGCGGTACACGCTTCCGGATTCGTCCAGTGCCGCCTGCGCCTGCGCGACCTGCGCCTTGCGCTTACCGGCGTCGAACAGCGTGAACAGCAGCGATGGCCCGACCGACCAGAATGCGTTCGGCGCCGAGAGCCAGTTTCCAGCCTGCGTGGACTGATTTCCCAGCGCCGCGCTGAGCGTGACCGCCGGAAAGAACGCAGCGCGCGCGACCCCGACACTCGCGTTGGCCGCGGCGACGCGCCGCTGAGCCGCGGCGATATCCGGTCGTCGCTGCACGAGGGTTGACGGCACGCCCACCGGTATGTCTGGCGGGGCGATGTGCGTGATCCGTGGCTCGAGCGAGAATTCGGAAGCCGACTCGCCTACCAGCGCCGCGATGGCGTGTTCGGACAGTGCGCGCAGCGCGAGCGTTTGTTCGGCCAGTGAGCGGGACGTGTCGAGCTGAGTCTGGGCGCGCGCCACATCCAGGCCCGCCGCAATTCCGCCATCGTGGCGCGCCTGCGTCAACGCGAGCGCCTTTTCGTACGCCTTCACGGTTTCATCCAGCAATGCGATCTGGCGATCCAATCCTCGCAGCACGAGGTAGTCATCAGCGAGCTGAGCTTGCAGGCTCAAGCGTCCAGACTCGAGGTCCGCCGCGTACGCCTGCGCCTGGGCTCTACCGGCTGCGACTTCGTTGCGGATGCGCCCCCACAGATCGAGCTCGTAATCCGCTTGCACGCCGACCGTGAAGGAGTTGTAGTCGTTCGCCGAAGCGGCCGGACGCAGTGGTCTCATGTTCGACAGCCCATCGCGCTCCGCGTCGGCGCCGAGTACCAGCGACGGAAACAAACCGGAGCGCAGCTGATCGCTGTATGCCTTCGCCTGGTTGTAACGCGCCAACGCTGCGGCGAGATCGGGGCTGCGCTCAATCAGGCGCGTCTGCAGCGCGTTCAGATCGGCGTCGCCGTACAGCTTCCACCACTCACCGCGTGGCAGTGCGTCCGCGGGCTGCGCCGGCATCCACGGTCCGGCTTCTTTGTAGACCGCGGCGGTGGGAACGTCCGGTATCGTGAGGTGCGGCGCCATGCTACAGCCGCCGAGCGCAACGGATGTGGCAAGAACGGCTCCCGCCAGTGCGCTATTTGATTTCATCGCCCCTTACCCCTGCTGGCGTTTGCAGTGAGGCCGCCGTGAGCACCCCGCCACTCGGTGAACCGGGGGCGATTCGGACCTGGTCACCCTTACCAATGCCGTCCGGCGGACTGTCGATGATGCGATCGGTGGGCATCAGGCCCGAGGAAATCTCGATGACATCGCCCAGATCGCGAGCAATCGTGACCGGCTTCAAGGCGACGCGGTTGTCCGACCCGACCGTCGCCACGCGTGCGCCGCGGCTGTCGAAGATCAGAGCGCTGGCGGGCACGCTCAGGCTGGCCGCAGCGGGTGGCAGATCGAACCGAACGTTGGCGAACGCGCCCGGCAAGAGTTCGCCGGACCCGTTATCCACCGCTAGTTGTACGAGCGTGGAGCCGGAGGCGGGGTCCACTGACTGGGCCGAAGCCTGCACGGTGGCGATAAACCTCCGGCCCGGACGCTCCGGCACCGTCATCTGCGCCTGTGTGCCCGGGATGATCTGAGCCGCGTAGGTTTGCGGGACATTCACGTACAGACGCAGCTTGTGTGTATCGGAAACGACAAACAGCTCGAGCCCCTTGCCGCTGCCCGCGTTGATCAGCGCCCCGACATCCGTAGTCCGCTGGGTGACGGTGCCGCTGAACGGAGCGGTGATTCTCTTGAATCCCTCCATGACCTCGAGGCGCTCGACGTTCGCCTGCGTGGCCTTGACGATAGCCGTCTTGGCGGCGAAGTCGCCATTCTTCATGTCGACGTCCTGACGGGACACCGCATCGCTCTTGACCAGCTGTTGCCAGCGCGTGGCGGTCGTGCTCGCGAGCGCCGCGTTAGCCCGTGCGGTCAGCAGATCGGCCCTGGCCTGAGCCAGTTGCTGATCGAGATCGGGCGCCTCGATATCGGCGAGCAGCTGTCCCGCCTGGACTGAGGCGCCGATATCGACCCTCCAATCCTTAAGATAACCGCTGACGCGCGCATAGATCGGCGCCCGCGAGTACGCCTCCAGTCGGCCCGGCAGTGCCAGGACGGCGGAGTTGTCGCCGCGCTGCGGTTGCGCCACCGTCACGACCGGCTGCGCTTGCGCGACGGTCCACTGGCGCAGGTGGTTGCCGTTCGCTGCGCGTGCAGCGATGCCCTCCCCCACGACGAGAACGGCGATGGCGACCGCCAGCAGGGCGGCGATGCGCAGTCCGCGGCGAGAGACCGGGTGAACGACGGGTTCAGGCGACATGGGGTTCTCCGACGACAGGGGACGGTGCGACATCGCGACCGTACTTGCGATGCACGATGCTGAAGACAACGGGAACGAAGACCAGCGTGGCGACAGTTGCGAACGCCAGGCCGCCGATGACCGCGCGGCCGAGCGGCGCGTTCTGTTCTCCGCCCTCCCCCAGGCCCAGCGCCATCGGCGCCATGCCGATGATCATGGCGAGCGCGGTCATCAATACCGGACGGAAGCGCACGAATCCCGCCTCGAGCGCCGCGGCCACCGGGTCGCCGAGTTCCTCGAGGCGCTCACGCGCAAAGCTTACGACGAGCACGCTGTTGGCGGTCGCAACCCCCATGCACATGATTGCGCCGGTGAGCGCCGGTACGGACAGCGTGGTGCCGGTGGCAAACAACATCCACACGATGCCCGCAAGAGCGGCGGGGAGCGCGGTGATGATGACGAACGGATCGCTCCACGATTGAAAATTGACCACGATCAGCAGATAGATCAGCACGATGGCGCCGAGCAGGCCGATCAGCAGACCGGCGAACGCGTTGTTCATCGTCTGCACCTGGCCGAGCAGCACGACCCTGCTTCCCTTGGGCACATCCTGCACCGTGTCCTTGACGATCTTGTCGATGTCCGCCGCAACCGCGCCGAGGTCGCGACCCTGCGTGGTCGCGTAGATCTGAACCACCGGCTGAATGTCGTATTGTGAGACGACCGCGTTGGAGGCGTTGCGGGTGAGGCTCGCCACACCTCCCAGGACTTGCGGCACCGCCGTCGTCGTCGCGGTGATCGGCAGGTTCCGCAGCTCACTGAGCGTAGCGACCTTGTACTGCGGCGTCTGCATCACAATCGGGTACTGCACGCCGTTCTTCGGGTCCAACCAGAACGTGGGCGCGACCTGGCTGCTGCCCGCAAGCATGACCAGCAGGCCGTTGGTGACGTCGCGCTCAGTAAGGCCGAGGTACTGCACTTGTGCCCGATCGACGTCGACGTTGAAGCCGGGATTGCGCGCGGACTCCTGGATTCGCGCATCGGCGGCACCTGGTACGAGGCGAATGCGGCGCAGGAGCTCGGCCGCGTACTTGAAGTTCGTGGCCAGATCGGGTCCCCGTACCTGCAGATCGATCGGGGCGGGCGAGCCGAAGTTCAGGATCTGACTGACGATATCGGCGGGCAGGAACGAGAAAGTGGCACCCGGGAAGCGCACCGGTAACTCCTCGCGCAGTGTCCTCACGTAGTCGGCCGTGGGTCGATGTACTGGCTTCAGCGAGACCTGCACGTCGCCGTCCTGCGTGCCGATGGTGCCGGTGTTGTTGTAGGACAGGTTGATCCCGCTAACGGGCATTCCCACGTTGTCGACCAGCGTGCCCAGCTCAGCGGGAGGAATGACCCCGCGGATGGCGTTCTCGATCTTGGCGAACACGTTGGCTGTGTCCTCGACCCGCGTTCCTACCTGCAGCCGCACGTGCATCAGGATCTGCCCCGAATCGACCGCGGGGAAGAAATTGCGGCCGAGCATCGGCACCAGCAGGAATGAGGCCAGAACGACCCCGAAAAAGCCGACCACGAACGAGCGGCGATGACTGAGCGCGAGCTGCAGCAGATCATGATACTGCTCGCGCAGGCGTTCGAAGTGCTTCTCGAAACCAGCCTGAAAGCGTACCAGCGGGTTGCGCGACGCCCGAGCGGGGGCTTCTGCGTCCGCGCTGGCCGTGTGCCGCCGCAGCAGATAGTTCGCCATCGTGGGCACGAGCGTGCGCGACAGGATGAACGAGCTGATCATGGCGAAGATGACCGCCTCTGCCATCGGTACGAACAGAAAGCGCGCAATGCCCTGCAGGAAGAACATCGGCACGAACGCGATGCAGATACACAGCAACGACACGAACGCCGGGGTCACGATCTGCCTGGCTCCGTCGAGAATCGCGGGCTCAACCTCCTTACCCTGCTCCAGGTGCCAGTTGATGTTCTCGATCGTCACGGTCGCATCGTCGACGAGGATGCCGACTGCGAGGGCGAGCCCGCCGAGGGTCATGATGTTGAGCGTCTCTCCGAGGACAGACAGCGCGGTAATCGAACCCAGGATCGCCAGCGGGATCGATGTGGCGATGATCAGCGTCGAGCGCCAGCTGCCAAGGAACAGCAGGATCATCAGACTGGTGAGCGCAGCGGCAATCACGCCTTCGCGCACCACACTGCTGATCGCCCCGGTCACGAACACCGACTGGTCGCCGATGGGAGCGACATTCAGCGTGGCAGGCAAAATCGCCTTCAGCTGCGCCATCTTCGCCTTGATGCCCTGAATGATCGCGAGCGTCGAGGTGGCTCCGCTCTTCTCCACGGTCAGCAGAACCGAGCGTCCGCCATCGACGTGCACGATATTGGTCTGCGGCGGATAGCCGTCGCGCACCTGCGCAACGTCGCGCAAATAGACCGTTGCGCCGTTCACCGCCTTGATCGGCAGGTCAGCGAGTCCGCTGATGTCGATAGGCGAGTTGTTCAGCTGCATCGTGTATTCGAACTTACCGATCTTCTGCGTGCCCGCCGGCAGGATCAGGTTCTGCGTCGCCAGCGCGAGCGCCACATCCTGACCGGAGAGGCCCCGTGCCTGCAGAGCCGCGGGGTCCAGATCGATCTGCACTTCGCGCGTCTTGCCACCGAATGGCAGCGGGAGCGATGCGCCCGGCACGGTGATGAGCTGAGTGCGGATCATGTTCGTGCCGAGATCCGAGAGGGTCTGCTCGGACATCCCTTTGCCCGAGAGCGCGAGCTGGATGATGGGAACGGTGGAGGCGCTGTAGTTGAGCACCAGCGGTGGCGTGATACCCGGGGGCATGAGCTTCAACTGGGTCTGCGAAACGGAAGTAACCTGCGCGTTCGCGGTACGAATATCCGCAGTCGGCTGGAAGAAGATCTTGACCACCCCAAAGCCCGCGTAAGAGACCCCCTCGATGTGCTCGATATCGTTCACGGTCGTGGTGAGCGCGCGCTCGAACGGAGTCATGATGCGGCCATTCATCTGGTCCGGGGGCAAGCCGGTGAATTGCCACACGACGCTGATGACCGGAATCTGGATGTCCGGAAAGATGTCGGTGGGGGTGCGCAGCGCCGAGAGTGTGCCGAAGATGAGAATCAGCAGCGCCAGCACCACGAACGTGTAGGGACGCCGCAGAGCAATTCGGACCAGTGCCAACATGCTGTCAGTTCTCCCTCAAGCGTGCCGTCGGGCAACGAAACGGCGCTGTGGTGCGCCTCGGTCAACTCTTATTGACAGCTTGCGTGGGAGCTCTTGCGCTAGCATTTCTGCGAGCCGCGCGGGCATTTCAATTGCAACGGCGGCATGGTTGGACTGAATCCCATGCCGCGAGCACCACCGGCGTCAGGAGTGGGCGTGCGGGCGAAGCTCTGCGGCGCTCGGCGTCTGTTTCAGCCGTAATGCGTTCGGTAACGCGGCGGTGGGTTCAGTACAGGACTTCTACCGCACAGTTGAACGTATAACCCACCCCGCGTTCCGTGACGATGAAGCGGGGCTGTGACGGATCGGCTTCAATCTTGCGGCGCAGGCGGGCCACCTGAACGTCGACCGAGCGGTCATAGACCTCGTTGTCGTACACCCGGCTCGCCTCGAGGAGCTGGTCGCGCGTGAGGATCCGCTGCGGGGCGCCGAGCAGCGCGGCGAGCAGGTTGAACTCGCCGTTCGTCAAGTCGATGGGTCCCCCGCCGGGCTCCTTGAGACGCCGCGTTCGCAGGTTGAGCTCGAACTGGGCGAACCGGTAGGCACGCACCCGTCGCTCGCGCGCATGCGTCAGCGCCGCGCCTTTTGTGCGTCGCAGCACCGTTCGGATGCGCGCCAGGAGCTCGCGCGGACTGAAAGGCTTGGTCAGGTAGTCGTCCGCCCCCAGCTCGAGTCCCATGACGCGATCGGCTTCATCACGCACGCCGGTGAGCATGACTATCGGAATCGCTGAACTGTCGCGCAGCGTCCGCACGATCGCCATGCCGTCCTCGCCGGCCAGGCGCAAGTCGAGGATGACGAGATCGATCGCTTCATCCGCGAGAATCTGCGACATCTGCTTGCCGCTCGCCACGACGCTGACGCGCAGCCCGTTCTCCTGGAGGTACTCCTCTAACAGCGCACGGATCTGCGGGTCATCGTCCACCACCAGGATGTGCGGCTGAATTGTGTCCGGCATACCCGCGACCTCCGTCGCCGGGCCTTGCAATCTAGCACGAAAGGCATGGATCCGATTGGCGCGAATGGCGAAGGACGATGCGATGCGTTCGTTTGACACTTCAGGCAGGCGATCCCAGTACACGTGCAAGCGACTCGGCCAGGTCGCGGCCCCGCAGCGGCTTGCGCAGCACCTCCTTTGCTCCAACGGCGGCCGCCCGCTGCGCGAGCTGCGCGCCACCGTGGCCGCTCATCAGGATGATCGGCAAGGTAGGTTGAATGCGCCTGATTTCGTGCGCCAGCTCGGTGCCGACCAGATCCGGCATCGCCTCATCGGTGAGGATCAGATCGAAGCGCCGCGGCTCGGCCTGAAACGCCTGTAGCGCCGCGGTGCTCGATTCGAAGCCCACGGGCTGGTAGCCGAGCCCGGCGAGCATCTCCTTGGCGAGCGCAACCAGAGGACGCTCGTCGTCGACAATCATCACCGTTTCGCCGTGTCCGCGTGGCAGCTCGCCTACAGCCTCGACCACAGGTCTTCCGGCTTCTCCCGCCACCGGCAGCCAGATCTCGAACTTCGTTCCTTCTCCCGGCCTCGTGGCCACGTCGATAGCGCCTCCAAGCTCGGCAATGATGCCGTGCACGAGCGACAGACCGAGGCCAGTGCCCTCGCCGACACCCTTGGTGGTAAAGAACGGATCAAACATCCGCTCCAACACCGCAGGCGCAATGCCGGTGCCGGTGTCGCTCACGACGAGCCGCACATACTCCCCCGGGGAGAGAGTCCCCCGCGAAAGCGAGCGTTGCTCGGCCAACTCGACGCGCTCGAGAGCCACGCCGAGTACACCACCGTGCTCCATGGCATGGAGCGCATTGGTACACAGATTCATCGCCACCTGATGCAGATGCGTCGCATCGCCGATCACTGCGGCGTCTCCGGCTGCGAGTGCTTTCTCCAGGCGAATCCCCGAGGGCAGCGAGGCTGCGAGCAACTCGAGCGTTTCCTCGATCACCGGCTGAACGTTCACCGGCACGCGCTCACCGAGCCCGCTGCGGCTGAAGCCGAGAATGCGGTCAACGAGCGCCTTGGCGCGCCCCGCAGCGTGCATGACATTGTCGAGGTAGCGCCGCAAGGCGCTGCCGGGAGCAGAATGCTGGTACGCAAGCTCCCCGTACCCCAGGATCGCTCCGAGGATGTTGTTGAAGTCATGGGCGATGCCACCGGCCAATGTCCCCATCGCCTCCATCTTCTGCGACTGCCGCAGCTGCGCCTCCAGGCGTTCCCTGTCGATTTGCGCCTGTTTTTCCGCCGTGATGTCGATTGACGAGCCGACGAACCGATACGGCTTGCCCGTCGCGTCGCGCAGACAACGGCCACGTGCCAGCACCCAACACCACGCGCCGTCCGGTTGACGGACGCGGTATTCGGACTCGTACTGTGCGGTACGTCCCGCGAAGTGATCGGCTACCGCGGCCTCGAAGCGCGGTATGTCATCGGGATGAATCACGATTTTCGCCCGCCACTCGCTGCGAGTGGTGATGGCACTGTCGGCGCTCTGCCCCGTCAGCGTCTTCATCTTCGGCGAAAGGAACAGGTGATCCGTCGCAACGTCCCAGTCCCAATGCCCCTCATTCGCTCCTTCCATTGCGAGCGCATAGCGCTCCTCGCTGTCACGCAGCGCGCGCTCGCCGGCCTCGACTCGCCGTAATTGGCGCAACAGACCCGCAATAGCCAGCACTCCCAGTAGTGTGACGATGAGCGTGCGCAAGCCGAGGCGGAAGGCCTCGTCGCGCCACGGCTGCAACGCCACGGCTTCCTCGCGAGTGACCGTGAGAACCAGGGGCGTGTCCCGCACGCGGGCGACGGCGATGAAGTCCTGCTTGCCGTCGACGGGGTTCAAGAGTCGCTTGCCCTGCGCAACGCTTGCCGTCGACGGGGTTCAAGAGTCGCTTGCCCTGCGCAACCGGTGCAGCGACGAGCCGCGGGAATTTCTGCCCGACCCCGCGGGGCGTCGGCGGGTTGCTCACGAGCAGCGTCCCGTCATCGCGCAGCAGGTGGATCGCGCTGCCCGCGCCGAGGTTGATGGCCCCATAGAACTGCTTGAGTTCTTCGAGGTCGACGATTGCCGTGACGACGCCAGCGAATCCTCCGGCGTCATCGTCGAGCCGGCGCGAAAGGTCTACCCCGGCGCGGTTCTCGGAACGTGTCACGAGCGGTTCGCTCATGAAGAGTCCCGTCGCGGTGCCATCCCGCTGAGCTATGAAGTACGAGCGGTCAGAGAGGTCAAGATGGGGTGGCGAAGATCCGCGCGAGCGGTGGCGCTGTATGCCCTGCGCGTCGATGATCGTGAGCAGGCGCACCTGCCGCACCCCCGCCGTGCGGTTCGCAAGTACTTCGTCCAGGCGCGCCGGCTCGATGTTGCGGCCATCGCTTTGATACCAGCGCGCCGTATCGCGCAGCAGCAGATCGATACCTTGCCAGGTCCACGCGGTCTGCTCGGCGAGCGCCTTGGCCACGTTGCCGAGCTCGCGATCGGTGGCGACGAGCGAATTGTGATACGCGCGCCAGGCGTCGTACGCGGACGAACCGGCAAAGGCGAGAATGACCAGAACGCCGAGCACGACCGCCCCGAGCCGCAGACGCTTGAACCGGATTAAGCGGGCGTGGGGTGAAACAGAATCGTCTGACGAGGGCATGCGGTGCGTTCGCGCGCTCAACTCGGTGCGCCAATGATAGCGCGTACGGCCTCGAGCAGGTCGCCCCGCGTCAGTGGCTTTGCGAGGACCTGCCGGACACCGAGCATCTGTGCGGTCGCGCCCGCGGCCGAGAGACCGGAACGAAACTGCCCCGAGATCGCGATCAGCGGCGTGCCAGGATGCGCGGCCTGTACGTCACGAACCAGCTGCGCGCCCGCTTGTTTGGGCATGTAAACACTGGCGATCACGAGATCCTCTTTGCCTGCGCGCTGCGCCCCGCGCGGCAAGGCCTCACGCACGCGATACCCTGCCTCGCTCAGCCACTCCTTGAGCAGAGCGCGCATGAGATCATTTTCCTCGTAAAGCACAATGCCTGACATTGTTCTGATTCGGAAGCGCCTGGGGTCTGATTGCTCGCGTCGCCTGGTCGCTCCGCCTGTCCGGCGGGCGGCTCAGCGCAGACGACAGGGGGGATGTTGCGGGACGCAGTCTTCGAGGTGATTTCGCGCCATTCGCCTTGTGTTTCACTCGTAATGGCGCCGGCGATCAGGCTAGGACAGGCTAAACTAGCCCTTCGAGCCAAAGGGGCATCTGATGCGTAAATGGCAGTGCACGACCCTCACCTGTGCCGTTCTGTCAGCTGTTCAAACGAATACGGGTGCGGCTCAGAGCATGCCCGGGCCGGCCAGTGTTTCACTCGCACACATAGCGTTGAGATCTGACCCGACGCGCCAATGCCCTGATCTCAGACTCGCGGCGGACGGGGCTGCGGTGGTCCTCTTTCTGGTGGGTCCTACCGGAGTTCCCTCGCGCGCCGCCATCAAATCGTCCTCCGGCTCTGAAGCTCTCGATACTGCGGCCATGAACTGTCTGTTGAATCTCCGGTTTCAACCCGCAACCCGCGCCGGAGATGGAGTAGCGGTCGAGTCCTGGCAGGAAGCAGCGTGGAGGTGGGCTACCCAGCGGGAGTACCCTCAAGGGACTGCGAGCCGAGCGTCTGTTGCCAGCGCAAGCCGGGAGAGCTCCCCCCCCAGGGACGCCAAAGTTGAGTTGCACGTTTGCTCGGATGTCGCGGGCAAGCTCGCGGAGGATCCAACGATCATTCGTTCCTCAGGGGACCCTGGACTTGATGAAGCCGCGGTTGCGATCGCTAAGTCCGGGTCCGGATACTATCGGCCGGCAACGACCTTAGGCGGGAAGCCGGTATCCGGGTGCGCGCAGCTCGCGATCAAGTTCGAGATTAAATGACCGATGCCGATGACCGCACCACCTCACCCCTGCGCTGGGGGGTGCTGGCGCTGGCGGCTATAGCGATCTTTTGCAGTTACTACGAGTCCGACGCGATAGGTCCGATCGCGGATCTGCTCGGCCGCCAGCGCGGTTTCACGCAGTCTCAGATCGGCGATCTCACCGCAGTGATCAGTCTGCCGAACATTCTGCTGGCGGTGTTCAATGGCCTGCTCATCGATCGCTACGGTCCCGCGCGCGTCACCCTGTGGGCCGCCGTGATCGGTTTCGTGGGCGCCGTGCTGACGGCGATCGGCACACCTTATGAGCTCATGTGGACCGGCCGCCTGGTGTTCGGGGTCAGCGAGGGTGCGATATTCATCTCCCTCGTCGCAGGAGTTGCGCGATGGTTCTCGCGCAGCGGCATCGCGCTCGCCACGGCGATATTCCTGTGTCTTGCCCGGGTTGGATCGTTTTCGCTCGACACCTCTCCTTCCTGGGCGCGATCTCTGTACGACGCGGGCTGGCAGCCGCCCTTATGGCTGGGCGCGGCAATCACCGGTGCCGGGCTCGTTGCAGCCGTCGTCTTTCGCCTGCTTGATTCAGCGCACGCCCCGCCGATGTCCGCGCGCCCCGGCGAATCCGCGCACATCAACTGGCGGGGAATCTGGAAATTCGACCTGTCGTATTGGTACATCCTCGGCCTGCACGTGCTGTACGCGGCGGTGTTCTTTCCGTTCCGTCAGACCTATGCGATCGAGTACCTGCAGCACGTCAAAGGCCTCACGCTGCAGGAGGCCGGCAATGTGAACTCGGGGGTGTTTGCGGCGGCGGTATTCGCCACGCCACTGTTCGGCCTGCTGGCGGACCGCTTTGGACACCGTGCCATGATGCTGAGCCTCGGGACGCTGCTGCTGCCGATCACTTTCATCGTCTTGAGCCTCACGAATCTGACTCCCTGGGCCTCCACCGTGCTGATGGGCGTGAGCTTCTCGCTGGTGCCGGCGATCATCTGGCCGGCGACAACTCTCATAGTCGAGTCGCGCCGCCTGGGAACTGCCCTCGGGGTCATCACGCTGCTGCAGAACGTGGGTCTGTGGGGTTCCAACCGCATCGCCGGCTGGCTGGCCGATGAGGCCGGTGCGGGTCCGGCGCACCCTGAGGGCTACGCCACGATGATCTGGTTCTTCAGCCTGCTGAGCCTCGCGGCACTGACCTCAGCGCTGCTGCTGTGGCAGCGCGAGAGCGGGCCGCACGGTCATGGACTGGAAATTGCGCGAGTGTCGCCCGCGCCGCGCGCCGGGACGGCCTGATGAAAATCGCCTGCCTCGAGACGTTTGCCGGCGAATTCGTGTGCTTCGTGCGGCTGACTACCGACTCCGGTGCCGTCGGCTGGGGCCAGACCTCTCCCTACAATGCCGACATCACTGCAACCATCTTCCACCGCCAGGTTGCGCCCTGGGCGCTCGGCGCCAACGCGTTCGACATCGAGGCGCTCATCGCTCGCGTCGAGGAGCGTGAGCACAAGTTCCCGGGCAGCTACCGTTGCCGGGCGCTGGCTGGCCTCGACACCGCGCTGTGGGACTTGCGCGGCAGGCTTGAAGGCAAGCCCGTAGTCGAACTCCTCGGCGGTCAGCCGCGAACCCTGCGAGCGTACGCCTCGTCAATGCGGCGCGACACTACTCCCGAGCAGGAGGCCGAGCGGCTCATGCGGCTGCGCGACGAGAAGGGCTTCGACGCGTTCAAGTGGCGCGTCGGGGCGGAGTGCGGCCGGGACATGGATGAATGGCCCGGCCGGACGGAGGCGATCGTGCCGCAGGTGGCGCGGGCGCTCGGTGACGACGTGGCGAAACTCGTGGATGCGAACAGCGGTTTTTCTCCACGGCGAGCCATCGAAGTCGGGCGACTGCTCGAGGCGGAAGGCATCAGCCATTACGAGGAGCCCTGTCCTTACTGGAAGCTCGCGGAAACCAAGCTCGTCACCGATGCACTCGATCTCGACGTCGCGGGCGGAGAACAGGACTGGGATCTTGCAACCTGGGAACGCATGATCGGCATGCAGGCCGTCGACATCGTCCAGCCCGATGTCATGTATATGGGCGGGATATCGAGGACACTGCAAGTCGTGAATATGGCGGCTGCCGCAGGCATGCCCTGCACGCCGCACAGCGCCAACCTCTCCCTGGTCACGCTCTGCACGATGCACCTGCTGGGCGCCATCCCCAACGCCGGCAAGTATGTGGAGCTCTCCATAGAGGGTTCGGATTACTACCCGTGGCAGGACGGCCTGTTCAGTGAGGATCCCTACGCCGTGAAGGACGGCTGCGTAACCATTCCTTCTGCGCCGGGATGGGGTGTAGAGATCAATCCCGCCTGGCTGCGCGGTGCTGCTTATCGGTGCAGCAGACACGGCGGGTAGGACACCCTACCATTCACGCATGCCAGCGCCTCCCAATCTGCTGATCCTGATGGCCGACCAGCTGACCGCCGGTGTCCTGCCGGCCTACGGCGGCAAGGCCAGGACGCCGCATCTTGACGCCCTGGCCGATGCCGGGGTGGTATTCGAGTCCTTCTACTGCAACAGCCCGCTGTGCGCGCCCTCGCGCTACTCGTGGCTTGCCGGACAGCTGCCGTCGAAGATCGGTGCCTATGACAACGCCGCCGAGCTCGCCGCACAGGTGCCGACCCTCGCGCATTACCTGCGCCGCGCCGGCTATTGGACGGCGCTGTCCGGCAAAATGCACTTCTGCGGACCGGACCAGCTGCATGGTTTCGAGGAGCGGCTGACGACGGATATCTACCCGGCCGACTTCGGCTGGACGCCGGACTGGACGCGCTTCGAGGAGCGCCCCGGCTGGTACCACAGCATGGACTCGGTCATGAAGGCAGGGCCGTGCACGCGCACCAATCAGATCGACTTCGACGATGAAGTCGTGTTTGCCGCGCGCCAGAAGTTATTCGATATCGCACGCGGCAGGGACCGGCGTCCGTTCTGCCTGGTGGTGTCGATGACACATCCGCACGATCCCTACGTGATTCCGGAGTCGTACTGGAACCGCTACCGCGACAGCGAGATCGATCCGCCGCGCGTCAAGGAGCGCGAGGTCGACGAGGACCCGCATTCGCGCCGCCTGCGCCACGTCATCGGGTTGACGCTCGCGCAGCCGAGCGAGACGCAAATCCGCGCCGCCCGCCGGGCGTATCTCGGCGCGGTATCGCATGTCGACGATCAGATCGGCTCACTGGTGGCGACGTTGCGCCAGGCGCAACTCGACGCGAACACCGTGATCGTGGTGCTCGCCGACCACGGCGACATGCTCGGCGAGCGCGGCCTTTGGTACGATGAGCGGGTGAACTTGGGCTCGCGCGCGGACCGCGCTGCGATGGTCACCGAATTTCGCACCGAGGTGGCCCGGCGCTGGTCCCTGGACGAGATACATCGGGCGGTTCTTGCCAGCCAGCGCCGCCGTCATTTGGTGTATGCCGCCCTGCGCAAGGGGTGCTATCGGCCCTGGGACCATCAACCACTACGGGACGCGAGTCGCCTTTACGTTCGCAATGACCAGGAACTCGACGATCTCGAAGCGCGGGCGCGTTTTCCGCCCTTGGGCTGAGGCGCTCGCGCTCACGATGCTGGCAGCGATGCTCGCCAGCACGGCCCCGGATCCAAAACGACTCGACCCACAAGACCATGGGGGACCTATGATCAAGAACACCTTCCTGGCAGCTGTGTTGGGAGGAGTGATCGGCGGGATTGCCGGAGCGTATCTCGCGATGCATCTCGCCCGCGGTGCAATCGCGGTGCAATCGGTGCTTGCGGTTCCCGCACAATCCCGGGGAGTGGTCTCGGCGAGCAGGGTCGAGCTCCGGGACACGGACGGCAGGGTGCGCGCCGAGCTCGCGATGTCTGTAGACGGCGGACCCGCGCTTTTTTTCTTTGACACGGCGGGTAAAAACCGCCTAGTCGTGGGACTGTATTCGCCGGCCGAAGGCGAAGCTCCTTCGCTGGTCCTGAACGATCCGCAGCAGCGCGCAGCCGGCATATTTCGCCTCTTTGGCAGCCGCGACACGCCGGTGCTGGTACTGAAGAACCAGGGACGTGATCGTTCAGTGTACGGTCTAAACCCGAACTCAACGGATCCGTTCCTGGCGAACTACACCACCGACGGAACGAAGAGCGATGTCTTCGGCCTCTACTAGAGGGCGATACGCGCTGGTTCTGGCGCCTGTCGTGCTGTTGGGTGTGGCCGCGGGCGGGTGGTGGTTCGCCTGGCGGCACCACAGCCAGCCGCCTCGTCCCCGGTACCTCTTCATCAATGAAACCGGACAGCACGACTACGATCTCGCTTTCAGAATGAGCCTCAAGCTCGCGGAGAAAAAATCCGGCATCGAAAATGCCCTGGTGCTCCTCGCCTCCCTTCCAGCGTCCAAGACCATCGAGCAGACCGCGGTCGAGCTCTTCACGCAAAAGAGGATAGGAGCACGAAGCAACGGCCGGGGCATCCTGTACCTGTACAGCGCCCGGGAAAACCTGTTGAAGATCGAGGTTTCCTACGCGCTGGAAGGCGACATTCCGGACGTCTACTGCCATCGCCTCGAGGAAGCGGCCAGGAGCTACATGCTGTCGGAGATACCTCAGGATTTCATTTCCGAGCTGATCATCACCACGAATCTGCGCGGTGTCGGCGCGACACGCGGCAGCACCCACTGGTCAAGCCCGCAATGGCTCACCAGCGACTTCCTCTCCGGTGGAGCCGGAGCCCTCGTGCACGGTTACGGCAAAACGCTGGCCGAGTACGACGCCGCAATCCGCCGCCTGCCGCAGACGCAACTGCGCGAGTACGCGCCGGCCTCCGATGTCAGTGTCTCCGTAGAACACTATCTTGCATCCCTGGCAGCCGGGATCGGGGATCCACGGCTCCCGCTCCTCACAGAAGGCAGCCGGCTGTTCCGCGCCATCGTTCCCCGTGACGAGGCGCAACAGCAGAGGATTGCCGAGTTCTTCCGTTCCGCGGCCCCCTATCGATTGTTGTTCGCCGGTGACCTTGCACTGCTGGTCCCTCAGCCCCACCACTCGAATCTGCCCTTGGTGTTTCGCCGCGGCATCGACGGCCTGTGGTACGTTGATGAAGCGAAGACTTGGACATACTTCCACCGCTTCGAAGACAACACTAATTTTTTCGTGAAATACTCTGACAATCCGTTTCTGGGAGCACTGCGTGCACTGAGCCTTCCCAATATGAACTACGCGATCTACGGCACACACGTGGCCACCCCTGCCCTGCCGGCCTACCCATTTTCGCTGCCGCAGGCTATCCGCACGCTCGAAGACAGGATTCACGAGGCTCCGCAGCGCGCCGCGAACTACGCCGCGCTGGGTGATCTGTATCTGTTCGAGGCAAACTGGCTTTCGAAAGCAATCGCCTCCTATGAGACGGCGTCGGAGCTGGCCCCCGCGGAGCCCGCCTACCGCTGGCGACTCGTGGATCTGTATCTGAACGCGTCCCGCGTCGAGAAGATGTTGGCACAGCTCAAGTACCTGTCCGAGCATGCGCCGGCCGACACCCAGACCCGGCAGTGGTATCGTTACTACAAGGAC
>WNFQ01001687.1_pt1 | contig 22021 bp, 26 predicted proteins | sample 5400171 | NCBI WGS metagenome assembly WNFQ01 (sample SAMN13153356, study PRJNA577476) | soil metagenome | isolation source: 20 cm soil under Madrone tree | place: USA:California | collected 2016-06-14 | reverse complement strand
GTCTAGAACCTGGCGAAATTCGATGCCGTCGAAGTGCGTTATCAGGCTGTGTCCGATGCGCGCGGGCCGCGACAGCGGCCAAATCAAGTCTTTGGCGGCCATGGCGCAAGGCCACCGCGCTTGGGCTAGAACCCCGGATTGGGGCTTGAACTCCGGTCAGATTGGCCCGATACAGGGTACATCTGCTATGCTTACAATCCCTTTATCGGAACCCTAGATCATGGCGCGAATCACAGTCGAAGACTGCCTGCAAAACGAACCGAACCTGTTCAACCTGGTGTTGTTGGCCGCGAAGCGCGCCAGGCGACTGGCCAACGGGGCCGAAGCCACCGTGGAATGGGAGAACGACAAGCCGACTGTGGTGGCGCTGCGCGAGATTGCCGCCGGGAATATCACGTTCGAGATGTTGGAAGAGCCCGAAGAGCCGGTGCAGCAGCCGGTGAGCGAGCTCGACATGCCGTCGGATTTCCGCGCGCCGCAGCTCGGCCTAGGGGACTAGCCAAGACCGGCCTCACTCAAGAGCGACGATGGACTATGCGTCTTCCATACTCGGTTTCCTGCCCGGTGGAAGACGCTCCACCGGGATCAGTCAGCTCTTGGACAAGCTCGAAGCCTATTTGCTGCCTGCCCAAGTCGAGCGGGTACGCGAAGCGTATGAATTCGGCGCGGAAAAGCACCGCGGCCAGAAGCGCGTCTCCGGCGAGCCGTACATCACCCACCCGGTCGCGGTGGCCGATATCCTCGCCGATCTGCGCTTGGATGCCGACACCCTGGTTGCGGCCATCCTGCACGATGTCATCGAAGACACGCCGACGGCCAAGGCCGAGATAGCCTCGATCTTCGGGCAGGTCGTCGCCGAGCTGGTCGACGGCGTCAGCAAGCTGGATCAGATCCAGTTCAAGAACCGCCAGGAAGCCCAGGCCGAAAGCTTCCGTAAAATGCTGCTGGCGATGGTGCGCGATATCCGCGTCATCATGGTCAAGCTCGCGGACCGCATGCACAACATGCGCACCGTCGGGGTCATGCCGCCGATCAAGCGCCGCCGCAGCGCGCGGGAAACCCTGGAGATCTACGCGCCGATCGCCGAGCGTCTCGGCCTCTACGCGGTAAAGCTCGAGCTCGAGGACTTGGGGTTCAGAGCCCTGTATCCCTACCGCTACAAGGTTCTCGAACGGGAATTGAAGCGCGCGCGCGGCAATCAAAAGGAATTCATCGGCAAGATCGCCGAGACCTTCAAGACCACGCTGAAAAAGTCGGAGATTGCCGGAGAAGTGGCGGGCCGCGAGAAGCATCTCTACAGCGTCTACAAGAAGATGCAGAACAAGAAGATCTCCCTCAATGAAATGGTCGACGTGTACGGCTTTCGCATCATCGTCGACAGCGCCGATACCTGCTACCGCACGTTGGGCCTGGTGCATGGCGTCTACAAACCCATGCCGGGACGCTTCAAGGATTACATCGCCATACCCCGCGTCAACGGTTACCAGTCGCTGCACACGACGCTGTTCGGACCCAACGGCATACCCATCGAAGTGCAGATTCGCTCCGAGCAGATGCATCGCGTGGCGGAGTCCGGAATCGCCGCGCATTGGAAGTACAAATCCGGCGGCGACACCTTCGGCGGCATCGAACACGATCGCGCGCGCGAATGGCTGGCGAGCCTGGTGCAGATCCAGGAAGGCGGCAGCTCCGAGGAATTCCTGGAGAGCGTCAAGGTCGATCTGTTCCCGGACAAGGTCTACGTGTTCACGCCCAAGGGAAAGATCCTGCGTCTGCCGAGCAGCGCCACCGCGGTGGATTTTGCCTACGCCATCCACACCGATGTGGGCAATCGCTGCGTGGCCGCCAAGGTCGACCGGCGCCTGGTCCCGTTGCGCACGCCGCTGCGCAATGGTCAGACCGTGGAGATCATCACCGCGAAGGGCGCGACGCCCAATCCCTCGTGGTCGAGCTTCTTGGTGACCGCGAAGGCGCGGGCCGCGATCAGGACCTACTTGAAGAATCTCAAGCGCGGTGAGGCTCTGGAGCTGGGACGGCGGTTGCTGGGGATGGCGCTCGAGGAATTTTCGCTCAATCTGAAGAAGATTCCGCCGGCGGAAATCGACGCGGTGGTCAAAGAGCTGAACTTGAAAGACGCCAGTGAGCTGTACGAGAAAATCGGCCTGGGCGAGCGCCTGGCCCCGCTGGTCGCGCGCCGTCTGCAGCCGGCGCGCGAAGGCGGGGAGCACGTCAGTGCGCGCAGCGGTCCCTTGATGATCGCCGGCACCGAGGGCCTCTTGGTCACCTACGCGCGCTGCTGCTTCCCCATTCCGAACGATCCCATCATGGCGTACTTGAGCGCCGGCCGCGGCGTGATGATTCATCGGCAGAATTGCGGCAACCTCGCCGAGTTTCGCAAACAGCCGGAGAAATGGCTGTCGGTTGCCTGGGAGGCGACGGCAGGCCGGCTGTTCGGCTGCGAGATCCAGCTGGAGATCAACAACCGGGTGGGCGTGCTCGCGGCGGTCGCCTCGACCATCGCGGGAACGGAAACCAATATCGATCAGGTGTCGCTGGAAGAACGCGACGTGAGCAGCTCTTCTCTCAAATTTCAGCTCCAGGTGCGCGATCGAAAACATCTGGCGCGAGTGATAAAGACCATCCGGCGCATGCCGGACGTGCAGCGAGTATTTCGCACTTTGGCGTAAGGATAGTATTCTTTCTCGCGCACGGAGGCTGGATCGGCCAGGCATTTTCCGGACCGCCGTGAACCCATCCCTGGGGGCTGCGGGAAAAACATCCTGTTTTTCACGCTCCGGAAAATGCCTGGCCGATCCAGCCTCCTTCAAACTATTCGGTTGTTCATGAATAGTTCACCGGCCACTCACGTCATGAAGGTCCCAACGATACGTATGAACAGACAGATCATTTCGACGCCCAATGCGCCGGCCGCCATCGGCATCTATTCGCAGGCGGTGCGGGTGGGCAACACCATTTGGGTGTCGGGACAGATTCCCTTGGACCCGGCGACCAAGGAACTGGTGAAGGGCGACATCGAGGCGCAAATACGCCAGGTGTTCGAGAACCTGAAGGCCATCGTCGCCGCTGCCGGCGCGACCTTCGACGACGTCGTCAAGGCGACGGTCTTCTTGATCGACCTCTCGCACTTCGGACTGGTCAACAAGGTCATGGCCGAATACTTTCGCGAGCCGTATCCCGCGCGGGCCGCGGTCGGCGTGGCCGCGCTGCCGCGCGGAGCGCAGGTCGAAGTGGAGTGCATCGTCGCTCTGTGACAGAACCCTCTGTGGTCGAACCTAAGCCGGTCACGGTGTTGCGCGGCGTCGGCGACGCCCAAGCCGAGCGCTTGCGCGCCCTGGGAGTGCACACCACTCAGGATTTGCTGTTCCTGCTGCCGCTGCGCTACGAAGACCGCACCCGGGTGGTTCCTTTGGGAGAGCTGCGCGCCGGGCAGCGCGCAGCGGTGGAAGGCGAGGTGCTGCTGACCGAAGTCGTTTTCCGCGGACGGCGCCAGATGCTGTGCAAGATCGCCGACGGTTCCGGCTTTCTCACGTTGCGGTTTTTCTATTTCACCGCGCAGCAGCAGAAGGGTCTCGCGCGCGGTGCACGCCTGCGCTGCTTCGGCGAAGCGCGCCGCGGCCTCAAGGGCCTGGAAATCGTGCATCCGGAATATCGGCTCATCGATCCGAATGCCGTGCTCAAGCCGGAGGAGCACCTCACCCCGATTTATCCCCTGACCGAGGGCGTGACCCAGGGGCGCTTGCGTCTGTTGATCCGCACGGCGTTCGACCAGACGGCGGCCGGCGACATCGAGGACTGGCTGCCGCCCGCCGTCGTGGCCGATTCGCATCTGCCGTCCCTGCGCGACGCGTTGCTGTATGTTCATCGCCCGCCGGCGGATGCTCCCGTCGATCTCTTGTTGAGCGGTTATTGAGGCGGCGCATTCAGAGCGATCCCGGCTGGCCGCTCCAATCGAACGGTGCTCTCAAGGCGGGCCTGCTGGCCACGCTGCCGTTCAAATTGACTCGAGCGCAACAGCGGGCGCTGGCCGAGATCGAGCGCGATCTCAGGCAGGGCAAGCCCATGCTGCGCCTGGTGCAAGGGGACGTCGGGTGCGGCAAGACCCTGGTTGCGGCGCTGGCCGCCACCCAGGCCGTGCAAACCGGCCGGCAAGTGGCGCTGATGGCGCCGACTGAACTTCTCGCCGACCAACATGCGCAGAATTTCCGGCGCTGGTTCGAGCCCCTGGGGGTGGCCGTGGCGCTGCTCACCGGGCGGCAAACCGGCAAGGCCCGCGGCGCCGTGCTCGAGGGCATTCGCGCAGGACACGCACCCATCGTCGTCGGCACGCATGCCTTGTTTCAGGAGAGCGTCGAATTCTCCGCGCTCGCCTTGGTCATCGTCGATGAACAGCATCGCTTCGGCGTGCATCAGCGCCTGAGCTTGCGCGAAAAAGGCGCCTCCGACGGCCATCAGCCGCATCAATTGATCATGACTGCGACACCCATTCCGCGCACCCTGGCCATGACCGCGTATGCCGATCTCGACGTCTCCGTCATCGATGAGCTGCCGCCCGGACGCACGCCCGTGAAAACCGTGGTTCTCGCCGAGGCGCGGCGCGACGAGGTGGTGCAGCGAATCCGAGCCGCCTGTCTCGAAGGACGGCAGTCGTACTGGGTCTGTCCGCTCATCGATGAATCCGAGGAAATGCCCTATCAAGCCGCGGAGGAAACGGCCGCCGCGCTCGCCGCCGCCTTGCCGGACCTCAAGGTCGGGCTGGTCCACGGCCGCATGCCTGCATCCGCGAAGGAGGGCACGATGCGGCGCTTCAAGGATGGGAAGATCCAGCTCTTGGTGGCCACCACGGTGATCGAAGTCGGCGTCGATGTGCCCAACGCCACGCTCATGGTCATCGAGAATGCCGAGCGCATGGGACTCGCGCAGCTGCATCAGCTGCGCGGCCGGGTCGGCCGCGGCCAGCATGCCAGTTCCTGCCTCATGCTGTACCGGTCGCCGCTGTCGTCGCTGGCTCGCGATCGGCTTGCGGTGATGCGCGACACCAACGACGGATTCGAAGTCGCGCGGCGCGATCTCGAATTGCGCGGACCCGGTGAACTGCTCGGCACGCGGCAGACGGGCCTTGCGCAAATGCGTGTTGCCGATTTGTTACGCGACGCCGATCTGCTGCCCCGGGTGCAGGTTGCGGCCGAGGCCTTGTTGCATGATTGGCCGTCGCACGTGGCGCCGCTCGTCAGCCGTTGGGTGGGTCATGCGGAGCAATACGGCCGCGTCGGGTAGAATGGGGCATGACTGCCGGAAAGACACGCACCCTCGATCCCATCGAATGGCTCCCCGCCGAGCGCTTCGCCCTGCGGCTGGTTGATCAGTGGACCGGCCTGCTCAGCGACGCGCACAAGTCGGCGCTGCGTTCGCCGGTCTGAGGCCGTCCCCGCGTGCCGCTCCCGCGCTCAGGGGTTGAGCTGATCGAACGGACTGCCGAGCGCTGGCGATGGCTGGTCTATCGCGTACGCTTTCATCCGTTCACCACGCATGAGCTGCCGCGAATCCTGGGCGGCTTGATGGATTATGCGCGCCTCATGCGCCTCGACCGTCCGATCGGCATCTGGTTGCTGCTCTGGCCCACGTTGTGGGCGCTGTGGATCAGCGGCCGCGGCAAACCGAATCCGCGCATTTTCATCATCTTCGTGGCCGGCACCGTGCTCATGCGCTCGGCCGGCTGCGCCATCAACGACTATGCCGACCGCAGCTTCGACCCGCATGTCGCGCGCACCAAGAATCGGCCCCTGGCGGCCGGGCGCATCTCCACGCTCGAGGCGCTGATGCTGTTCGCCGTGCTGTCCATGGCGGCCTTGATGCTGGCGCTGCAGCTCAACCGCTCGACGTTGCTGCTGGCGGTGGTCGGCGGGTTTCTGGCGGTCACCTATCCCTTCGTCAAGCGTTTCCTGTCGGTGCCGCAGATGTACCTGGGCCTGACGTTCGGCTGGGGAATACCCATGGCATTCGAGGCGCAACTCGAGCAAGTACCGCGAGTGGGGTGGCTGCTGTTGCTGGCGAACGTGCTCTGGGTCACCGTGTACGACACCATCTATGCGATGGTGGATCGCGACGACGATCTCAAAGTCGGCGTACGGTCGACGGCGATTCTGTTCGGCGATTCGGATCGCCACATCATCGCGGTACTCCAGCTCATGACCCTGCTGTCCCTGTATCTCGTCGGCCGCATGATCCACCTGGGTTATTGGTACGGCGCCGGTCTATGCGCAGGGGCCATGTTTTTCGCCCATCAGTTGTGGTTGATCCGGGGACGAGATCGCGAGTCCTGTTTCCGCGCCTTCCTCAACAACAACTATTTCGGAATGGCGGTCTTCATCGGCATGGCGCTGGAATATGTGTTTAGTTCGTCAACCAACTCCCGCATTCTCGGTTGACTAAGGTTACGCGGCACAGAATACTGAGTGCGACCACGGCGCCGGACGATGTTGAGCATGGCGCCAGATCCCGAGCATGAGGTGTTTGTGACAGTACGCAATGATTGGACGCTGGCGGAAGTGAAAGAGCTTTTTGCGTTGCCCTTCATGGACTTGGTGTTCAGGGCGCAGTCGGTGCATCGGCGCTTTCAAGTGCCGAACACCGTGCAGATCAGCACGCTGCTCAGCATCAAGACGGGGGCCTGTCCCGAGGATTGCGCCTATTGCCCGCAGAGCGTGCGCTTCGACACGGGCTTGGCGGCCGAGGATCTCCTCGAGCTCGAGGAAGTCGCCGCCCGCGCGCGCGCCGCCAAGGAATCCGGTGCGACCCGTTTCTGCATGGGGGCGGCCTACCGATCGCCCAAGCCGAAGGATCTGCGCAAGGTGGTCGCCATGATCCGGGAGGTGAAATCGCTGGGGATGGAGACCTGCGCTACCCTTGGGATGCTGGCGCCGGAACAGGCGCGGGAGCTCAAGGCGGCCGGCCTCGACTACTACAACCACAACCTCGATACCTCACCGCAGTACTACAAGGAGATCATCAGCACCCGCACCTACCAGGATCGGCTCGACACGCTGAAGGCCGTGCGCGAGGCTGGGATGAACGTGTGCTGCGGCGGGATCGTCGGCATGGGGGAGGAACCGCAGGACCGGGCGGAACTCTTGCACATTCTCGCGACCCTGCCCGAGCACCCGGAAAGCGTGCCCATCAATCAGCTGGTCAAGGTCGCCGGCACGCCGCTGGAACATGCGGCGGCGTTGGACCCCTTTGATTTCGTGCGCACCATCGCGGTGGCCCGCATCCTCATGCCTCGCTGCCATGTGCGGCTGTCGGCGGGCCGAAGCGACATGAACGACGAGCTGCAGGCGCTGTGCTTCCTGGCCGGCGCCAATTCCATTTTCTACGGCGAGAAACTGCTGACCACCGGCAACCCGGACACCGCGCACGACCAAAGTCTGTTCCGGCGGCTGAATATCGTCGCCGAACCGGGGGGCGGCCCGGTTGTGTCGGCAATGGCGGCGGAAGTCCTCCACGCACCGGTGATGCAATCGGCATCCGGGACCGGCCATGCGCCGCACGCGGAGAGCAACACGGCTGAGGTGTGAACGCAACGAACAAATCCGGACCAGATAAATCCGCGCGAGACGCACCCGCTCCGGATGGAGCCGCGCGGGACGAATCCGCTTCGGATGACGCGGCGCGGGATGCCGGTTCGGCGTACGCGCTCGATGCCCGGTGGGTACGGCGCTCGTTCGACCGCGCCGCACAGACCTACGATGACGCCGCCGTCCTGCACGCCGAGGTGCGCGGCAATCTCCTATCGCGCCTCGATCTGATGGCGCTGGCGCCACGCGTCGTGGTGGACGCCGGGGCCGGCACGGGGCACGGATCGCATGCACTTATACGTCGCTACCCTAAGGCGCTGGTCATCGCCTTGGACTCATCGGTGCGCATGCTGCAGGCCGCCGGGCGCCGGCAAACATGGCTGCGCCGCTTTACCCGTGCATGTGCCGACGCCGAGCGCCTACCCCTTGCGGATGGCAGTGTGGATTTGATTCTCAGCAATCTCATGCTGCAGTGGTGCAATCCCGACGCTGTGTTCGCGGAGTTCCGGCGGGTGCTCGCACCGCACGGGCTGCTGTCCTTCACCACCTTGGGTCCGGACACGCTGCGCGAGCTGCGCAGCGCCTGGGGAGCGGTGGATTCGCGCACCCACGTCCATCAATTCATGGACATGCACGACATCGGCGACGCGCTGGTGCGCGGCGGTTTCGCGTCCCCGGTGCTCGATGTGGAGCGCTACACCTTGACGTACCTCGACGTGCGCCGGGTGGCCGCCGACCTCAAGGCCACGGGCGCCCACAATGCAACCATGGGCCGGGCCAGGGGCCTCACCGGACGGCGGCAGTTCAGCGCCATGCAGGCCGCGTATGAAACCCTTCGGCAGGACGGCCGCTTGCCGGCCACCTACGAAGTGGTCTTTGCCCACGCGTGGACTCCGGACACTGAGGCCCGGCGCACCCACGAGGGGGCCACCGTGTCGCTCGACGACATCAAGCAGCAATTGCGCGCGCGGCGGCGTCCGTGATCCCGGCCTTGTTCGTCACGGGAACCGACACCGGCGTCGGCAAGACCCGGGTGGCCGCCGCCCTGTGCCGCGCTTTGGCCGCCCGCGGCATGCGCGTGGCCGCGATGAAGCCGGTGGCCTCGGGATGCGAACTTACGCCCGAGGGGCTGCGCAACGAAGACGCTAAGACGCTCCTCGCGGCAATGAATGTGCGCGCGCGGTATTCCGACGTGAATCCCTACGCTTTTGCGCCGGCGATTGCGCCGCATATTGCGGCCCGGGAGTCGGGAGTCGACATCGATTTCAGCGTGCTGGACCGAGCCTATGACCGGTTGCGGCTGCAAAGCCAAGCCCTGATCGTCGAGGGGGCCGGGGGTTGGCTGGCGCCGCTCGACTCGTCGCGCGGGTTCGCGGATCTTGCGGTTCACTGGCAAATGGACGTCGTGCTGGTTGTCGGCATGCGCTTGGGCTGCCTGAATCACGCATTGCTGACCGTGGAATCCATCGAGCGCCGCGGTCTGCATCTCCGCGGCTGGGTTGCGAATTCCATCGATCCTGGCTTTGAGCGCGCGGCTGAGAATATTTCAAGCCTCAAGAGCCGGATTTCGGCGCCCTGCTTCGGGATTCTTGCCTTCGAGCCGCAGGCCGACCTCGAGGCTCTGGCACAGGCCCTCGCGGTCGATGCACTCTGCGCTTGAGCTGAGTTATCCTTAAGCATGGAACAGCGCATCGAATTGGCGCCGAATTGTTCGCTCAAGCCGGCGGGTGCCATACTGTTCTTTGTCTCTACTTGCCTGTTTTCGCTGGGTTTTGCCCTGTTCTTCGTGTTCCAGGGCTTCTGGCCCGTGCTGCCGTTTTGGGCGCTCGAAATGCTGGCCCTCGGGCTGGCGTTGGGCGCCAGCATGCGGCGCGGGAAGTACACCCAGACGGTGCTGATCACGGACTCGCAAGTCAGCCTCGTGACCCGTTCCCGGCACGGCGCGCAAAAACAGGAGTTTGCGCGGCATTGGGCGAAGGTTAGACTTCGCAGTCCGCCGAGGCGCCACGGAACGAGCCGGCTGACCATCGAAAGCCACGGACGGGCCTACGAAGTGGGTAGCTTCCTCACGGAGGAAGACCGCTGTCACTTGGCGGAGCGTTTACGTTGTTTGGTAGGCGGCATGAACGAGTCGCCGCCGCTTGAATTCGATAGAACTGAGGGGATCCGTTTAGATGAGCGTTACCAGAGGCGACCATGACGACAGCACTTCTCGGCCAACCGGCTTTGCCTGGGCCAGAGCGCTCTGCTTAGCCGCCTTAGGGCTGGGATCCCAAGCCGAAGCGAACACTTCGAACGGCTACAACCTTCCTCTCGGCGTCACCTCCCTGAGCCGGGATATCTACGCCCTGCACATGGAAGTGTTCTGGATCTGCGTCGCCATCGCGGTGGTGGTATTCGGGGTGATGATTTATGCCCTGCTGAAATTCCGCCGTTCCAAGGGGGCCGTCCCCGACACCACTCTGTCGCACAGCACCACGGTCGAAGTCATCTGGACCGTCATCCCGGTCGTGATCCTGGTGGTGATGGCGATTCCGGCCGCGAAAGTCATCCTGATGATGGAGGACACGCGCAACTCCGAGCTCTCGATCCGGGTCACCGGCTATCAGTGGAAATGGCAGTACCAATACATGGATGCCGCCGAGGGGGTGAACTTCTTCTCGACGCTCGCGCGCGACTCGAATTTCGCACGCCAGCTGCATTCCGGCATCGACCCGAAGACCGTGCCCAACTATCTCTTGGAAGTCGACAAGCCCTTGGTCATCCCGAGCGGCACCAAGGTGCGCCTGCTGCTGACTTCCCAGGACGTGATCCACGCGTGGTGGGTCCCCGATTTCGGCGCCAAGCGCTCCGCCGTACCGGGATTCGTCAATGAACTGTGGTTCAAGGTGGACGCCGGCAAGGAAGGCATCTACCGGGGACAGTGCGCCGCGCTGTGCGGCCGCGACCATGGCTTCATGCCCATCGTCGTGGACGTACGAACGCCGGACGATTTCAAGAAGTGGGTCCTGGATCAGAAGGCCGCCGCGCTGAAGCCGGCGGCGGCGCAGGACGGACGGCCGGCCGGCGACGCTCCGCCCGAGAGTGCGCCGCCGCGCTCCGCGCAGGTCTTGCCGAACTAGTCCCCATCAGTATCGAATTTACACAAGAGAGCTATCGCACCATGGCCCAGCCTCACGCAACCGACATTGCCCACCACGACGACCACAGCCACGACCACGACGATCAACCGGCGACGGGCATCAAGCGTTGGCTGTTCGCGACCAACCACAAAGACATCGGCACCATGTACCTGGTGTTCAGCCTGACCATGTTCTTCATCGGCGGCGCAATGGCGATGGTCATCCGGGCGGAATTGTTCAAGCCCGGAATGCAGCTGGTCGATCCGGTGTTCTTCAATCAAATGACCACGAATCATGCACTGATCATGATTTTCGGCGCCGTCATGCCGGCCTTCGTCGGCCTCGCCAATTGGATGGTCCCGCTGCAGATCGGCGCGCCCGACATGGCGTTGCCGCGCATGAACAATTTCAGTTTCTGGATTCTGCCGTTTGCGTTCACCTTGATGCTGTCCACGCTGTTCGTGCCGGGCGGCATGGGCGCGGGCGGCTGGACTCTGTACCCGCCCTTGTCCCTGCAGACGGGTGATGCCTTTCCCATGATGATCTTCGCGATTCACATGATGGGTGCCTCCTCCATCATGGGCGCGATCAACGTGATCGTGACCATCATGAACATGCGGGCGCCCGGCATGAATCTGCTGAAAATGCCGTTGTTCTGCTGGTCCTGGCTGATCACCGCGTACCTGCTGATCGCGGTGATGCCGGTGCTCGCGGGCGCGGTGACCATGCTGCTGACCGATCACTTCTTCGGCACCAGTTTCTTCAATGCGGCGGGCGGCGGCGATCCGGTGATGTTCGAGCACATCTTCTGGTTCTTCGGACACCCCGAGGTCTACATCATGATTCTGCCGGCCTTCGGCATCATTTCGGAAATCCTGCCGACCTTCTCGCGCAAGCCGCTGTTCGGCGCAACCTCGATGATCTACGCCATCGCGTCGATCGCCTTCCTGTCCTTCATCGTCTGGGGCCACCACATGTTCGTGGACGGCATGCCCCTGGCGGCGCAGTTGTTCTACATGATGTCGACCATGCTGATCGCGGTGCCGACCGGCGTGAAGGTGTTCAACTGGACGGCGACCCTGTGGCGCGGGTCCCTGACCTTCGAGCCGCCCATGCTGTTCGCGCTCGCGTTCCTGTTTCTGTTCAGCATCGGCGGCTTCTCGGGCCTCATGCTCGCGATCGTCCCGGCGGACTTCCAATACAATCAGACCTACTTCGTGGTCGCGCACTTTCACTATGTGCTGGTGCCGGGCGCCGTATTCGGGATCATGGCCGGGGTGTACTACTGGCTGCCCAAGTGGACGGGGCACATGTACAACATGACCCTGGCGAAGGCGCATTTCTGGCTCTCGGCCATCTTCGTCAACGTCCTGTTCTTCCCGCAGCATTTCCTGGGATTGGCGGGCATGCCGCGGCGCATACCGGACTACGCGGTGCAATTCACCGACTGGAACATGGTGTCGTCCATCGGCGGGTTCGTCTTCGGCCTGTCTCAGATCCTGTTCGCCGTCGTCATCGTGCAGTGTGCACGCGGCGGCAAGAAGGCGACTGCCGAAGTCTGGGAAGGGACGCATCCCACCGGTCTCGAGTGGACTCTGCCGTCTCCGGCGCCTTATCACAGCTTCAGCACCGCCCCCGAAGTCAAATGAGCGCCGCGGAGACGGCAGTCAAGCGTCCCTCGGTCCGACGGCGGATCCGCAACGGCGCGTTGGGCTTGATGTCCGTGGCGTTGGCGTTTTATTTCGGCATCATCGCCTTGCTGATTTTCCGCAGTCATCATTGATGGATCCCACCCTGCCGAATGCCGCGGGACTCGACCAGGATCAGCGCAGGCGGGCCAATCGCAAGCTGGTTCGCGGACTCCTCATCATGACGGCCGGCGCCTTTGCCTTCGGCTGGGCGCTGGTGCCGCTGTACGATGTGCTGTGCCGGGCCGCCGGCATCGGCAACGCGGAGGCCAAGTCCGGCAAGTCGGTGGTCCAAGAGGCGGTCGATCCGGATCGCGAGGTCACCATCGAGTTCCTTGCCGAGCCTGCGTCGGTGGGCAGCTTCGATTTCCGGCCGAAAGTCGCGTCCATGCGCATTCATCCGGGAAAGCTCTACGACACCGAGTTCTACGCCAGGAACTTGACCCGAGCCGCGTCGGTGGCTCAGGCCGTTCCCAGCATTTCACCGGCCGGTACGGCGAAGTACTTCCACAAGACCGAGTGCTTCTGCTTCAGCCCCCAGAAGTTTGCCGCCGGAGAGGGGCGGGACATGCCGGTGCGATTCATCGTGGATCCGGGGTTGCCGGGCAATGTGGACAAGCTCACCCTGGCCTATACGTTCTACGACACGACGCAATCGGCAACACGTCCCTAGGAGCCTAGTGAACGACGATCCGCGGGCGGATCGACCAAATTATAGGTGAGACAGGACACCAGCCAAACGTTTAAACTACTGTTTTCATTCACCGTTTAGAGATTCTCAAATCATGGCGCAAGCGCACGCGGATGCAGAAAAATACTATGTCCCTCACAGCAGTCCGTGGCCCATCTATGGATCCATAACGCTCTTCGTCTTGATGTCCGGCGCCATCGCCACGCTCAACGGCTGGGTTCCGGTGTGGGCTTTGCTCCCCGGCTTCGTCATGCTGGCCCTGCTGTTCATCTTCTGGTTCCACACGGTCATCGTCGAGAACCAGAAGGGCATGTACAACCTGGCGGTGGACCGCTCGTTCCGCATGGGCATGATGTGGTTCATCTTTTCCGAGGTGATGTTCTTCGCTGCATTCTTCGGCGCCTTGTTTTACGCGCGCAATATGTCCGTGCCCTGGCTCTCGGGTGAAGGCGTCAAGGTCTTCACGAAGCTCTTGCTGTGGAATAATTACGACGGGTCGTGGCCGACCAACGGCCCCGCCGCACTCGGACCGCGCGCCAACGGCACATTTGAAACCGTTCCGGCGCTGGGACTGCCCGCCATGAACACCGCCATTCTTCTGGCGAGCAGCGTGACGGTCACGATCGCGCACCATGCCTTGCTCGCGGGGCACCGGACCCGCCTCAAGATCTTTCTCGCCGCCACCTTTTTGCTGGGCTTCACCTTCGTCTATCTGCAAGCGACGGAATATCACGAGGCCTACACCGAACTCGGCCTGCAACTCGGCACCGGCATTTATGGCTCGACCTTCTTCATGCTCACCGGATTTCACGGCCTGCACGTCACGCTGGGCGCCATCATGCTGACGGTCATCTGGTTCCGGGTGATGAGCGGTCATTTCAGCCCGGAGCGTCATTTTGGGTTCGAAGCCGTCGCCTGGTACTGGCACTTCGTCGACGTGGTTTGGCTCGGACTGTTTACCTTCGTCTACTGGCTATAGCCCGGCACCACATGCTGCGGATCGATCCACCCGCGGTGGTAGGCGACGATCAGCAGCAGGAACAGCGCCACTGACAGGCCGATGCGCCAGGCCAATGCCTTGACCATCTTGGTGCCGTCGTCCGGTTTGCTGCTCGTCATGTGGAACAGGGCCTTGGCCAAACTGACCAAAATCAGTGCCAGCATCGCCAGGACGAGATATTTGAATACCACGGCAGCCCATCGAAGTTGAACGAGGTTCGAGCAGTATATCGTGCCAATCAAAGTCGGTTCCCGCATCTTCGTGCCCAGGGCTTTCACGACGCTGCTCACCCTCGTTCTCATCGTGATGCTGATATCGCTCGGCCGCTGGCAATTGCGCCGTGCCGACGAGAAGCGTGTATTGTTCGATTCGTTCGCCGCGGGCAGCGATACCACGCGCGCGATCGATCTCGGAACACCCAGGCTGCCGCGCTACCAGTACGTATCGGCCGGCGGGCACTACGACCAGGACCGGCAAATCCTGATCGACAACATGGTCAATGGCGAGCGCGCCGGCTACTTCGTGGTGACGCCCTTTGCTCTGACGGGCGGCGGTTGGGTGCTGGTGAATCGTGGCTGGGTACCTCTGGGAGCGAGCCGCGCAGTACGGCCGGCCATCCCGGTCGCGGGCGACACTCGTCTGCTGCGCGGCCGCGCCGATCATATGCCGAGCCCCGGCATTCAGATGGGCACCAAGGCGGAGCTCGCGCCTCCCTATCCCGTGGTCGCGGGTTTTCCGAGTCATGCGGACATCGCACGGCTGCTGCACGAATCCTCCTGGACCGGCGCCGCGGATTTGGTGCTGCTCGACCCCGGCGAGCCCGATGGCTACGTACGCAATTGGTCGGCGCCCGGATTTCCGCCCATGCGCCACATCGGCTACGCGGTGCAGTGGTTCGCCCTGGCGCTGACCCTGCTCGTGATCTACGTCGTCACCAATTTTCGGCGGAACCCTTAAGGTGTCCGCATGAACGAGCGTAGTGTTCAGGATCGCCGCCAGGGGCGGCTGCTGGTCGTTTTGGCGCTGGTGTTTTTTGCGCCTCTGGGGATCGCTTTCTACCTGTACTACGGTCATGGTACCTGGCGCCCGGGACACCTCGTGAATGCGGGCGAGTTGGTCGAGCCGGCGCGGCCGCTGCCGGCGCTGGCGTTGCCGCTCTTGGGCGTAGGGTACACCGATCCGAATTTCCTGAAAGGAAAGTGGACTCTGTTGTACGTGGGCTTCGGTCCCTGCGCCGAGAGCTGCCGAACCCGGCTCTACGACACGCGCCAGGTTCGCCTGGCACTGGATCGCGACATGAACCGCGTGCAACGGGTATTCATCGCCGACGGCGACTGCTGCGATGCGCAGTTCCTGCACGAACAGCACCCGGACTTGATCACGATTCGTCCGAGCGCGGATGCCGCACCCCTGCTCGCGCTCCTGCCGGGACAGGGCAGTGCGGACGCAACCCATGCACCCCGTGTCTATTTGATAGACCCCCTGGGTAATCTCATGATGTCCTACGCCGCGGACGCGGCACCCAGGGGGATGCTCGACGACATGAAGCGCCTACTGCGGCTTTCCTCCATAGGCTGACACATGCACGCGCAACGACGTTTGTTCTGGTTCAGGCGGTTGGCTCTGGCGGGCGCGCTGCTCGGGGCCGCGGTGGTCGTGCTGGGCGCCTGGGTGCGCCTGACCGACGCCGGGTTGGGATGCCCGGACTGGCCGGGCTGCTACGGGCATATTTACCCGCAAGCCGGGCACGCCGATCCGCAGCGCGGCTTTCAGTTCGGCAAGGCGTTGCACGAGATGGTTCATCGGTATTTCGCCGGGACCTTGGCCGTGGTGATCACGATGTTGCTCCTCTGGGCGGTGCGATTCCGCAGCGACCGCAACCAGCCACTGATACCCGTCACGGCGCTGTTCGTCGTCGTGTGCCTGCAAGCTGCTCTGGGTGCATTGACGGTGACCCTGCTGCTGAAGCCCTTGATCGTTACGGCACATCTGCTCGGCGGCCTTACCACCCTGGGGCTGCTGTGGTGGCTGTCGCTGGAGCCGACCACGCGGCAATTGACGGAGCAGGAGACCGCCTTGCGGAAATATGCCCTGGTAGGTCTCGGCGCGCTGATCGTGCAAATCGCTCTCGGCGGCTGGACCAGCAGCAACTACGCCGCGCTGGCCTGCCCCGATTTGCCCACCTGCCAACAGTCCTGGTGGCCGCAGATGGACTATCGGGACGCCTTCGTGCTGTGGCGCGGCCTCAAACTGGATTACGAAGGCGGGGTGCTGGCGAATCCGGCCCGCGTGGCCATCCACTTTACGCATCGCATCGGCGCCATGGTTGCGGGCTCGATCCTGATCAGCTTGGGCGTCTTGGTCGCCGCGAGCGCCAGGAGCCGGCGTTTGACATTCGCCGGCGGCCTGCTGGTGCTGGCGGTCCTGGTGCAGATTTCGCTGGGGGTGGCGACCGTGCATTGGGGCGTGCCCTTGGGGCTGGCCACCTTGCACAATGCCGGCGCTGCATTCCTGGTCGTCAGCATGGTCTGGCTGTTGCGGGCGCTGTGGCCGGCGCCGGCCATCGGCATGCTACCCTTGCAGAGCCGTGCCGACCATTCCCGATAACCCGCCCATTGCCGTCGTCGGCACCAGCCGATGGCGGGATTTTCTGGAGCTCACCAAGCCCAGGGTGAGCCTGTTGATCGTCTTCACCGCCGTCGTCGGCATGGTTCTGGCGTCGCCGGGATTGGTGCCCCTGCCCGCCCTGATTTTCGGCACGCTGGGCATCGCCCTGGCCTCCGGTTCCGCCGCTACCTTCAATCATGTATTGGATCGGCGCATCGATGAGCAAATGGCGCGCACGCGCTCGAGGCCGCTGCCCACCGGACATTTGGCGAAGCACCAGGCGGTGCTGTTCGCCGTACTGCTCGGGCTCGCGTCCATGCTGGTGTTGTGGCTGCTCGTCAACGCACTCACGGCCGCGCTGACTTTCTGCTCGCTGATCGGGTACGCGATGGTCTATACGATGTGGCTCAAGCGCGCCACGCCCCAAAACATCGTGATCGGCGGTGCGGCGGGCGCGGCGCCGCCCGTGCTCGGCTGGGCGGCCGTCACCAACACGGTCGACCCGCATGCACTGCTGTTGTTCCTGATCATATTCACGTGGACTCCGCCGCACTTTTGGGCCCTGGCGATCGCGCGGCGCGACGACTATGCGAAGGCCGGGATTCCCATGTTGCCCGTGACTCATGGCATCCCCTACACCCGTCTGCAGATCGTGCTCTACACCATACTGCTGGTACTGAGCACGCTCCTGCCGTATCTCACCGGGATGAGCGGATTCATTTATCTCAGCGCCGCGCTCGTGCTGAACGGCCGCTTTCTTTACTACGTGCTCAGCTTGCGCCGAGGACTGCGGCCCGAGTTACCGATGCGCACCTTCAAATTTTCGATCACTTATCTGATGCTGCTGTTCGCGGCGTTGATCGTCGATCACTACTTCTTGTTCAAGGCGTAGCCGACGATGACGTGCTGTGCGCCCCAGATCGCCTGGGGCGCGGGCAACACGATGGTCCTCAAGGCCGGCATGGCGGCGGCCAAGACGATTGCAATCGGAATCAGCGCCCAAAGAACCTCGGCGGCTTTGCCGGACACGGATGCCGATGCCGGCGGGTGGTCGCGAAGCGGCTTGCCGAAGGTCACGATGGAAAAGATCATCGCGGCAAACACGAGGACGGCGGCCCCGACGCACAGCCAGGCGGTGATCAGCACGCCGTTCACCGGACGAACGCCCCCCAGCGGGTGACGAAGGTATGCGCGCCTTCGCTCGCCATCAGGCCGATCAGAATGAGCAGGCACAGCGGCGGGATCAGGATGGCGAACTTCAGCGCGAGGCGCTCCCACCTCATGTGCATGAAGATGGCGACGATCAGTCCCGCCTTCACCAGCATGAACAGAATGATCAGCGACCACCGCAGCATGCCGTGCAGCTGAAAATAATCGACCATGTAGGAGAAGGTGCTGAAAACGAACAGCAGTGCCCAGATCCACAAGTAGATGCGCAGCGGGTGTTGCTGACCTTCGGTGTGTCCTTGATCGGCAGGCGCATGCCCCGCGGGGGCTTGGACGGTTTCGGAGGCGGTGACGTCGTTCATACTTTTCCCTTACCACAGGTAGAAGAACGCGAAGATGAACACCCAGACGAGATCGACGAAGTGCCAGTAAAGGCCGGTGACTTCGACGGTCTCGTAGCTGCCCTTGCGGTCATAAAAGCCTGTCCAGACTCTGCGGGCGACGACGGACAGATAGACCACGCCGGCCGACACGTGCAGGCCGTGAAAGCCCGTGATCATGAAAAACGCCGAACCGAACTGCGCGGCACCCATGGGATTGCTCCACGGCCGCACACCCTCCTCGACGATGAGCTTGTGCCACTCGAAGGCTTGCATGCTGACGAAACTCGCGCCCAGGGCCGCCGTGGCGAGCATCAGTGCGGTGGTTCTCGCGCGGTTGCGCCGGTAGCCGTAGTTCACGGCCAGAGCCATGGTGCCGCTGCTGGTGATCAGAACCATGGTCATGATGGCAATCAGCAGCAGCGGAACCGGATGACCGCCGATGTTCAGCTCGAACACCTTGCTGGGGTCCGGCCAGTTCGCCGTGGTGGACATCCGGACATTCATGTAGGAAGTCAGAAAGCACGAGAAGATGAATGTGTCGCTGAGCAGGAAGATCCACATCATCACCTTGCCCCAGGGCACCGGGAACGCCTGCTTGTCGCCCGACCAATCGGCAGCGACCCCCCCCAGGCCTTCGGCCGCCGTCGGTTGTCCCGCGATCGATGTCTCTTGCGCCATACGAGAGATCCTTTTGCGTCAGGTAGACAACAACAAGCCGAACATCACCAGCCACACCAGGAGCAGATAATGCCAATACACCGTGCAGAGCTCGATGCTGAGGCGCACCTCGATCAGCTCCACCGCCCGCGTGCGCATGCGGGCCGCGGTCTTCAGCCACACGACGAGCCCGCCGAGCAAGTGCAGGCCATGCACGCCGGTCAGGACATAGAAGAAGGCGCTTGCGGGCCCGCTCGTCATCCCGTACCCGGCATCGCGGAGCTGATGCCATCCGACCAGCTGGCCCGCGAGGAACGCGATGGCGAACGCTCCGCCCGCCCACAGATAGCCGCGCACGCGTCCGCGTTGATTCAGTCTCACCGCATGCCGGGCCGCCTGCATGGCGGCGCTGCTCGAGACCAGCATCGCCGTATTGAACCACAGGATCGGGGGTTTGCTGACCGGATGCCAGTCCGAGATTCCATGCATGGCGCCATGGCCATGGCCCATGCGGATGAAGTACGCCGAGATGAACAGCCCGAACAGCGACGTGATCACCCCGAGGAACACCCACAAGGCGATGCGCGCGGGCGGCGTTGCGCGCGTGCACGCTCGATCCGTGGCGCTCCCATGATCGCGTGTTGAGCTTCTTGATCAGCAAGAACCAGATGATCACACCGACCATGAGCACGCCGAATGCAACCCAGATATTCATGAGCGCGCTCTTGCGGGCCTAGCCGTAGCTACTCTTGAGCCATAAGTATTCTCGTGCACGAAGGCGGGGTTGGGCAGGCATTTTCCGGACCGCCGTGAATCCGTCCCTGGAGGCTGCGGGAAAAACATCCTGTTTTTCACGCTCCGGAAAATGCCTGCCCAACCCCGCCTTCTTATAGCTTTCCGGCCATTCATGGATAGTTGCGGCTAGTGAGCGGCGTGCCCGATCGGCGCCAGCTTGTCGGGCGGTACGTTTTGCGGGATGAAGTCCTCTTTGGCGCCGGGCACGCTGTAGTCGTACGCCCAACGGTAGACGACCGGCAGTCTCTCTCGGGCGTCTGCCACTCGAGCGTCGTGGCCCGCCAGGGATTGCCGCCCGCGGGCTTGCCCTTGAAGAGCGACCAGACCAGGTTGAACAAGAACAGCACCTGCACGGCGGCGACGAACAGAGCAGATACGGTGATCCACTTGTTCATGGTATGGACCGACGGCGGGATGAATTGAATGGCTTCGTCCCAGGCGTAGTAGCGGCGCGGCACACCGAGGATGCCGAGATAGTACATGGGCAGGTAGATCATGTACGTTCCGATGAACGTGATCCAGAAGTGGATCCTGCCCAAGGTGTCGTCCAGCATTCGTCCCGTCATCTTCGGGTACCAATGGTACAGCGCCCCGAACACGACCAGGATCGGCGACACGCCCATCACCAGGTGGAAGTGCGCGACCACGAAATAAGTAGCCGACAGCGGCACGTCCACCGGCACGTTGCCGAGGAACAGTCCCGTCAACCCGCCGTTGATGAAGGTGAAGATGAACCCGATGGCGAACATCATCGGCACGGTGAGATGGATGTCGCCGCGCCAGAGGGTGAGCACCCAGTTGTAGACTTTGATGGCGGTGGGCACGGCAATGATGAGCGTGGTGGTCGCGAAGAAGAAACCGAAGTAGGGATTCATGCCGCTCACATACATGTGGTGCGCCCACACCACGAAGCTGAGACAGCCGATCGCCAGGATTGCCCAGACCATCATGCGATAGCCGAAAATATGTCTCCTCGCATGGGTGCTGAGCAGATCGGACACGATGCCGAATGCCGGCAGTGCGACGATATAAACCTCGGGATGGCCGAAGAACCAGAACAGGTGCTGGAACAACAGCGGGCTGCCGCCGTTGTACCCCAGCGGCTGCCCCATGGACGAGACCGCCGGCATGAAGAAGCTGGTACCCACCAGGCAATCCAGGGTCATCATGATCGCGGATACGAACAGGGCCGGGAACGCCAGGAGGCCGAGTACCGTCGCCATGAAAATGCCCCACACCGACAGCGGCATGCGCATCATGGTCATGCCGCGGCAGCGCGCCTGCAGCACGGTGGTCACGTAGTTGAGGCCGCCCATGGTGAACGCCACGATGAAAATGGCGAGCGATGCGAGCATGCAGACGATCCCCCAGCGCGCGCCGGGCGAGCCGGAGAGAATGGCTTGAGGCGGATACAGGGTCCAGCCGGCGCCGGTCGCCCCGCCGGGCACGAAAAAGCCGCCCACCAGAACCAGCACGGCGAGCAAATACACCCAATAGCTCACCATGTTGAGGTACGGGAACACCATGTCGCGCGCGCCGCACATGAGCGGAATGAGATAGTTGCCGAAGCCGCCGAGAAACAGCGCGGTCAGCAGGTAGATGACCATGATCATCCCGTGCAAGGTGATGAACTGGTAGTAATTTTGCGGCGCGATCAGCGAAAAGCTGTGCGGAAAGCCGAGCTGCAGCCGCATCAGCACCGACAGCGTGAGTGCGACCAAGCCGATGGCGATCGCCGTGATCGTGTATTGAATCGCGATGACCTTATGATCCTGAGACCAGATGTACCTGGTCAGGAAGCTCTTCGGCTCATGGAGTGGATGAGTGTGATCGCGGTCGGCAATTGCAGCGTAGGCCATCGTCCTTCACCTCACAGCGAATCGATATGTTTGAGGACGTCATTGATCGCCTGCTCGTCCGCCAGCGACTTGGCCATGGCGGCCATTTGCGCGCCGCTGAAGTCCTGCGGATGACTCCCGCGCACGCCTTGCCGGAAGTTCTCGAGCTGGCGCTTCATGTACCAGTCGCTCATGTTCGAAAGCCTCGGCGCGTTCGTCGACCAGACCCCTTGGCCGCCGCTTCCATGACAATAGGCGCAGGTTTCGTAGTGCTCTCTGCCCTTCGAGGAATTTCCGGACACCGTCCCTTGCGGATGCGCGTCGGGCAAGGAGCTGATGTAGGCGACCACGTTCTTTATCGCGGTGTCGTCGGCGAGCGTCGCGGCAAATGCGACCATTTGCTTGCCGTACTGATCCTTGTCGCTTGCGCCGCGTATTCCGAGCTTGAAATCCTGCAATTGCCGCGCCAGGTACCAGCCCG
>WNFQ01001850.1_pt1 | contig 22027 bp, 33 predicted proteins | sample 5400171 | NCBI WGS metagenome assembly WNFQ01 (sample SAMN13153356, study PRJNA577476) | soil metagenome | isolation source: 20 cm soil under Madrone tree | place: USA:California | collected 2016-06-14 | reverse complement strand
CGTTGGTATAGGAAAACGTTCCCAAATGGTGACTGGAAGTTGTTCCAGAGGCCCGCTGACGTCTACATGGTCTGCCTGACAGTTTACCTGCTGTCATTTGCTCGGTTTATGATTGAGTTGCACGATAGTTCTCTCTTTTCGTGTTCGACCTTGTGCAAGCAATTGGTGGTATTCTCAATGTCAGGTGGGCTCACAACGGGATCGTCACCACAGGGCCGTATTGCACAGCACAAGGCCTGGTCGAACAGATTGGTGACACCGGTGTCGCCCTGATGACCCTCGTGTGTCCTCTCCCCTAATGTCTTTGGGTCTGAGACCCGCGGATATACACCTTACCAGTTTCTGGCCATCCATACTTTCGTAGCGGCTGTGTGGAAAGTTGGCCTAAGAGCGCGTGGCTTTGCCCTTGGCCTGGTCTGTCTTGCTTGCATTTTCATTGCGCTTTGGGCTGGCATCGGCGGAGGCGTTCACAAGAATTATGTAACGCCTACACCGGTGCGTAATTTAACTCTTTTCTTCCCTACTGCTGACATTCCTTGGGTCGGTATTGGTGCTGGATCAGCCCTCAGTTCCCGGAAGAACGCCTTGTTGGGCAATACATCTGGATGTGGATCGCACTATTTGCTTCAGTGACACTATACATCCCACTGTATTTCTGGGCGAATGGTTTCTGGTCGGTCAATGAAGAGTACAAGTTTCGTTGGTCGAATCCCGCCGATCGGGGGGTTAAATATTCACAGCGGCGAGCTGTGTTGGGAATACTTCTGTAAGCATCGCTATTCGAATCCTTAATCCCGCTCACAGATTATCGATCATCAGTTACCCCCTGGCATACTCTCTCATCGTCCTCCCTCTCAGCGCAGCACGGTGGTTGATGTTCAGTCACCACCATGTGCCGTCGGCAGCAACATTTTTCGGTAAATCATTATTCCACCTGTCCGGTGCCATCAATGTCCTCCTGTTCCTGGTTATCAGATCAAAACTCCTCCTCTTCCCTCGTCCAGAGGAACTCGGTGGGGAGGAAATAGAACCGGCTCCTCGCATTTTCTCTGACAGAGGAATTCCAACACAGTCCAGAGCCGACCTCAAGGGAGCTGGGGAATGAGGGCTCTAGGGACAGCGTGACACCATCTCACGTCCGTTCTAGACGCATATCTATATAGGCGAATATCTAACCGAGATGAATGCGGACCTGAGGCAGTCACCCTTTCTTTTTCTTTCCCAGCCTACAAGAATTTGTAACAATTTTCTGGTGCCAGTGCAGAGTTCTGGGCCGGCTATGAAGTGGAAATAAGTGCTTCAAAAAGGGTAGGGTTAAGAGGGCGTCGACTGTATAAATCTGGTACCATAGCGCCGCGTACCAAAGGATATCGTGCCAGCAGACGTAGATCCTTCCTCAAGACGAGAAAGAGACAGATACAGTACTACACATAGCGGTGTAGTACGACCCTTCGTACAGTGATTTGACTAATCGATCTCGACTCTCCGCTGTCTAAACCCGAGTGCGCGTGCCCAAAGAGCTCAAACCGCTCTTGACTTTGCATGACTTTATATTTCATCCGATCGGCGCACGGTCCGGCATTCACGTGTATGGCGACGGAAGTAAAAGTTTGTTCGAAGACCCCATGACTCGGTTGGATCCATTACGACTGATTTTCGGGGGCCCGCTTCTCTCTAGGCGAGCGCCAGCTATGAGTGGACGACGAGAGCGACCTGACTGGAGGATATGCTAAGTCGAGGAGAACTTTTTCCGAAGTGCAGGGGACACGTTGCGATTATTTAATTGATATGAGATCTGAAACCGTTTTCTCATTCGTCAAGACACGTCTCACGGAGAGTCCATCTCCATCTGAGGATTATCGTCTGCCAGTGGAGGCTACGGCCGACGTCCGAGGCGGCGGCATGTAATAGACGTTGTCTGTCGTGATCGCCGCTGTTGATGAGGGGACATCAGTGGAATCCGCCTTAGAATGCTCAACTGAGTAAAATTGAATCCTACCTGAAATGCTTCCCTTCAACAAGAGGAACTTCAGACAGCATTTACTCTGGATTACGGTCGTTGGCCCCCTTGTTCATTGATTCCCATACCCAACGAAACATCCAGATGGGATGTTTCGTTGGGTATATGATGCGATGAACAACGTAGAGCTTTCATGGCTAAATGGGAAGACTCGGAGCGTCGTTCAACGAAATACTGGTACATTGTTCAGTAGCCTTCAAGATGGAGCAAAAACCGAAAATTTAGACCGGTATGGTGAAAAACACAGTTCTTGCAACCATATACGCAAAAGTCGGTGAAGCTGAATTTGTTGTTGCAATTGCAGGAGTGCTTGAAGAGCTGGCATGGGACGACGAAGAAAAGGGGAGTTTGCTCGGGTGAAGGGAAGCAGTACAGAGCATGCAACTGTTGTTCGCAATGACGGGGTCAGCAAACAGCCATTTGAGTTTTCGGCTGTTTTCGGCGGTTGCCGGAAACTAAAATCCTTACTAATAGTAGATGAATAGTCGACTCGACGATGTATCATCATCAGTCCCAAGGCCATGCCGTGAGGCCGTTATTCCACCATTTTCATTTTCACACTCATAAGTACCTTGGGACATGTTCCTTGCTGTGCTGGGTTGTTCTACTTTGGTTTCTGGGCATTTTGTGCTTGTATTGTACATTTACTGACAGCTGCGGGATTTCTGAACACTCTGCAGTGTCAATGATTATCATCGACTTGCGTAATTCCTTGCCCTGGTCCGTTGCCACTATTTTGGCGCCACTGCAAGCTCTAGAGCTCGTACTTGTATTAACTGGGAAGGCTGTTCGCGGCGGATATTAATGTTGCGAGTTGTGCATGCTTAATATTAGCGCTTATTAATTGCGACGCCACACGACATTGTAACGAATTGCATTTGTGACGATGAATTCCCTGAGCCTTCTTCCCATTCACTCGAATGGAAGTTACACAAGCCCAAGGCTGTAATTTATATATATCGACGACTCTCCTGTCATGTACAGGATGGCTGCTTATATGAGCTGTCAACACAGCACTCTCGTAATGTACGAACATGGATTCCTTTTATCGGAACTCCTTCTCTTCCCTCTTCCCAACGAACTCGGTGGGGAGGAAATAGAACTGGCTCTTCAGGGTACTGGCCCGGCGATTTTTTCCGACAAAGTGGAACTCCGACACAGTCCAGAGCCGACCTCAAGGGGGCAGGGGAATGAGGGCTCTAGGGACAGTGCAACACCATCTCGCATCAGTTCTAGACGAATATCTATTTAGGCGAATATAGGACGACAACTAACCAAGATGAATGCGGACTTGAAGCAGTTACCCTTCCTTTTTACTTTGAATAGTGTATAGCACTATACAAAGCAGCACGGTTTACAAACGCACCCTATTCATGATAATTGAACTACCAACTGTATATATATCTGGTACCATAGTGCTGCATACCAATGGGTATCGTGCCAGCAGACGTAAATCCCTCCCCAAGACGAGAAAGGGACAAATATAGTACTGCACTCATGGCGGTGTAGAACGATCCTTCGTACTTCGTACAGTGATCTGCTCGGTGCACGGTTCGGAATTCACGTGTATGGTGGCGGAAGTGTAAGCTACGAGTGGACGACGAGAGCGACTTGACTGAAGGTCGAAGAGAACTTTTCGGAGGAACACGTTGACAGTTATTTAATTGATATGAGATCTGAAACAGCTTTCTCATTCGTCAAGACACGCCTCGAGTAAGTTTTTCTTGACATACCACAGAGAGTTCATCTGAGGATTATCGTCTGCCAGTGGGAGGCTATGACCGACATCCGAGGCTGCGACACGTAATAGACGTTGTCTGTCGTGATCGCCGCTGTTGATAAGGGGACATCAGTGGAATCTGTCTCAGAATGCTCCACTGAGTAAAATTGAATCCTACCTGAGATACCTACCATCAACAAGAGGAGTCCCAGACGGCATTTACTCTGAATGCCAGTCATTAGCCCCCTTGTTCATCGATTCCTATACCCATAGAAACATCCGGATGGAATGTTTCGATGGGTATATGATGCGATGAACAACGTAGAGCTTTCATGGGCAAATGGGAAGACTCGGAGCGTCGTTCAACAAAATACTATTACATCGTTCAGTAGCCTTCAAGATAGAGCGAAAACCGAAAATTTAGACCGGTATTCGGTGAAAAACACGGTTCTTGCAGCCATGTATTCAAAAGTCGGTGACTGATGATAAGGGAAAGCCCTTGTAGGGCCCTCCTGGAGTATCGTCGCTCGTTGAAAAAGACGACTCCCGAACATACAAAAATCAGTCATTATGGCCGGCATCAATTATAATGATGTCCACACACCTTCATTTCACTTTAGCCTACTCTTGCTGTGGCTATCCGCGTTCGTTTCGTTCGGATGTGACTTCGTAACAGGGGAAGCCCAGGGAATTATCCCGCACCACACAGAAAAAGCAGATATTATGTCATAACACAGGGGCCACCCCTGTCACGACGTCACATCCGGAAAACGCGAAGGTGTGGAGCACCACATTGGCGTGATTGTTGTGTGTTGACTTGTACAACGCTGCTCGTCCACCATGGCCTTTTTGACAAAACATGGTCGCATTACTGTTAAACCCTTTGCAAACGTTCCAGCATTGGGCGATCTTCCTGAAATTCGGCGTGGAGTGGATTCAACCTCGGAAGTATCGTCCAGACGTGGAACCAAAGGCGGCTGTGTCGATCTTGCTGAAGGTTGTTTCATAACAAAAACCATCAAGTACACGCATCAACTGGTTCATTGGGTCAATGATGTTCGCTCAGGGGATGCGAAAGATATTGTAAGTGAGGTTCCTACTAGGCCATTAGTCAGACCTACTGAGTATCTCAAGGAAGGCGTGGTTGAACATAATTTGCGTATCATTCCCTACCAATCGTTCAGGGTCAATCATCCGTGCAATCTCGTTTATCGTAAGTCTGGCTGTTTTGTTTTCCGGAACAGATGAGTCTGAATTCGTACAGTCGAAGAATTTATCCAAATCTCGCTCGACCGATATGCTTTCATTGCCGTGACGCCGTCCTTGTCAACTCTGGATGACCTCATTAGAATGGTTGATTCAGATAATTCTCGACGGCAGACGGAATTAGACCAAAGTGGTCGAGTAACCGACCGGTCTCTCAATGTGAGTCAATCTCGTCAATTCCGTCGCGGTCGTTGCCGATACTTTCCATAAAACAGTTCAAGACAAAGGGCTTCGTCGATCCAGAGTATGAGTTGATCGCGTTACACCCAGAGCATTTCCTTCCGCCCGGCAACGTGCTTGTTGTCTACTCCACGACGTTTGACATCAAGACGTATGTTGTCGCACGAGACCGGGTCCTGCGCGAGTCATCTGAACCGAGCAGCCCTCGCTTCCCGCCTTTCCGTCACGTCACTCAGAGCCGCAATGATTTCAATCGTTTGAATGTATTCCTCGTCGCCCTAAACGCCGATATTAAATTCCGGCGTTATTTTTATATGACAAGACACAATCCGCCCACGACACCACTCCCAAATAACCTTGTCGACGTCATGAATCGTACCATAGAGCTAATGAAACTGCTCTACTGGGTGCCTGTGCCAACAAAGGGTTCGCAAGGAGAGAAGTTACTTGCTGAAGAACTTGCTTCGACACGGAAAAATCTGGCTCGAGGGGCGAGGCCAGATCGCACAAAGGCCATGGAGAGTAGTTTCAGCGAGGAAGCGGAGATGGACGCGGGTGAGGGCGCGGCGTTCTTGCGTAGTGTTAACGACATGCGTAGCCGAGCGTCGCCGTGGCCTGAAGATGCAGATTTGGAAACACGGATGGCCATTGGGAGAGCACTGATGAGTGACCATTGTTCGTTCCTTGTCCTTTCTCTTTCGTTATTTACTCACTCTGAATTCACCAAGATGGAGAGTATGATCCAAAACTATTCGAAGATAACCCACTTTTTCCAACATACTGTAGGTCCCCCTTGCTACTTTTTATCAATTTACTCACTGTTGGTGACCAAGCAGCACATCCGTATGAGGATAAGTCAAATGTAGAGGCATGGCGCGGTTCTGTTATTGCTGAAGATGCAAACCAAGGAGCATTAGGGCCAGCTTGATGATCAAATTATTCAGACAATTAACTTTATTGTTGTATTTGATTGGCTGTGTGAATGTGTAAGAGGCCTAAATTATCACCGGACGGATAATGGTGTTGTGACAAGACCAATTGCTCAGATACTCCTCCCTCACCACTTTTGTCAGCTCACCCAAATCTCTGATTATCGTAAGAGTATCCATATACTGTGAAGACTCACGAGGAAGGCGAGGTGCTCGACGATCAGCTTGATCGGAGCGAGGTACCGTACCAGAAAAGTACGCTTACACCGGTACGGTGATCCCACTTCCAGAAGCACTCCAAATTTGAAGGACGTGATGGAACTTCGTAATCGTGCGTTGCCCTCGAGAAGTCCGTCGCGAAAGAGACCCATGCCTGATCACTTTCCCAGTCTGGTCCGGAGTGGGTATGAGATGAGTGACTGTCACAGCATTAAATGCATCGCGCAGGCTCAATAAAAGAAGAAAAAAAAGTCAACGTCACTCTACATTACAGGAAGAATATTAGGCACCGGTATTGGTCCCGACAATGCGAGGGGCGTAGGCGTCCCTGGATCCTGCTTCGACACGCCAGCTGGGATCATGATCCGTTGCTCGTTCGCGGGGAGCAGCGGGGCGTTGTAAACAACCGTAGGGTCGGGATTCCCGCGCCATGGTGGGGTCGTCATCGCCATCGCCATCGTTGTTTGATCCCCCTCAGATGGCGGCACCGATGCTGGCGGCGGGGTGCTCTCGCCCTTGAACTGCGAAACACAGAACTTGGTGGAAGCCCATTTGTTATCGAGGTATTTGTACTACACCGGTGATATCACACTGAGTCAGTGGTGACAGCGAGAGCGAGCGGGAGGACGTACGAGTCGAAGGTACGGCAGAATAAAGCTGTCTTCGAGGCTCGTAAGCGGGGAAGGTGAGAAAACAGTTGGGTTCGCCTCGGCGGCAGTGGCGATCATGATAGAATCTGCTCCTGTGATGGCACGTATCCGCCGTGCATCCTCAAAACCTGCACAGTCACCATTTTCGATTATCGCCACATCGCAGCTGAGACCCTGGATAAAATCGACGATCTCCTTGAGGCGGGTGATGAGCGCACGTTCCCGCGGGCGCATGTTGCGCGTGCGGCAGTGGATAGTAAGACAGTTGATACCCGTGTTGACAATTTTTTTGACAAGGGCTAGCGTGTCTTCCTGTGTAGGAAGCAGCCGTATCTTTGCAGATACGGAGATACGAGGTGGAAGTTCACGGCGGAAGGCGGAGAGGATGGAACATAGAAGGTCGGGATTCGTAAGCAGGGCAACACCCATGCCTGCATGTGTTGAGAAGGGCTTAGGACAACCACAATTTAGCTCGATCCCGGAGACATCGTCCATAACTACGCGCGCTGCTTGCACGGCAAGATCGGGGTCGGCGGAGCCAATTTGAAAGATGAGGTACAGCTTCTCGACGGGATGACAAGTGAACATGGCGCGCTCTGGCTTCCCGTTGTACGAAATTGTCCCTGATACAGCTACAAAACAGTGATCTCGTCCAAAGACATACGAAGAGAGCGACGAGAGACGCACGATCCACAACACGTTCTAAGTTCAACATAGCTTTATCTACCATTTCTGGACCCCATACCAGCTTTGCGCCATGTTTCAGAGCGAAAAGCCTTGTGGGGACTGATAATAAAGAGATAAGAATTGGAAAAGCAGAGACGATATGACATACGGGCACCAGAACGAACCATTGGCGCAAGCATGAGACCATTTCTATAATTATCGGGAGTGAGGCTTTCCAGTCTAGGGCGTTTGATGTCGCGCGAAGGGGAGGATGAAAGAGAGCGGCGAGACATGAGCACAAGTCGTCGAGGGAACAAGAGTGTTCTCATCTCCCCCGGCCCGTAACGGGTGACAACTGCTCGACACTCTTGACAACGATGGAGTCTCTCCGTAGCAAAGCCTCAACCCGCAAGGGCCCAAAGCCAGCGGCCAAACTATCCAAACCAGAGAAAAATGTCCGTAAGTCCCGTGTCGACGACAAGATCAAGAGGCGCATGTCCACGCGATATGCTACAATCTCGTCCCCTACTACACATGCCGACGCAACACCACCCTCAGTACCGACGATACCACTTGGCCTACGCGGCCCTGACCTTGACGTCATTCGTGAGAGGGATGAAATCTCACAGCAACACGCTCCGTCAAAAGAGGACCTTCGTGCAATGGAGAACAAGCTCTTAGATGTTGAGGACTTCGATCCAGATGCCTGTGCGCGTGTGGTCTCCTACCCTAGCATTTCCTATTGAAGCAGAGATTCGTCTCAGATCTCAAGTTGAAACTCGCTAACTCCACCGAGGCTGAGCTCCGCTCGCTTCAATCATCATTGCAGAACTCGAAAGATGAGGTCGCGGCTGATCTACAGCGGAACGTGTTCAAAAAGTGTGTCCACACCTGCTTCGTCCCTCTGAATAATTCTCAAGCTTGTTATAGCTACGCACAGTTTGTTTTTATCTCCAAGGAAATCGGAACGCTCGAGAACGATATGATGGAACTTAAGGAGAGTCTCTCGGAATGGAAGAGCATGCCTTCTGTCCTACATATCGAAGAGTCGGCTTCCATCGCTGGTGGCGTCGTCTCCTTCCTCCCTCATCCTCAAAATTGACTTTTTCTAGACCGCAGACGTAACGTCCGCTCGTCCGTCGCCGACTTGCGCATACTTTACGCGAACCAAATGCAGAATCTACACGCCCAGATAGAAGGTTCGGCCAAGTTTGTCCCGACGACGCCTGGCCGGCATGTTGTTGCCGAGATAGATGGCATACTAGCGCTTAACGCAGCGACTTACAAGCCCATGAGTACTGTACGATTCGTGCTTCTCGACGATGCCGTGCTCGTTGCTCGCAAACGTCGTCGCCGTAACGCGTCTGAAAGCGATAAGCTTGTCGCAGACCGCTGTTGGCCACTCAATGAAATGCTTGTCTTGGATACGAAGGATACTGCCTGTGCGTACTTTCGACAAATTTCCCGCATACAAGCAGTTGTTTATTGTCGTACCCCCCACTAGCGCTCGTCAATGTCTTCAAAGTGAAGTACGGTAAGGAGACCCACGTGTATCGTACAGATTCGGCTTCAGACAAGAAGAATATGCTTGCGCAGTTCCGCCACATTGCGGAGGAGCTGTCGGCCAAAAAGCGAAAAGAACGTGAGGGCGAGCACGAACGACGGAAGAGTCTATGGGGAGGTGGTGGGAGTGTACGTCCCCGTGGTTCTTCCGATATCCCACTTTTAAATCTAAGGTTACTTCGTAGCGCGGTCTTACTGCCCCAGGGGAAGTCCCTCCTGTTCCGGATTGGATGACCGATCTCGTGCAACAAACGGGTATGAACGACAGTGCGAAGGAGGTTGCAGAACGGGACACGCGATGGGTTGGCGACTTTGCCGATCAGTTAACCGTTGCAATCGCTCTGCGTGAATGGGACACAGCAGTGGATTTAGTCGAACAGGGTATTTATTCCTCGCTCATCACTTGCCGTCTGTCCCTTTTTTTGATATACATACCTGCGTAGGTCAAGCAAAGCTCAATACCATGCCGCTCCTGGCTGCTAAGCTTACTCCTTTAACGACCTCGCTCGTCTCTTCTCTGTTACAAGCACTTTCTTACCCTCACAGCCACAAAGAAGTTGTCAAGAAACTTATCTCCTTACTTATCCGCCTGGATGCTGGCGCTGCAGCGCGCACAACGTTCCTCGCCGCGCGCACAGAGACTGCACGTCGACTTGTGCGCATGATTCGCTTTGATGGCCACATCGGAACCTACATTAGTGAACTCGCGATCACGATGTTCACTGTAATCAAACATACTGCGGACTGGTTCCTGGCGAGTTTCAAGGAGAACGAAGTAGCGGGCAGTGAGCAATTTTGATTCATGTCTGAACGGGTGCCCTCCGACATATAATCATTTATGAAGGTTTCATCGAGTGGGCAAGATCCCTAATAGAAACCTTTGCTGAGATGTTCAGGATCCAGGTTTTCAGTACGGATGTTGATGAAAGTGTAGTCGAAGAGGCGCTGAACATCACTCATAATCAAAGTCGTAAAGTGCGAACCCAACTTTACCCTCAGATTGACGAGCCGACTTTGATTAAAAACCCAGCTTCTTCAAGAATTCGGTCTTGACTTTCGGTTTATTCTAGACGCGCTTCTTGTTCCAATCCCGGCCGACGCGGGGAACATTCCCCCACACGTCCCAGTCCTTGCCCCTGCACCAAAAGCATCCCAAGCGTCTTCCAAGACACCGGTCTTACCTCCGCGTCCCACATACAGTTCAGTCGCACAAGATGCCGGCTCGGCGCACTCATCACCAGTAGCACCGGACCTGCCCACGCGTTCGGGTCGGAGCATACCTACACCCGCTCCCGCGCCGACGACGCCGTCTACAGCAGACTCCCCAGTCCGCACAGCGCGTAATACACCCATACTTCCCCCTGTATCATCGACATCACAACGCAGTTACTCACCATTAGCACAACAATTATCATCGCCTTCCCCCATGCTCGTCCCCCAAGGGCGTCGTACACGATCGCCGTTCCCACCTCCGCCTTCTTCCTCCCCATCTACATCTACATCCACGCCTACACCCATGCCGAGCCGTCCCACGACCCCATTACGCGGGACCTCCGCATCATCATCGCCAGCAATATCGACAACGGTGCCCCCTGGAGCGTTAGGACTGCCCCCCACACCGCAAGCGACACTCGTCTCACCCACGCCCGTGCGCACGGGTTTGCCTTCACCAGCGCCTTCTCCGGGGCGAGGAGCAGGAGGGACGTTACCGCTTTCCATGCGTGGGCCTAACCCTGCGCCGCCACCACGCTCGCGTGACAGGCCTGAGAGGGAGCGAGAGAGACCGCCGCCTGTTAGTGTGCCAAGGCGGGAGGGGTATTTCTAGAGGTGACGGTAGTATTTGATTTTTGTTTCGTTGTTTTTTCTTGTGGTACAAGGGAAATGCTAGATATTTGTGGGAAACAATTGGCCAGCAATAGCTGGCATACTGCAGAGTAAAACAAAGGTCGGGCCCGGGGCTACTTCTCGGGATGGTTTCCAGACCGGACCGCATTGGACCGGTGCGTCCGCAGTTGATGCTGATGATGATGTGCCAGTCCGTCTTTTAATTCCGAGCCACTTCCTGCAAACAAAGACGAAACGTAGCAACTCAAGAAACGCTGCGGTGACTGAAACACGGTTAGCAGAGGAAATCCTGCTGCCAGTGAGGGTAAATGCCTTTATGCACAACATACCCGCCTCGTTGCTAACTCGTCAGTGAAGGGGCTCAGGCTACTCTAGGTTGAGTCCGTAATATTTCAAGAGGCTAAGCTTTTACAGAGATGTCCGACGAGTCAAGTGATCCCCATGATAGAATTGAAGGGTTCGACCTGGATTGACTTGGCTAATTCTGGCCCTTGGCTCATGCCTTGATCTACGACAGGGAACGACAAGAAAACCATGACGAGGTGCCGGCCTCGGTGCAGGACTTCAATGCGGGGCACGTTGAGGTGTGCTTGGTACTGTATCCCGACTACGCAGACTGCGCCGCAGGCTGATAGCCATCTCCATGATCCATATTTTCCCCACCCTCACAGCATACTGCTCATGAAGAAGCAGTCGAGTCGGAAAATCCTTTCCCAAGCCCTCAGCCTCTTACCCAAGAAAAAACCTATGACTCGGAAAACCCTTCACCAGGACCGCAGCCTCCTCCCCATGACGAAGCTCTTGACTCGGCGGCAAATCCCTCATCAGACCCGCAGCCTCCTACCCACGAGGAAGCACATGACTCAGAAAAACCTTCCCATAGCTCGCAGCCTCCCACCCGCGAAGAGCAGCGCGCCTCCGTTAAAGGACTTCCGCTTGCGAAACCAAAAGCCCGGCCAGTTCGTACGAACGGGCAACGTGATGAAGAAGGGGAGCGGGTGAAACAGGAAAGGCGTAGACTTGAAAATGAGCGGCGATTAGAGGGGCAGCGACTGGAATATAAACGCAAAATCGAAGCACGAAGGAAAGCAGAAGAAGAAGCCGGTCGCGCCCAAAGTGAGGTGGAGGAACGTTCGACGAATGGGGGGGAACTTCCGAACCAACAGCGTTCTGGTAGCAAACAAAGAACACGACGGGTCCGGCAGCGGAGGCGGCAGAAACAACCACTTATGGAAGAAAGCGTGGTGAAGGCTGAATGCAGGGAAGACGCCAAAGGAGGAAGGTCCACGGTTGCGATCAAAGTGGACGACAATCAGAAAGTCCATCATGATGATGATGATGCCGAGATTGTCGGTGCGCCGGGGCCTCGAGTTCTAGAGCACGACACTGGCGCAACCTGCCTAGCGATCGCGGATGAAGAACATTCAGAGTCGCATTTGATCATGATCGCGCATGTAAGTCATGTGTCTCTCTCTCCACTGTCCGCCGATATGATGGTAACGAAAATTTCGATTATCAATCGAATCTCCCGTCATGACCGTGCATTGTTCAGTCAACTTCAACAATGTCCTATGCCCCGCCTTCGCTGCCGATCACACCGCGTGATCCTTCTGATTCGGCTTCTTCATACTCTGGCTTGGGGTACTTCTACTACGTCAAAGACGACGTGACCCACCAGTGCCATTACTGGTGCCAGTGTAACCTAGTATACGAGGACCTGCGCGAGGACTCCCAAACGGGCATAGAGTCCAACTATCTATTTGATCCTCCCCTACAGCGATGGCCATCTCCCAAGCCAGTAGAGAGCGCACAGACCCGCCAAGACGCGACAGACGTTCTCTTCCAGCCGTCTCTCGCGCGATCAGGGGACTCTGCCGCCACTGCAGCCGTGGTCACGGTCATTATTCCCAAAGTGAGGACAGGTACTATAGCCTGAACGACAGCGAATCTGCATTAGAAACACGGCGCGCGAATTCCAAAGAGGTCGGCGCGCCACTGGACGAGGCGGTTACGGTGGCTTTCGTTCGCGGGGAGGCGGTCGAGGTCCCAGGGAGGAACTATTCTAACAAATCGAATTAGAGGGTTAGTAAGTGGTCACGCATTCGAATTTCCGACGTGTACGGCCCTCTTCATCGCATCCCATATCTTTATCCACTGCGTGTTAATGTTGTACAGACGTTTGGGGTCTCGTCACATGGCCAGGCCAAGCCAACTCGATGTTCAATCTCCTCATGACCGCAAATAAAGTGCTAACATTGTTTCTGATCAATTTACCAGACATGTATGATAGATTCTATGGGCTCGGCTTCCCAAATTTAATGTCACCCAGACGAATTCGAACTGCCGGAGTTAGCCATCTGTTATCTAGGTGCGCTTAGATCATCTGCAGTCGAGTCCATATGCCCGTGAAATGGTTGCATGGATCGATTCACTATCTATGGAAACCCAACAACACGAGCACGAGGATGGTGAATCTACCTGCGAAAAATGAATGAAAAACATGCGAAACTGGACAGCGGGCCGCTGGCGTAACCTGAGCGGATATGAAAATTTTCCCACTAAAAGAGCTTCGTTTCTGTGCGGGTATTGGCAACTGAACATTTTAATATCAGTAGGAAGCACCCTCGTCACATAGCAGTGACAGCTGGTCATGAGCCTGGCTCGACAAACTTGGGATGGCGTTACAGTGATGACCTTTTGCGATCGTAACTCGTAACTAGTAATCCCAATCATCAAACCTGTATTGCATTGGTAGTACGTAGGCATGCGGACTTCTACTTTTCTACAAGGGGGTATATCTGGTGTTTTGGCCCAGCGGTCTTCCATTGCTTGTGGGCGCTCGCCAGCTCTGGCCAGCTGTGCGTGTGGCTCTCGGCCGGGAGTCCCTAAGTTCTTGTCATGAGTCACGTTGGCATTGCATTAGGGTGTTGGCGTTGTTACAGGCAAGAAGGTCCTACCCACCGTATGTTGTATGTCAATGCCGCAATGCCAACCCCAATGCCAAGGGCTCCGTTCCGCAGTAATGGGTCACCATCTACTACGGCGCGACGCAACGCACCCCCTTTTCTCGCGCAGTGCTTTTCCCATGAGGCTGCGGCCCTCGTCATCCATTTCGCTTCTGTCTTTACTTGGCTGTAGATTAACAACATGGCATCATGGACTACCGGTTACCGGTGAGTTCGGAGGGTGGGAAGTTGCGTTGCGTTGCATTGTGTCACACAACTTGTGCTTCTTTTATTTTTCGCCCTCAAATCCGTCTAAGAACGTGTGATTATGAGCAGTGGGCAGCCATAGTGAGGTTAACGTAACCCGTTAATTTGGAGTTGGTAGTAATCTGAGCATCGCCAGAGCCGGGATCGATCTTGAGCCCCTCCAACCTGCAGCCTAAGGCCTGAGGACCGCTTCTTTTTCGTGAAGAGAAGAACTTTGGCCAGGTGTGTTCACGAGTTGTGACAGTCATTGCTCACTGTGCTCACTGTGGCAATCATGCGATTCGCATGGGACAATGACCTTCTGGGACGAAGGGAGTTAAAGCGTTCCACGTTTTATTGTAAAACGTAGTACGTGAGTTTTTTTTCCCCAAATACGGAGACATGTTCAAGACCAGCGGGCCGTCGAACACGGAGGCAGCCTGACAACCCTGTACCTGCTCTAGCACTGGCAGGTACTCGAGTGCGGTATAAATATGGCTTTTCTCCGACCTGCTTCAGCAGCTAACGATTCCCAGAAGGGGTAAGGAGAAGAAGGGGCATTGTCTCTGTACCATTTGCAGCCTCGATGTTGGACACGGCCAATGAATATGTTACGCCGGTGCGCGGCTCACTGGTGTGTCTGAATCAGTGAGAAGGCGCCAGTAATTTAGGCGCCTCTCAGGCTCGTGTCGTCATGGAACCGAGACACATGAATGGCGCCCACCTCCATGGAGGTTTATTCTCTGTGTTCCAGTCGGTAATTGCGACACTCAGTGGCTGGTTATTGGGTGATTTGATTCGGGTTGTGATACTAGTATTACCTACATGCCTAGTCCTATCAATCGCGGCCGCCAGTGGCCTCAGGCTGCGCCTCCAGCATTTTATGCTGACGTGCCAGTCCGGATTCGTCGTCCCGCCCCGCCGTTCCTTCTCAGGCCTCTTCAACAAGAGAGCTACGCCGGCATGCGTCCACTGACCCAAGCATCTCTTCAGGACACGAGCGCGAAAGCTGGCGGCGTAAATGAATGACACATCCAGTAGCCAGCCACTGGCACCCCACTCAAGTGCAATGATGGCTGCGCATGCTGTATTATATGCGTAACCCCCGCTATGATAACGTACTACGCGAGCTTCCTTTAGGCAGACGATGGGCCACGTATTCCCCGCCCACCCGCGGTCACGAGTCGAGTCAACGCAGAAATGAAGTGGGTGGCGCCCGATTGGCCCTCATCGAGCTCATCTTCGGCTGAGCGCTTGCTTCTCCTTGACAGACTTGGTCGCCATACTACTGTAACTTATCCCAGGGGGAAAGGAGCGGAGTAATGGACATCATGTCATAGAACCCCTCGCTCCTGCTCTGTAGACTTTCAGCGAAGAAACAAAGGATAGTGGTCTTCATTCTATTCGACGACAGCCACGGAAAACTCGGACCTAGCCCAGTCATCGCGTACTTGGCACAAGCTCAGTTCCTTATGTCTAGGAAATGTAATGGGGGTGTGCGAGTCACATAATACATGCACTTGCATGATTCAGATTTCAAAGTTCCAGATCTGGTGAGTACGGGGGAACTGCCAGTGAACCGAAACCCTTCCACCGGTTGCGCCGGTTTGTTTCCGCTTTTGATGAACGATGTGTATGCGTCTGGTCTCTCACGCGCTACTGGCTCGAGAAGTCTTTCGGAGTCTCGTCTTAGTCGTCTACCACAAAAACGCAGGCTCTCCCATTGAATAGCAAGTAGCAACGACACTGTTGGCAACAGCGGCGGTTACTCGATGACCGCCATTATTACAGTACTTTCAACTTACTGTTACCTGTTACAGCAGTACAGTACTGTAATACCCCTCCAACCGAACGTCTCGATGGGCCTTCTTTTCCTATTTTGGCTCTTCCTTCCTTCGGTGGCAATTCGTCCGTCCCGTTTCTCCGTGGTACCCACAGCACGGCGACAGCAGACACTGGCACCTCACGCCAATGGCCAACGGCGGGACTCGGATATGAGGTGATGTGACTCTGACTCTGGAATCTTTTGGAAAACGAAAACCAAACCGATCACGACCGTCAATATCCTGGGTCCCTCTTTCTCCTTGGTTCGGTTTCTACACGCCGCCTCGCCTGGACCGTGCCGCATGCCACGTTTCGCATGTCTTTGTGTTCTTCTAATGTAATGTTAGCCTAACGTGTGGGTCTTGACCGAACCGTCTCAACAGCAGCAGTAAGAGGGTCGTCCGTGATACATATAAGGGCCTATGCAACAATGAAGCGATCCCGCATCGTGGTCGCCCGTTCCCCCTGCGGACCTCCCTTTCTGTTCTTCCTCCTGTTAATTTATAAAACAAAGAAAGGAAAAAGGGAGATTATGCACTGGCCCGACCCGACGACGCTGCCTTCCATCACTTTCGTTCTATCACAAGCACAGCCAGCTATAACTACCCGGGGTAGCATGCGCCGGCGAGGCAAATTTGGCGTCCGTCGAAGCAAGTCCTCGCCATCCTTCGGCGCGCCCGACAGGCCACATCCCCCTCGATATCCGCCCCAACTAGACAGCGACTTTCTAGAGGTGAGAGAACCGCTTTCTATTTCCGTCCCGTTCCTCCCGCGCTGATCGAAGAATCGCATCGATCAATCGTTGGCGCGAGAAAGACGGTAGATTACCGGTCTTCCAACTCGCCACTTCGTGCACCGTCTCGTTCAAGTTTTGCCCTGGTATGTGAAAATTTTCACTGGTCCATCTGTTTCATCTTCCATCAAAGGGGGATAAAAACCAATTATAACAAAATCTGCTGAAACTTTCTTGCTTCTGAATTCAGCCCAAGGATATATTTGACGCTGATGCCGAGATAGAAATCGTCACGCCTTCACCAACAGAGTCCGAACCCGCATCCACCGCGGGCTCATCATGCTCGATGGCGAGTAGCAGTAGTCGGAACAGCCACACTCGGCTGCAGCGTACCCGGGTAACGGCTTTTATGCAGGTACGAGAAGTAGTCGCCGCGACCGCGTCCCCTCGACTCACTCTGGCTCATTCTTACCCTTCCGTGGCCTCATTGGCATTCGTTGTTCTACAGCACACGTACGACGTGCTGCGCAGTCGATGGCATCGGGACGCAAGCCGCGTGCTATGAGCACCGCATTCTGATCGGGTTTGTTAGTGGAAGAACGAGACAAACACCACGTTCTGTCTTTACAAAGATCCAGGGAGTCAGCAGAAGTATCAAAATAAGTTACCTTCGCCCTCATCGTTATCAGATACCAACAATTCGGTTTTCTTTTACACATCACGACAGTCTACAGGATCAGCTGTGTATCTGCCCGATATTTCATTTTCCCTTTGTCCATCGTTCTTGAGATGGAGTTCTGTAGCCATACAACACCCCCATCATTCTTCTGATAGAAGACCTCGCTGAAACGGAAACTTTGATAAATCTGGTGGGCAAATGAATGACGAGCTGTGGTTGACTCATATCTTTTCTTTGCGCCGTATGTGTTGTCTCCGAGGTGCACCAATTTAGAAATGGATGATGAGAGTAAACAGAATTGTTGATACAACTCCACAACTAATCGGTCTGCGGGATTCGCTCACTAAACTCACATCGTATCTATGACTTCCTTCAGCGCACGTTCATCCAGGATGTGAAAGCCCTTGTCGGCAGTGACCTATAAATGGGCTCAATGTCACGTGATAGTATGTGAGTCGATTGTTGGATACCTGAGCAAGCTGGACGTTGTGTTGGTCTAGCTTTTCTTCCATCACTTGCTTGAGCACCCTCAACACAAGGACCTGCGCCTCTCTCAAAGTCATTTGCTATGAATAGGTCAGGACTACGCATTTCAACTCATACGGAACCGAGGCGCACCGAGTGCCACTTATCCTGGAGTTCGCTTTGGGCTGCCTCGGAACCAGAGCCAATTGCTTTGGCATCATAGCGCACAAATGTCCCGGACGGATCGGTATGGTAACTGCGGACTGTTAGGAAGCGACATGCCGACATATTATGGAACGCGCACAGTTGTGGACCAAGTTCGTCGATACCACCGATCAGTAGAGCAACGCCAAAAGGACGGCTCATCATGGCATCCTCATCATGTACACTCTCACCAAAGCGGAGGGCAAGATCGCATACTGCCTGTGTGACACTCTCGACCTTGATACGCTCGTCAAAAGTGAACGCGTGATTTTGGGATGTGACCCGGGCATGGTCGACCATGGTTCGCGCATCTGCAGTGAGGCCAGACATTGCACAACCGAGATGAGTGTCGATCTCCATGATCTTCTCTATTGAAGAGGCTTCGAGGAGGGGCGATTGGACGCGCTTCTCGACACCAAGGACGACACCTTCTGGGGTACGGATGCCTACGGTTGTTGAACCAAGCTGGAAGCGAAGGGTCGGATCAGCGTAGGTCTCATACCGCATATAAGAAGGTGGACACCTTGATAGCCTCGATGGCATATTCAACTAGGGCTCAGTCAGATTGGACAGTGTGAAGATGTGCAACTTTTGTACCTTGGAATAGACGACCCTCGGGGGAGAAGGTGTTGACACCACGGTCTCGGTTCGAGTAAGGAAACGGATAGGTGGGTCAACGGAGAAACTCACCGTACTCTGAACGAGTTAAGAACATGAGTAAAGTAGAGGAAAGGAAGAGGAAGAGACGCGCCGCGCATGCGTGAGAAGATCTGTGTCACGTGAGGTCCATGGACGATGTGATGAATGGATCGCGATCAGGTGAACGGAAGACTGGACAGACCGACGATGTATCGCCGATTGGAAGGACCGCGGACGGAGAGGAATCACCTCGGGTCAGATTTAATTATCATTTCTGCCCGATTACCCTCTCGTCCTTACCCCCATGGTCGCAGCAAAGTCTGTACCACAGAACCGTCTCGCCGACCCTTTCGAAGCCGCCCTCCGCCCGCCACCTGGTGAGACATCCTCCCAGCGTGATGCCCGCATCCTCGCCGACCGACTAGCCAAGCAAGTTAGCGATGCAATCGATGAGCAGCTCCGCGTAGAGCGCACAGAGCTCAAAAAGAACAGGCCCGACTTCAGGATCCTTCTTCTGGGGCAGAGTGAGAGCGGCAAGAGTACGACCCTCAAACGTACGTTCTCCATTTCTCATCGCGGGTCACACACATCCATTTGATGCCCGCGCCCGCGTATACCGCTCATGCCCCAAACAAGCATATACTCTTGCCCCTCTTCTTACGCTCACCCATATCACAGAGTTCCAGCTCCTCCATACACCTGCTGCGTTTCAGGCCGAGCGAATAGCATGGCGTTTTGTTATCTATCTCAATCTCATCCGTTCCGTTCGAAGGTGCGTTCCCGTCGTAACGCAAGCCCCAGAACGATGATGGTTCATCACTTCGTAGAATTCTTGATACGATCGCCACAGAGAGGGAAGAGGAAGTACCTGATCTCCTTGACTCTGCATCCCTTGCCAGCGATGGGCAAAGACCCGACTCCTCGGCGCATTCAGACCCAGAAAGCCACCGTATCGCTGTTGAAAAGTATGCCGAATATAGCGTAGCGCTCGCCCACGCCCTTGAGCTGGAAGGCATATTGATTCGCAGCTTGCGTGGAGACGATGATGAAGACGAGGCGACCCGCCTCGGGGATGGAAGCACACCAGGTTGGTCTGCACCGCGCGGCGAGTGCACCGTGCGCACGACAAGCAACTGGAAACGTGCCTTCACCTTGCGGCGCAACCGCTCGAAATTTTCGTCAACTTCGAATTCGTGGTGGGAAGACCCTTCGGATCCGGTGCATGTCCTTGACAGATCTCGTGACACCATGGTCCGGCTCTGGAAAGATGAATGGGTGCGCCACCGATTGGTGGAAAAACGGGTCAGGCTGCAAGAGAGCGGTGGATTGTAAGTTACGTCTGCGGCCCTGCGCGTGGGAGAACATGACAGTGCTCAGCTAAGAATATAGCTACCTCGACGAAATAGAACGCATCACTGCGAAGACATATACCCCAACAGATGGTATATTCTTTGATGTCATCCATATATTTATTCTGACTGTGTGCCCGTAGAGGACGTCTTAAAGGCGCGCCTGAAGACTTTGGGCGTTGTTGAACACCAGTTCACTATCAGTATGGGGGCCATACGGGGAGCCAGTAATTGGGTTATTTACGACGTTGGTGGCGCTCGGAGTCAACGCCACGCATGGGCACCCTATTTCCAAGATGGTTAGTCTAACTTAGACCCGCTTTGCCCATCAATTTTTTGATCAGCTCCATCCGTAGTGAACGCCGTCATTTTCCTGGCGCCCATCTCGGCATTTGATCAAGTACTTACCGAGGTCCGCGCTCGTCTGTGCGATGTCACGGCCCCTTCTAACCATAACACTGGGTGCTGCAGGACCCACAAGTCAATCGCCTGGAGGATTCTCTATTGCTATGGCGTGGTCTTGTTTCGAATAAGCTCCTTGAAGGGGTTCCAATTATGCTTTTCCTAAACAAGTGCGACCTTTTACGAGAGAAGCTCGAGGCAGGAATTCAGCTCAAAAACTATTTGGTCACGTACGGTGACCGGCCCAACAGTTACGAGTCTGTGGCGAAATGTGCGCGCATCCATATATCAATGATGAGAAATCCTCCGTTGATATATACTTATTAGACTTGCGCAGCAAATTTTCCACGTTGCACAACCAATATAAAACTAATCCCAGTCGCGAGTTATTCGGTAAGTACGATATGCGAAGACACAGGGACTAACTGATCGTTGTACTTGTTACAGTTCACTATACCGCAGTCATAGACAAGGCAAAGACAGCCCAGATAATCGCAAATGGTGTGTGCTTACCCTCGATTTCGTCTCTAATATATTGAAGTGAGCTTATCGTTGCCCTGATTATAGTCCGCGAAGCCATTCTTCGGCTCAACCTGAAAACACTCAAGCTCATGTAACTGTATGATATTGTATTATCCACTTGTTTATCTCGCACTCCAAGGATCGCGATACCTTCTTTATGCTAGTACCATCGGGGCCCATGACATTTAGCTATATAGGATTGTGTGCTGCGCTGCGCTTGTGCACCGTAATTCGTAGAGTTAATAAAATAAAATAAATAAATAATACAGTATGTCTGTTCCCACCATCTCTCTCAACGACGGCAATCGGATCCCCGTCCTTGCCTTTGGCACAGGTTCAAAGAACAAGGGAAAGGCAGGCAACCTCGTTCTATCAACTGACTTCCCACCCATTTTTTTCAGGACGTGACCGAGATCGTCGAGCAAGCGCTTGATGCAGGTTTCTCTCACATTGATTCCGCCGCATGTACATCTGTTTCGAACTTTACTGTCCTTGTCGCCGGCCGGCTGACGAGTAATCACCTGGTACCGTAGTCTACGCAAATGAACAGTGCGTCGGCGCCGCAATTCGCGAAAGCGGTCTTGCACGCCAGGACATATGGATCACGACAAAGTATAATGGCGGAGACGTGCACGAGGCGGTGCATACGAGCTTGCGAAAGGTTTGTCGGCGGTCTGGGGGGCATATCCATCTCACTCCGTCCCTTTTGACGGAGTCTGTTCTATTTTTAGCTAGGGCTCGAGCATCTTGACTTGTACCTCATACATGGCCCGTGGGCTATCAAGAACGGGGACGTTGAAGGAGTCTGGAATGATATGATCAAGGTCCGAGAGGCAGGACTGTCAAGGTACGTCCCTAATAATAGGGTGCGCTTTTATTGGCTCGTTCATCATCGCGTCCCGTTCACTCGTTAGGAGTATCGGTGTGAGCAATTTTACCCTTGAGTGGTTGCAACGTATCG
>WNFQ01001430.1_pt1 | contig 22053 bp, 24 predicted proteins | sample 5400171 | NCBI WGS metagenome assembly WNFQ01 (sample SAMN13153356, study PRJNA577476) | soil metagenome | isolation source: 20 cm soil under Madrone tree | place: USA:California | collected 2016-06-14 | reverse complement strand
CGCCAGGCGAAGATTTTATTACTCCACCGACCGTTGGTCCCGAGGGAACCGTGTATCTACCCAGTCAGGGCACGTCTGGTGGTCAAACGTATGCGCTCTCTCCCGACGGCAGAAAGAAATGGTCCCTGCCGCTGCAGACCTACTCGGGCATTCCTGTGTTCAGCAACGATCCAGAGCAAGTTTGGGTGGCAGCGAACGGTAAACTCGCGGTGATTCCTGTCGGGCACCAATAAGTCTGATATGGATATCATAAACGGTCGAATGCTTGACAAAGTCGCCGATGCCGCCCCGGGCTTCATCGTTGGACTGGTAATCGGAGCTGTCTGGTCTTACGCCCTGGGATTTGTTTCGTTTGCATTCGGCATCGGCGGACTGTCTGGTCATGCGACGCCGGCCTACGCCTTCTTGTTCCACCCAACAATCAGCATACTTCCCATCGCGATTCTCTTTTCCATCCTGCGAAAGCGCAATATAGTTTCGGGCATCCTGATCATTGCAATCGCCGTAGCGCTACTTCTAGGGCACGATGCCCAAAATCAGGCAGCCGACGCTGTCCGCGAATCCGGCCGCACATTCCTTTCGGCCGTGATTCAGCACTTCCGCTACAAGTTGTCCGGTCCCCACTCATCGAGTATGAACCAGCCCTGAGACGATATATCTCCCGGCGAGCGGGCGCCTTCCGAGATGGGCCGCTCTTTTCTTGGCTCTGTAGTGGCACGATATATGGTGCCTTGGAATCGGGGACAGGAGCGTCTCCCGGCGAGCAGACTTCGCGGAGAATTCTTTTCCTTACATCTTTACTTCTCTATCTTTTTACTTCCGTTCTTTCCAAAAACGGCGGCGCCCCTTCCGCAGTGATGGGGGCAGCTGCGAAAAGGGCGCACCGTCTTCAGGAGAGAAGATCGTCTGTTGAGATTTAGTTTTCCGAAGGAGGCGGCATCGGCGCTCCCTGCTTAAATTTGCCCATCCCGCGCTTTCCCGGGCCGCCTTGTTTCACCGTGTAGTCGGAGGGCACTGCGAAAAGCGAAGCTGCGGGCTCAGTGCGCTGAATGTTCGTCAGCGTGTAGGTGGTTGTGCCGCCCATCGGATTGCTCCGCTTGCTCATGACTACAATTTGCAAATCGTTGGAGAACCAGGTCTCGTGAACAACGAGGATGGGTTTCTCATTGCCGATTTGACCTGCCGGAATGGTGTGCGTCAGTCGCGTTCCTTGCGTGCTGACTCCGCCAATCACCTGGGTACCCAGATCTTCTTTTTTTAAAGTGCCGGCAGCGATTTCCGCTTCTTGGCGGGCCTGCATTTTCTCTTCGAACGCGCTACCCCTTGCCAGCCCTTTCATTTCGTGACCCGCATGGCCCATCTGTTCTGCCACTTTCGTATCCGGATGGAGTACGAAGTTCGACTTCGCGACTGGATCGCTGATCACCACGAATGACTTCGGTTCTCCGGAAGCCGCCATCGGACCAAATCCCGAGAAGGTTATTTCTTTGCGAACGCGTCCTTGGCTATCGCGAAAGACATTCGACTGTGTTTTGTGGGTGATATGGTTTCCGTCCGCGAGGGTTTGCGTCGATTCGGTAACGGCGACTCCGCTGAACGGCGCGCCGGTCACCAGCTTTCCGCCGCGCATTCCTTCGAAGCCCATTAATTCGACACGGTCACCCATGGGCGGAGGCATGGAGTCTCTGCCCGGCCCGTCGCCGCGAAGCATCTCTCCGCGAGGTGGAAGTGCCGGCGCTTCCTGCGCTCGCGCGAAGCCGGCGCTCACTGCCAGCATGCCGCTGAGAACCAAGCTCATGGTTAATCTACGATTCATTATTCCTTCTCCTCTTCTCTCCCGAACTGTCGCGAACTATTTGCGGTGGCGATTTCGGCGATGCCTGACTTCAACGCCCCCAGCAGCATTGCCCAAAAACGCCACGCGATGTTTTCCGTACCGCGCACCGCAGTCTTACTTCTTTGCCAGAAAGCCGCGGCGTCAATCATCTCGTAAATCTCCCCAAAACTGCCGTCCCAACAATCACTCTTGCGGCAACCTCACCGCTTGCGGCAATCCGTCATTTCCGACGAGCAGATCGACCTGGATCCATTCGCCGGCGCGTTCTTCATTCACGGGCAGGCCCAGCGCGCCCAACGAGCTGCGTTGCATACGCACGCGCAAAATAGCGGCATCCAAGGTATCCGCCGGCGAAGTTCCCGGGAGCAGCGTGAAGTCGCTCAATTCGTTGTCGGCCATAAGCGTTTCGGAATCCGCGGAATCCGGCTGGACCGCCGGCGTCTCCTGGTTGTTCGCGGAGTTCCCACCGTTCGCAACGGAATTCGCTGCGCTCTGTGAAGATTTCGAATGATCCGCCGCTACATTCGAACTGTTCCTGCGCCAATTGACCCAACTCACTGTGCCGACCAGCACAGCGGCGGTGGCCAGCCCCCATGCCGCAACTACCGCGGTGCGGCGAACTCTTAGTGTCACATGCTGCGTGCGGAATTCCTGGCGCAAACGCATCTCCACACGCGCGGGGGTCTGCACCATCGCGGTGTCTTCCGCGAGCGCGCGAAGCTCGATTCCTGCCGCTTCCCAGGAATCCTGCAGCGCGGCGCAATGTGAACAGGTGGCGGCGTGTTCCCGCGCAGCGGCGCGCTCCGCTTCGCTCAAAGAAGTGTCCCGCTCGGCGTCCAATCCAATGGCTTCGAATTCTTCGCACTTCATCTCTTGCTTCCTTTGCATGAAAAAATCTTTCATCGCGCCACACTCGCGCGGCGCGGCACGCCGCGAAGCATTTCCAGCTTGGCCATCAACAAAGCTTTGCCGCGATGCAGCCGCGAACGAATGGTGCCAATGGGGCATCCGGCCATTTGCGCGGCCTCTTCATAACTTAATTCTTCCAATTCGCACAGCACCACGGCTTCGCGAAACTCCACCGGCAATTCCTGCACGGCATTCCGCACCTGCCGAATGCGTTCGCGTTTCTCCAGCCAAATTGCCGGGGTGGAGGCATCCTGCAAGACTATTCCGGAGCCGGTGCCGTCCTCATTTTTTTCCTCGAGCGCGACTTCCCGGGGCAAGCGTTCGAGATGTTTCATTACACGGTTGCGCGCCACTCCGTAAAGAAAAGCTCCGAGCGCCCCGCGCGTGGCGTCATATTTTTTCGGGTCGCGCATCAGAGTCATGAAAACGTCCTGCACAATTTCTTCCGCGGCCCAGGTGTTTCCGGTCATACGCAAGGCAAAGCGGTACATGGGCGCCTGATGCCGCCGGTAGATGAGCAAGAAAGCTTCCTCATCGCCCTTGGCGGCCCGCCGCAACAGAACGTCGTCTCTCTCTAGGTCGGCGATCCTCGTCTCTCCTGATCAGACGTCCTGGCTGCGTTCATCTAGCATTTCCCGACGGGAGGTGGAAAAGTTCCCATTCGAAGGGACTGCCTTGGGTAGCAGGCCTGAAAGTCCTTGTTTTCACAATGGGTTAGACGGACGGAAGGGGCCTCGCGTGTCGGGCAGAGTGTTTGAGAGATGTAGAAACTTAGAGGGCGGAGACGTAGTTTCGTCCGAAGACGGAAGAAGAGCGGCGGCGAGCCACCGCTCTCTACAGCGTCGGATCATTTTTTCTCGGGCTTGAACATGTTGCCTGCGATTTTTGTGACGAAGCGGCGGGGAACAAGGCGTTCGCCGTGAGCGCCGAGATAATTTCCGAGGCCGGAGATAACATAGCTCTTGCCGGCAGTGAGGGCTCTCAATCCGGTGTGGGCCACTTTTTCGGCGGTTTCGGCATTGCGCTTGAATTTTTCCTGACCCGAAACGGCGTGAAATTCGGATTCGGTCGAGCCTGGGCAAAGAGCACAGACGCGGATTCCGTAGGGTTTCATCTCTTCGGCAAGGCCTTCGGCGAAGAGCAGATCGAAGGCTTTCGTGGCGGCGTAAGTCGAGATATAAGGAACGGCCTGGAAGGAAGCGGTGGAAGCGAGAATAAGGATATCGCCGCGGCGGCGCGCAATCATTTCAGGCAAGTACAAACGGGTCAGGTGGACCACCGCATGGCAGTTCACTTGGACCATGTCGAGCAGACGCTGTTTTTCAACCGAGGGAAATTCGCCGTATTGGCCGAAACCGGCGTTGTTGATCAGTAGATCGATCTCCAGGCCCTTTTCTTTTGTGAAAGCAAAAATGTTTTCCGGAGCGTTCGAATCGGCCAGGTCCGCGGGAAATACTTCCGTGGAGACTTTGTAAGTCGCGGTTAACCGGCGCGCCAGTTCGTCGAGGCGATCCTTGCGGCGGGCGGTAAGAACCAGCTTTGTTCCGCCAGCCGCTAATTCTTCGGCGAGCGCGACGCCAATTCCGGCGCTTGCTCCAGTGATGAGCGCCCATTTGCCAAACCAGTTTGCGGACATTTGCGGCATGCGATGCGACAAGGTGCCCTCCAGGAAAATGTTCAGTTACTCTTCTTCGCGGAGAACGGTGTCTTTATTTCTTGGTGCCCGCGAAGCGATCTGCCAAGCGTCCGCCTTCGTGTTTGAGGCGATCCATCAGCCGTCGCGCCCAGACAAATTCCGCGGCGAGCAAACCCAGGCCGAGAAAAATCACCACGATTCCGGGCCCCGGGGTGACCAGCATAACGCCACCGGCCAAAAGCAGGGTAAATCCAGCGATGACGAGAAAGATTCGGCGAACCTGCTCAACTGTACGAAGGATCATGAGTGCTTGGGGAAGGGGCTTTTTGGCGGAGAGGGTGGGATTTGAACCCACGGTACGGTTTCCCGCACGCTCGCTTTCGAGGCGAGTGCTTTCAACCGCTCAGCCACCTCTCCGCGGTCGTTCGACAACTTATTTTAGCAGAGAGAGGGGGTGGCGGCTACGCCCAGATGCGGGGAAAGTTATCGCTTAGCGCCGATTGGCGAAGAAAGATTGGAGGATAGAGGCACAGTCGGCGGCTAGGACCCCGGAAGTGACTCCGACTTGATGGTTGAGGCGCGCGTGAGAGAGGATTTCGAAGCAGGAGCGGACTGCGCCGCCTTTTGGGTCGTCGGCGCCGTAGACGAGGCGGGGGACACGGGCCTGGATGATGGCGCCGGCGCACATGCTGCAGGGCTCGATGGTGACGTAGAGCGTGGTGTCGGCGAGGCGGTAGTTGCCGAGCAAGCGGGCGGCTTCGCGAACGACTACCATTGTGTGCCGTGGGGTCACAATCGCGAATGGTGCGGTTGCCGGAACGGGCGAGGACTTTGCCGTCACGGACGAGGACGGCGCCGATGGGGACCTCGCCGGCTTCGGCTGCGGCGCGGGCTTCAGCCAAGGCTTCCTGCATGAATTGGATATCGCTTTCCATCTTTGGCGACAGATTAACACGTGCGAAGAATGGAATCGGAATTAACACAGAGAGCCCACTGAACGCAGATGGCGGAGAGAAAGGAGAAAAGCTGTTGCTTGACAATTGGGGAGGGGGGAAACAAACTAGGCGCATGCGGGAACTCCTGGAGCGATTGTTTCAAGTGGATTTTCTGAAGGGCCTCGCGGTCACCTTCAAGGCGCAGAATCCCAAGAATATTGTCACGGAGCAGTATCCGCTGGAACGGCCGATGGTGGCGGAGCGCTATCGTGGCGCGCCGCGGCTGAACAATAATCCCGAAACAGGCGAAACGCTGTGCATTGGTTGCAATTTGTGTGCGTTAGCTTGCCCGGAAAACCTAATCGTGGTGGGCTGGCAGCGCGACGACGCCACGCGCCGGAAAGTGTTGACGAATTTTACCTACGACACTTCGCGCTGTATGTTCTGCGGCCTTTGCGAAGACGCTTGCCCCGTGGATGCCTTGGAATTGACGCAGGATTTTGAAATGGCTTACTTCACGCGCGAAGGCGCGATCTGGGATCGCCACCGCCTCGAACAGGGGCCAACCCCCGCACGCTACACCCGCTAAAGATATCGAATGGAACTTCGAAAAGATCCCATCACACAAAGCTGGGTCATCCTGGGACAGAGAGAAGCACGCGGCGATGTGCCAGAGGAGTGTCCGCTGGAGCCGGCCAAGCTCGAAAAGGTGAAGTCCATTCTGTCGTGGCCTGCGGAAGGGACCTGGCAGGTGCGTGTGGTACCGCACCCCGACCCTCTTTATCACGTGGAAGGGGAGCCAGGGCGTGTGGCCGAAGGAATGTACGACAAGATGGTGGCGCTTGGCGCTCACGAAGTCGTCGTGGAGACGCCGCTGCACGATAAAAGGATGTCGCAGCTCAGCGACGAAGAGATTGAAAGAGTTTTGTGGGTGTGGGCCTCGCGCATTGCGGATTTGAAGAAGGACGCGCGATTCAAATACGTGAGTGTATTCAAGAATCAGGGCGCGATGGCGGGAGAAGAATGGCCGCACGCGCATTCGCAGGTAACGGCCACGATTTTCGTGCCGCGCCGAGTCAAATACGAACTCAGCTCCGCGCATGAATGGTACAAAGATAAAGAGCGCTGTATTTTCTGCGACACGGTGCGCCAGGAAGAGAAGCAGGGCAAGCGCATCGTGGACGTTCAGGGCGAGTATTACGCGCTATGCCCGTATGCGTCGCGAGTGCCCTACGAAGTCTGGCTGATGCACCGGCGACACAACCATTTATTCGAACAGCCGCGGCCCGGTTCCAACCGCAGGCAGTTGGCGGCGCTGCTGGGGCGGGTATTGCGCCGGCTGGAGAAAGTGGCGCCCGCTTATCACCTGGTTGTGCACACCTCACCCAATACCAGGAACAAAAAGGGCGAATTGGCGGGCTACTGGAAGACGTTGCCCGACGATTACCACTGGCACATCGAAATTTTGCCGATCGTGGAAAAGACCAGCAAGTCCTACAGCATCAAAGAGGTGTATTTCAACGCAGAAATGCCGGAGCAGGCGGCCGCGACTTTGCGAGCGTTGGACCCCAATTCATGAAGCAGGGCGAATCGAATCAGAGCGAACTCGGCCGCATCTTCCTCAATTTGCTCCTTCTACTGTTTTTCCTGCTCTTCTGCTTCCTGTTGTATCTCGTCAGGCGCCCCCTTCTCCGCTTTACGGCGGAAACCTGGATCATTGAGGATCCGCTGGACAAAGCTGACGTGCTCATCGTTCTGGGCGACGACAATTTCTATGCCGATCGAGCCACCCGGGCGGTGCAATTGTTTAGGGAAGGGAAGGCGCCCGTTATAGTGGCGAGCGGGAGACGCCTGCGGCCCAGTGCGGGGATCGCGGAGTTGATCGAACACGATCTGGTGGAGCGTGGAGTGCCGAAAGATAAAGTGGTGCGGTTCACGCATGACGGGGAAAGCACCCTGGAAGAAGCCGATGCGCTCGCGCGGCTGGTGAAACAAAGAAAATGGCGGAAGGTGATTGTGGTTACATCGAATTATCACACGCGACGAGTGCGCTATATCTTCCGGCGAATTTTTCCACCGGGCCTGGAAGTGAGCGTCGCGAGTGCGCGCGACGGCGACTTTGATCCCCAGCACTGGTGGGAAAAGCGTGAATCAATCAAAGAGTTAACACAGGAGGTCGCCGGGATGCTGGTGACCCTGTGGGAAATGAGTGGAAAAAGTGAGACAGGTAAGGCTACGCAATCCGTAGTGGAATTGAGAGCACTAAATCCACCATTAGTGGTATAGGCGTTCAGGAAACACCCTAGATTTGCTACCCGCCATTCTTGTTTACAGCCACTAAGTCGTGTACTATGTTCACTCTTCAGAGTCGCGGTGCCACCCAACCCTGCGATCGGCGGCTTCGAAAATCCAGTTCCCGGAGTCGAGGTGTCCGATGTGGAAAAAAGATGATGCCAAGCCTGAAGTAGTTCCAAGCAATCTCCCCGCTGCGCCAACTCCTGCGAGTTCGTTTAGCCCTGCCCCTGCCAGCGCGCCTACGCCGTCCGGTGCGCTGCCGACATCTTCGCGAGCGGCCGCGTGCATCAGCCAGGGAATAAAAATCAAAGGTGAACTCACGGGTAGCGAAGATCTTTTCGTTGACGGCGTGGTGGAAGGAAAACTGAGTCTCACGACCAACAGTTGTCTGACCGTCGGACCCAATGGACATGTGAAGGCGGACGTGAGCGCGCGCGAAGTTATCGTGCGCGGCAAGATTGAAGGAAAAGTCACTGGCCGCGACAAGGTTCAGCTCTGGAGCACCGGACAGGTATTCGGAGAAGTGCAAACGGATCGCCTGGCCATCGAGGACGGCGCGCTGTTGCGCGGAAGAGTCGAAGCCGGTAAGCAGCCAAACAAAGCCGCAGAAATCAAGGCTTCCGCGGCAACAGCCACCGGCAAAGCTGTCGACACGGCCCCGCTGAATTCCGGAACGGCGGCTGATTGAAAATGAGCTTCCTCCATAAACTCGGCCTGGGAACGGGAAACGGCTCGAGCCGCGGCATTTCCCTTCCGCTGCATTCAAACTCGCGTTCGCGCACTCCCGCTATGCCGATGTCCACCGGCGGCGCTGCTCGTGCACCGGAATCGCCTGAGTCCACGCGGGTTTCGAATGGCTTGAAAGAATTCTTGTGGAATCTCGACGGGCTCGGCCGAGGCACGCTGCTCGATCTGGGGCCCGCTTGGCAGACCACCTTGAGTTTCTTTATTGAGCGCGGCTTTCGCGTTTCGTCGGAAGATTTTCTGCGCGGATGGAAGGCATTCCTTACCGATGAAGAGAAGCGGCTGCGCGAGGACGCCAGTGCTTGTGAGACTCTGGACATGACGCCGAGCGGACGTGCGGCGCGCTTCCTGGCCGAAAACCTGCAATACCCGCGGGCCGCGTTCGACGCCGTGCTCTTGTGGGACTTGGTGGACTATCTCGAGCCGATGCTGGTGAAGCAGATGGTGGCAAGTCTTACGGAACTGCTGCGGCCGGGCGGCGTGATTCTGGCGATGTTTCATAGCAAGAAGCCGGAAGGATTTCAGCGCTATCGAGTGGCGGATTCCAACACGTTGCAGGTGGTTGGCACTCCGATCATCTGCCCGCCGCAAAGGGTTTATCAGAACCGCGAGATTCAGGACCTCTTTTCACGCTTCCGGACGATGAAATCTTTCGTTGGCCGCGACCAGTTGCGGGAAACTCTCTTCATTAAATAGTTGTTCTATCTTTTGTCTCCCATTCACCGGGCGCTGTGGAAATCGTGTGTTCACCCTCTCTTCGCTTGCATTCGACGAATTCGAGGAGTACAAGCAAAACGTGAGCTCAAGGAGCTCCGGAGGGACAATGACTCCACCGGGCTTAGAGCTGCACCAAAGCTGATCACACCGCTCTTGCGGTGCGCGTCGCTCGTGAAACATACGTGCTTCTAGCGCGCTTCCGAGACGACACAGTAAAAAAGCAAAAGGGGGAGCCGCCCGGCTCCCCCTTTTTGTTCTCCGCGCGGATTTTTTCGAATCAGTGTTTCTCCGAAGCCTTGTGATGGTGGCGGTGATGCTTGCTGTTGCTGTGCCTGCGGTGGTGGCGGTCGTGCGAGGATGCTGGATTGGCCCCCTGCGCCTGATTAGAACTCGCGCTATTCTGCGATGCCGACTGCATGGCCGATGCCCGTTGAGCGGAGATAAAAAGCGCCGGCGCCGATGCTAACAAGAGAAATCCAACGATACGTTTCAAGGCAATTCTCCCTAGTGAAATCCCCTGTGAAACTATTGAATCACAGGTTGCCGAGAATGTCTCCGGAAAATGTTTCCTCAACTGTTGATGGAATAAAGGCGTGCGGCAATTCAGTTTTTCCGCGGGAGTTTCCCGAAAGGCGAGAGGGGGTTGCGCCGTGGAGCGAGTCCCATGCGAGAGCAGGACTAACTGCCGAATTTGAATTGTTCGAGCCACTGGATGGCTTCGCGTTGGTTGGCGATGATCTGCGCCTGCCAGACCAGCGCGATGGACATGCAGCTCATGGAGATGACACAAAGGATCAGAACAAGGCCGATGCTGGATTCCTTGGCGGGAAGGTGGAACACGCTCTTGAGCCAAGCCATGGTAAGGGGTCTCCTAGTACTCGGTTCAGCTTGCCTGACCTTTGTTTCATGAATCCGAGTCGGCAGCGCCGGGGGGCGTAGCGATTGCCGGATAGAGTTAGGGCAATCCAGGGGCCAAGATTTCGCGGGAGTGTTAACCCGCTTATCCTACGGAAAATAGATGGTTTGTGTAACAACCCAGAGAAAACGGAGATTCAATAGGAGTGGGTGGTGTGTAAATCGACGCGCTTTTGCGCAACATTTTTCCCCACGCTTCTAATTTTTTCCGGCGACAGCCGAGAGCAAGCATTCCCAAAGGTCCGGGGCACGCAGTGGGAGATGCTGGGCATGAGGCTTGTCGGTCTGGTCGAGGGAAGCGCCTCCGGCCTTGTGGTCCGCCAGCACGATGGTGCGTTCGCAATAAGGGAAGAGCCCGGCAGCCATGTCGCTTGTGGCGATCCCAAGAGTGTGGGCATGGTAGCGAAGCGCCCGGTCGTAAAGCTTGGAGAGTTCCCGGATGCATCGCTGAACGCTGGCACCGATCGCGGCGGACCAGAGAACGCCATGTTGGCGGAATTGCAGGTTGCGGTTGTGCCCCTCCGCCAGAAACTTCGCGACTTCCTCATCCGAGGCGCCAGCAAAGAAAAAGATTTCGTCGAAATCGCGTTGACGGGCAAGTTCGGCTTCGCGTTGCGGCAGGCCCGTGTTTTGCGCCAGCTCTCGAGGGGATAGCGAGCGCAGGGTTACAACTGGCACGCCGACGTCTTGAGACAGGGATTGCAGTGCGTCAGCGGCGGCGGGCAGTGCTTCCGCGATGGGAATGCACGTAAAGCGGCCTAGTCGCACGGTGGCGGCTTTCTTGATGCCGGAAGCATCGGACACCGGAGTTAGGTGGAAATAGCCCTCCGGAAGATACACCGCGCAGCCGTCTTCGGCGATGAAGGGCTGGGTGTGGCCATGTTTACGGCGGGCATCGTCGAACTGGAGACGAGAGCGGCTGGTCAGCCAAACGGCGGGAATGGCCTCGTGATCGAGGGTCGCGGTGAATTCATCGAGGCCATGCAAGCTGTTTCCCCGCAAAGGGATCAGCGAATCGACCGCGATGTAGAGGACATTGGATGTTTGGCGCAAGCAGGCTCCGAAGTGGCGAGCACCATTCTATCGGAATATGGGAACGCGCATGGCTCGGGAAAACAAAAAGGCGGGCAGATCGCTCTGCCCGCCTGAGGGTGCACCCGGCAGACTCCGCCGGGGCTTCGTTCAGATAATTAGCTGCCAGACTTGGTGGTCGCGGCGGCCGTTTGCGAGTTCGCCTTCGGGATGCTCACGTATCCGCTGATGGTGTTCTTGCCCACCTTGTTGATGACGATTTCTTCCGGAATATGGGTGCCGGCCGTGTAGAAGAAGATCGGCTCATTCATGGCGCGGTTCTTCTTTTCAAACTGCTTGTCTTCCACGGTCATGGCGGCGCTGAACTGATTGCGCTTCTCGTTGACGCCCTTCAGTTCGACGGTGATGTTGCCCACCTTTTGCGGCTTGTTCTTGCCGGCGATGGTGAATTCAACGTAATCGCGTTCGCCAAGGCGGCGCAGCTGGTCGATTTCGTCATGATTGCGCGCGATGAGTGTGCCCATCTCGCTGCGAGCCATTTTCAGGTCCTCGCGGGTGGCATCCAGGTCGGTCTTGACGCCGACGACCTTGGTGTCCACGGTTTTAACGTCATCGCTGGTGGCCTTGGTCGCAAGCTCCGAATGGACGGAGGTGTCGAGCTCGGCTACCTTTTGGACCGTAGCATCGTTAAGCTTGGCTGCTTCCTCGCGAGCCTTCTTGAGCTGCCCTTGGGTAATCTTCAGTTTGCCAGTGACAACTTTCAGGTCGCCCTGGACATCCGTGCTGGCCTTTTCGTCTTGAGCCAAGCGGTCCTTCAGGGAAGACATGTCTTGCTGTACGGCCTGCTGGGCAGTCTTTAACTGAGTCGCAACGGACTGTTGCGTGGCGTCCAGTTTCGAAGATGCATTCCAGCCAAATGCCAGTCCACCGATGGCGATCAGGCCCAGAACGATAACCGCAGGCAGTGTCCAAGCTGGTGATTCTGTGCGCGTTTCCAAAATTCTTTCGTCCGACATAGTCAATATCTCTCCTATCCCCTGCTTTGGGGAATTGCCGTTTTGATCGGCCTGTAACAAAGAGGTTGCATCCGGGAAGCCAAAGAAGGAAAAGGGTGGCCGGCTGTAAGTATCGGAGGAATGGACGGTTGCGGCGGTAAAAAAAGGATGAGGCAGTACTAGTCCTAGCAAAGTTTACGCGAAGAGAGAGCGAACAGCGGATTTTTTGCTTGGCACGGAATTAGTCGAATTGAATTCCGAGAGCTCGCAGGTCGTTTTGGAGCTGTTCGGGCGATTGGAATACCACCCCGGTCATGCCAAGCCGCTGAGCGGCCTCGGCATAGGCGGCAACATCGTCAATATAGACGGCTTCCTGTGCACGCACTTTGCAGGCTTTGAGGGCTTCCCGGTAGATAAGCGGGTCCGGCTTGCTTGCGCCCACGCGGTAGGAATAGATCCTCTGGGGAAAAAAACTGAAGAAGGCGTAGCTTCCCTCGGCGTGGGCCATGTGGAGAGGATCGGTATTGGAAAGCAGGGCGAGGCGGTAGTTCTTGGAGAGTCTCTCGAAGAACGAATCCGCATGAATTGGGTTTGGATCGAGCGCGCGATTCCAGATTTCGCTGAACTGCTCGAAGCTCAGCGATGCACCCAGCCGCTTGTTTAGATTGAGATGCCAGTCCCGGGGCGAAATGCGTCCTTCTTGCCAATCAGCCATACGGGGGTCCTTTTCGATCGCGGACCACACCTCTTGAGGCGTTAGGGAAATACCGGAAGCCAGCCCGTCCATGGCGCGGGAGACATTCACGCGGATCAGCACCCGGCCAATATCGAAAATGACGGCGCGGAACTTGGCGTCAGGCACGGCCTACTTTTCCTCAGCCGTCGGTGCTGCGGCGCCGCCTCTAGCGCGCAATAGGCTGACTATCACAGGCAAGACCGATACTAGGATGACCACCGCAATCACGTAGTGGATGCGTTGGGCGATGTTGGGGACCGAGTGCCCCAGCACATAACCACCTAGGATCATCGTGCCGACCCACAAAATGCCACCACCGATGTCGAAGGCAAGGTAGCGGCCATACGGCATCATGGCTGCGCCGGCAACGGGCGGACAAAACGTTCGAACAATGGGAACGAAACGCGCGAGAATGACTGCCCTTCCGCCATATTTTTGATAAAAATCATGAGCTCGCTGCAGATGGCTTCTCTTGAAAAAGAAGGAGTCTTCGCGCCTGTAGAGGGCTGCGCCCGCTGAACGGCCAATCCAGTAGCCAATCTGGTCGCCCACGATGGCGCACAGCATGACGGGGAGAAGCAGCCATTTCAGAGGAATCCCATTTGGCAATGCGGCAAAAACGCCGGCCGTGACCAGCAAAGAGTCACCCGGAAGAAAAAATCCCACAAAAAAACCAGTTTCTATAAAGACAATGACACAGATGAACTGAGCACCGCCCGCGCGGATTAGTTCCTGAAGTCCTTCCGGGTTGTATAGAGAGTGGAAGAAGTGAAAGATGGCGTCGAGCACTCGGCGTTGTTCCTCGCAGCGGATGGATAGTCTGAATTTCTGACCGGCACCGGAACGAGCGCGCGCGAGCGCAAGTTCGTAAAAGCACCCAGACCTATACGGTAGCAGAAAACGCCAACATCCTCCCCACATTCATGCCATAGCAGCAGCGGCACGGTAAAAGCCGCAAGCCAGATGTAGATGCGAGTCATCAGTGTGCCTCCGCTAGCCAGAGATAACTTTTGTCTTCCGCTTCCAGCCTTGCCTGGAGAAGCTCAGCGGAGTCTTCCTTCTGTCCCAAAAGTTTTTCAATGCGTTGGAGAGCGCGACGGGCCGCTGCAGCGCCGGCAGCAATGGCTTCGTCGGCGCGGTCAAAGTCATCCCAGGCGAGGGATTGCACATCGGGCCGAAGCACGAGATCGGCGTCGCGTTCCCAGAGTTCCAGTTGATGTTTTTGGGCCGCGTTTACTGCCCGGCTCACCACCTGGAAAATGTTCGTTGGAGCGCCCCGGTGGCCGTCCTGCATGCCTACGGAGACGCCGACGACTATGCCAGCGCCAAGTTCCCGGGCGGCGTGCGTCGGAACAGGTGCGACAAGACCGCCGTCGGCCAGACACCGCGTGCCGATCTCCACCGGTTCGAACAAACCGGGGAAAGCGCAACTCGCCCGGATGGCGTCCACCAGATTGCCTTGCGTGAATACCACGGGCTCACCGGAGGTGAGGTCCGTAGCCACCACCGCTAAGGGGATGCGGAGGTCTTCAAAGTCGCGCGATTCGAAGACGCGCTCGATCAAGCTCGCAAGCCGGTGATTGCTTGCCAAGCCGAGGCGAGAGACACGCCAGCGGGCAATGTCCCGGAAGCGCAGCGTGCGGCAAGTCTCAATAATACGATCAAGAGGAGCGCCACTGGCATAGGCGGCGCCCAGGATGCTACCCACGCTCGTTCCCGCGATGTGAGAAATGGGGATGTGGTTCTGTTCGAGCACTTGCAGTACGCCGAGATGCGCGAAGCCTCGCGCAAAACCTCCGCCCAGAGCGAGGGCGATGCCTGCCCGGCTGGGCATGGCGGCTGCACCATCGTCCAGGGCCTTGCTCGAAGGGTGCCCGTGCCTCGTCATGACCGCAGTTTCGCAGCATGAACATCTTCTACCTATGGGCCGCACGTCCTTTTAGAGGGGTACTTCTGTACTGCGATGGAAACTGCGCACAGATTGATGTCCGACGCTTCGACAGTACCTTCTTACTAGTCCGGTACCCTCTCTGTACCATTGTGAGCAGCGCTGCGCTGCGCGATTCTCTCTCCCGTCAGGCTGAATCACTCAGGGGGCCAAGGGTGGACAACGCTTTCAAGGCTTGGATCGGGCAGCCGGTGGTCCTGCAAGTGGCGCTGGGAGACATCAAGGTGCCGCTGCGCGGGAGACTTCTGAAGGATGGCGAAGAAACCATACGGATGCGCATCGGTGATGGCTGGGACGTGGACATCTACAAGACCATGATTCTAGCGGTTGAAGAAGACTCGATGGTTCTACTTCCTGCGTGAGAGGGATCGCCATGAAGACACAAGAACTCAAGTATGTAACCCGGCGCCGCGCGGCGGTGCTTTTGGGACTATCCGAAATGGAATTGAGCCGCATCTCGAGCGAATCGGGATTCGGACACAAAGAAGTCGCAGGCGAGCACGAAGAGACGTATTTCACGTACGAAGAACTGCGACAGATCTGCATGCTGGCAGTGCACCAGGTGAACTAGTCTAATTTAGACTAGTTGGAACTAGTCTAAATTAGACTAGTTTGCAGGAGTCTAAAAACGAGTTTCCTCCGGCCCCCCTCAGCAACACCCCCACCCCGGGTCGCTCCCCCCAGCGATCCGGGGTTTTTCTTTTGATGGAAGACTCTGCTAGAGCCCTCTAAGACACTTGAACCGGTCCAGAAATCCTTTGACAGACGGAGTCCGCGCGAAGAGACTTAGCGCCGCACAGGGGGACGTCGAGCTAATGTCACGCTCAATCGTTCGTAGATGGTGGAAGTGGGGAGCGGCAGTGGTGCTAGTTGGTTCCGCCGTGTGGATGTTTGCGCGGAGCGGTGCGAGCAATGCCGCGGAAGCGTATGACTTGGTCATCGCCAATGGGCGAGTAATGGATCCGGAATCAGGGCTGGACGCCGTGCGAAGCGTGGGGATTCGCGGCGGGAAAATCGCTGCGATTTCGACTAGTCCTCTCGCAGGGAAGCAGACGATCGATGCAAAGGGACTCGTGGTTGCTCCGGGGTTCATTGATCTCCACGAGCACGGGCAGGAGCCGAGGAATTACCAATTCCAGGCACACGATGGTTTGACAACATCGCTGGAACTTGAGGCCGGAACCGACGATGTGGACAGATGGTATGCGGCCCGGGAAGGGAAATCCTTAATTAATTACGGGGTGAGCATCGGCCACATTCCGGTGCGCAACAGGATTCTCACGAAGACCAGTTCCGAGAATGGGCTTGGAGGAAAGGCGAGTGCAGAGGAGATGACCGCGCGAGATGCTGCCGCTCATCGCGAGGCGACTCCGGAAGAACGCGCTCAAATAAAGGAAGCGCTTGAACAAGGTTTCCGCAGCGGTGCGCTTGCGGAAGGGATGGGAATCAATTACACACCGGGCGCATCGCATTGGGAAATCGTGGAAGCGTTTCGCGCGGCAGCAAAGTACAGCGCCTCCGTGCACGTGCACCTTCGTTATGCCGGAGGGAAAGAACCAGAGACGGGTTTGAGTGCATTGGAAGAGGTTGTTGCCGCCGCGGCTGCCACCGGGGCTCCGCTCCATGTTGTCCATATCACCAGCATGGGACTTAAATACACGCCCCAACTTATCGCCATGGTCGAAGGCGCAAGAAAAAGTGGCTTCGACGTGACCACGGAATGCTATCCCTACACCGCGGGCAGCACTTACCTGCAATCCGCGGTGTTCGATCCGGGCTGGCAAGAGAAACTGCAAATCAGCTTTCATGAGTTGCAGTGGGCGGATACGGGCGAGCGCTTGACCGCGGAAACATTCGAGAAGTATCGAAAGCAAGGGGGGATTGTCGTCATCCACTCCATCCCGGAGGAGGCCGCGCGCACCGCGGTGGCGGATCCCATCGTGATGATCGCCAGCGACGGCATGCCCATCACGGGCGCCAAGGTTCATCCGCGAGGGCAAGGAACCTTCTCGCGTGTGCTCGGGCATTACGTGCGCGAAGAGAAGGCGCTGGATTTGATGACTGCGCTGCGCAAGATGACGCTGATGCCGGCACAGCGGCTGGAAAAGCGCGCGCCGATGTTCAAGGACAAAGGACGAATTCGCGTCGGCGCGGACGCGGACATTACGGTGTTCGACGCGAATCGCGTGATCGACAAAGCAACGTATGAAAACCCTCTGGAATACTCCGAGGGAATTCAGTTTGTGCTTGTTAACGGCGTGCCCGTCGTAAAGGACGGGCAACTCGTGAGCAGGGCTTTCCCGGGCCGGGCCGCGCGGGCGCTGATTACCCAATGACCAGCTTTCATGCCGCTCCGCGCTACCATGACGCTGTGCAGCAACCCCAAAAGACCATGATGCCAAGGGCTCGGAAGTGCTATATAGTACAGCGCGCCACCGCCTTCTTGAGAAAGGACTCACTTTGACACTTGCCGCCTCCGATTGGGCCGCTATCGTCGGGTATCTGCTGATCACTTTATTTCTCGGCTTGTACTTCCGCGGCCGCTCCGGCAAAAGCACGGAAGATTATTTCGTGTCGGGCCGGAATGTTTCCTGGTGGCTGGCGGGAACATCAATGGTTGCCACCACTTTCGCGGCGGACACGCCCCTGGTGGTTACCGGCCTGGTCTACGCCAACGGGGTCGCCGGCAACTGGCTGTGGTGGAGTTTCTTGCCCTCGGGAATGATGACCGTGTTCCTTTTTGCGCGATTGTGGCGCCGCTCCGGACTCATTACCGACGTGCAATTCGCAGAGATGCGCTATTCTGGCAACCCCGCGGCCTTCCTCCGTGGTTTCCGCGCCGTGTACCTGGGCTTGCTCATGAACTGCCTCATTCTTGGCTGGGTCACCAAGGCCATGGTCAACATCATCAGCACGTCGATGGGCATCAGTGATTTTAAAGCCCTCATGATTTGCGTCTTCTTTCTCATGCCGTTCACGGGCATATATGTTTCGCTCGGTGGTTTGTGGGGCGTTCTCTGGACCGACCTATTTCAATTCGTATTGAAAATGGCTATCGTCATTTCGGTTGCATGGTTCGGCGTTCGCGCCGTCGGCGGAATGCCCCAGCTTTTGGCGAAGCTCGCGGAACGCCGCGCGGCTCTCGGGTCAGGCGCCAGCGATATTACCGCTCTCCTGCCTGATTTTTCGCGAGGGTTTGCCAGCGAAGCTGTGTGGACGCTGCCGGTGATTACATTCGTTGTGCATCTTACGGTGCAATGGTGGGCGTTCTGGTATCCGGGCGCGGAACCGGGCGGCGGCGGCTACATCGCGCAGCGCATCTTCAGTGCAAAAGATGAACGCAACGGTTTGCTCTCCGTCCTGTGGTTCAACCTGGCGCACTACGCGCTCCGCCCCTGGCCTTGGATTCTCACCGCTCTTGTCGCCGTTGTTTTGTATCCGAATCTGGCACAGCCGGAACGCGGTTTTATGCTGGTGGCCATTCACCAGACTCCGCACGCCCTCCTGGGGATTCTACTAGCTGGATTCATGGCTGCTTTCATGTCCACGGTGGCCACGCAGCTCAACTGGGGTAGTTCCTACTTGATCGAGGATTTCTACCGCCGCTTCCTGAAGAAAGAGGGAAGTGAAGCGCATTTCGTGAATGCATCGCGGCTGGCGACGGCGTTTCTGGTATTGGCGGCGGCCGCGGTGGCATGGCAACTGACATCCGTTTCCTCTGGCTGGAAGATCGTACTCGAGTTGGGAGCAGGGACTGGCGGCGTGTATCTACTGCGTTGGTATTGGTGGCGGGTGAACGCCTGGAGCGAAATCTCGGCCATGACCGCCGCGCTGGTGACGACGCTCGCGCTGCACTCCAGCGCTCTTTGGAACGCCATCGCCGGAAGACCGCAACCATTCAGCGGCTCCGACCCCGTCATTTTCGCAAAAACCACGCTCTGCACCACGGGAATTACGACCCTCGTGTGGGTAGCCGTTACGTTCCTTACTGCGGCCGAGCCTAACGACACGCTCATCAAGTTTTACACCAAGGTCCGTCCGCAGATCACCGGCTGGCAACCGGTTGCGAAGCTGGCCGGCGACGTTCCGGTCACACGAGACCTGGGCAGAAATCTTCTCAGCTGGATCCTAGGTTGTGTGCTCATTTATTCCGCCCTCTTCAGCATTGGGAAACTCTGTTTTGGTTTTTATACAGAGGGCCTGCTTCTCGCCGTACTAGCGATCGCTTCTGCGCTCGCCATCTCGCGCCTGATGCCTAAGCCGGCAGAGTGGCTAGCCAACTGAAATGACGGACGCGGCGCAGCCTGCTCGTTCTGGCACCCATCACGCCGTGCTCGCTGGGTTTCTCGGCTGGACGCTCGATGCCTTCGATTTCTTCATTGTCGTTTTTCTTTTTGATACGCTTGCGCATCAATTTGGCGTAACCAAGAAAGAAATCGTTCTCACCACGACTGCGACGCTCGCCATGCGGCCGATCGGAGCGTTGCTGTTCGGATTGCTCGCCGATCGCTATGGGCGGCGCATTCCGCTCATGGCCAACGTGATCTATTTTTCGATCATCGAGCTTTTGTGCGGCTTTTCACCCAACTTCACCGTGTTCATTATCCTGCGCGCGCTTTTCGGCATCGGCATGGGTGGCGAATGGGGCGTCGGCGCTTCCCTAGTCATGGAAGCGGCGCCGGTTCGCTGGCGGGGAATCCTTAGCGGCATCTTGCAGAGCGGCTATTCCATCGGCTATCTGCTTGCGGCCATCGCCGCAAGGTTTCTCCTGCCTGTGTGGGGATGGCGCCCCATGTTCTGGATCGGCGCTCTGCCTGCGCTGCTCGCACTCTACATTCGGACGAAAGTTCCGGAGTCGGAGGCGTGGAAGCAGCATCGCGTGGCCAGCACGGGACAAGTTCTGCGCATCGTCGCGGGTGAGTGGAAACGCTTCGCTTATCTCGTCGTGCTCATGACTTTCATGATGTTCTTCTCCCATGGAACGCAGGATCTTTATCCGGACTTCCTGAAAGAAGTTCACAAGTTATCGGGCGTGATGGTGGCGAACATCGCGATGATTTACAACGTGGGAGCCGTGGTTGGCGCAATTATCTTTGGCCACATTTCGCAGGTAGCCGGGCGGCGCAAGGGCATGGTTGCGGCCCTGGGCTTATCCCTCTTGATGATTCCGCTATGGGCATTTGGCGGAGGACTCGTGACGATTATCACTGCTTCCTTCCTGATGCAGGTGGGCGTTCAAGGCGCCTGGGGTATCGTTCCCGTGCACTTGAGCGAACTCTCCGCCGACGCCGCGCGCGGTTTGATGCCCGGCCTCGCCTATCAGCTGGGGATTTTGCTGGCCTCGCCCACGAATTCCGTTCAGTACGCCCTTCATACGCGTTTCGGCTATCAATGGGCCATGGCTGGCTTTGAGGTGGTGACCATTCTGACGCTGGCGGCCCTGCTCTGGCGCGGCTCCGAATCGCACAGCCGGAGTTTCGTACGCAGCACAAGCTTGTGATAATATTTATTCACAGTGCGCCTGTAGCTCAGTTGGATAGAGCGTCTGGCTACGAACCAGAAGGTCGGGAGTTCGAGTCCCCCCAGGCGCACCATTTTCACAGATGAATCTTGGAGAACCACGCCCGTAGCCCAGTTGGATAGAGTCCGCCTGCGGCGGAAACCAGAAGGTCGGGAGTTCGAGTCCCCCCAGGCGCACCATTTTCACAGATGTTTTTTGTCTACGTACTATTGAACCGAAACAGTGGTCGCCGCTACACGGGCTACACCTCCGATTTGACGCAACGGTTAGGCCAGCACAATCACGGAATCACAAAATCCACGAAAAATCGTGGCTGCTGGGAGATTCTCTACCAGGAAGAATTCTCCTCACGACCGGAGGCAATGAAGCGTGAAAAGTTCCTGAAATCCGGGAAAGGCCGCGAAGAATTGTCACGAATCTTGGAGAACCGCGCCCGTAGCTCAGTTGGATAGAGTCCGCCTGCGGCGGAAACCAGAAGGTCGGGAGTTCGAGTCCCCCCAGGCGCACCACTTTTTTCGCCGTCTCTTTTGAAGGACTTCCGGCCCCACCCATATCACTTTTCGAACTTGTCCGGTCAGCGCATTTACTGGGACGTGAGGATTAGTTCCGGCTTGCCCGTAACTCAGCATCCAACCGCCAGCGGATGGCGACTTGATTCACTTCCATGAGACACCGGCAGCAGAGCCAGATCCCAGTCTGCAATCGCGTTGGTTGCATCGTCTCAACCGTCAGTGATAAGTTTTGAACTATGGGCTCGGCGCCGACCATCACGATCTATGTCCCGGGTCCGCTTCGCACCTACTGCGCTGGCGCAACGGAACTCTCGATGTCGGCACACACGGTGCGCGCCGCACTTGAGGACCTCGAGCGAAGCCAGTCGGATTTGTATCGCAATGTCTGTGACGAAACGGGTGCGCTACGCCGGCACCTGAATGTGTTTGTGAACTCGGACAATGTGCGCGATCTCAACGGTGTCGACACGACTTTGGCGCCAGGGGACGTGGTCACAATCCTGCCGGCGGTTTCAGGAGGCTAAAGATGGCGGATCGAATCATTCTCACCATTGGCACCAAGAAGGGTGTGTTTGTCGCGGATGCCGCGAAGCCGAGGCGCAGCTTCGCTCTGCGCGGGCCGTTCGGCCCGGGCATCCCCGTATACGCGACGCTGATCGACACGCGCGGAACACCACGCCTCTATGCTTCGAGCTGCAATCCGTTCTTCGGCATGAAAGTGTTGCGTTCGACGGACATGGGGAAAAGCTTCAGTGAGACGAAATCGGCGCCAGCATTCCCCAAAGACGACGGCCGCGCGCTCGCCAACATCTGGTCACTTGAGGCCGGTGGTGACAAGAAAGACCTATGGTGCGGGGTGGAGCCGGCATCCTTGTTCAGGAGCCGCGACGGTGGCGATTCGTGGGACATGGTGCCGGGGATTAGCAACCACGATCACGCGCGCAAGTGGCAACCTGGCAATGGCGGGCTCTGCATGCACACGATCATTCGCGACGGGAATCGCGTGCACTTGGGCATCTCAACGGGCGGCCACTATTTGAGTGAGGACGGTGGCGAAACATTCAGGGCGTCCAATCAAGGCGTCGGCGCCGGCTTCGCGCCCGACCCATATCCCGAGTTCGGTCAGTGCGTTCACAAGATCGCGCGGCACGATGACGCGCGCGGTCGGCTCTACATGCAGAACCACGGCGGATGGGCGGATTGGACGGGGCCTGGTGGGCCCCGGCCGGACATTGGCGTACTACGCAGCGACGACTATGGCCACTCGTGGCGGTCGATCGCTAAGGGATTGCCGTCGGACTTCGGATTTCCTATCGTGGTC
>WNFQ01000753.1_pt1 | contig 22076 bp, 18 predicted proteins | sample 5400171 | NCBI WGS metagenome assembly WNFQ01 (sample SAMN13153356, study PRJNA577476) | soil metagenome | isolation source: 20 cm soil under Madrone tree | place: USA:California | collected 2016-06-14 | reverse complement strand
AAATCAGCGCAAAAAACAGCAACGTGCCGACAAAAAGCAGAATGAGAGCGAAGACTTCGCTCCAAGCGCTCTGTTTATCTGTGCGGGCCACCGCGTGTGATAGTAACGCCGTGGCCGCGTCTTTCAATCACAAGTAGCATTGCGCTTTCATCCTTGCACGCGGCACCAGAGACTGATAACTGTGCCAGCGCATCATGGCTTCTTTCGTCCGCCAAGGCGTCATTGCTGTTTCCCTCGGGATGTTCCTGTTTTGCATATCCTGCGAAAAACATCCGCTCGGCCAGATGCCGGAGGTACAAAGGGAACAAAGTGATCCGGCAAAGCGAGTCTGGTCCGAAAAAAGCGAAACGGATTCTGACAAATCGGTAGCCTCACCGACTCCAGCGGAGGCTGGTCAGCACAAAGCTCGTTAGGCAAAGGAGACTACATGGCCAAACACAACTATCTCACCTCGCCTCCAAACCTCACGGGCATGCCGCCGGGCGTACCGTACATCATCGGTAACGAAGCGGCCGAGCGCTTCTCTTATTACGGCATGAAATCGGTCCTGACCGTATTCATGGCACACTACATTTTGAATCAGTCGGGTGTGCTCGCGCCGATGAATGAGAATCAGGCGTACATGTATTCGCATTATTTCGTGATGGGCGTTTACGCTCTCCCGGTCCTTGGCGCGATCCTCGCCGACGGTTTGCTCGGCAAGTATCGGACCATTCTGTCGCTCTCCATCGTCTACTGCCTGGGCAATCTCACTCTTGCTTGCATGGCGACTTCGTGGGGGATCGGAATCGGACAACGGACGATGCTCGTCATAGGATTGAGTTTAATTTGTCTCGGTGCCGGTGGCATCAAGCCGTGCGTGTCGGCCAACGTCGGCGATCAGTTTGGCGAATCGAACAAGCATCTGCTCTCGAAAATGTTTGGCTGGTTCTATTTTTCGATCAACGCCGGCTCTTTTATTTCCTCGATTCTGTGTCCATGGCTGCTCGCGAATCCGAAGTACGGAGCCGGCTGGGCGTTTGGAATTCCCGGAATCGCGATGATGATCGCCACTCTCTTCTTCTGGGGCGGGCGCAACAAGATGGTCCACGTGCCGCCAGCCGGCCTCGGTTACTTAAAAGAAACTTTCAGCAAGGAAGGTCTTCTCACGCTCGGTCGCATTGCAATGGTGTATGTTTTCATTTTAGTTTTTTGGGCGCTCTGGGGAATGAGCAACGGAGTCGAGTGGACATTGCAGGCCGAGAAAATGGATCTGCATTGGATGGGCATGAATCTGATCGCCGCCCAAGTTCAGACAGCAAATCCGATCCTGATTTTACTTTTCATTCCGTTGGTTAATTACGTGATCTATCCAGCCATCGACAAAGTTTTTCCGCTTACGCCGCTCCGTAAAATCGGAATAGGCCTTTTTATCACCGCTCTATCTTTTGTTGTGATCGTTTGGATCCAGGGTCAGATCGACGCCGGCTTAAAACCGAGCATCAACTGGCAACTCCTTGCCTACGTCATTCTCACGCTCGGAGAAGCAATGGTCTCGATCACAGGTCTGGAATTTTCTTACACGCAGTCGCCAAATTCGATGAAGAGCTCAGTCATGGCTCTGTGGCTCCTTACGGTCGCCTCGGGCGAAGGCTTCGTCGGCCTCGTCAATAAATGGATCTTAGGCGCAGGCGGCGCTCACAAAGTCAGCGCCTATCAGTACTTTACCTTTTTCACCTGGTTAATGTTTGGGGCTGCGGTCGTCTTCGTAATCGTGGCCTCCTTTTACAAGGGTCGCACTTACCTGCAAACGCAGGAGCTTACTCCGGACGAAATCGCCACCGAGCCGATTCTTCACGGCGGCACGCCGAGTTGAGTTCGGATGAGAGTCGTCATCGCAGCCGGGCTCGTATTGTCGTTGGCGATGCTGAACGCAGCGGCGACTACGCAGGATGACGCATTTCAGAAAATTGCGCACGATTACGTCGAGCAATATTTGCGGGCCAATCCTGAAGATGCGACCGAGCTCGGTGATCATCGGTTTGATGGCCAGTTGACCGATTACTCGCCTGAAGCGCGGGCAAAAGATCTCTCAACCCAAAAGGAATTCCGCGACAAGCTGAACGCTATTGACGGGTCGCAGCTCACTGGCGCGAACAACATCGATTTTCGAATTCTAAAGGAGAACATCGATTACGAAATCTTCCGGGCGGAAGAGTTGAAAGAGTCCGAGTGGAATCCGCTGGTCTACATGCAGAGCCTGGCGAACAGCCTTTACCTCCTCGCCGCGCGTGATTTCGCACCGGCTGAAAAACGCATTCAAAACTTGCAGCAGCGCATGGAGAAAATTCCGGGCGTGATCGCCCAGGCAAAAGTCAATTTGAAGCATCCGCCGCGCGTGCACACCGAAACAGCGATCGACCAAACGCAGGGCGCAATGAGTTTGGTGCGCGAAGGACTGGCGCCGCTGCTCGATCAGTCGCCGCAGATGAAAAACGAATTGGCGCCGTTGCAGGAAAAAACTGCAGCTGCGCTAGCCGATTACAAAAAATGGCTTCAGAACGATCTGCTGCCGCGCTCTGACGGCAATTTTCGCCTCGGCGCAGAAAAGTTTCGCAAGAAACTGCGCTTCGCGCTCGCGTCGGACATGCCGATGGAAGAAATCATGAAGCGCGCTCAAACGGATTTGCAACAAACGCAAACGGCGATCTACGAAACGGCGTTGCCGCTTTACAAAAAATATTTCCCGAACGCAGACGCAGCAACGCTTGCAGACAAACATAAGGTCACGGCGGCAGTACTCGACAAACTTGCGGAGCAACATCCCGACGACGCCACTGTGGTGGGTTACGCCCAAAAAGTTCTCGCGGAAGCCACTGATTTCGTAAAACAGCACAATTTAGTCACCGTGCCAACGGTTCCGCTCGACGTGATTGCGATGCCCGAATTCAAGCGCGGCGTCGCCATCGCGTATTGTGATTCGCCCGGCCCGCTCGACAAAAACGGCAAAACATTTTTCGCCGTCGCGCCGACACCGAAGGACTGGTCAAAAGAGCGAAAGGAATCGTTCTTCCGCGAATATAACAATTACATGATTCGCGATTTGACCGTGCACGAAGCGATGCCGGGCCATTACCTGCAGCTCGCGCACGCTAACGAATTCCATGCGCCGACGTTGGTCCGCGCGATCTTTCGAAGCGGCACATTCATCGAGGGCTGGGCGGTTTATTGCGAGCAAATGATGGCGGAGCAAGCCTACGGCAGACCGGAAGTCAAAATGCAGCAGTTGAAAATGCGATTGCGCGCCATCGCGAATGCCATTCTGGATCAAAGTATTCACGCCGGGAATATGACCGAGCAGCAGGCAATGGACTTGATGACGAAAGAAGCTTTCCAACAGGAAGGCGAAGCAGTGGCCAAATGGAAACGCGCTCGGCTTACGTCCGCGCAGCTTTCCACTTATTTTGTTGGCGCGACCGAGCATCTCGATCTTCGCGCCGCCGACCAGAACAAGCTAGGCAAGGATTTCGATCTAAAGAAATACAACGACCGGGTGATTTCCTACGGTAGCCCAGCAGTAAAATACGTGCGCGAGCTAATGGGATTGTAGGGGGGCTTCTGTGAACCCCGAATACTTTCGCGGCTGACACACGCGCCCTGCAATGGAACTGGATTCAGCGAGAGAATCGGCAAGTTCATCCTCCTTACTGTCATTCGGTCCACACGCCTTTGTGTCGAGACCGAACCGCAATGGGCACTAGTGTCGAAGGGCATTCGACATTGTGGCAGTTTTCGGGCTAGAATTTAGCCTGGCATGCGAAAGTTTGTCTTCAGCAAGCCGCAGTCGGCGGATGTGGCCAAACCGGCGTCCGGCGATTTTAGCCATACGTCGCCATTCCAGCGTCAAGCAGAGAAGGTTGACCCTGTTCGTAATGGAATTTTTATTGGTCTGGCAATTGTGCTGCTTGTCTTTCTCATAAGCATGATCGCGGTGCTGATGATGCATGCGCCAAGCCTATGAGCTGTTGCGGGGAAGGTAGCGGAGTAGAGAGATCTCAAAGGCTAATGACGAAGCCCGAATGTCGAATGCCGAAACAAACCCGAATGACGAAACCTGAAATGATGTGCATTTGGTAACGAAAATTTTGTTCATTTGACCTTCGTCATTCTTTCGTCATTCGTCATTCGGATTTCGTCATTGCTTCGATATGACAAAGACACAAAAGCGTCTCCTTCTTTTCGATATTGATGGCACTTTGATTCATTCCGGGGGCGCGGGTGTGCGAGCACTCATACGTGCGTTCAAAGAGCGCTTCGGCATCGACGATGATCTTAGCGACATCGAAATCGCCGGTATGACCGATTCCGGCATCGTGGTGAGCATTCTAAACAAGCACAAGATACCCCCAACTCACGAAAACGTGAGCGCGTTCCTGGATAGCTACGTACATTTTCTCTCGCTCGAGTTGCCGCGCCGCAAAGGCAAACTGCTCCCCGGCGTGCTCCAGTTGCTCGAAAAACTGAAGTCGCGGCCGCATGTGGTCCTGGCGCTCCTAACTGGTAACGTCTCACGCGGAGCACGTTTAAAGCTTGAGCACTACGGCGTCTGGCACTTTTTTGAATTTGGCGCGTTTGCCGACGATCATCGGGACCGCAACCAGCTTGGGCGATTCGCTCGTGCCCGCGCAAAAGAGAAGCACGACCGCGAGTTTGCCGCATCCGAGATCGACGTCATTGGCGATACGCCGCGGGATATTGCTTGCGGCAGGGCGCTCGGTGCGCGCACAATTGCGGTGGCCACGGGTACATGGAGCCGTGATGAGCTTGCGAAACATCAGCCCGATTTTCTGATTGATGATCTCTCAGATCTGAAAACCATTATTGATACGCTCGGATGGTGAACCATTGACGAATGAACGGTTGAATGAAGAAAAAACCTTCCTCGTCTAGTGCAAAGCCGGTTCAAGACCGCTCGAATGTGTTGCCGCTCAAGGGCGAAATCGATCTCCACGTCTCACCGTCTGTCACGGCGTCGCTCAATGAGATGATCGACAAAAAGCCGAAACGTTTGGTGGTTGATCTTTCCAGCGTGACTTACATCGATAGCGCTGGTTTGGCGGCGTTAATTCAAGCAATGCAAAGGGTCGAAGCGTACGGCGGAAAATTTCTCCTGGCTGGATTGCAGGAAACCGTGCGCTCGATTTTCGAAATCTCGCGGCTCGATCAGGTGTTTCAAATCTTTCCAGACGCGGATGCTGCGCTGAGGGAGTGATTCGATCCAGATTCCGCTGAGGACATCCTCCTTCGCCAAGGCTCCGGCGGACAAGTCGGATGCTACAGCGCAAAGCGCGTTAAGATATCGAGCGTTTGCTCGACATTCTTCGAAATGTCGAAATGCGACGCGTGTTCGACGTTCGCCGCGCGCGCTGCAATGCGCCGCGACGTGTCAGACCAGAACCGAATCGCGTCGCGCAAACCAACCAGATTGCCAGCATGGTCGATAATCGATCCGTGGACGCCGTCCTCGATAATTTCACTGAAGCCGTTGGAACGCGTCGTGATTACAGGTAATCCGCAAGCGAGCGCTTCGAGGCAGGCATTGGAAAATGGATCGTAAATCGTTGGCAGAATGAAGATGTCCGCAGCCGCGTAGACCCGGGCAAGATCCCTGACTGCGCCGAGAAACCGGACCGGTTCCTCGCGCCAAAATCGCAGACCTCTCGTCTTGTAGAGTTTTTCATTTCCGCGACCGGCAACCAGCAGACGCAGTTTTCGATTTTTGCACAGTGCCATCGCTTGGATTGCGAAAATTAAGCCTTTGCGCTCCCAGCCAGAGCCCGCAAACAGCAGCGCAATTTGATCCGCCTTCAAATTCAAATCCTCGCGTGCTTGTTTGCGCCGTTCGGGCTCAAATCGAAATTTATCGAGCGGAAGGCCGTTGCGAACGACGTCGATCTTGTCTGCGGGATATCGATAAAGATCGCCTATCTCGTCCTTGACCATTTGTGAACCAACGATCACTCGCGCGGCTTTGTGACTGGCTAACAGCGATTCCTCCAGTTGCAACAGATCGCGATGCTTGCGATTGATAGCCCGGACAAATTGCTTCAGCGGGAGTTCAAACTTTCGCCTGCGCAACAACCAGGCGCGATGGACACCGTCACCGGCACGATACATATCGCAGCTCCAAACACGCTCAAGGCTGAATAAAACATCGCAGGAGAGCTGCGCCCGGATTTGCTTCAGCTCATTCGCAAATCCAATGACCGAGCCTGCGCGCATGCGCGTGATCGATCCAAAAGGCCATTCGTGGTCTGGCCAATCATCCGTGGCGATAAGTTGGGCATCGTGCCCTGCGGCGGTGACTCCATGCGCGAGTCGCTTCAAGTACGCTTCGGCACCGCCAGTCGGAGAGTAGCCGCGCCGAACAAAAGCTATGCTGAGATTTTTCGCCATGCTTCTTAAACCCACCTTGTCACTTCGAGCTGAGTAAATCGCAACTCCGACTCCAAATGACGAAGGACCAATGACGAAGGACGAAAGAAACCCGAATGACAAAGTCCCAAACAGCGTTGATGCCGTGGCGCGGCTTTCGTGATTCGTGCTTCGTCATTCATCATTCTTGCTTCGTCATTGGCTAACGCTTCTGTTCGTGAAAAATGAGAGTTACCTCCAGTGGCTCGCCGCGAAACAAGACGCCCCTTTACTTGCTGCACGTTCGCCAGAATACTTGTAACCCGATGCCGGGTGAAACCTTAAACGCTCCTGCACCGGTGCGTCGTGTCGCGCCCATGACGCGTAATTTGCCGAGGAGCCTGCTTTACTCGATTTTTGCCCGCATCGGCGGCTCGGGCCTGGACACCGACGCATTTGAAACCTTGCGCGCGTCGTATCGCGGAGGATTCCTCGGAAAAGCCATCGCCTACGACAACCGGCAAAAGGAAATTCCCGCTTCACTGATCCATTCCCTGCGATGGCATCCGGTGCGCCTTATCTCGTTTTTGGATCGGCCCTATTACTACGGAGCGAAAAAAAAATATCTCGACTGGATAACATCCCGGCATTTGGCGACGGGCCGCTACGATTTGTTTCATAGTTGGTCTGGCGATTGTTTACGCACCCTACAAGTAGCAAGACGAAACCATATCCCTTCCGTCTTGGAGATCCCGACGTGGCATCGCGACGGCGGCAAAGAAAAAATTGTGCAGTCAAGAGTCGGCGCGTCGCCAGGCGAGACTGCCGCTTTTCCGAAGTGGAAGGCGAGGTTGTTGCTCCACCGAAAGCGTTTCATAAAAGAGTACGAACTCGCTGATCTCCTCCTCGTATTATCGGAGAAGGCGGCCAAAACTTTCCGAGTACGCGGTTTTCCGGCTGAAAAACTCTTTTACCTGCCTCGAGGTGTGGATATCGAAAGGTTCAAACCCGGAGAACGGCCAGACAAATTTCGCGCTGTTTTCGCCGGCGCTTTGATCAAGCGAAAGGGCATTCAACATCTGCTCGAAGCATGGTATCGCCTCAATCTGCGGGATGCCGAGCTGTGGTTAGTTGGCTTCGTGCATGAGGAGGCTAAACCGTATCTGAAGCAATTCTGGCGTGATAACATTCGCGTCGTAGGATTTGTGCCGGACCTGGAGAATTATCTCAGCCAGGGCACAGTGCATGTTTTTCCCTCGCAATGGGAGGGCAGCGCCAAGGTCACATACGAAGCGGCGGCCTGCGCGTTGCCTCAAATCACCACGCGCGAAGCGGGCGATGTTGTGCGCGATGGCATCGAAGGCATCATCGTGAAGCCGGCAGATATCAGCGCCATCGCAGCGGCGCTCGAGCATTTGTACCAACATCCTCAAATCGTTCAGGAAATGGGCGCTGCCGCGAGACGTCGCGTAGTCGAGAATTTTACCTGGGACCATTTTCGAACACGATTACTCGACGCGTACGAAACAGCGATCCGAATGGCGCAATGATTGTCCAACGACAGGCGATCTTCAGGTCGCCCTGTGGCGGCTGGAAAGCGTCAGCCTTTACGAGCCCGTGAAAATTCTCCTCCTGCAACTCAAGCGAATTGGTGATCTGATTTTGACTACACCTGCCATCGCCGCTTTACGTCAAAGTTTTCCACAAGCCCAACTCACGCTTGTTGTTTCGCAGGAATCTGCCGAATTGCTGCCGGCGATATCCAACGTCGAGCGCATTCTGATCGCCCGACGCAATCTGCGCGACCTTGCGCTTTTTTCTTCCGTCGCAACGAGGAGATTTGATTATTGCATCGACTTCACACGAAATGATCGCTCTGCTTCTCTGGCGCTGTTGTCTTGCGCACGCAGACGCGTAGTCTCCTATCGCGTGCGCGAACAGTCGAAGACGCGGAGCCACGCTTACACAGACTTTGTGGGCGTTCGTATGCGGGACATGCACACGATCGACTACAACCTGGCTTTACTGGAGCCGCTCCGCGCAAGCCATGCTCCAACCGCGCCGCATCTGGATCTGCCGCAGATCGCATATGAAAAAGCCGACGCGCTTCGCAGCAGTTGGAAGGTCATGAGGCCGTACATAATTGTGCATCCCGGCTCGGCGCGTCAGGAGAAACTTTGGGAGCCAGGGCGATGGGCAGACGTGATTGACTACTTTGACCAAAACAATGGCTTTGATTTTGTTCTGACCAGTGGGCCATCCCGTGACGAGCAAACGCATATCGCGGCAATTAAGAACAAGGCGCAACAAAGCATCACCGATCTCTCTGGAAAAACAGATCTCCTTACACTCGCAGCGTTGATTAGCGGGGCGCGATTTCTTGTGACAGTCGATTCCGCACCGGTGCATCTCGCTGCTGCGACATGTACACCGCAAGTGATCTTGTTCGGCCCAACCAACCCATTCCATTGGCGACCAAGGGAAAGCCAAGCTGTCATTTTACAGGGAAAATCAGCCACGCCAGTGACGGAGTTTTCACCGGTCCAGCCGCGCGTCCCAATGAGCCAAATCTCGACGGAAGCGGTCATCGGTGCTATGGATTCGCTGCTGGCCACTCATTTGGCAACGGAACCTTCATGAGTCGGGGAAAAACTACAAAGAAGAGACTCTCATTCTGGCAGACGCTTAAAGCAGCGTCCGGCCCGTATCGGCGGCTCTACAGCTACGTTAGGCCATATAAGGTTCGCTTTATCCTTGGTCTGCTGTTGGGTTTTGCGTACGGCGGAGTCAATTCGCTTTTGCCGTTGGCCACCGCCCGGGTAACGAGCACCATCTTTCACGGGGCTGCTCCTAATCCAATGGCCTTGCGCTCGAATCTTGGAGTTTTGGATACAGGTCCGAAAGTCAACTCGATTGTTCTTATCTGCCTGGCCATTCCTGCGATCATGGCTCTGCGCAGCTTGTGTTCTTATGGGAACAGCTATTGCATGCAGTGGGTGAGCAACAAGGTCGTGACCGACCTTCGGGCGCAGCTATTCAACAAAATGGTGCGCCTTTCGATGGACTTCTTTAACAGGATGCGCTCCGGCTTATTGATCTCGCGCATTACCAACGAGACCCGCGTAGTGCAAATGGCTCTGACGGCGGTCAGCAGCGATATTTTCAAGCAACCAGTCACGATTGTGGGCGCGATTGCTGTTCTGCTCCTGATGGATTGGAAATTCACTGTGGTGACGCTGATTCTTTTCCCGACCTGTTTGCTGCCGCTACGCTATTATGGGCGTCGGGCCCGAAAGGCCATGCAAGGTCAGTTTGAAGGCATGGGCGAAATGGTAGTAACGATGCAGGAAACGTTCGCTGGTATTCGAGTGATCAAGTCCTTTGCGCGCGAAGCGCATCAAGAAAAAGCATTCAAGCGCAGCAATCAACTGCAGTTCTCTCAGATGATGCGCATCATCAGGGCGATGGAGGCCACCGGGCCGCTGGTCGAAATTATCGCTGCCATCGGGGTAGGCCTGGCCTTGCTTTATGTTTACGCGGCGAACCTGAGCGCGGGACGATTTTTTGGACTGATCACAGGAATTTTCATTCTTTACGATCCGATCAAGACCCTGAGTAAAATTCAAATTGTGATGCAGAATTCAATCGCCGCGACAAGCGCGATTTTCTCAGTCCTTGATTCTGAACCGAGTGTGCGGGACGCGCCCGATGCCATCGAGCTGACGTCCGCAACAGGTCGCATCGATTTTCAAAATCTAACATTCCGATATGTCAATACCGTCACAGACGCGGTCAGCAATCTAAACCTGCAAATTGAAGCGGGAAAAACCTACGCGCTGGTTGGCGCCAGCGGCGCGGGCAAGAGCACCATCCTCTCGCTAATCCTGCGCTTGTACGATCCAACATCCGGTGCTGTGAAGATCGACGGCCACGATCTGCGGTCGATTACACAAAAATCGTTGCGCGAACAGCTCGGGCTCGTGACGCAGGAGACATTTCTGTTTCACGATACGATCTTCAACAATATCGTGTTCGGCCGGCTGCACGCCACGCCTGAGGAAATTTACGAAGCGGCCAAGGCTGCTTACGCCCACGACTTTATCATGGCGCAGCCAAAAGGCTACGAAACCGTAATCGGCGACAAAGGATGCCTTCTCTCCGGTGGACAACAACAACGCCTGGCCATTGCGCGCGCCATTCTGAAAAACGCGCCGATTCTGTTGCTCGATGAAGCCACCTCATCGCTCGATTCCGAATCGGAACAGCAAATTCAAAAAGCCCTGGCCAAACTGGCGACCGGACGCACGGTGATCGCCATTGCTCACCGGCTCTCCACTGTTCTGTCAGCCGACCAAATCATTGTGATGGATTCCGGCCACATCAAGGAGATCGGGACGCACGCGCAGCTGCTCGAAAAATCTGGCTACTACCGGCGCCTATACGATCACCAATTCAATCGCATTCCGGAGGAAAGCGCAGCCGAAGCAGGTTTTCTTGTTGAAGAGCTTGTGTAAAACCCGGTTAAAAAAAGTTAAAACAGTTACAACGTGCAAGTCCCCCTCTCCCTTTTTAACCTTGTAACCTTGTAACTCTTTTAACGATTTAACATCGGCGCAGCCATGCCGTTTAATATTGATCTGCATACGCATTCGTTCTTTTCCGGAGATGGCGTTTCGAGCCCGGAAGACATGATTGCGGCCGCCCGCATTAAGGGTTTGAACGGTATTGCCATCACCGATCACAATACCTGCGACGCGGTCAATTACTTGCTTCAGAAAGGTTTGATGCGGCTGGATGGTTTGCCCGTCGATGATTTCCTCGTTCTGCCCGGAGTGGAAGTGACCACCGCCGATGGTCATCTTCTCTGCATCGGTGCGGAGCTGCCGTATCTGAAGGGAAAACCGGCGCGGGAAGTCTGCGATATCATTCATCAGCGCGGCGGTCTCGCCATTCCGCCACATCCTTACGATTTGTTCCGGGCCGGAATCCGTTTTTCCATTCTGGAAACGCTGCAGGTGGATGCGATCGAGGTTTTCAACGCCGCGACTACGCTGCGCCGCTACAATCGTTATGCCTTCAAGTATGCGCAGATTCGAGGTTTGCCCATGACTGCCGCCAGCGACGCGCATCATGCCGCCGCCGTCGGGACAGCTTACACAATCGTCAACACCGACGATTTTTCGGTGAAGGGAATTCTCGCGCAGATCCTAAAGAGCAATGAACTGAATCAAAAATATCAAACGCCGCGCGATAGTCTCCGGAAGACTTGGAATAATTGGTTGCGACTGCGACGCCGAAAAAAAATCCCAGAACTCGCCGCAAAAGACCGCGATCACAACGGCCTGTAGCAACTCTCTGACTTCCAAGCTTCTATCTTCTGACTTATCACAATGCCCGCTTACATCATCGTTGAAATCGACATTGTTGATCCGGTCGGCTACGAAGGATACAAGAACCTCGCAGGCACGACTGTAGCGAAGTACGGCGGGAAATACATCGTGCGCGGTGGCAAGACCGAAGTGCTCGAAGGCGATTGGAAGCCGAAGCGCATCGTTGTGCTTGAATTCGAATCAGCGCAGCGCGCCAAAGAGTGGCTGAACTGCGAAGAATACCGCGAACCGCGCAAGATGCGGCACCGCACGGCACGGACAAACATGATTCTCGTTGAAGGATTCGCGGGTCTGCCCGGCTCTCGAACGCATTCGCAGTAGCCTCGCTCGAAGACAGACTCGATGGATTAGCGCCTCTGGTTATTGGGCGACTGCATTTCAGTTTTAGCTCGCATATGTTGTGATAAAACTGAAAGGGCACACGCTCATCTATTTCACTGATTGAGGGTGAGACAACCACCGTTCCGTGTTTTTCTGAACTCGCGTTCCTTCACCACGATCATTCGTTCGTACGAGGCGAGCAGGCGACAGAGCACAAATCCGCGGTACCCGTCACGAAAACCCTGTTTCCAGAAGTAATGGTAAAGGAAGCGTAAGCTCGGGCGGAACGGAGCCCGCATCGTGAGCTTCCTTAGCCAACGCTTGCGCTCTATTGCTGTTCCAAAAGGTGTGGCTCGCAACGTCCTTGCGCCAGCGGGCTGATGGAATTCCTCGGAGGCCGCTTCCCAGGTCGAATAGCGATTATGTTTCTCAACGAAAGTCGCTATGTCTGGAAAAGCGTAATGCTCCATTGGCGCGGCTAGATATCCGGCACGGCCATTGAGCAATACATGCTCGTGCACCTCGTTATCTCCGGAAAGGACAGTGTCGCCGATTTCGATCTGTTCGTATCGGCCGAGCCGATGCCGAAACAAACGCAAGTTCCAACTTGGAAAGTAACCGCAATGATTTATCCACCCGTCCAGAAACCAGAATCGGCGGTTCACATAAAATCCATCGACGTCGGGGCGACGAATCGCCTCGCAGATTTCGCGTTGTAGCTCAGGCGTAATGCGTTCGTCGGCATCGACGATTAGCACCCATTCATGTCGCCAGTGAATATTTTCCAAAGCCCAGTTTTTTTTGCGCGGGAATTTGCGATTCCAAATGAATTGCACGATCTGCGCGCTGGCCGTCTCGGCAATTGCTTGCGTGCCATCTGTGCTCGCCGAATCGACTACCACGATCTCCTGCGCGAACGAAATGCTGGCAAGACAATCGCGCAGGTTCGCGGCTTCGTTCTTAACAGGGACAAGGACCGACAACGGCACCCGCGTGCCGGACTGCTCGCTCATTGAGTAATCTCGCGTCGTTTGGTTTCGCGTGCTGGGTTGCCGATGACAATGCTCCAGGGCCTTATGTTTTTCATCGCTACCGCTCTCGCGCCAACAATCGCCCCTTCACCGATAGTAACGCCCGGCCCCACGAACGCGTCCGCACAAACCCACGCTTCGGGGCCGATGGTAATTGGTGGACGCAGCAACGGAAAATCCGGCTTCCTGTGATCGTGTGTTCCTGCGCAAACATGAGCCCGGTGTGAGATTGTTGCGCGCGCTCCGACTGTGACGCGGCCCAAGTTGTAAATAAACGCATGCTCCCCGATGGCGCTTTCATCTCCAGCCTCGAGGTTCCATGGAAAATAAATCGTTGCCGAAGGATACACATGAACCCTGCGACCGATTTTCGCCCCGAAGCAGCGGAGCAAAAATCGCCTCCAACCGAAACAAGGCCTGGGACTAAACCGAAAAAGCGGCTGCGCGAAAGTCCACAAGATCCGGCGGATGATCTCGCCCGAGGAGTACTTCCTGGCGCGCCGATTTTGTTCAATGTCCAGCATAGGAAGAATCACTGACTACGGACTACACGAGTACGGGACGGCGGGCTTGTAGTCCAGTTGTCTATTGTCGCCGCCTTATTCCTCCGCTGCTGCCTGCCACAGCAGGGCCTGCAAAAAAGATTGAACACCATACATCCAGGGGTTGTCACAAATTCGAATATTTAACCTTGTTAAATACTTTTCCGGATGCTACAACGCGTGATCGACAAAGCATCGATGAATAGGATTTACGGGATGTTGTCGACCCATACCCCCCAGGAATTTGATGAAAAAGAGTTATATGGCTGCTGAAGACAGCGATACCGGAATTAAGATTTACCTTCGGGAGATCGGGCAAATCCCGCTTTTGACTCCCGATCAGGAGATCGAGCTGGCCGCGAAAATCAAAAAGGGCGACCGCGAGGCCCGAGCCCTGATGATCCGGTCCAATTTGCGTTTGGTGGTGAAGATCGCGCACGACTACGCGAATCTCGGTCTACCGCTGCTGGACCTGATTTCCGAAGGCAACATCGGCTTGATGAAGGCCGTCGAGCGTTTTGATCCTGCCAAAGGCGGAAAGCTCAGCACTTACGCGGCGTGGTGGATCAAGCAATCGATCAAGCGCGCTCTGGCCAATCAGAGCAAGACGATCCGTCTGCCCGTGCATCTGGTGGACAAGATCAGCAAGATGCGCCGCGTTTCGCTGCAAATGAGTGAGGAACTGGGCCGTGAGCCAACGGACGATGAACTCGGTGATGAGATCGGGATCGCGAGCGGAAAGGTTTCGCAACTCAAAACAGTGTCGATCCGTCCAGCGTCACTGGATGCGCCGATCAGCGACGATGATTCCACCGAATTCGGTGAAATTGTCGGTGATGAGGATGCTCAAACGCCGTTCGAACTGTTGCGGGACAAAAACCTGCGCAATGAAGTCGGCGGTTTGCTCGACGTGTTGGATGATCGCGAGAAGAAAATCATTTTCCAACGGTTCGGCTTGGATGGCGGCAAACCAAAGACGCTCGAGGAAGTCGGCAAGAAATTCGGCGTTACACGGGAGCGCATTCGGCAGTTGCAGAACATCGCGCTCTCTAAGCTTCGCCGCGCTCTGAGCAAAAAGGAGCGGCCGGTCGACGTCGAATTACCAGTCGAGGCATAAGCTGCAGCGCTGTAGCCACGGCCCTGTGGGCCGTCAAGAGCCACGATCGAGAGACCGGCCACAGGCCGGTGGCTACAGCTACTTGACGACGCGTAGTTGGATAGAATCGATCATTGCGCGTCCCATGTGCACGTCGCTGACGATCACCATTCGATTGCCAGGGGCAGCTAGTTTTTTCGCACGTAAAAATCTCTCCGCTGACGCAATCGTCTGGTCCGGGTCCCCCGTAAAATCGATACGGATGGAGTACACACCCCAGTAAAGTGCCAGCTGCCGATATACTTGTTCGCTCGGGGTGAACGCAAAGATGGGTGCATGCTGCGGGCGCAAATTGGATGCGTAACGCGCCATTCGTCCGTACCGAGTAAAAACGATCAGTTTTGAATCTTGCAACGAGTTAGCCAACGCGACGGCTGAAGCCACTGTTTTCTGCCGTACACTTTCCAACATCGCACCATTGGCATAGCCTGCGCCCCCGCTGCGCTCGATGCGTATTGCCACTCGGTTGAGGACCTCCACACATTCAATCGGATAACGGCCAAGCGTTGTTTCAGCGCTCAACATGAGAGCGTCGGCTTGTTCGAAAACGGCGTTCGCCACATCGGTGACCTCTGCGCGCGTGGGGAGCCGATTCGTGATCATCGATTCCAGCAGCTGCGTTGCGATTACCACCGGTTTGCCCAGATGAATGCATTTTTTGACAATTCGGCGTTGAATAATTGGCAGTTCCTCCATCGGACATTCGATTCCCAAATCGCCGCGCGCGACCATAATCACGTCAGCGCTTTCGATCATCTTCTCGATTGATCGTACTGCCAGCTGGTCCTCAATTTTTGCGACGATCTGTGCGTTACTCTTCTTTCTGGAGAGAAGTTGACGGAGCTGTTCGATGTCACTTTTCTCCCGGACAAAGCTCAGTGCCACAAAATCAACATCTAACTGCGCGCCAAGTGCCACATCGGCGATGTCCTTCTTGGTAAGCGGCGGCAGATTCACATGAACGCGCGGCAGATTAATGTGACGGCGCGAGCCAAGCGCGGCGGGGGTCAGTACCTTGGTGCGCACGCGGTCTTTGCCTTTTCCCAGCACTACGACTTTCAGCAAACCGTTGTCGACCAAGACCGTGTCGCCAGTGGAAACGTCCTTTACAAATCCGGGGTAATTAACGTCCACGGAATATTGTTCCTTCTTCTTTGCGCCCCGCACCGTGAACTCCAGAATATCGCCCGGTTTCAGATGCAGATCGGTTTCCAATTCACCGGTGCGAATAGCTGGGCCTTGCGTATCGAGGAGAATTGCAACCGGGCGGCCCGCTGTCTGCGCCAGCCTGCGAATCCGCGGCACAATGTTGCGCACCCATTCATGAGTGGCGTGGCTCATGTTGAGCCGGAAAACATCCGTTCCTTTCTGGATTAACTGCCGCAGTGTCTCTGTCTTTTCTGTGGCCGGCCCGAGCGTGCAAATAATCTTCGTCTTGCGCACAATCAAAGAATTGGCTTGGGCATTGCAAAAGCCAAGACGCTTTTGCCCGGCATGCGCCTCTCGTGGCACACGCGTTGCATAACGATAATAGAATTGCGGCACGCGTTGCGAAGCGTGCCGCCTCGCGCGGCGGGCGTTCTCTTTATTTCAGCTTGCTTTGAATCTGCTTGGCGAGGTCAAGATGCTCCTGAACCATCTTCGCTTTGTCGTCCGCAAACTTCTTAATGTCGGGGTCGGTGCCGTTTTGTGCTTCACCCTGGAATTCGGCCAAATCCTTTTCATGGTCTTTGACCATCGCATCGATGTAGGCCTTATCCGAGCTCCAGCTTACCTTTGGCTCTTTCGCCGGCAACGTTACGTTCTTTTGCGATGCAATCTGTTTTAGCTCGTCGTTGGCCTTGCCATGATCGGTGACCATACGTTTACCGAACGATTTAACGTCATCGCTCTGGCCATTCTGTTCAGCCAATTTTCCCATCGCGACTTCCATCGTTCCGCCCTTGGAAGCCTTTTTCATGAAAGTCTTGTCCTTTTCGCTCAAGGAGGAGCTCTTAGCTGCTGGACTCTGTTGTGCTACGGCCACCCCGGCAACGGAGAGCGTCGTAAGCGCCAGAGCGACAATACAAATCTGCGATATAAATGTGCTTTTCATTTTCATTGATTTTGTACCAGTTTGAAATGTGCCGGGCATCCCGGCAATAAGAAATCGAAAACGGACGGTCGCTTGGACGCGGCTTAGTTGTGGATCGCCGTCGCCGAGCACGATCAGGCTTTGGAAATGTACGAGCTTTCCACGCGCGTCGCCACATCGTTGTAACCGTGTTCGACTTCGTAAATCTGCTTCATACAAGCCAGGGATTTCTCCCGTTCCCCCATCTTCTCGTAAACGAGGCCGAGATTATACACGATCTCCTTCTTCATCGCGTCCATTGACAGAATTTCACTCGAGGCCTCTTCGAGTTGTTTGACTGCAAGATCCAGCATCTCAAGTTCGCCATAGCAACAACCGAGCAAATTCATTGCTTTCAAGCGCGCATATGGATTTTGGCGTGCGCGCTGCAGCTCCGGCACCGCATCACGAAAACGTCCGGCGTGGAAAAGGTTTTCGCCGACTTCGAATCGAAGCTGGAGATCGGTGGGATTGCGCGCGACGCGCTCCTGCGCATCCACAATGAGAATTTCGGCACGCCTGACCTTCGCGGCTTTCAGTAGCTCGGACGTTTTCGCATACAATTCGTTTGTCGCGTCGTGCGTCGAAAGGAACTCTTCATGCGCGGCAATTTCGTGCTCGAGGGATTTGATCTTTAGGTCGGACGCTTTCCGAACCAATCCAAGGTCTGCACCCTTGGTCAGCTCGGCTGCATACTGATACCAGCGGATCGCTGCATCGAAATCGTTCTTTTGTTCATTCAACGCACCCAGGCGTCGCGCGAGATCGACGTTTGCCGGTTCCGCTCGGTGTAGCGTGTACGTCTCCGCGATTTGCTGATCGAGTGATTCGCCGGTCAATCGCATCCGGTTCTGTTGCTCAAGCGAAATCGCTTCCTCTTTGTCCTTGATCAGGTCCCGGTAACTGTCAGCCTGGGTCCATCCGCCGCGTTTAATGGTCGAATCTGCCGACGCGTCTTTGCCGCAACGGAGCGCTACAGCATCGAGCGGATTTATCGCAGTAATTTGATTATAAATTTCTACTTCTTGCTCGTGATCTCCGAGCTGACGATATAGACATCCGAGGTCGTGCAGCACTTTCACGTCGCGCGGATTTTCTTCGAGCAACGTCCGCAGGGCGAACACCCCGATGTCCGGCCAACCCGCAGCGAGCCCGGCTTCTTTCAAAACCAGATTTGCCCGGCGATTGTAAGGCTCCTTTTCCATGACCTTCTCCAGCATTTCAACCGCTCGTTTCGGGTCCTTTTTGATTTTTCGCTGCGCTTTCATCACTGCGATCGGCGCAGTTGAGATGTTAAAAAAACTTTTCTTTGCCGATTTGCTTTTGGTTACCTCGGTGCGACGCAACAATTCCCGCCCCGTCAGAAACTCTGGCTCCTGCGTGAGAATCTCCTGCAAGAGGGAAATTGCGTAACCGAAGTTGCGCAACTCAATCGCGGCGACTGCTTTCAGCCACAAAGCGTGTAGCGACGCGCTCAGCTCTTTCTCGGTCTTGACCGCCATCGCGGGTAGCTTATCACAAAAACGCAACTCATGCGTGAGCACGCCATGGCACTTCGGGCTGAGACGAACTAAAGTTAATTAGCCGATGCGCATTTTCGATGGCAACTCGCATTCCAGTATTGCGCCTTTCGAACTAAACGGCGGCGGTCGATTCGTTTTGTCGCGCAAAGATTTCGTCCCGGCTTATGTGCGCGCGTTCGAGGAAGGCATTCTTCAACAGCACGCGGCAGAGGCGATCGAAGCGCTGCGTTCATGCCGTGTCTGCCCGCGCGACTGCGAGATTGATCGGTTTAACAATAAGATCGGCGTTTGCAAGAGTGGCAGGCTGGCGCGTGTAGCCAGCGCGTTTCCGCATTTTGGCGAAGAAGACTGTCTGCGCGGCTGGAACGGATCGGGCACGATCTTTTTCGGCTGGTGCAATCTGCGGTGCGTTTTCTGTCAAAATTTCGAGACGAGCCAGTTCGGCGAAGGCGCCGAGGTAGGTGCCAGCGAGCTCGCCCAAATCATGCTCGATTTGCAGGACACCGGCTGCCACAACGTCAACTTCGTGACGCCCGAGCACGTCGTGCCGCAAATCTTGGAAGCGCTCGTGATCGCGGTGGAGCGTGGCTTGCATTTACCGCTCGTGTATAACACCTCGGCTTACGACAGCATCGAAAGCATCCAATGGATGGACGGCGTCGTGGACATCTACATGCCCGATTTCAAACTATGGGACGCCGAGCACTGCCGAAAATACCTGGTAGCCAGTAATTACGCCGAAGCCGCGCGGAAGGTCATAGCGGCGATGCACGCGCAAGTCGGCGAATTGATTGTGGACGAGAACGGCCTGGCATTGCGCGGCGTCCTCGTGCGCCATCTGGTCATGCCCGGTCTCTTGGGGGACACGCGCCAAATTATGCACTGGATCGCCCAGAACCTGTCACCCGATACTTACGTTAACATGATGGATCAATATTATCCTGCCCACAAAGCCGAAACCGAACCGCGCTTCACTGAAATCAATCGCGGCATTTCCGCCGACGAATTCTGCGGCGCACTCCAACTAGCGCGAAACGCCGGTCTTTGGCGTTTCGATAGCCGTTGGCGCCACGTAATTCCACACGGCGCGCCAGTGTGGTTGCCACCGATACAGCCGCACGCGGCAACAGCATAGCCAACCCCCGAGCACCAATCGACCGAAGGCAAGGCGATTTTCCACGAGGGAAAAGACCCTCTGACCCATCCACGTGGTTTCTCAAAAACGAAGAAAACGTCTCGACTTTCGCCTGCAACGCTGCCTAAGATCGGTGCTGCGCGAAGTAAGCCCGAGTGATGAAAAAGCAGACTAACTCCGTTATCAAAGCGCGCCTTCTTCGAAGCGCGGGTTGCCTGCTGCTTCTTCTTGCCGTCTGCGTGATCCCATTTGCATTGGGTCAGCGGACGCAACGCGCATCGCAAATGCCAGGGATAACACCCGAGCAATCCGCGGCCGCGCAGCCGGCGGTGTGCACCCCGGGCTGGTCGGCGGGACCGGACATGCCAAGTACCGGCGTTCGCATGGTTGGCGTCTATGCCAACGGAAAGTTTTACGCGGTAGGCGGACGCAGCATGGATGGAGTCGGCAACGATTTCACGCACCCGTTTGAATATGATCCAAGCTCCAACACGTGGAGTATCAAGTCAGCCAGCTTCCCCGATAACCAGGTCAGCAACATGGCTTGCGGCGTGCTGAACGACTCGGGAACAGACTACATCTACTGCGTAGGCGGCTCGGCAGGAGGACAGACCACGGCTACTGCTCGCGTGTTTCGCTATGACCCAGTCACCGATACCATCAGCACCATTCTAGCTCCCTGGCCGGGTGACGCTGACGGGACAACTCTGCCCGGTGGCTTTTCGGTCTTTAACAACAAACTATACATCCTGGGCGGGTTCCGGATCAACACAGCGATGACTAACCAGATCTGGGAATTCACTCCCACGGCCAACGTGTGGGTGTTGAAGAACGCCGTGTTGCCCGTACCGCGTGGTTACATACCAACTGCGACTTTCACGAACTTTAATGTCATTTACACTGCTGGCGGCAGCGACTGGAATGGGACGACGCTTGTCGATACCAACGATTCTTTTCAATACGACCCAGTCGCTGATTCAATTACCACCATTCCCAGCATACCCAGGGCCACAGGCGAGACCCGGGCGCTTAAATTCACCGGCCCTGTTCAGTGTGCACCAGCAATATGGGTGATGGGCGGTGGAAGGACTCCACCGAACCCGTCTAGCGAAGTGGACTATTACTGTCCCAACACATGGAGAACCGCTCCGCCATTCGCTACCGCGCGGCGCAATTTCCCGACAGACACCGACGGCGGGGGCTTCTATGGCACCGGCCATATTTGGCTGGCAGGCGGCTATGGTAGCGACGGTATGCCGCTGAGCTCCATGGAAATCTATTGCAATCCCGTGCCGACGCCAAACGATCTGACGCCGACCCCGACACGCACTGCGACGCCTACTCCAACAGCTACGGCGACTCACACTCCGACGCCGACTGCTACATTGCCACCGTCACCAACGCCCACGTTGACGCCTTCACCGACCGCCAGACCTACACCGACTGCGCGACCTCGTCCTAGCTCACCACCGCGGCCGTAGGCAGCCTAGGCGAACTGCGGACAACCGGCTTTAGCTACAATAGCTCCATCTGCGGCTTTTGGGATTCCGGCATCGCTTTGGCTGATTTTTTTTCTCGCGGCTTTGGCTCTGCGGTTGTGCGGCTTGAATCTTCCAAGTGCGCGAGAATGTCCTTAGCCCGCTCGAGAATCTCTTTTGGCAGGCCAGCCAGTCGCGCGACGTGGATACCGTAACTTTTGTCTGCGCCGCCTGGAATGATTTTGCGGAGGAAAATGATTTGTTCGTTCCATTCGCGCACCGCGACGTTGAAATTGCAGACGCCGGGACGGTCTTCGGCGAGTTTGGTCAGCTCGTGATAATGCGTCGCGAATAACGTGCGCGCTTTGATTTTGTCGTGCAGAAATTCGGCGACGCTCCAGGCGATGGAAAGCCCGTCGAAGGTCGACGTGCCGCGTCCGATCTCGTCGAGGATCACCAGGCTTCGTTCGGTGGCGTTATTGACGATGTTTGAGGTCTCGTTCATCTCCACCATGAACGTTGACTGTCCCCGCGCGAGATCGTCGTTTGCGCCGACGCGGGTGAAGATGCGATCGACCAAGCCGATCTCCGCGCTCTCTGCCGGGACAAAGCTGCCGATCTGGGCCATCAACACAATCAGCGCGACCTGACGGATGTAGGTAGATTTGCCGGCCATGTTCGGGCCCGTGATAATTGCGAGCCGCAAGTCTTCGCCATCTAGCGACGTATCATTCGGCACGAACTTCTCGTCTACCAGCGTTTGATCGAGGACGGGATGTCGTCCGTCTTTGATTACCAGCCGCAGCGTTTCGTTCATCGCCGGCCGGCAGTAACGGAACAGGCGCGCGGTTTCCGCAAGCGCACAGATCACGTCGAGGACCGCGATTGCCTCGGCGGTTTGCTGGATCGGACCGAGCTCACGCAAAGTTTCGTCGCGCAGTTTTTGAAAGAGCTGGTATTCGACCTGGCGAGCGCGTTCGTGTGCGCCGAGGAT
>WNFQ01000752.1_pt1 | contig 22081 bp, 23 predicted proteins | sample 5400171 | NCBI WGS metagenome assembly WNFQ01 (sample SAMN13153356, study PRJNA577476) | soil metagenome | isolation source: 20 cm soil under Madrone tree | place: USA:California | collected 2016-06-14 | reverse complement strand
ACGTAAATAAAACGGACGGCGGGGTCTTTCAGTTACTGAGACACATCCCGCATTCCTACACAATCCTTCCCGAAGTTGCTGATGGCTGGCGTTGGGGCAACGCCGTGACCAGTTTGCTGGTGACCCAGCGCGGCTTCCTACTGGGCATTCCGCTGGCGGTGATCGTTTTCACCCAATGGTGGGCTTCGATGCAAAGCATCGAAGAAGGAAAAGGAAAAAAGGTAAAGGGAAAAAAGGAAGAGCGTTGGGAAAAGAGATTGAAGCCGGGACGGAGCATGAGTGGAGGAGTAGGATCAACTATCGATAATTCTTCCCTTTTGCCTTTTTCCTTTTTCCTTTTACCTGCCACCAGGCGAATGCTCGCCGCCGGCGTCGTCGCCGGCTTGTTACCACTGGTACACGCGCACAGCTTCATCGTAGTGATGGGCGTAGGCGCTTGCCTGGCGCTAATCAACTGGTCGCGTTGGCGCGAGTGGCTCGCTTTCTTTGTGGTGGCTTCGGTGATCTCGCTCCCGCAGTTGTTGTGGTCCACCCATGGCAGCGCGATCAGCACCCGCGCCTTTATTGGCTGGGAGTTTGGCTGGGACAGCGGCAATGCAAACTTCTTCTGGTTCTGGTTCAAGAACACCGGGCTGTTTATCCCGCTGCTCGTCGCGGCCCTGCTTTGGAAGACTGATGACTATCTGGTTCCGCGCAAGCTGCTTTTTTTCTTCCTGCCGTTCACGTTCTGTTTCATCGTTCCCAACATGATCAAGCTGGCGCCGTGGATTTGGGACAACGTGAAAGTACTCTTCTATTGGTGGATCGCGTCCGCACCCATCGTTGCTTTACTGCTGGCACGACTGTGGGAGGGACGAGCCTGGCATCGCACGCTGGCGGGCGGTTTGTTTCTCGTACTCACGTTGGCCGGCGCCCTGGATATTTTCGCTCTGATAACTAATCAGGGCGAGTATCAGGAGTTCGATCGCGACGGCGTCACGTTTGCTGAAATGATCAAGCAACAGACACCGCCAAGCGCAACTATTCTGCACGCCCCGATTCACAACACGCCTATCTTTCTAACGGGCCGGCGATCGCTGATGGGTTATCCCGGACACATCTGGACCCACGGGATCGATTTTGGCCAACGCGAAGCGGACATTAAGAAGATCTACTCAGGTGCGCCCGACGCGGCGAGCTTGCTCGGCAAATATGGGGTCGATTATGTTGTAATCGATCCACAGGAACGTTCGGTAATGAACGTCAACCAGGACGTCTTTAGTAGTTATCCGGAAGTTGTGAAAATAGGTGAGTACCACCTCTACAAAATCAAGCCGTAAGCAGCCTCGCGTGAAAGACGCGCCGCCGCCCGACGAACCGCAGGCGTCCGATGGTGCGATGTCAGAGCGCGCCTGGCAACTATCATCGATCGCAATTCTGATCGTTGGGGCTTTCCTGCGCCTATACAATTTATCACTCGTTCCGCTGCACCACGACGAGGGCGTCAACGGAAATTTCCTGGTGACGCTGGTACGCGAAGGCAAATACACGTACAACCCGGAAAATTATCACGGCCCCACCCTGTACTTCTTTTCCGCGGTCATTCCCTGGATCGCCCGGTTCTTCGGCGGCAAAGCCTTCGGCGACAATTTTGGCCTCACTACCTTCAACATTCGTTTGGTCACGGCGGCCTTCGGCATCGGCACGATCTGGCTGGCGCTGCTCCTGCGCAAACGAATTGGAAGTATAGGAGCGCTCGCAGCGGCGGGCTTGATCGCAATCTCGCCGGGTGCGGTGTATCTCTCTCGGTATTTTATCCACGAATCTCTGTTCGTCTTTTTCACTCTGGGGATCGTGGTTGCCGCTTTGAAGTTTTACGACAGCGGGCGCGCCGCGTATCTGATTCTGGCTGCAATCTCGGCGGCGCTGATGGTAGCGACTAAAGAAACCTGGATTATCAACGGGCCGGTGCTCCTGATCGCTTTGATTGCGACCAACGTTTATTTCCGGCTGCGCGCGATGTTAGCGGGAAAGCGGAGCGAACGGTCGTTGGCCCAGCGTCTGCGGCAAACGATCGAGCGCTTTGGTGGGCCCGTGCCGCTGACTACGGTGGCGCTGACAGCCTTCGCCGTCTTCATCACGGTGAACGTCCTGTTCTATTCGTCTTTCTTCACCAACTATCCGAAGGGCGTCAGCGACGCGATGCAGACGCTGCGGTTTTGGTCGCATCGCACGCACGAACACGAGCACCCGTGGTACCAATATATCCAATGGTTGATGCAGGAAGAGTCCGTGCTGATGATCCTTGGCGGTCTCGGTGCCCTTATCGCTGTTTGGCGGGCGAACAATCGTCTCGCAGTTTTCTTGTCGTTGTGGTCGTTTGGCCTGCTGGCGGCTTATTCACTGGTTGGTTACAAGACGCCGTGGATTAGCCTGAACTTCATTGTGCCGCTGGCGCTGACCTCAGGCTATACGCTCGAGGTGGCTTGTCAGAAGTTAAGAACGTTTGGGCAGCGGTGGCTCTTCATTCTACTCGCCGTTTTGATCGCAGCGCCGTGCACTTATCAGATGTATGAGCTTAACTTTGTTCACTACGACGATGACGCGTACCCTTACGTCTATGCGCACACGCGGCGCGAGCTGCTTCAGATGCTCGACGAAATCGATAAGGTCGCGAAGCGGACGGGCACGGGAACCGACACTGGGATAGCGATTGTCTCGCCCGACTACTGGCCTCTGCCATGGTATCTGCGCGACTACAAAAAGGTCGGTTACTACCAGCAAATCGTGGCTACGAATGAACCGATCATCATTGGCTCGACGGCACAGGAAGAACAACTCAAGGCAACCTACGGCGATCGGTATGTGCTCGTTCCTTCCGGCAAAGATGACGGAGCTTTTGCTCTGCGGCCCGGCGTCGATTTGCTGCTTTACGTGAGAAAGGACGTGGCGAAGTAATTTGGAGTGCGCCGACTTGTCGGCGCTTTGGTTCGGAGTTCCGCCTTTAGGCGAAAGTTATTGGGAGCCAAGCCCAGCCTGAAGGCGGAACTACTAATCCAAAGCGTGTCCTCTTTTCAAGTCGCTCGCAATTGCGAAAGTGCGAGCATAGAATGACAAAGAGGAAACTGATTTGAGGTTCGAGTGGGATGACAAAAAACGGTTGAGAATCTTGCCAAGCACGCGGTCAGCTTCGGAGAGGCGACGGAGGTGTTCTACGATCCGAACGCACTGGAAGGCACAGACGCTGAACACTCGTTTGACGAGGCGCGGTTTTTCATTATTGGATATTCAACGAGCCGGATGCTATTCGCCGTATTCGCCGAACGACACGGCAATGTAATCCGGATCATCTCGGCGCGACCGCCCACGTCGGAAGAAAAAGTTGTATGAAGAACAAGAAAGATGAGAGATCCGAGCCTAAGCCCAAAGAGGTCGAGCTGGTAGTCACGCAGGAAGACTATGAGGCAGGCTTAAAGCGCGGTTGGACAGACGACGACATGCTCAAGCCGGGGCGTTACAAACTGAAGCGCGGCGGATTCCTGGCGCGACATCCGGAGTTGAAGATTAAGGATAAGAAACGCGCATGACCTGGGCTTCGGATCAGTTTAATTCTTGAACCCCTCTCCCAATGGGAGAGGGGCCGGGGGTGAGGGCGTGAGATCATGTCTCTCTTGTTGGCCGTTGTCGTGAGCGGGAAGCACGAAGAATCCAAAGCGGCGTCGCGCTTCACTTGCCACAGCACTCCAGAAGGCGTTGCTCGTCTCAACTAGCCTCAGTAGACTGAGGATCGAAATAGCCAAAACCTCGTGAAGAAGAAAAAGAAGGATTCAGAGTTAGAAGATGAAATGCGCCCCGAATACGACGTCAGCAAAATGAAATTCGTAGGGCGCGGAATCTATGCCGAACGATATCGCTCCGGCACGAACTTAGTCTTGTTGGAACCCGACGTTAGAAAAGCCTTTCCTGATGATGAGTCTGTCAATGAGGCTTTGCGCGTGATCGCAAAGGTAGCGAGACGATTAACGCCAGAGCGAAATAGTTCGGGTAAGCGAGGGCAGTCTAAACGTAAGTTAGTAGTTAAAGCAGCGGAGTGACGGTACAGAACCGGGAGCGGTAGCGACCGGAACCAGCACTCAACTTCCATCGAAGATCTGGTGACGAGCGAAATTGCATTTGGAGGGTGAGTGTTGGACCCGGTCGCTACCGCTCCCGGTTCTGTATCGGTGGAATGATTTCGAAACGAGCACATGAAAGGTCAGACTCTACAGGAATGGGCGGGTGCGTCGCGGATATTTGCGCTTGTCTTCACCGATATCGTTGACTCAACAAAATTGGCGAGCGAGCTCGGTGACGAAAGGTGGATTGATCTGTTCTTGAAGCACTGTGCTCGCGCCCGCGAGTTGATGCCTAAATACAACGGTCATGAGATCAAGACCATCGGTGACTCGTTTATGGTCATATTCAGAACAGCGTTGGACGCAATGGACTTTCTTCTGGCTTTGGTGAGCGACACAGGTGACGAGCGTTTAAGAATCAGAGCAGGGATTCATGTAGGCTCAGCACGAATAATAGGAGATGATATCTTCGGGAACATGGTCAATTACACAAAGCGAGTTGAAGGGACCGACTTACCTGTTGCTATAAGGCTAAGCGACGCTGCGAAAAATCAAATAACAGATGAGAAGGCTGAACGCCATTCTCGTTTGAGCTTTCATCCGCTCGAGGTAGAGTTTAAAGGGTTCACGGAACCGCAGAGAATTTGGGCTGTCTTTACCCCTCGGGATGTGTTCATGATCGGTACCGAAGCTCTGATCAATAGTTGGAGACGATCCTAAGGAGGAACTTAGTTCATAAGTCCCATGATGCGCTTACCCAAATTCGATTACCGCGTCCCGCGCACCATCGCGGAGGCGGTAAAGATCATCGGCGACACCGGGCCGGAAGCCCAGTTTGTTGCCGGCGGCACCGACCTCTACCCGAATATGAAGCGCCGGCAGCAGATGCCGCGGACAGTCATCTCAGTCATGCGGTTGTCCGAGCTGAATAAGATCGACGGCGACGGACAGGGCGGACTTAGAATCGGCGCTTCGGTTTTGCTTTCCGATATGGTCGAGCATCCAATCATCAAACGCGACTATCCCGTCGTCGCCAGTGCCGCGCGCACGATCTCGACTCCGCTCCTGCGCAACATGGGAACGATTGGTGGGAACCTGCTGCTCGACACGCGTTGCAATTACTACAATCAGAATTACGAATGGCGCCGTGGCGTCAATTTTTGTCTGAAGAAGGACGGCGATGTCTGCTGGGTCGCGCCGGGCAGCTCGAAGTGCTGGGCCGTCCAGTCTTCCGATCTCGTGCCCGTGATGGTGGCCGTCGGTGCAAAGTTTCGTCTCGCTTCAACGCTGGGCGAGCGAATGATTGACGCGGCGGGTTTCTACAACGACGATGGCATTGATTATTTGCAGAAGCGGCCTGACGAACTTCTGGTTGAGATTCATTTGCCGCCCGCCAATGGCTGGCGAGCCTCTTATCAAAAGCTTCGCCGGCGCGGCGCCTTTGATTTTCCGGTGCTCGGCGTAGCCGCCTGGGTCCGGTACGGAACCGGGAGCATTAGTGACCGGGTCGAAGACGCCCGAGTTGTTCTCGGCGCCGTCGCACCTTCGCCCGTGCAAGTGAACGAAGCCGCGCAGGCATTGATCGGTCAGCCGTTTGACGAAGAACATATCCAAGCTGCCGCTGAAGCCTGCTATGTCAAAGCCCGACCGCTGGACAACACCGACTTTGTCATGAACTGGCGTAAACAGATGACGCGGGAATATACATTACGAGCGCTTCACGAGTTACGGTAAGAATAGATCGCTTCCGGATGATTGATGATAATCGCTGAAGGCGATTGCTCAGGCTAGACCTGAAGAGAAAAACGTTGCGGCTTTGCCGCCCGATGTGCGGAAAGGCTCGGCCTTTCCGAAAACTCGAGTTGAATTCACGCGAGGCTACGCCTCGCACGCTGAGGCGTAGCCTCTTGGAAGATTAAAGTAACCATCCACCGGAAAGCCCAAGGCTTTCCGCACATCAGGCGTCGAAGCCGCTCGGCACAGAAGAACAGTTAGTCACGCTCAACTTGAATGAAATCGCCGCAATTCTTCTCGCCGCCGGACGCTCGCGCCGGATGGGAGCTTTCAAACCGCTACTCCCCTTCGGCTACTCTACGGTAATCGAGAGCTGTATCAGCAATCTTCGCGCGGCTGATGTTCAAGACATCGTCGTTGTCGTCGGCCATCGCGCTGAAGCAATCCGAGCACACTTAAGAACGCTCAACCTCAGCTTCGCTGTCAATGCCGATCCGGATAGTGAGATGGGCGTGTCGATTGGCAGGGGAGTCGAACAGGTGAGCATCAGCTTCCGCGCATTGATTATTGCTCTGGTAGATCATCCGGCCGTGACTGCGGCAACGATCAAAGTGCTTATCGCCGAATGGAGACGAGGCGCCCGCCTTGTCCAACCCGAGCACGAAGGACGCGGCGGCCATCCCGTCTTAATCGATCTTGTTTACCGGAATGAATTGCTGTCCCTCGACCCTGAAGGCGGCCTGCGCTCGCTGTTCGCGGCGCATCGCGATCAAGTCAAGCGGCTTCCGGTTGAATCCCCCTATGTTGCGCGCGACATGGACACGTGGGAAGATTACCAGCGGCTGCATTTCGATGTGTTCGGCGTCACCCCTGCAAAGAATTAGGCCTATTTTAGGCTGGTTTTGGCCCACATAAGAAATAGTCCAACGAGGCGCCCTCCGCCATCATCTAACCGCTCGTTGATTGGTCGCCGGTCCCGAAGCGGGACTTGATGACCAGGAAAAGGAAATCAAAATGCTTAGCAAAATTCGCAGGGCCATCGCGGTGTCATTAGCTATGCTGGCGGTGGCGATGAGTGCCACGCTTGCGGCGCCGGCCCACAATCAGTCGGTAGAATTCTCACTGCGCGCAATCGACGGCGAAACTGTAACCTCAGCCAGCTTGCGAGGTGAAGTAGTAGTGCTGGCCTTCGGCGCCTCCTGGCTGCCGCTGACCCGAAACCAGATGGAAGCGTTGAAAAAACTCGCCGACCAGTATGCCGGACGCGGAGTTGCGGTTTATTGGGTGAGCACCGAATCAGAGTCGCCCAAGTCGAGGAACTATGCCGCGGACCAGCAGCTCCGGGAGTTAGGTCGCAAGTACAAAGCGGCGGTGCTCCGCGATCCGGACGGCGCCGTCTCGAAGAAGCTGGGCGTCGATCAGTTACCGTCAGTCGTAATTATCGACAAGCAGGGAAATGTTGCCGCCACGATTGGCGGAATGGATCCCACGGCTGATCTCGCGAGGGAATTGGCCGAACGTTTGAATAAGATCCTTTGAACGTTTCCAATTGCAGGCTGGAACGCGAACATCCCTGCCCGCCAACGTGCAAAGCACACTCAGCTTTTTAACCATTAGGCCTGAGGAAACCAAGAGTGATCTGTTCGCGCTTACGCGCTCAGGCGGACAGGGATGTCCGCGCTCCATTAGGCCGGGACTTAGCCGAAAACTCCTGGATCATCTCGTAAAGCAAACGCACAGGCAGTCCCATGACATTGAAGTAGTCTCCGCGAATTCGCTCGATGAATCGCGCGCCGAGTCCCTGAATCGCATAGGCGCCCGCTTTGTCCATGGGCTCGCCGCTCGACGCATACCAATTAACTTCATCCTGGCTCATCGTCGCAAATTTCACCTCAGTTGTTTCGCATGCGACTTGTATTTGGGAAGTGGAGCCCTCAGTGAGTGCGACACCCGTGATCACCTGATGCCATTGGCCGCTTAACTTTCGCAACATGCGCCCGGCGTCATCCTGATCGCTCGGCTTCTCCAGAATCTCTTCATTGATCACCACGGTCGTGTCGGCCGCGACAATCAGCGAACTCGAGACTCGCTGGGCGACAGTTTCCGCCTTTGATCGAGCCAGGCGTTGGACGTAGGTCACCGCATCTTCACTTGTCCGACGAGTCTCATCAATTTCCGGCGACATCATTTCAAAAGGCCAGCCTACGGTACGGAGAATCTCAGCCCGGCGTGGACTCCCCGACGCGAGAACGATCTTCGGCAGCTCGATAATTCGCTGACGAGTGCTGGGGCGGGCGGCTAAATCATCTGGTTTCGGCACACTCACTTGGTTGTTTCGCTTATCTTCCATTAAACTTCATGTTCATTTCGTGTCAGATAGTGGCATAGACTCTTCAGTCTGTGATCCGATGCTCCTAAAACTCAATCACAGACTTAAAGTCTGTGCCATTAAGAACGTGGGGCCAGATGATAGACGTTGCGCGCTTGTTACCCAAACTTCTGAATGCCACCGGCGCGAATCCGGAAATGGCTGAGATTGCTGCGAAGATCGCCTGGACCCGCGCCGCCGGCGACGGCTTGCGTCGACACGCCATTCCTTTCCGATTGTTTCGCAAGTCCCTGGTCGTTTCGGTGGCGGACGTTATCTGGCAAAAGCAAATGCAGTCGATGAGCACCGAACTAATCTCGCGTATCAATAAATTGCTGGGTCGCGAGGTGATTGATGATATCGAGTTCCGCATCGACCCAACCACAGTCGCGCAGGTACGCGCGAATTCGCAAACCGGGCGCAGCGCGCAAGACAAAGTCAGGGGACCCCTCCCGGATGAGTTAATTTCAGCAGCCAGCGAGATTGCAGATGAAGATCTAAGAGAACGATTTATTCGCGCCGCCGAAAATTGCATCGCGCGTCGCGAAGCACGGACCAACACTTAATATGCCGATTACTGAAGGCGACATTGAAAAAATCGCGCAGCTCGCGCATTTGGAGATCACGGACGACGAGCGCCGGCTCTTTGCGCCGCAGATTTCGGAGATCGTGAGCTACGTCGAACAATTGAACGCGATCGATACGAGTGCGGTCGAACCGGCGTTGGGCGGCCTCACTCCCGAAGGCGAACAGACAGAGTCATGGCGTCCCGACCAAGTTCAGCCGTCGCTGGGACAAGCGCTGGCACTGGATCAGGCGCCCGACGCGGCCGCCGGTCATTTCCGCGTACCGAAAGTTTTGGCTTAGTTCGAGCATGATCGGAATAGTCTGAGCTTCTTTGGTGTGATTTCGTGGATCTCACTTAGTCGTCGCCGACACGATCCACGAAACAAAACTATTTCACGAAAAAAGTTTTGAGATTATCGGAGAGAGTTCGGTAACTATCTTATCAAACCATGTCTGACAGCATTGCAAAACTGCGAGACGGCATCGAGCACGGCAATCACACCGCCCGCGCCGTAACGGAATCCGCCCTGGACTCAGCGGAAAAGCTAAACGGTACCCTCAATGCGTTTCTGGAAATTGGCCGCAAACAGGCTTTGCATCGAGCCGCGCAGGTTGATGCCATCGATCAGACTGACAAAGCAAACTTGCCTCTCGCCGGCGTTCCGATCGCTGTCAAAGACAATATCTGTGTCCGGGGCATGCAGGTCTCTTGTGGCTCACGCATCCTCGGACCATACCACCCGCCTTACGACGCGACGGCCATTACTCGATTGCTCGCCGCAGGTTCGGTGATTATCGGCAAGACAAACTGCGACGAGTTTGCGATGGGCTCTTCAAACGAGAATTCCGCGTTCGGGCCGGTGAAAAATCCCTGGGACACTGCGCGTGTACCCGGCGGTTCCTCCGGGGGTTCAGCAGCGGCGGTCGCGGCGGGAATAGTCCCGGTATCCCTCGGCTCTGACACTGGAGGATCTGTGCGCCAACCTGCTGCTTTTTGCGGCGTGATCGGCTTGAAACCAACCTATGGCCGCGTGTCGCGTTATGGTTTGGTCGCATTCGGTTCGTCACTGGATCAAATCGGCGTGCTGGCCCGTACGGCGGACGATGTCGCGGCGGTGTTGCAGGTCATCGCGGGAAGTGACCCGCACGATGCGACCACCGCCGACGTTCCGGTCCCTGACTATTCAGCGGAGATAAACCAAGATATAAAAGGAATGCGTCTGGGCGTCTCGAGAGTGTTACTGGGGGAAGGCCTCAACCCGGAAGTGCGCGCGGCGATCGAGCGGTCTATCAAAATCTATCGCGATTTGGGCGCGGAAATCGTTGACATCGAACTGCCCCACGCGAAGTACGCGATTGCGGTTTATTACATCATTGCCACCGCCGAGGCTTCGTCAAACCTGGCCCGCTTTGACGGTGTCCGTTACGGCTTTCGCGCCGAGGACGCGCCGGCCTTGCGAGACATGTATCGCAAAACCCGCGACGAAGGTTTTGGTCCGGAAGTGAAGCGCCGGATTATGCTCGGCACCTACGTACTTTCGGCGGGTTATTACGACGCTTATTATTTGAAAGCCCAAAAGGTGCGCACCTTGCTGCGACAGGATTTTGTCAACGCTTTCGCGAAGTGCGACGCCGTGCTGACGCCGACTACGCCGACCCCGGCATTTTTGTTCGGTGAAAAGGTTGACGATCCGCTGGCGATGTACCTCAACGACATCTTTACGGTGACTGCGAATCTGGCTGGCGTTCCCGGTATTAGCGTTCCCTGCGGATTGTCTGCAGACAGCCTGCCGATTGGTCTGCAACTGATGGGACCTTACTGGAGCGAAGCGCAGTTGCTTCGGCTGGCGCACGCGTATCAAAAGGCGGATCCGTTCACAGCCAAGCCGACCATCCGCGCCTAGAGAACGTTCGGCTGCGGGCACATGGTCACGAAGCAGAACGAAATAGTCCCGTAGGGACGCAATGTTTATAGACCCGGCTGGTCGTTGATTTGCGAAGCTCCTTTAGGAGCGCAATGTTGGTCGCCGCAGCGCAGCCGAATCGGCCTAGCACATATCGCTCCTACAGAGCTTAGTTTTGTTGAGCGCCTTGCGGGCTATAAACATTTGGCTCCTACGGAGCCACTTCCTTTACTGCAAACTTCTTCCTAAACTCCGGTGACCGCCGGCGAAGCTCCAACCAATCCGCAAACAGTATCGGCGTTTGAATCCAAACCTTGAACCACTCTGCAATCTCAGTCTGTTCAGCGCGTTGCAGCTCGTTTAGTTCCTTATCCTTTGCCAGTAACTCTGCGGTTTGCCGGCCGCTTATCGCCAGACTTCGCACCTGCTTTACCGCGCTTTGATCGTCTGCGTTTTCCGCACGTTGCCGTAACCTCTCCAGCTTCTTAATCAAAGCCTCGGCTTTCCTCAGTCTGAGAGGCTTTCCTGCCAGCAGTTCATCGAGGCCCTTTAACTGTCCGCTGTCCTTCTCGATCTTTGCTTCGCGCCAGCGCGCATCGAACTCGATCACTTCGGGATGACGCAATTCAGCTCCTTCATCAGCCAGCACCCGCGCAATTGCCGCCGGACTCTCGTCCGCGCTCGAGCCGAACTGATTGCGTACCGAACGTTGTATCTCACGCAGTTCGTGTTCGCCAACCATGGCGCGGCCCAGCCTATCCCACGCCTCAATGATCAGCCCGCGTTTAGTACGCAGCGCCGGTTTGCGCCTGCGTCTGCCTGGTTCCGTGCCTTCCATGCTCAAACCATACAAGATAGAATCGGATCCTGCTGAAGATGCTTTACACGCGGGCCCATAGTCAACCCGATGAGAAACACACCTACTCACCACCGTGGCGCCCGTAACTGGCGGAGGAGTGTAGCGCTCGTAACCATTCTTCCGGCTCTGCTATTGGTGTCGAACTCGCCTTGCTTCGCGCAGAAACCAGTTATCTTGCGGCGGATCGAATTCGTTGGTCTTAAGAAGCTGTCCAGCCAACAGGTCATTAATGCCAGCGGCCTCAAGGTCGGGAGCACGATTAATCCAGAAGTTCTTGACGCCGCCGCCGACAAACTGATGCAGTCGGGCATGTTTAGAAAGCTGGGATACAAACTGCACACAGCCGATGACGAAGCCACCGTAATTTTTGAAGTCGAGGAAGCGTCCAGAAATTTGCCCGTCGTCTTTGAGAACTTTGTGTGGTTCAGCGAGGCCGAGATCGCCCGGGCGATTAGACAGGATGTGCCGTTCTTTGACGGGACCGCGCCTGAAGCCGGCACGACGACCGACAAGATCGCCGCGGCCTTGCAGCGTCTGTTGGTCCAGAAAAAACTTCCCGGACGCGTCGAGCACATGCCCTATGTCGATCTGGCCAAAGGCACTCAGGAAATCATGTTCACGGTCGAAGGCGTCAAGATCCGCGTCTGCTCTCTGCACTTCCCCGGCGCCGCGGCGATCCCTGAGGCCGACCTGATCAAGGCTTCACAGGCTTTGCTCAAGTCTGATTACTCGAGAAAGGACGCGAGCGGGTTTGCTAATTACACGCTCTTTCCGCTCTATCGGCATCTCGGTCATCTGCGTGCGCAGTTTCAGCAGCCGACCGCCAATCTCGAAGAATCTCCCAGCCCATGCGCGGGCGGAGTGGCGGTCACGATTCCCGTCGACGAAGGCGTGGTCTATTTGTGGGGCACAGCCGAGTGGTCCGGGAACCAGGTATTGACCAAAGAAGACCTGGCCGCCGCGCTGGCAATGACGTCTGGAGAAATCGCTGATGGCCTCAAGATCGATAAGGGTCTGAAGGAAATGAGCAAGGCCTACGGCCAGAGAGGCTATATTGCCGCCGCCTTAAAAGAGTCGACGGAGTTCGACGATTCAACCAAACGTGTCAGCTATCGATTCAGCGTGAGCGAAGGACCGCGGTATTTCATGGGTAATTTGATTATTAACGGCTTACCCGCTGCCGACGTCGAGCGGCTCAGGGCCAAGTGGACGCTCGGTTCCAACGCAGTATTTGACGAATCCTATATTGATAATTTCAGACAGCACGGTCTGCGAGAATTCATTGCTGCCTATACGCAACGCACCGGCTCTCGCGCCAAAGTAGAAACCGAAATAAAGCCTGATACGCAAAAGCAAACTGTCGATGTCATTATTAGTTTCAGGTGATTTGGGTCCGCTTTAGGACGCTGAAAGCGTCCAATATAGTAGCCGGGGGCAACGCCCCCGGATCGATCCCAAAAATCGAACCCGACCCTGAAGGGGTCGCACAATCTCACATTCTGTGCGACCCTTTCAGGGTCGGACTCATTGGTGCTCGTGAACCGGTGGCGTTGCCCCGGCTATCACATGTCACGCATTCGGCGTGAAGAGTCGGCGCCACGCGTGATAAACCCATGCCGCATGATGAAATCTCAACCTCGCTGCTCGCGGCAATAGCCAACGACTTCAAGACCAAACCCTTCATTCCTTATCGCCTCCTTAAACAAGGCGACGCCCAAACTCTGGGAGCATATCTCTGGCCCCGGCGATTTCGCTTGCGCGATCACAGCGGCGACCAAGAACGTTTGTTCGAAGTCGAACCCGGCAGCCAGGTCCTGGCCCATTGTCGTTGGCAGCCGGATCGAGCCGAGCAGCCGACGCTGGTGATGTGGCATGGCATGGAGGGTTCGACCGCGTCGGCATACATGCTGACCACGGCCGATAAGATGTTTCGCGCCGGGTTTAATGTCTTGCGGGTCAACTTTCGCAACTGCGGCGGGACTGAGCATCTTTCGCCGACGCTTTATCACGGCGGGATGACCGGCGATCTGCGCATCGTGATTGACGAGTTGATAAAGCACGACGGGTTGTCGCGTATCTTCGTCGCGGGCTTTTCTCTGGGCGGCAACATGGTTCTGAAACTCGCCGGTGAGTATGGAGACAATCCGCCGGCGGAAGTGAAAGCGGTCTGCGTGGTTTCGCCTTCGATTGATTTGCGCGCCAGCACAACTCTAATGGCCCGGCGCCGCAACTGGATTTATCAGCAGGACTTTCTGCGGCGTTTGAAAAACCGCATCAAGGTTAAGGAAAAACTGTTTCCGGGTCGTTACGATGTGAGCCTGCTGAATGGCGTTCGCAGCGTCGAGCAGTTCGACAACCAATATGTGGCGCCACACTTTGGTTTTCGAGACGCGAATGATTACTATGCCAAAGCCAGCTAACGCCCTTTCATCGGCCGCATCCGCATTCCGACTTTGATCATTCACGCCCAGGACGATCCTTTCATCCCCTTCGATCCGATGCGTGATCCCTCGATCGCTTCCAATCCTTACGTGCTGTTGCTGGCCACGGAACAAGGCGGACACGTCGCCTTTGTATCGGCGAGCACAGGCGAAGAAAGATTCTGGGCCGAGAGTCGAGTGATCGATTTTTGTAAACTGATCGCCGACAACACAAACAACATTCACGCCGCCGACGGTGCGGCTGGCGATGGTGCAGTAGCCCGACCGTAAGGGAGGGCGTCAATGATCCCGAAGCTCCCCCGGCGCGGCTCATCACGCTGAAGCGATCCGGGGCAGTAGCCCGACCGTAAGGGAGGGCTCCAACGATCCCGAAGCTCGCCCGGCGCCGCTCATCACGCTGAAGCGAACCGGGGCAGTAGCCCGACCGTAAGGGAGGGCGTCAATGACTCACTCGCGACCGTCAGGGAGTCCCCGCACAACTCTTGCAACGCGGCCGCACACCACTTCATCCCGCTGAAAGCGTGAAATAAAATAGCCCAAGGTAAAGCGCGCAGCGCGACACCCTGCGATCACGAATGTAATCGAATCCTCAAGCCCCGTAGGGGCGACAGACATTCCAATCGCGATTCTCCGAATCGACACTACCAGCGCCTCAATTACCCTTCGCCTTTGGCTGGTCCTCATTCTCGTGAACTGAGAATCAATGCGAAGAGCCGCCAACAAAGTGCTTGATTTCTCGCGAGCAAGCGCTATACTCCCCGCGCCATAAGTCCTCGCAAGCTTCTGGTCCTTAGTTAACATCCCAACCCAGGAGGTGACAGGATGGCCCGTTTGCGTCGAACCTCATCGGTTCCTGAAACTCCCCGGCAACGACTTGCCGGAATTAGATCACTAATTTTCCCTCCGCTCATTCTATTGGTCATGATCGGTGGTACTTGGACTGTAGCGGTCGGCCAACGGACAGAAGTGCCGCCAGTGCGAACTACTCTGCCACAGCTTCCGCCGCCCATCACGACCACCACCCTGAATCCAACACAGATACGTGTGCCACTAGGGATTAATACCAACACCAGCGTTAAGACTGAACCGGTCACAGGTGCAGCGGTCATCAGATCTACGGATCGTGTCACAGCCACGAGACCGGAGTCAGCATCCAGTGGCGGAGCACCAAGTCCCGAGGCCAAGGAGTCCGTGATTCGGGCGACAGCGATTCGCCGACTCCAACGCCAGAAGTTCCTTCGCCTGCGCCGAGTCCGATCATCTCTCCGCCAGCATCACCTGAGCGGCCGCGCACAGGCTATAGTCGATCTTCATCTTCTGTTTCGCCGGTAGCTGCATCGAGCCCGAGTCCGTCGGCGAGCGCTTCCACTGAATCACCTTCTTTGCCGTGGATGTGGATTGGCATTGGCTTAGTCGCGCTCGCAATAATCGTGATCATTGCGGCCAGCAGACGCTCGCGGGGAAAGTGATTGATGAGTGCGGGGAAATAAACCGAGCAAGCAACGAGCGGAGTTTGCTCAACTCATGATTCTCGATGCGAGATGAAGACCAGCGAGGAACTTCGCCGCCAAGGAGTCATTCAATGAGCAGAACGATCCGGGCAGTAGCCCGCGCGTAAGCAGGGGCGTTCGTCTTTCTGCCTACTACTTCGCAAAGAAGACCCTTACCCTGTCTTCACGGTATTGGAGGTTTTGCAAATGTCTGATAATGGAGTTTCATCTACTGGCGATTCCGTGGATACAACGAAGTCCTTCGACTATTCAAAGACCTGGTGGGTAGTAAGTTTGGATATTATGTTCAAGGGGCTTTCCGCAATTGGATTGGTCGCGCTCGGCGCTATGTCTCTACAATTCCAGATGAACAACGGAGACTTGCAAAAGAAAGACAACGCGAGGGAGTTAAGTGAACAAGCGTACCTACCGGTCTTCCGCGGGTCGGCTGAAGTCGATCTGGCGTTGGGTGAGATTTCAGCTCAGTTTGGTAGGGCACAACATACAAAGGAGGAGGCGAATCGCGAAAGCGTTTTGGGCACGCGCCTCGCATTTCTTGCCGATTCTCTGTATTTTCCGTCAGTTGATGGGAAGCAGCAGGATTCCAAGGTGCAGTTAATCACTGCACCTGACAATGCTTATGGAGCGGACGATCCCACGATAATTGATTTAGATGCAGAGGACGCCGTTCGTCTTTTAGCGGTACTCATGAGCTTAGAACCGGAGTTTCGCGAAAAAGGCGCACAACATCTTTGGGTTAACGTTGAGGGCGCCCGCGAATCACTCGTCTTTTGGACCAAGGACGGAAAAGAAGTCGATGAACTGCCCCTCGAGCACCGGCTGGTTGCTCCATTCGATATGTGGCTCTCAGAGAGAATGCCCGCCGCCGATATCTATCGTAAGGTTGACATTGATACCCTCGCTGATGAGCTCCGCCGCCAACTCACCGTGAACACTAAATCGATCATATCTAAGGGTCCGACTCTTGCTGATAAATACTTGATTATCCGAAATGACGTAATTCATTCGCGCCAGGAACTGTTTCCAACGTCGAAATGAGAAGGTGGGTCTTTCCATAAGGCGGTTCAGTCCGTCAAAGACTTATCGGCTAATGAACTAACCAACTTGACGGTCTCTGAGCTGACTGTAATTACCTGGCCGATCAAGCGGACGATGTATTGCGGATCATCTGCGCGGTTGGGATCGTTGGTGATGCCGCTGCGTTTGTCGATGCTGACTTGATACTGATCGATGATCCAGTCGAGCGCGGAGCGATTGCCCAGTCGATACTCAAACACTTCGGGCGGGATTTCACTCAGAGTCAGGAAGTCGTTGTAGATGAGCGAGAGCTTGTCTTTGCTCAGCTTCATCCGCTCGACCCGCCAATCAAGCTGTGCGCCCGGCTTCTCAATTCTTTCCAACGGATACTCTGTTTGCTGTTCGTAGTTGACGTGGATTTCGGCGAGACGCTTGCCGATGTCCGCGAATGCGCGAAAGTCAGGAGCGAAAGGAGTGCGCGGCAGTTCGCGTTTCAGGTTCGCCGCGTAACGCTCGCGATAGAGCGGATGATGCAACAGTGCGTAGACGTAATGAAAGATGTCCCACTTCGTGATCGACTTATCTTTGTAATGCAATCGGAATTGTTTCAGCGTCGGGTCGGTGAGATTCTCGCGGCGATTCGTGCCGTCTTCGTTATAGATATAGAAGGGGAAGCATTGAGCCCCATCAATGGACGTGAAATTTAGGTTCACGATCATGTTTGAACAGAAGGACCAAAAGCGTGATCGACCTCCAGTACTAGGAACGATCAGAACGCGATTTTCGCTCTCCGCCTTCGTGGTCGGAAACAATTTCCTGTTCTGGCCAAGCTCATCAACAATTGTATCTGCGAAGTAGAGATATTTCTGGGTGAAGGGTCGATACAGGGTCGTCCGAGGGTTGGACGCAGAGTACGCGAGCTTTTCGCCGTTGCGTAAAGCACGTTTCAGATTCCTGCTCCACTTAATCCGATCGTAGTGGAGAAAATTATCAAGGTCCGTAACTTCGTCCTGCTCCGCATACCGGCGGACCTCAGCGTTGTAGTCTTCGCAAAACGCTTCAACTCTTGTCTCTAACGAATCTCTTTGAAAATCGTAAACGACCGCATCTCTGTTCGTGGACACGCCGAGAGAGTAGGTCTTAAAGACTACCTCAACGTTCGACGAGCGAGCTGCCTTGGCGCCCTTGCTACCAAGAGATAAAAATTCGTGAAACCCTTCATCGAGTTCGCCGGTGAGCCACGTTTGATTTTCATCTGGCTTAAGCAATTGCCATGGAATGTTCGCTCTCTGTTTTGCTTCTTCCAGATATCGATACTTTTCCTCTCTGCGCGCCACAACATCCAGGCGAGCGTAGCTGATCTCTGCATTTCTAGACCGTCGCTTACCCTTACGACGGACGAGCAGATTGATGCTGACTCCTACTTGAATACCGAAGACATTATGAGTAGTTCCCGACAATTTCGGATTTTGCCGAACGTTACCGCCAAGATCGAGGAGATAGATCTCATCGAAGTCTTGCCTCAAGTGTCTTCTCATTCCGTCAAACGCGGACTGGTCTATGAAACTGTTGTTGGTTACAAATGCGACAATTCCTTCTTCTCCTATACGATCAGAGGCCCATCTGATCGCTTTGACATAAGGGTCATTAAGCTTATTTAGGAGGGTTGCTTTTGAGTCGGTCGCATACGTCTCAGAGACACGTCGATCCATCACCTTATATTTACGATTCTTGTTGTTGTCGTTTTCGTTAAGCTGCGCGGTGTTATAAGGTGGATTTCCAATGATCACGAAGATCGGACTATGTCTTTGCTTGTCGACACGCTTAGTGTTCTCTGCGTTGAATCGCTCCACCAAGGCCATTTGAGTCCCTCGGCCTTTTCCCTCTTCCATTATTTCAAACGTATCAGCTAGACAAATTCCTTGAAAAACTTCGTATTGACCGATGCGCTCATAAAGCTCATGTTCGATGTTCATCGAAGCGATGTAATAAGGCAGGAGCATTACTTCATTGCAGTGCAGCTCATCGTGGTACTTCTTCGCCAAGGCGGTCTTCTTGATCGCTTGCATGATATGCACGATGAAGTTGCCCGTGCCTACGAATGGATCGAGGATGTGTACGTCCGGGGAGCTTAAAGATTTGCTGAACTCCTTCTGCAAAATGTCTTCGACGCTGCGCACCATGAAGTTCACGATTGATACCGGCGTGTAGACGATGCCGTGCGTGTCGGCGACCTTGACCGAGAAGCCTTGGAAGAACTTTTCATAGACCGTATTGAGAAACTCTTGCTTTTGCGAGAAGTCGTCAATGGTCTTTGCCGTTGAATCGATGGCCTTGTAGAAGCGATCGAGACTTTGCAGGAAGCCGTCGCGGCTGAAGGATTGTGAAGTCAGCGCGTCGATCACTTTTTCAATCTCAGACGCGATTACGTTGCGGCGCGTGAAGTCGGGATTGTTAAAGACCGTACGGAAGATGCGTTCCGTCAGCAGATGCTGGATGAGCATCTCTTCGACAGCCTGCGCGGAGAGGTTGGGATTGATGGATTGACGGCAGAGCGCCAGGAAATCATCAAAGGCCGCGCGGAAAGGCGAGTTCGACTTCTCTTCGTGTTTGATTAGCTCGGCGAGTGCGCGGCCCATCTCTGGTACCTGATCCCGAAAATGTGAAACCGCGTCGTCCCAGTCTTTCAACTCAGGCGGCAGGTAATCAAAGAACTGTTTGAGAATTTCGACGAGAGGGGCAGGTTCGGTTATTACCGTATCGAGAACCAGTCTGCCGTTCTGCCAGAGAATTGCCCGCCCTGGAGACTGAAAGATGATGTTTTTTTCCGGATAACCAAGGGCGAGCTTTTTCTTGATTTCTTTGCCAAGATCATCATGACTATCTTTCGCTTCCCAATATCCATGCGGGATCGTGAACTCGTCGACCAGCGCACCATCAACGCGCAAAGAGTGAGCGCGGTCTCGCTTGATGGGCCATTCGGGAACCAGCTTCCAACCAAACTGCCGCCCGCAATGCTCCAGCAGAGTTTGAAAGGCAGAGCGGACTGCGCCTTCGTGAGAGACGCCGATAGTCTTGAATTGGCGCAGTGCCTCGTAATAATTCTGGACGGGCTTGTGTGTTGGTTTGAGTTTAAGCTTTTCCATCAGCAGGAGGAGCCTGGCTCGAAGGAATCTTAACAGGCTTCGGGGTTATGGCAAGCTGGAATTTGGGTGTGGTGGTTATGCCGCCCGCGTTCGCGGGCTCGTTCTTTGGTGCGGCCTTTACCCACAGCTTGTGCTGTGGGCTACTGGTATGGCGTCGGCTGCGCCGACTCAGGCGAAAAACTTAATTGAGCGTATCTCTCTACCGGTGAAGCATGATCATCTGATTGCCAAAACATTATCAAGAGAAAGCGCTTGAAGATGCCATAGAACCTCTCTAAATTGACGGCTCAACCAGCTCGCGAAGCGAGCGATGTATCAGTAGCCCACAGCGCGAGCTGTGGGTAGACGATTCCCCCAACCAATCTTGAGCCCCGGAGGGGCGACATAATGAGCCGAACCTTTACAACTCTTCTGACGCATTTGATCTTCAGTACAAAGGATCGCGAACCGCTCATCGTTCCTGAAATCAACTCCGAACTGTTCGCATATCTCGGCGGCCTAACTCGTGAACTGAAAGGCAAGGCTTACGGAATTAACGGCACGGCCGATTATGTTCACCTGCTGATCAGCTTGCCGCCGGTTGTTTCGATCTCGGAAGCGCTACGATTTATCAAGTCGAATTCTTCGGGCTGGGTGCGTGACAAATGGCCGCGAAGATCGTTCGCATGGCAGCTTGGTTACGGCGCATTCAGCGTAAGCAAGTCAAACGCGCCCGAGGTCCTCATGTACATAGGCAATCAGGAGGAGCACCATCGAAAGAGAACCTTCAAGGACGAGTTCGTCGATCTCCTGCGCAAGCACGAGATTGAGTACGACGAGCGGTATATCTGGGAATAGTTATGCCGCCCGCTTCGCGGGCTTGGGCTTCGGCGGGTTCACCTTACCCACAGCTTGCGCTGTGGGCTACTGGTATATCGTCGGCTTTGCCGACTGGAGCCCTCCCTCACGGTCGGGCTACTGCCCCGCTCTCCTCGCTCTGTGGATTACTGATACGTCGTCGGCTGCGCCGACTGGATCAAAATCTACTTCTCGATCTTCTTCAGAATCCTAACCGCGTGATTGCGGGCGATGAGGGGGATGCGTTCGTCGGTCTTCAACTCGGTCAATAGCGGCACGAGTTGGTAGGGGTCGGAGAGACCATCGCGAGTCAGGAGTATTTCCATTTCATTCAAAAGCTGCGGCGCGTTAAGGGGCTGCATCTCGCGGGCCAGCTTGATATTGAAGATCAGTATGGCCTGATCGCTTGCGCGGCGATACTCGTTGGCGAGCGACCACGCTTGCTTGTTGTTGCTCCAATTGAACTCGGCGGTGCGCCGGCGCCGGCCGTCGTCCATAAACAGTTTGTAAGTTCCCAGGTGGGCGAAACTTCTGGGGCTTTGATAGTTCTCGTTTGAATCCAGGAACCGCAATTCAGTCCACAAACCCAGGACGCGGCCAAGCGCGCTAATCGATAATTCGATTGGTTCGACGATGGGGGTGTCCTCGCCCCTGTGCTCAAACGTAATCCTGCCGCGGCCGAGCGCGTCATGCTCGATCTGCACATGGTTAATTAGAAACTCGGCCTTAGTGAATTCGTACGAGTAATGAGTGGGATCAGGCGGCTTCTTATTGTCTTCCCGGCGCTGTGCGGGAGCCGCCTTTGCTTCCTGCGGGCGGTCGTTGCGTTTGGTTTGATCCTGGGAAAAAATGGGGAATGCCGCGCCGAGAATTAACAGCGCTGCAAGGGGAAATTTTAAGATCAATTGGTGCATTTGAATCTGGATGCGATATTGCGCTGGGGACTTACTTTTTAGACGATGATTCGGGAGAACGCAAGTCGGGACTGGATGGTACGGAACCGCTCGCGGTAGCGAGTGGGTTCACCCATCGCAAGGACCCGGCCGCTACCGCGACCGGTTCTGTACCCGCTCTGCGGGCTCATTGAGTCGTCCTTCGTTGGTGTTGTTTCGTGTGACTTAGTGGATCGCGTCTGTGCTCTACAAAAGAACGATCCACGAAATCACACGAAGTTCACAAGCACAATCAGATTCAGTTCGAGTATTTTCCGTGATCACTTTACGGTGGAATGGGTTCGCGCTTCGCGCTCAGTGCGGACGGGACGTCCGCGCTCCCAGGGGTTATTCGAAGCGGACCGAGACCAACTTGGATACGCCAACTTCTTCCATCGTCACGCCATAAAGAGCGCGCGCGGTTTCCATTGTGCGTTTGTTGTGGGTGATGACGATGAACTGCGTGTTGGCCGACATAGCCACAACCTTGTTGGTGAAGCGACCGACATTCGCTTCGTCAAGCGGAGCGTCAACTTCGTCGAGCAGACAGAAGGGCGAGGGCCGGTATTGAAATATTCCCAGCACCAGAGCGAGCGCGGCCATTGCTTTTTCACCGCCCGAAAGCAGCAGCACATTCTGCAGACGCTTGCCCGGCGGCTGGGCCACGATGT
>WNFQ01006715.1_pt1 | contig 22111 bp, 20 predicted proteins | sample 5400171 | NCBI WGS metagenome assembly WNFQ01 (sample SAMN13153356, study PRJNA577476) | soil metagenome | isolation source: 20 cm soil under Madrone tree | place: USA:California | collected 2016-06-14 | reverse complement strand
TGTTACTGCTACTGCTGCAATCGCGCGCAAAGGGACGTCCTTTTTCTGACGCACCGCGGCCTCCAGCCACTGGGTAGTTTCCGCGGTGAGGGAGGAACGACAGGTTTTATGCCCGCAGGCTTGTGAGAGAAGTCGTGCGGCCTCTCTCGACACGATCTCTGAGGGATGAAGATCTAAGATGTCTGCGATTGACGCCAGGACCGCCTCTTGCTGAAAGATATCGGAGGCGGCTTTCCAATCCACTTGGAAGAGCGCCGTGAGGAAGGAAAGGCCGACTAGGACATCTGCATCTTGTGCTTCAGCTAGACGAGCCTGAATTATTGGAAGAAGAATCCGGCTCAGAGCCTGCGTTCCTGGATCTTGTGCGTCGTCTCGCGTTTGTCCCATGGATGCCCTGACGCCTTGACAATACGAAGCGAGAACCAGGAAGGCCTTGGAACGATTCCCGTGATCATGGGTGGGGACAAATGAGGTAATCAAATATAAAAATTCATCGGGGAAGGAATTATGAGAGTCACTTGGAAGGGACGCGTGCGTGATGCTTGTAGCCTCGGCTTCATCGATGACGGCCATGGATGGCGCAATGGCAATGGCGAACTCAAGTGAACTCAAGCTGAGATGCGGACCGGTTCTCGTTTGTGACGGCCCGGAATTACCGAATATTATCCTCCAGTTCCGAGTCCGACGTTCCGACAAGTGTCATCCCTGCGACTCAAGGCTCCTACAATCCTGAAAAGTGCAAACAACGTGACATGGTAGACGGGTTGATCCATGCTGGGGATACAGTTCTCTTGCGACTACCTACCGGTGATATAAAGAGTTTCAATCTAGAGGCTGCTTCGTGCGTCGCATTCAGAATCGTCCCACTCACTAGAAATCTGACCAAGACAGGATGGTAAATCTGGGAAAATTTGGTTCTTTTCCAGCGGATGCGCTTGTAAACCAGCCGTACGGGCTGTCATACGAGGTTGTCAATAAGACAATTAGCGTGATCCCACCGCCTGCCGTCGAAGAGCTCGGTAAGAGTATCTTTATCCGCCGGTAGTTATTCAATGACATGAACATAGAGGATAGAGGATACTGACGCGACAAATGAGCTCATAAATGACGGTCAGTTTGTCCAGCCCCTGACTTCGGTCGAAATAGAGGCATGGAAGCAGTCTGGGGTCCATGCTACTGTAACTATTCATATTCAACCTCCTGAATGGGACTCGAGGGTGCTGAGGTGCTGCAGGAAATCATCAAGAAACAGACAGAGATGCACGCAAGTTATTCTCTCAAGACCGAATACAGCAAGGATAAATATAAAAAGAGAAAAGCAGCCAAGTAAGCTGGGGCGGTTCATTAGAAATCGACCTTCTTAGTTTGCAGATGAAGGTATTCCAAATCGTTCACAACCGTTCAACCCACGCTTTTCAACGTCTGTGAGTACTGGTTCACGAAAGATCAGACGCGCATCCTTAGCATGCGCATCGACACACTATCACAAATGATGAACCTCGGGAATGTCCGACCAGGAGGTCGCTACATAGCGGTAGACGAAGCATCCGGGATGGTCGTCTCTGCTCTGCTGGAGCGTTTGGGTGGTCAGTTTCTTATTCGTGCCCCGCCTACCTCGGTCCCATGGAAAATATAATCTCAGGTAATGGGCGATTAATCGCGATCTGTGACGTGGATTCGCCACCTGCGTATCCTGTCATGACGCAAATGAACTTCCCGAAGGAGTTGACTGCTGACGTCTTGTCATCCCTCAATTGGGCAACAGCAGATGAGACGTATACACCGAGTAGGCTCCTTCATATCCGCGAAGTCGAGGGTGCCTGAATCTCGTACAGTTGTCCTCTCCGCCGAGCCAGCAGTGGGGTCCTACGGCTCGGAAAAACACAAATCCCGGCTCTTAAAGCGTAAAACGGCATCAGATACATTGTTCAGCATACGGGAGGAGCTTTTTTCTGGGGAATTCGAAGGGTGAAGGCTTTGATTAATCATTGAGTGAGAGCCGTCGTTTTACTGACTAGTAATAACTCAGGTTATTCGTAGCGAGCGTGTATGATCCTCTTTCGATTCTGGAGAAGCTATTTCCGTACCTGGGGGGTTCTGCACCTGTGGTTGTCTACAGTTCTCACCTACAGGTTTGTGTGTCGTGTATTTAATTGATGGGTGGCTAACCTAGATGCGTTGAGGTGGTGTCTGATCTCCAAGCGACTCTGCGGACTGATCCCCGGTACCTCGCCCCAACCGTTTCAGAGAGCTGGCTCCGTCAATACCAGGTATTGCAATTTGAGGGGCGCCCGGATTTTTAATCATTGCCTTCATAGGTACTTCCTGGTCGCACTCATCCCTTGATGACGACCTCTGGAGGTGGCGGATATTTGCTGCATGCCATAAAAATGTTTGTTTCGTCATTAATACAAAATCGATTCGCTCAACTCGACCCACAATCTCGACAGATATGATGACCCTTCCGCAGAGCCAGTGGTAGTCCATCGGCGTTCAAAGGCTAAGCAAAGCGTGGAGTCTTCTCATGAACAATTCGAAGATCCAACTGCTGAGGCTTCCCAAATAGAAACAGACTTGGATTATACAAACCTGCATGTAGATAACTAGCTATCGTTATCGAATCGAATAGCAATGTTGACCACTTTCATAAGTCATTGACTGAGGATTCATGATTATAATCCTTAATCTATACATCGTACGAAAGTTATAGTGAGATGACTATAGCAGGCATCGCGGAGGTAATTGTCATGTAAACGCCTCTGGAAATAACGCTGCAATTAACTGAGATAGCATGGCGCTGTTCAATAATGGCAGATTGGCTTACAGAAGAAAAACACTCACCTCGTCCAGAATGGTATATGCAAGATGTTGGTTTAGTCTCCTGTTCTGTAGGACAGCAAATATACGCCGCGCCCCTCTCCGCGCGTTTGAGCGGCCGATCATATTGGCAGCGAGATCTATGTGGCAGGAATGAGGATCCAAATGATGCATATCGAGATACAAGCCAGCCACATACCGGGTATCAAGGCAGAAAGCATACGATTTGCATCATCTCGGGCTTGCGCCTTTTCCTCAGCAGATCGTGGTACAGGGGGTGGCCTTAACTGCCCTCTTGGCCACATAGAATCGCGAAACATTCCAATGGAATTCAGAATTTGCATCTCGCTGAGAAATTGGTTGACGGTGTCACGAACTTTCCTATTTTGATCAATCGTGAGAAGGTTAGAAGGCTACAAGGCGAAGAGAGGAACCTTTCCACTGTACTTCCCAACACCTGTTGCATAATGACGATGATGGCCTGCCGCCTCAGCCAATTATTCTTCTTGTTAAGTTCGAAGACCGCGAGGATGAGGTCACAAATTGGCGAGGAAAAGGTAGATGAACTGGTTTCTCCTTCCAGTGGTTTCAAATCGCCCGAGAATTGAAATAGGGTGTCATCCGGCGATGTCTTTCCTGAAGCTCGGAAAACCTGGCTGACCACATCTTCGTCAGTGACAGAATTCCCTTTGATACCGGCAAATTCCGCGGCTTGTCGCGTAAGGCGTTCAATCATCACATCCAGCATTGACGGCCCAAAGAACATGTCGTCGATACTACCTGCGACGGAATTATATACATGGCGGACCAGACCGGTGCCAGGAAATGTTCCCGTCGACTTTGAGACAGATTCTTCCTTGTGTTCAGATACCATAAAGGGCGAGTTCCTGGATAAAAATGTGCGAAGTTCTGTGCTTTCACAGACGGTGGGGATCGCAACCAGATTCTAATGCAAGGATGAGATGAATGCCATCGTGAGATGACTCGACGTACTTGCATGTATCGTTCCAACGCAACACGGCGCAGATCGACAAAAGTTGCAGACAGTGCTGTGACCAAACGCTTTCCAGGAAACTCGAGATTTCTGACTGCAGTATAACGATCCCGTAGCTTGTTGTGCATGTCAAGGAATTCGTTGTACCGGCGAGCGACGACCCATCCCGTGCCTACCCCGCCATCCGGCGATAGCTGTTGCACTTCGACCAGATAGCGCACGACCGATTTCCCATTCTCTTCTCCTACGACTGAATTCACTATGGAAACCTTTGTGCGATCCGGAATGAGGCGATTCGCTACCTCTTGCTGCTCAAACTGCGTCTTCTGAAACCTTAGCTCTCGCAATTCCCGGTTTAGCGAAGATTTGGATTTCTGCAAGAGCCTCAGTTCCTGAACATCCCCCGTAAGTTCCGCCTTCTTAATAAGCGAGTCCAACATGGCGTCCTGAACTTGAAATGCAGAGATCTTCTCCGCAAGCCGGGTGATCTCGAGAGACAATTGGAGATCACCCGGGCCTGGGAGATGGAACGATTCTTGCATAGTATCGTTACTTTCGTCACCTCCATTCTCATCCTCCTCTGGGCCTCCGACAATTTCGTCACTTCGGTTTGAAAATTGTTGGGGGTCGAGATAATCCCGTCGTAATGAGGTGGTCGACAAGGGAGGGAAAATAGGGAGTTTGCTCCTCTGTTGATTGTCGAGGGCAATGATGTCCGAGAGAGCAGCCTGTATTGCCTCTATCGTAGCTTCGCTCTCGCGGGTCGCTTTCGCCATATCGGCAGGGTCATCAAACAACGGGGCGCGCGAATCATCAGCCTCAGAGCCGGAGGAGGGGGACATGAGAACATCAAGACTTGATGTGGATGTAGGGACTCCCTGCTGTGCGGGAGGGTCCTTGAGCATTGACCCTGGGCTGGGTGGTGAATGATCACTACGAGGATGTAATACAGACATGGCACTCTGGAAGGTGAAGGAATCGGATCGGTGCACAGGAGGCTGAGAACGAGGAGCTCGACCCGGCATTGCACCAGATAGGTTTTCGTCGCTGGCTGTAAAGACAATCTGAGTCTGTCTATCGTCGCTATTAGCGGCTCGGCTTGCACCGATATCTTCGACTACGCGAAACCATAGCTCAGATCGTTCAAATTCTTCAAAGTCTTGTTCCATGGCTTGCTCTACTTGCCGCTGTGCGAGCATCACACCTTTGCGTGCCCTGCGCTCCAAATTCGGGACGGGTGATGTCTCATTGGCAAAATCGCGGATTGCCGAGATGTATTTGGGAGGGATGGTGGAAAGGGAGGAATGAGGAGTGCCGGAGAAGTAGAGCTCGTAAATCATCGAGATATCTTCTTTGGCGGTGGATGTTTGGGGCGGGAGACTCGGGTCATCATCGTCGGAGTTATCAGATTCAATTGATTCCAACGGATTCTTAAAACTCTCCACAGTGAGCCAAAACTGTACGTGAAAGGAACGGCTCCGTCGATCCATGAACTCCATAAAATAAGAAAGGGAACTCGGATTGGCGAGGATGTCCCTCAGGGTGAGGTGAGATGCGAGTATCGTATCAGCCGCGGGCCGTTTCTGAGTCTTTCGTTAGACTGAGCACTGAGATTCGGCTTTGACACCTACGCTCTCGTCGTACCCTCCTAGAGTGGTTATGCGATGTTCCGCTTTTCGCTTGGCCGTGTAAAGCCTGTCCAGGAAAGCCACTACATCCTCCGTTCTCACTCCATTTATCCAGTCTTCTTTCTGGTGGTCGGCTTCGAAATGAGCTGTTAGAAGAACATTTATGTCATCCGACACGTAGACATACCCAGCAAAGCCCTCGTTCTTCTGATTTCGCCCATAATGTCACTTTTTAAACGACGGGCATCCAGGAGGGAGGACATATGGTCGATACTCCGGAGGAATGAGTCAAAATGGCGTTGGTCAGTGCGGAGCGTGATTGCTTCAGCGCCTCTTGGAGCCTTCAGTTCTGGTTTGGCACGTGGAAGCTGAGCCTCCAAAACGTTTCGTACTTTCGAAACAAGACGCCTAACGAGATGAGACAATGAGACAATAAGACCTCTGGGGGAAATTCTTACCGTTGGCGAATTGCAGCTCCGGCCTAGCACACGGTTAGCTAATGTATAGTGCCCAATTGACACACGCTCACCAATTGGTGAATGGTGCAATTCCAAAAGTCGGGATCGGTAAGCATATCCATGAGAGGATACAAGATCGAACATGCTGTAATCTCGCGTACAACGACGCATAGCGCTTTGCTGCGCGCTTCGTTCGCAGGTAGGATGAGTGGGAGAATACGATCCAGAAGCGACTTGAAATGGTTCTCCTCTGCCTGCTTTGTAAAACTCGAAGAAAGGTTGTCGACGGCAGGATGAAGTTTGCCTCCCTTGGGGGCGTATCGACTGGCCAAAAGCATGTCTAACTCCTCGGATTCGGTCAACCGACGTTCCAAACCGGCACCACGCAGAGCAATTTCTGACTCTTGAAACTGTTCCACATGCGCAGTGATCTTGGGTAGCACACGCTTAACCAGTATACTCGAAGGATCGGCTGAGGACAGTCTGGAGAGCAACCTACCCAGAGCACCGTGAAGCATGGCGGAGACTGCAGTGGGAAATGACGGAGAAGATGATATGTCCCGGTACCATGTGAGCACAAAGTCGCGCACAATCAGGATAAGTATCTCGTTAATTGCTGCGGAGATCATGGGAGATTCGGGGTACAGTGGGGGTAGACTTTGGGGAGGCCTATGTGACCATTGAGATCGGATAATGACTGCTTGCCAGGCAGCAGGAGTAGAGAATGCCAAAGGGCGGGCGGCGGAGGGGGAGCGAAAGGTTTGAGGAGGCAAACTTGAATCGAGGACATATCCGAAGACGAGAGTGAGAAGGAGAAAGGTTGCGGGCAGAAGGATGAGAAGGAAGGGAGACAACAAGAGAACAAGGAGAGGTGATGACGCGAGACGAATGAAGAAAGGGATCGAGATGGCCAAGACGGCGACGAGCACGACGGAGGTTACGTTGAGTGTCTGCATCACCGCCCAGTCCGAGGCGGATTGGACGCGTCAAGTCCGGTTACTGTTAGGACAACCCCGTCGTTGCTTCCTATGGCCACCAATCCTCGCCCTCTGTCTACTGCGGAAGGCTTCCTTCTCGGCGGCGTCGCAGCCTCTGTTGCTGTCAGTCTGTCATCGACACCTCGCATCCTCAACTGCCTGACCGCCCAACCATCTCTTTAGGTTACTTTTTCAAATCCCGCGGAAGTGGCAAAAACAAGGTTGCAACTACAAGGTGAACTCGTAAAGGGAGGCGGAAAAAGGGTCTACAGAAACGTGCTCGATGTCTTTGCAAAAACCTGGAGACACGAAGGAATAAGAGGAATTCAGCGGGGCCTCCCTCCGGCCGTGAGTTATAGCCGTCTATGTTTTGGGGGCTGACTTTTGACGAAGTTTGTAGTACGCGTACCAGGTACGTATCACGATCCTCTCGGCCGTCCCATGACACTCACTTGTCATAGATTCTTCTGAATGGGTCTCGTCTCGGTATTGCAATCCGCGTTTCTCGATTTTATTCATTCCTTATACCACCTATCTCAGGATTCTACGAACCGATCCGTAGGGCTATAAACCGACTCGTCGGGTCAAGTGCAAAGGAACAAATTCCAGTTACCTCCGATCTTCTCTCTTAGCCGTTCTTGGAAACCCTCTGTTCCTGATTAAAGCCCGGATGCAAGTAAGCATTTTTGTTCTTACAACGTACCAACATCTCACATTCTGACGTATCAATATCCAGGCATATTCACCCACATCACCCGTGGGAACGCAGCATTACTATAAGAGTTCATGGGATGCTCTCAGGACGATTTTTCAGCGAGAACGCTTTCGTGGTCTTGTAAGAGGAGTTGACGCTGCCATCCTGAGAACGTCAATGGGTTCTTCTGTCAGGACATTTCAATGTGCTTCCTAGTATGTTAACTAACAAACCATTTGTTTAGGTACAACTACCCACCTATAACTGGACCAAAAACCAATTAGTGTCGAGGAGCATCCTCCCAGCAGACAGTGTATGGACATATCTCGCGAGTAGCTCCGTCTCGGGAGTATGCGTTGTGAGTGGTGCCCTTGCATTTCTAAAGGCTGTTAACATCCAGATAGTTAGCTGTGTTGCAACCAGCGGATACGGTCAGTCAAAACCTCAACTCACAAACGCGTCCTTTATCTAATTCACAGCAGGCCCTGACTAGGGTGTATAACCAACCGACGACACAACTTCCGAACGGGACGATTGTTGGTACTCTTTATAAGAATCCCATTGACTGCCTATGGAAAACTATGACGACTGAAGGTCCCCTCGCTCTATATAAAGGTAATGACCGCAGTTCTTCTGGGCGCCAGGAATCAATCAATTTGTACTACAGGTTCGACTGCTCACTTCCTGCGAATTGCACCTCATACGTGAGTTTCCCTTATTATGTATAGTCGCGGTTTGCAAACGCATATGCCAAGGATCATAACGCTTACCGCAAACGACCTAATCATTGGACTTTACAAAAAGTTCCGTAGAGGGACCATTGCATGAAAAATATCGAATACACTTGATATCATACACGTTTAGCCCATGAGTACCATAGATTAGAGGGTATTACTCTATCCTACAGTAGTATCATTAATATCGCGCAGCTTAGTACCCGGGTTAGACGGGCCGTCGATATTGAATGACTGTCCGCTACTAGTTGACCACTTGCCAGTGTGGTGCCAAACATTGAAGCCTGAAGAAGACCTAATTCTCACCCGAATGTCATTCTGTGCCTCGCGCGTGGTATTCAGGGAACTGCTGACCCTGCCGATCTGTCCTCACAGAGTTCCTTCTCTCATCGCGGCCAAGTGCTCCAGACACTACGCAACGCATCGTGACACGCCGACGTACGCACAACCTGGCGTGAGCGCGTCATCTCTCCTCTCCCAAGCTCTCGACCAGAAGCAAAGAGGAACTAGGAGGGAAAATACTGTTGGACCATTCCAGCTTGGTCTTTCTCAGCCCTCATTTAACGAAGGGAGCGCGAAGAAGTGGTCCGAACTCAGTCCTAAAGGCAAAGGTCTGTCCCAACCTGTTATAGCGACAGGCATTCTAGCGACAAGCATTTCGGGAGTTCTCCAGCTGACTTGAATTTCATTTCAGCTATGCGAGCGACAGCCCGTACGACGAACCTAACAGTCATCCTGTTCGGTGCTGGTCTTACGACTGTCCTCATCTACGCCTTGACATCGGAACTCTTCTCAAGAAATTCCCCTACCGTGCTCTATAACGAGGCATGCGAGCGTATAAAGTCTTCTCCACGTGTACGTGAACATGCGGCCCGATTCATTGACGTCTAAAGAGAACATACGCAGGTTGCAAAATATCTACCAGGGTTATTGGTTTTCCATAACAATCCCCCTTCTGTTCTTCGCCCCCGACACCGAAACCGACATGTCTCCTCACAGATTATGCTCGATTCAAGTGGTCGCGAACACATGCTGCTCAACTTCTATGTTCAAGCCAACTCCCATTCGGCGGACCAGGATGCCTCTTATTTCGAATCGGCATCGTCATGGCTAAACAATGCCGTAACAAACTTCTCAGAGTTCTCTTGGCAGGAATCAATGGGCTGGATAACACTACATACTCGAGAGACGATTGATTCCGCAAAAGGCCTCTTCAGATACCTCTCTGGGGACCCTGTTCCTTCAAACTCTGCAGCTGCCCAAGTCTCCTTACCAGCACCTCGGAAACAAGAATCACCATTAGGCGATGGAAAAGGATTTTGGAGCAGTTTCGCAGGTCTTTTCGGGTCGTTGAAAGGCGGGACAGGGAAAGGGCCGTATGAAGGAGCTTTGGATACAGGGCATGGCAGTGTGTGGCAGGAAGGGGAGGTCCACGCAGATCTCGTGCGGGTAGGCCCTGAAGATCTTCTCATGGATCATATACTTACCTTTTTCAGGACACCTCCGGATATTTCGTCTTTCGGTATATCCTCATTGACCTTCCAAGTAGGTTCTGTCATCGAACGCTAATAGATGCGCATATAACCCATTAACTTTAACAGGCTCGCAAAGTCGAAACCCGTTGCGTATATTTGTTGAGCGCACAGACGGTGTTAGAGAGAATGAACCCGTGGTAAGATGGGACACCCGCTGAGAATCGCTGACATTTTGCATGTATTAGGCGTGGTATCTCTAGTTTATTTGAGTAGCTGTTCAATCGACTCGAATCACCCAGAGGCTGTAAGCACATGCGGTTCCCTATGTGCTGTCCTACGTGCGCATTATTCGCCAAATAGTCTCTGTACCCGTTTGAGCACAGAGTCCTTGGACGGATCTAAGGGTGTTGGAGCTTATCTGCGGTGTACGGCATTAAAGAGAGCTACACGTACCATAGGGGTGGTCCTTCGAGGGTATTTCGAGCAAGGCTGGAAAAGCTTGCTGATATTTATCCACAGTGGGCCGAATTCTCTCCGCAATCTGTATCAATGAAGCTTTTAAGTCGCACCGGATCAAACGGAAAGCGTACATGTTGATTGATGAGAAGGATAGCGATGTCCTCACGCTGAGTATATTCGCTGAACGTAGCTTCGATGCTTTGAATTTCCGTCTCTAAAGGATACGTTTGTTTCTGGTAACCACACTCCGAAGGGATTGCGTACTAGGTTCGACGACGAAGAAGTTCTTCTGGTCCTGCGTTACCTGCCCAATCCCTGCCAGTAGAAGGCCTGTGATTGTGTCCTAAAATATAGGGACGTCCGCAAGAGTACAGGCTCCAAAATTATGACACACTTCATCCCCAATCACCGCCAGTAAGTTTCGGTCTTTGGAAGGGTTGCTAGTCGCCATTGTGAATGCAGCACTCGCCGCTCGACTTAACTTATAAGGGGAGATCTAGAGGCGTGGGAACACGACGCCGTGCTCATCTCATCATGCAGGCAATATTCAACCGTCCCCCTTCCATCGCAGAAGATACAGTTCAATATGCATTGTACCCTCTAGAATCAAATTTGGACAGGACATTTGTGGATTCCCTGGCCTTAGCTGTCCAAGATTTCGTGGATTCTCTCCTATCGGACGACTTTCTATGGCATCGTGACATTTTCCAAGTCAAAGTCGTCCAAGACAGCGACAGATCTGGGTGGTTCCTGGAAGGCAGGATGAGGGTGGGGGATTCCATAGATGATGAGTGGTGTGTGCTATGGCTGCTTCGTCAAGTTAGTGAGAGGTGGGATGTTGCAATCAGGTAAGTTTATGGTCGTTCACCCGAGCTATCTAAACCCTTCTTTAATCTTATAGCGTACGCGACTCTGATGGGGAATTTCTGCTAATAGAGGCTGCAGACTCTCTGCCTTTGTGGGTGACTCCCTCTGCTATTGAAAACAGGGTACGCACCTCTTCGAGTTCCTGACATCACAGCCAACCTGAAGTACATCCATGTAGGTCTGGATCCACAAGAGCCACCTCCACCTCATTCCTCTCTCACATGTGTCGCCGCCTTCTAGCAGGAGGCACCGTGTCGATATTCCTGCTGACGACGATGAAGACATAACCATGAACAATGGCTTTCTCGACGTCTCTGATGCTTTGAAGCTTGTGCGAGACCCATCAACTGACACCCAAGCTCCTACAGGTGTAGAGCAGGTGGTATGGCAAAGAATCGCAAGGTCAAATTAGCTCGTCCTTTTCTCTAGGTAACACTCACGTCTCCATTCAAAGATACCCGAGCAGTTTGTCACACCATGTTCACAAAGCCAAGGCATATCTACCCGTTGACACTGCCAAGGCGCTCTCTGTCAACCCTGCACTAGTTCAAAAGGCCGCAGAGATTTTTTACACACGGGATGCCATTCAGCTACGAGTGAGAATTAGCTCGTACTATCTAAAACCTTCTCACCCATTTCCCAGGCAGCGCACAAGATGACTCGCTTTCCTCCCCAACCATGTCTTCTGCGGACTGTTCGACTGACACGGACTGCGTACGCTCAATTAGTCGGTCAGAATTTTTACCCGCCCAAAATATTCGGTCACTGGCAAGAAAAAGAAGGAACTCAACAACGGAGATGGAGGGATCTTGGCCTGAAAACCGTGAGTGTTGTCTTCCAGTAATTATTTCCGCTTTGACCGAACCACGATGTAGTCCTGCGGTTTTGAGATGCTCTACCAGGAAGGTGGAGCACGCAGGGACAAATCCAGTGCTAACGTTGCCGACTTGGACGCTACTGTAAGTGTGTGGCGTGTTCGAATATCTCATAAATTCTAAAAGATTTATTAACAGATTCAATCACGCAAGGAGGCTTTGCAGCGTGATCAAGAATACGTCAAATATATCGAGAGTATTCAACGGGCAGGTTATTTCCGGGGTGAGGTTGAAGGGTCACAGCTTCGAAACGATCTCGAGGTCAAAGCGATGGAAATTTTTCTTCAGAGTCGACGGGAGGAGTAAGTCATCGTCATATTCGTATGTTACCTCTGCGTTTTCTGAAATTCTCGCCTCAAGTGGGGCTTCCCGACCTTCGTTTGCCTCTGAGGTGAACGCCGCAGTTGCCAAAGCGGACGACCTTGAGTCTTCACAAGATGTTGAGGATGATGACAATTGGCTTACTGTCAGCACAGAGAATTTTGATAGCATCTTGCAGGAGAAAATGCGTCCCAATGATGCCCCCAGCACAAGTCGTGATATAGATGTTGATCACTCTCCAGACTCGGAAAATGGGGAAGACGGTATAACCAAAGCCAAAGTCGCCAAACTTCGGGACTTGGCGAGCAAGGTCGATGCGTTTGTCACTGGGGAAGGGGATGTTGAAGGGGCAATGTTTGAAGAGTAAGACACGGCATCTCCTCTATTGTGGCCGACGAGAGTGAATACTCTTTTCAGTGAACAATCCTCAGGTGAAGATGGAGGTGACTTCAGCGATGAGAGGTTCTCGGGTTCCGAAGTTGATTCCGGTGAAAATGATGAGTCTGCGAGCGCTGCCCGCCAGGATGCCTTGGAGAAGCTGGTGCCTGGCATCGACCCATCCGAATACGGTCGTATGCCTGCATCCTTTTACGATCGCTCACAACGTGTGGCTCCTCCGAAGCAAACGAACGACATCACAGGAGCCGAGGGCCCTGAGTCGGCAAGGGACGAGGACTTATCTTCCACTCAGCCTAGATCCATACGAGCGCCCATACTTACTCGTGACCGTTATGAGGGAGTAGATTCAGATGATGACACCGAAGGAGAAGACAGTCCGGCCGATGAAGAGGAAGAGGAAGAACAACCCCAACTAGTGGGCGAAATCGAGGTGGACATGGCCGAGGAGGAAGAAGAGTTTTTAGAATTTTCTAGACAAACCCTCGGAATATCGGACGATCAGTGGGAGCAAATCCTACAGGAGCGCAGAGCCAAGGGAGGCAAGTCTTTATGTCTAACCTATTTTTTCTCATTCACGCTTCCGTAGCATTCGTCCCTTCGTATGTCAAGAAGGAAAGCAATCGTCTAACGGAGGATTCTATTCGCAAATCAAAAGCACATAGTACACCTCAATCAGGACCTCGCAATCCGGCTGCTGTACCCGAGACGGCCAATCCAAATCTGGACTCATTTGAAGCTGTCATGCAAGCTATGGACGAAGAACTTGTCCGGCTTCGATCACAGAAAACATCAACTAATTCCGAAAATACTTCCTCAGGTGATAATGAGAAAGGCAAAGCACGCGCGCAGGGAGTGGAGGAAGGTGCAGACATCGAGACAGCGATGGACGCGGAACTGAAGGCTGCGCTCGAGAACGATGACGATGACGATGACGATGAGGGGGTGGACCTGAATGCTGAAGGCAACATTGACTATAATTTGATCAAAAACTTTTTGGAGAGCTTCAGGAGCCAATCTGGGTTATCTGGGCCTGTCAGCAATCTAGCTGGGAGACTACACACAAATCTATGTATTTGACCACCAGAGTGCGTCCGCTTCCAGCCGTCCAACATGATACATTCTGTCATCATCTGTGCGTTGAACCGCCCATCTGAGTCTGTTCTATCGTTAAATTGAAATCCACCTCCCTCAATACTCAGTTAACACAAGTGGCGTCCCTCGTCTTACAAAGTTCTATTCGCCCATCCAGGCGGCTCAAACCATTGTCTCGAAAATATATTCACTAGTCAGCACTCGGGCCCCTGGTTCATGCAACTTTCTCGAAGCACCTGAGCTGGACGAGTTACTCGGTCGGAAGGATGTTGATGAGAAGCTGCGCGTTGTGTACCGTAGCTACGCCACACTTCACTTTGTTTTCGTGGTGGACCTATCGGAGAGTGAGCTCGGCATGCTGGATCTCATTCAGGTACGACAACCAGACCTACCTTTTATTCATCACGCAAGAAAGCGACTTTGTTTTTCTTTTTTTTTCTCTCGACGACTTTTTAGGTTTTCGTAGAGGCGCTGGATCGTGCATTCGAGAATGTATGCGAGCTGGACTTGGTATTCCACTTTGATGAGGTGTGTCGTTCGTTTATCGCCTTGAGTTTGGGATCCTAGATGAACGTTGATCTACGTACAGGTCCACCACATCTTGGCCGAGATCATTCAAGGTGGAGTAGTGTTGGAAACGAACCTTGAGGAAATCGATAGCTCGGGTAAGTCCTTACAGCCCCGCATCAAAAACGGTTTGTTCTGTTCACTGGCGGATATGTATTCGTTCGCGCCCCTCTTCGTGGTCTTTGATCGCCAGAGTTGTTGCTCTTACTTGTTCCCCTGAACCAAGATCGCTCATGCACCGCTTATTTAGTTCACCAAGCCGCATCGGCTCGGAAGCAATCCTTTGCCACTGCTAACCCTCTCGCGCTTGGTGTTGGGGGTGTGGGCCCCAGGAGCACTGGCTTGCAAACACCTCTGGGATGGCTAACGGGTAAACTCACGGGCGTGGGTGCACGATAACCGTTATTGTCAATTGTCATATACTATGTAATTAAATGCTGGGCTGCAAGACAACGTTCATCTCATTCAACCGTAGGAAAAAATTTGCGTCATAAGTATTTTGTGTCCTAATTGGCGTCGCGTTGAACGAAGAAAAGTCAAACCGGTGCTGGTGTGGCAACTGACGCCCCTACCCATTCATTAGAGGTAGCGGTATTCGAGTCTATAGGAACACACATACGCTTCTTCCTTTTCTTGGCGGTGCCGACAATACCTTTGGTGGAGTCTTGTGATGCAGATGGACCGGACAACTGAGACCCGGCGGACTGCGAGGTGATCGGCGCTGGCACCGGAGTCGCAGAACTTCGCTGCACCTCCGGTACCCCAACTTCGGAGGGTGCAGCCGTCGTTGCAGCAGCAGCAGCAGCCTCCCTCTCATGAAACGTCTGAAACGAGTGAGCCGCTGTGGTTCGCATCGCATTGAGGAGAAGCGTCGTGTTTTGCTGCTTCTTGGGGTGGGTGAGCGACTTTTCCTTCTCTAATTTTTTGATTAGTTCGGGATCTGCGTCTGGGAGGGGGGCGGCAGGGGTGCCGCCGGCAGTAGAGTCATCCGTTTGCTTTTTGTTGGCGTCGCCCGTCCTCTCCTGCGTCGACTCCGTGATAGGCCATGCGAACCCGGTCCTCGGGGTGTAGTCAGGCTTATACTTGCGCAGGATGTCCAGTGACGATTCCAAGGAATAAAGCGACGTTAGCTATGTTAGCCAACCGTTAGCATCAAGTCAATCGGTGAGTTGGAGACGGTCGTCTTGCCAATCTGTTGGACAAAACGGTGTACATGTCAGGGGACTGGTATATCCTGTTGTTGATGATGAAGTACGCTTGCAAGGCGCGAGCTATGGAACGAAAGAGAAGACGTGAGACTCTTGAGAACTTGAAGAGGAATATTTGAGAGCCACAACTTACTCTCTTCTGGAGAGAAACGCTCTCGCTTGTGGATGATGAACAGAGAGGGCGGTTGAGCGTGTACAATTGCAAACTCAACACCAGTAAAACGTCTAGTATAACCATATTACATTGATCTTGAACAACGTCAAAGTCACTCACTTGAGCTCCTCCGCTTCGTTACTTACGGGCATGCCTGTATGCATCGTCTGCATACGCAGTACTTGGTTGTTGCTCTGTTTATCGTAGAACATAGAACTCGCGAAGTAGTCGAATACATTTTCTGCCGTCAGAGGACCATTCGCCTGAGACCCTCAGCTAGGTAGAGTCAAAGAGTAAAAAGTGACGACGACTAACTTGTATCCATTCGTGCCAAATGAAAAACCGATGAGAATAGTCATCTTGTGGGTGTAGATCAGTCAAATCCATTTCAGTTCAGGCCGGCCCGGACCAGCTTGAAGTGTGTCAACCGTGTGACACTAATTTAATACTCAGGACCCGCGTCTCGGCACAACTTGAATTCAAGTTATTGTTACATACAAAACAATCTCTTTTCAATTCTTTCATTCAGAATGCAACCTGAGCCGTCAACCCATCCATCTCCCTCTCGTAACAGCGATGCTGACTTATCACGTGGGCGAACTCAGCCAAGAAATCCTTCTCATCATGTTCGATTCGTAATTGAACAGTCGCTGCAGATTTGATGTCGAGTTTACCAGTGGTGACTACCCCGTAAGAAGTCATGACGTCCGAACTGTCTTCATGTTGAAATCGGACCCCTGGGAGACCGGCTACATCCCGCAGGAACGCGATACCAATACCCGCTGCGCCAATTGCTTTGCAGTGGCCAAAAGCCTCCCTGACGTATTGAATAGCTCTCCCGTTCTTAGCCAGTTGGTTGATATGATGGCCAGAGGGAATAAAGAGGGCATCAAAGAGCGTCGAGCGTTGTCCTTCGAAGTGATGATCAGCCTTGATAGTAGACCCCTTGGCATCACGGCCAGCTCCCTCGGAATGGATTTCGCCACGGTGTGGACCAATTATGAAAGTCTTGGCATTTGCGCTGGACAACGCACTACGCACAGCGTTTACTTCGTCGAGATTGAAATCGTCCGCGACGAGAATCGCGATCCGCCGCCCAGTAATAAGGGGTTTCTTTGGAGCGTAGTAGAGTTGCGAGAGGGGTTTACTAGACTTGCCATGATTTTTCCTCCCAGGCTTGTCAGGGATGACGCCACCGACGTTCGAGGCGACTTTCTTAGCTAGCTCGAAGTCGATGTTATTGAGAAGCTTCGTGTAGGTTTCATATACAACCGGGTCATCGCAGTGATCCAGCTCGAACGAGAAAGCGTCGATAAGATGTTTTTTCTCGTAGGGAGCCAGAGAATTGAAGAAGAGCTGAGCTTGATCATAGTGCTCTTGGAATTTCTTACCGCGAACACGTTCTCTGATACCTTCAACCTTTGAAGGATACCTAATACAACGTCGGCGGCAACTCTTCTTGAGTAAGTTAATGAGAACGGAACTTACGTATGGTATCCACCCTGCTTGGGCGGAACCGGAGGGAAAATCTCCTTTCGATTGGGCCAGTAATTCACAGTGCCCGCAGTAATACGATGTCTCATCTGTCCGTCACGCTGATGATTGAGAACTGGGCAAACCGGCCGATTGACGGGAAGCTATTAGCCAATGAGCGACCGAACCACCACAAGCGCGTCCTGGACAAATACCTCCTGCCAGTTCACACCCAAACGGGAAATCTGGGTGTCAAAATACGAGAAGTTACGACCTTGAAGCAAGGGATCATCACTGAAGCCAATGCCGGGGACGACGTTGGAAGTACAGAACGCGACTTGCTCTACTTCTGGGAAGAATTCCTCCGGAGTACGATCCAGAACCAACTCGCCAATTTCTTCGAGGGGAACCTGCTCCTCGGGCCAAATTTTGGTCGCATCAAGAATATCGAAATCAAAGTCATGTTCCTTGGAAGCTGGAATGACTTGAATGCCGAGCTTCCATTTCGGAAAAGCTCCACTTTCTATAGCCTCATACAGGTCTTTCCGATGGAAGTCTGACCAGTTGTCAGATATACCAGAACGACAAGACGACGAAAGGTAAAACTCACCAGGGTCTTGGCCCGAGATTTTGAGTGCTTCATCCCAGACGAGGCTGTCAACCCCCAGTTCCGGGATCCAGTGAAACTTGACAAAGCATTGCTCCCCGTCGAGTTTATGGAGCGTAAATGTGTTCACACCGAAACCCTGCATCATCCTGAAAGACCGCGGGATTGCTCGATCGGACATGGCCCACATGACCATGTGAGTGGCTGGTCGTGAGATGATAAACAAAATGGGGGAGGTCAAAGACGCGGGTAATACTTTACCTTCCGGCTGCAAACCAACAAAGTCCCAGAAATTGTTGTGCGCAGATTGACCTTGCGGGACCTCGTTATGGGGCTCGGGTTTGACGGCATGAACAAAATCAGGAAACTTGATCGATTCTTGTATGAAGAAAACGGGGAGATTATTCCCGACAATATCCCAATTTCCTTCTTGGGTGTAAAACTTGGTGGCAAAGCCGCGCACGTCTCGGACGGTGTCCTAAAGACAGGAGACATCATCGAGTGAGCATGGGAGGAAATCGACAAGGTAGGACTTACTGCACTACCGCGAGAACCTTGGACTGTGCTAAAACGTACAAAGACCGGGGTCTTACGTGACGGATCGGTCAAGACGGGCGCGTAGGTGTATTTGGATGCTCGATCATCGTAGACTTTGAAATAGCCATAGGCACCTGTCCCGCGGGCATGCACAACGCGCTCTGGGATACGTTCATGATCGAAGTGCGTAATCTTTTCACGCCCTAATTGATCTTCTAGAAGATGAGGCCCAACATGGGTGCCGTCATACACTTTTAACCTGTGAATATATGAATCGTCGATGAAGACGGCTGGGAACTTATGTAAACTCGGTCCTCACCAATTGTCGGTGTCAGAGACTTTAACACCCTGATCAGATGTCAAATAGTTTAAACCGCTTTGAGCAGAGTCGAACACATCACGCTTGACGTCCGTGATTTTGGCAGAGGCCATGTTAGGAGGGAATGATAGTTTGCACCGTCGAGGGGCGACATTTAAAAGGTTAAAAGGGGTGAGGATGCAAATGTTGCCTATGACGGGGTTGATGATTTCATCACGCTCCACAGATGAGATAAATAGACTCGGATTTCTATAGAGGGAACATCGCATACATGGAAGCGCGATCGCACAACCCAAACCAAGACAAGCAAGCAAACACATGATTTTGCATCCGGCAGTCTATGACCCCACCCGGCATGGAGAACACGACGCCACGTAACGTGAATTAGATTACGTGATGCAATTGACAACCTGCGTCAAGGTCGCGACTCTCGATAATGGCGAGCAGTCAACCAGCGAGTGGCCCGACGGGCCACAAGGGTTAGATCAAGATGATTCATAGGCTTTGGGAGAATCATTGGAGTGTGTCACGTGGAAATAATAAAGGACTTACATAGGTAACTCGGCAACGATCAGCCTTCACTTGACATCGATGCAATTACAACCCCCCTCGCGCCCAACACGCCCCTTACCACACCGGTCGCACCAATCTCTGCTGCTAGCACTAACACCAATGGCAGGCTTCGAGACCCGGGATGAATCCGAGTACACTGAGGAAGATGCTTGATCCCGGTGTATGGCCGTACGGTGACGCTGAAGGTCGTGTTTTCTACTGAAAGGACGCTTGCAGCTACTGTGGGGGCACACATAATGCTTGACTCTCTCTGGGTTGTGAGTATCCATATGTGTCTTTAGGTTGAACGCACGGGCAAAGGCTGGAAAGAAACCCGAATGGATAATAGTTTTAATTTAAATAAAAACAAATCTTACAGCGGCCACAGTTTGGGCATTGGTGCGCCCTACCAGGCCCTGCATGGCTCTGCTTGTCCGACATCTGGACAGGGAGGACGGAGGGAACAGTGGGTGTATGAGGTTGCTGGCGGGTAAGGGAGAGGATATCCGGGGATACCCCGAAGTGAGTCTGACGAGATTTAGAGGGTCCGTAGTCAGATTGGGCCTTCGCCATACGAAGGGGTGGAGAAGGAGAAGGTGTGGGTGGCAACGGTCCAAAAGAGGACAAATCAGTGAATTGAGACGTGTATGTGGGGTTTTGCAGGGGATCAACCCCACTGTACTCCGAGCTGACTCGGACATTCTGGAATGCAATGTCCAACGGCATTGAATAATTCGATTGCGAGTATCCGTACGAATATTCGGATGCGGCGAGGTCGTACGCAGACTCGGTTGAGTGGGTGAATACTGAGGGCGAGGTGAAGACGGGAGTGTTGCCACGGAAGGAAGAGAATGGGTCTTCAGGCAGTTGTACGAGCCCTTCGAATTCTAATCCCTCGAACTCGGTGTCGAACGATTCCGGGGGTGGAGCGTCAGCTTGGGGTAGCGGGGGGAAAAAGGGCAGGTCTGTCTTTGCAGATTCGTCGAGGAGAGACCACAAGCAATCTTCTGTGGACATGTTGCGCTATATGTATGTGACTCGGTGCAGATGGAGAGTGGGGCGAGGGGAGAGACAAAGTGGAGGAGAGGGAGATGGTGAGTGAAATGAGGATAGCCGGGTTGCTGCGCAATCAGCCACTGGCACCTTTCTCACGGGCAGCTCATTTCATTCCCGTCACTGCATGACACTCATTCACTAATCCTACAGCACATCATCCCCTGTTCCCGATGCACATTCAGTTCCTAATGACACCGTGTAGACATCTAGAGAGCCTTGCGGCTGCAGCGAGTCCAGCTATACACAGGAATAGAAAACAATGTCCTCGACCTCAACTCCATCCACGGCCCCCGTACCGCACTGCCTTGTCCGAGCGTCAATCAATCGGAGCAGGCAAGAAAATATTCGCCGGGCTTCTCATCCGCAGCAGCTCCCCTCAGATCGGGTAACGAACCCCATAGCTGGCGTAGCAAGTATTTGATACATTACATTTATACATTCGTCTAGGACGGGGTAAATATCGATGCCTTGATATCCATAAGTGTCCCCAAATCATATGTTAAATCGTTAGCGTGTTTCAAACACAACTCATAGAGGTAAGTACGCGTCATCGGGTGAACGAAGAGGATAATAAATGAAGATATGGATTTCATAACCTCCTAACCTCGGAAGGTGCAGCAGCTGTAGAAGGATATAAACAATGTAAGTTGTTTCGTAGGTGCTAAGCACAACGGAGAATCGAACCTGATGAGGTATGGGACAAGAGAAGCCATCAAAAGGCCGGCGGCTGCCCACAGGAGAGACAAGCCGGAGCCACTTGAGACCTCGATTCCCAGGGGGATATTCGTCGTGTTAAGAATAAGGCCATTCACCGACTCTGATGTCTTGATGGCAGATGTCCAGAGAGAGGCAGCCGTTACGATGAACACAGTTGCGAGGATAGCTAGGCACGCAGATGCAAAAAAAGCGAATGTGTGCTTGTAGACGCCACTGACAGAGGCGTTATCAGCAATGGACAAGACGGGAACAGATATAAGATCGCTGCCCACATCACGAATGCTAAAAACGCGCAAATCGTCCCAATGAGGATGAGGTAGGTAGCCGAACGAGTGTGGCTCCCTATCGATTGGCTTGTAAACGAGGATGTTCCGTTGATGATGAAAATCGTTAACGCCGAGTAGTTTAGAGACATGTCCGCGAGGATATCGTTATAAGGCAGATACTTGTTTCCCATGGTGGAGTTTGAACAAGTGCCAGCAGAGTCATTGAGATATCCGCAGTATGAATAGAGCCCGTATTTGTACACTTGACGAATGCCGGCCTCATTCTGCAGAGATGCAGACGCATTGGTCGCGTACAACCCGTTGATAGGATCGCCCAGCCCTCGAGCTAACGTTTGCCTGAAGGTGAGGTGAGACAATGGGTGATGGTTTGACTTTGGTCATAAAGCGCACCCATATTGTGACATGTTCACTTTTGCCTGGACAAAGCAACGTCAGTTCGTTTATGCTAAGCCGAGAGGCGTGACAGATGACATACCATCGCTATTCCGCGAGGAACATGGGATGTATTAATTTGGCCAACCTTTAGAGAAGGGAAGATAAGATAGGGTGCGGAAGAAGACTTGAAGCGAGAAAACTGACGTGTACGAAGATGAGCAGCATGACTGCCGCAAACCTGGGATGGCGTTGGTGTTGCAAGGGGGAGACGCGAGAATACGTACGAAAAAAGGGTGGCGACGCCTATGCATATCTCGCCTCTGAGCTTGTACTGTTGGATCATGAGAGATACAGGGTGTAAGACGAGGGTATAGATGTACAGGCGGGGCGGAGGGAGGAGGCCTGTATATGTCCGAACAATGCACGCAGTCTACACGTTTTTCTTACAACCAACACGTGATGAGTGATG
>WNFQ01001053.1_pt1 | contig 22174 bp, 20 predicted proteins | sample 5400171 | NCBI WGS metagenome assembly WNFQ01 (sample SAMN13153356, study PRJNA577476) | soil metagenome | isolation source: 20 cm soil under Madrone tree | place: USA:California | collected 2016-06-14 | reverse complement strand
TGGGTCATCGGTCGCGCGAGTTGTGTCGCGAGCCAGATCGCGAGAACGACGGAAATCGACGTAAAGGCGCCGAGCGCTAGGAGAATCTGCAACCGCGCCCGATTGATGTACTCCAAGGTCTCAGTTTCGTCGAAGCCGAGACGCAGGACTACATTGCCGCTGCTCTTAGTGATCACTACAGAGATGAAGTAGATGTGATCGCCACCCGAGTGGAAGCGAAAATCATCGCCGTGGTACGGGGTGGCGTCGCGTGCCATGAGACTACTCCTCAGCGCCTTCCCGTTTTCCACGATCTCGGCGTAGGCACCGCGACCGCTCAGGATGACGCTGTCGAGCAGCGCGGAAGTGCGGCTCGGACTCGACAGCACGTCGCCGATCTCCAACTGATCGGCAAGTATGCGCCCGTAGGTACGCACTTGGTCTACGAACGCGTCGGCATGACTCTTTTCGACGATGATCAGCAATCGGTAGAACAACAACGGTAGTAGCGCCGCCTGGATCACCAGCACGACAAAGGTGAGGCGCAGCCAGAGGCGGTCGATCACTCCTGCCATAACACTCGCACGATCCGCAGCCTGGGGTTACCTACCACGTCCTTGAGCCAAGCAAAGCTCACCGCCTGCGGATCCGCTTCCAGTGTGCGCAGTACCGAGCCCAGCGACTCGAGTTCCAGGGGAAGAGGCCGGCCTTGACTATTCACCTGGGAGAGAATACGCCGATCATAGGCCCCCCGCGTCATTGCGATTACATTTTGCAGAAACATGTCGCGGAGCTCAGGATCGCTGAAATTGTCGACGGGATGCAGTGACTGGTTCCTCACGAAGACCGGAAAGTCCAGAAAGAGCTTGCGGACCTCGATGGCATCGAGGCTCTCGACCGGACTCGCCGCGCCCACCACCAGGACGACCGCGCGCTCACCCGCGATTGCGGGCGCGATGCGAGTGATGAGCACGAGCAATATGACGAGCCGCCGCATGGTCACCGTAGGGCGGCACTCCATTGCAGTCGGTATTCGAAGTAGTGATCCGTCGCAGTATACGTGTCGGACAGTTCCGTCGTCAGCGCGTGCCGGCGCATGAAATCCCAGCGCACGGCAAGGGTCGAGCGCGCCGTCGGAAAGCGCGGAAACAACCGCAAATAGGGCGCTTCGGACAAGTGCGAACTGTCTTCACGGCGGACAAATACGCGCAGGTTGGGGGTCAGCGCATCCTCCAGCGTCAGGTAACCAGTCAACACGTCGGAATCGCGGAAACTGGTGCCTTTGAGCTGTGCGTCGATGTAGTAGCCGACGGCTTGCAACTTCCACGAACCGTGCACATAGGTCGCGTAGGCGCCCGCCAAGGAGAAATCCACATAGCGCAGCATCGGGAACGGGGCGGGTAGAGCGTCGCGCCATGCGATCTTCTCTTGCGCATATACCAACCCGGCGCCGGATTCACTTAACTGGTCTGACATCAGCGCTACGCGTGCTTGATAGCCGAAGCGGTGCCTGTCGGCATTTGGGCGCAGTAAGTCGAAGGACTCGAGTCCTTCGGGCGTGAGCACCGAGGTAAGGCCACCGCCGGCGGCAATTTTCAGAACGCGGCCGCCGGGTAGATTCCAGTTGGACTCCGTCAGAACGCCGGTGAACTGCTGTGGAATGATTCCGCCGTCGTCGTCCCAATTCTCCACGCCGGGTCGCGTAATGGGCGTCTGTAGGTACTGGCCGTGGTGATACTCGCTGTTCCAAATGCTGGCCGGCTGATGAAAGCGGCCAAGCCACAGGACCATGTGCTCGGAGGGCTCCCAGCCGATTTGAAAGCGCTCAAGATCGGATTCGTGGTCGTTCAGCTCGAATTCGCCAAAAAGCTTGATTGGGCCGCGCTGGAGGGTGAAGAGCACATCGGCTGCCAACACTTCCGGCCGCGAATAGATCGTCGTTAAATTGGATTTCGGCACGCGAGCCACTTCGGCGCTACCGAACACGAGTAGCTGGTGCTGAGGCGCATCACCTTCTCCAGCAGCTGCGGCCGATACCGCCAGCATCAGGGCGCCGGCGAGACATCTCAGTATCATAATGAGCACCTTCCCCAAGATCTTGGCGCGAATAATCGACGCTTCGGTGAGTGCCGTTGTAATGGCACTCACTTCGCTTGCGCACGCCAGAATAATCAAAACTCGCACCCAATAGTGTGACGAGCATCGGGGGTGACCCACCTTTAGCGGGCGAAAACTCTAACTTTTAAGCACAGTGCGCCAATTGGCGCGACAACGTCTCAAAAACGTCCGGAACCGCGTGCTACCCTGTTTGCGCCATAATACCGAAGCTTCCGGATAGCGCGCAGCTGGAGGGTGATCGTGCGGGTCCTGCTGGTAGAAGACGACGAGGTCGTTTCGAGTTTCGTGCGCCGCGGATTGATCGAGGAAGGCTATTCCGTCGACGTATCCATCGACGGACGCGACGCATTTCATCGGGCGCTCGACGTTTCGTACGACGTGATTATCCTCGACGTAGTCATTCCGTTCATCGATGGCTTTGAGGTGGTCCGAGGGATTCGCAAGGAGGGGCGGCGTGTACCGGTTCTCATGCTCTCGGGAAAAAACAGTGTCGAGGAGCGCGTTCGCGGCCTCGATAGCGGCGCGGATGACTATCTCGTCAAGCCTTTCAGCTTTGAAGAGCTGTCGGCGCGCGTTCGGGCCTTATCGAGGCGTCACGGGGAGTTCTGGCAACCAAGCGTGGAGCTCGGTAATTTCAAAATCGATTTCGCCGCACACAAAGTAACCCGCCAGGAGCGTGTGATCAATCTCACGGCAAAGGAGTTTGCCCTCCTTGCCTACCTCGTCCGCAACCGCGGCAACGTGGTGACGAGGACGATGATCGCGGAGCACGTTTGGGATCAGCACTTCGATAGCTTCAGCAACATCGTCGACGTATACGTTCGGTATCTGCGCGTGAAACTCGACGATGGATTTCAGTCGAAACTCATTCACACAGTTCGCGGCGTCGGGTACGTTTTTTCACCACAGACTGAGTGATTCGACCATTGAGAGTTCTGTAGTCACTCGTCTCTGCAGGGCGTTCCCCGCGCGACTCTAAGTGTGAACTGCGTCACACTTACCAATTTCTAATCTGATTCTAATCTGTCTCTAATCCGTCTCTAATCGACTGCCGCATATCCTTCCCGCAGCGGACCTTAAATACTGCGCAGGTAACTATTACGAGCATGGACGTACTCACGCAGAACGCCAAGGTCATCCCCGCAACCGTGCGAGGTCCGGAAACGAGCCGCCTGCGAATTCTGCTGGTGGACGATCATGCGCTGGTGCGTGAGGCCCTCAGAGCTCTCCTCGAAACCGAACCCGGGCTCGAGATCGTCGGCGAGGCCGCGACCTGTGCCGATGCGCTCGACGCAGTGGACAGGCTCAAACCTACGGTGGCGGTGATCGATATCGGGCTGCCGGATCGGTCGGGCATTGAACTCGCCGCCGAGTTGAAAGCGCGCAGATCACCCACACACGTTCTCATGTTCACTGCACACGCCACCAAGGAGTACGTGAGGGCCGCGCTGCGCGCGGGCGCGCTGGGCTATGTGCTCAAGGACACCAGTTTCGCCGATCTCATGCAGGGGCTGCGCGCCGTAAGTATCGGACAGATGTTCCTGCGTGTGCATGATCCCTTCAAAGCTCCGAATTTGCTGCAAGCCGCAATCGAAGGCGCGGCGGAAGTGAGCTGGCGTTCGGGCATAACCAGCCGTGAGCGCGAGGTGCTCACGGGCGTCGCGCTGGGCTTCAGCAACAAAGAAATGGCCCGTTCGTTGCACATATCAATCAAGACCGTCGACAAACATCGCGGGAATCTCATGCGCAAGTTCAACTTGCACAGTGTCGCGGACGTGACCAGGTATGCGATCAATGAAGGGTTTTTGGACGCAATGGGCAAATTCGGATCAAACTCCCGCGCGAGCGTCCACGCACTGTCCTAAAGCTTCTGCATGATCTCGCGCCGCCTCCCCCGGGCGGCAAAAGAATCTCAAACCACCTCGGCGTTGGCAACGAAACTGCCTGAGTTTCCCGCAGACGGTGGTCGCGCGGATGCCGGGTTGCGTTCTCGCGTGGCGGCGACGGTAGGGTGTCACCTACCATAAGACCAATCGGCGAAGTAGGGGATCCACCTAATTGTGAGCCGCTCGCGTGTCACGCAAGATTTCTCTGAGGCTCAAAGAAAGTATCGACGGCGGTTGCCGTTCGATTCGACGTTCCAAGCAGGGAGAGAGATCATGCGTACTACGCTCTGTTCGCTTGCCGAGAAGTGCTGGGGTTCCGGTGTGAAAGCCTGGGGTCTCGGTGTACTACTTGGCTCTATCATGGCTGCGATCATCGTGCCCTCGGAGGTGATGGGTCAGGCCGTGACCACGTTCGGCAGCGCTTCAGGCGTGTCCTGTCCGGCCGGGAATATTATCTGCAACGGATCGATCAACTTTTTAACCACCGAGCTTTTTTTCGAGCCCGAGACTCCGACCCAGGGTCTAAAAGATACTTTGACGACCTGGAACGAAGTCGAATATCTGCTCGACAACCCTTACGTAACGGGCGGTAACGGCAACGCTCCGGTAGTCGGCACCGTCTGCAACGACGGCTCAGGTCCGCAACCGCTGAACGAGCAGGGCTTCCCGACTTATTGTACCCCGAAATCCACTGCTACCACGTTCGGCGGTCAGATCCGGCGTCCCGCCTTTGGGGTGACGTACCCGGTTCGAAATGGCACAGGCGCCGGCGGTCAAGGTGGAACATTGGTAACGACCACCGGCCTGCCACCGCTGCGGGTTCACCCGCTGAACTACAACGCACCGAACGGCACCGAGCAGCGGGTGCTCAACCCCAACTACGCTGGCACCACCGGTTTCAATAACACAGGCATTTGCTACACCCTCGGCGCTTCGTGTACACCCACGGCATCGGCCATCAACGTCACTTCGGGCGCAGGCCGATTGGATCCGGCGGATACCCCAGAGATCAACTACAACGTCTCGATCGGGCGGAAACTTCCGTTTTGCCAAGTGAATCCGGAACCTATTCCCCTCGACGCGCCTTTCAACACGGCGTTCGACTCGGAAAATCTGACTGCCTGCGGATCCGACCCGGGTGAGCCCGGCGCCGCCAGCCTGGCCCACAACATCACCGGCAGTCCCCTCATCAACGCGTTGTTTTGCACATCGGAATTGAACCCCGCTAGTTCTATTGCGGGTTACACCTGTGAGGATAATCTGGGACTGCCATTTACTGGCGTGTCGACGACCAACTCCTACTCCGTGCCGGCCGTCCCTGCCGGCAACACCACCCTCGCGCTCCTTCGTCAGATACCCGCGAGAAGCCTGGCTGGGATGACGACGGGCGCGGCAATTCCGATTCAATCCAACGAGCGGCTGGTGGATCCGGGCGCCCGGGGCGTGATCCAGCCGTACAATCCCGTCACCGGCGCGGGCGGTCTCAAGAAACCCACGCTGCGAACTGCTACGGTTGGGGGAAATGGGATTAGCCCCAATTACCTCTGGAACTCGGTGCCAGCCCTGCCCGATCCGGCGCGCCCCGACCCAACGGGCGCGGACCTGCAGTTTTCGAACGAGAACGACTACTACGGGCTCTACACTACCCCGACCGGTAATGCTTATAGCGGGATTGCAGCGGCAAACTTCTATGAGCGGAAGAAGAATGCCCGCCTGGAAGCGGCCCGCTTGGGCAAATCCCTGTTCTGGGACATGCAGGTAGGCAGCGACGGGGTTCAGTCCTGCGGCTCCTGCCACGCGCACGCCGCAGCCGACAACCGCACGAAGAATCAGGTCAATCCCTTCGGTCAGGATGGGCTCTCCGGGAACCCCACGAACTTCGTCACTTCTGGGACGCTCGCTTCTTTCACCTTCCCGCCCAATCATGATTTGGTGAAAACGGACTTTCCGTTCCACAAGCTGACGAACCCCGAGATCGCAGGCGACCCGGTATGCTCGCCAAAGATTACCGGGGACGTCACTGGGATTACGTTCCCGGATGGCGATACTCCGGATCACCCGCTGACGCCGGCGCAATTTACGGCCTGCGACGCAGCCAACATCATCAGTGACACGGACGACGTGGCGTCCTCGATGGGTGTTCATTTCGGCAAGTTCGGTGACATCCCGCTTGGAACCGGCGCAGGCCTGACGGGCGCATCATTTGGTCCCGTCTCGCACGGGGTGAAAGCCCTGGTTCGCGATCAGCGCAGCAGCGTCTTGCTGGACAACATTGACCCGATTGCCGGATTCGCCGGAACGTCTGGAAACGGAAACGATTTCCGTCGAGTAGAACCGCGCAATACACCGACCATCGACTTGGCGCAGTTCAATTTCGATAACTTCTGGGACGGCCGCGCGCGTCACGACGATAATGGCGGCAGCGTGTTTGGCCCAGCCGATCCGCAAGCCCACGTGTTTGTCGATCAGACCAACAGCGGAACGCTAACCGCGACCCGGCAACTCATCAAGTTCACGAGTATCGCATCGCTCGCGAAAGGGCCGGCACTGAGCAAGTTCGAGATGTCCTTTGATGGCCGCAATTGGGCTAAGCTAGGCAAGAAGCTGCTGCAGAAGGGCGTCACGCCGCTGGCCAACCAGCTGGTCGCGACGGACGATAGTGTGATGGGCCCGTATTCCAATCAAGGTGGTTCGGCCTGTGCGAGCCTGCCGGCGGCGGACCGTTCGCCGGAGGGCGGTCCTCCGACCACGCTCGGAGCCGGTGTGCCGGGACTTTGCATTACGTATGCGGCTTTGATCCGCCACTCCTACTACCCGGCACTCCATCAGAACACGGCCTCGCACCTCAATGGCTGCTACACGGACGGGCGTGCGGACATTCACCCGAATCAGTGCGGCACCACAGTTTATCCGGCAGCCGCGATCACCGTGCTGGATCCGGATGGCACCGTGAACGCCCACAACAACGATCCCTTCGACGGCTACGTTCTTAACCTAGCCACGGGTCCCGCTGCAGCCACGGATACCAACCAGTTCACACAGATGGAAGCGAACTTCAGTCTCTTCTGGGGACAGTCGATCAACGCCTGGGCTAGCATGCTGGTGCCGGACGACACACCGTTGGACAAGTTTGCGGATCAGAATCCTGATATGGGGATGACGACGGGAGAGACTGGAGAGCCGCTGTTGGTTCTCGACGCACCAACGTGCGGCCAGAGTGGCACCAGCCCAATTCCTACCGGCTACGTGCGCGATTTCGAGCACCCGGGCTGCCTGCGCGAAGTGGGAAATTTCAAGCGCGACCGTTACGTTGCCACCGATATCGTTGGTACTCCGGCGAGGCCGGTGCAAAACGACCCCAACGGCCATCCGCGCATGAGCGCCTGTATCCAACAACTGACGTTCAACGGTGAAACCGGTACCCGCACGTGCACGCGGTATGTTGCGGCAGGCGGCACGCGCACTCCCAATTCGAACGAACCCGATCCCCTGCTTGGGATCGATATCTTCTTCGGATCCAACCTCTCGTTGAAGAATCCGGAATTCCGCTCCGCGCGGTGCGGCGCCTGCCACAACGCGCCCGCCTTGACCGATCACACCAGCGCGTTTACGCATAAGTGGTCGCTGGTGGACGCGGCCGCGGAGTTTGCCCACGACAACCCGTTGATCGAGCCGCTGATGGAGCCGCTGAGCAAGGTGCGCATCATCTCCGGCTTCCATCTGGAATCGGAAACCAATGGGCCTGGACAGGATGCCATCGAGCGCAAGTCGGGCAATGTGAGCCTCGTTCCCGCTCCGATAGCCGGGGTCAATACGAGCGCGGGCGCCTTCGCCGTGAACGGCAACTGCACCACGGCCAGCTGCTCGGGTTACGTGTTCCCGGATGCCATCACCCTCAACGACGATGGATTAACCTACACGGTCCACAAGGATCTGGGCATCGGTCCAATCGCCGGAGCCGGAGACCCGGTCCCCTTCACGTCGTTTGGCGGATCGTTCTTCGACAACGGCGTGTACAACATCGGCGTTCGTCCCTGCGTGGCTAACCAGGCGCGCGTAACAAACACGGGGCTTGGCGACGCGGCGAATGGGGCGTGTGAAGACCTCGGACGTGGCGGCAACGACGCGTTCGGGTGGCCGCTCTCCCTGTCCGCGCTGCTGATAAAAAACCTGGGCGGGCCGGGGCAGCAGCCCGGCACACCAATACCCAGTGTACTGCCCGACGGGAGCACGGGTTTCGATCCGAACAACGCCAATGCGGACGGTCGGGCCGACGCACAGCCGTGTGCTCCTTACTGCGCCACGGGCGGCCTGTACCCACTGACCGGCCACGATCAGCAGATCAACTCCGGGTATGCTGAGGACCCGGAAAATCCGCAAATACCTGGGTTCCTGGCCGTCGCGGCTCCCTCGATCTCGGTGGGCGACGCACATCCGCAGCTGGATGAGGCCTGCGGTCCCACGGGCGGATGCATCAACACGCTGAGCGATACGGCCAACGCGGAAGGGTTCCCCGAGATCCCGTTCGATCCTCGCTCGCACCTGAGTGAGGTCATCAACAACGCGGTGGCTACCGGCGATGCCACCGTCGGCGGACCGGGCGTCGCCGAACAGGGCACGTGGCCCATGGTGAACCGCGTCAACCGGTTCGGAGCCTTCAAGGCACCGCAACTGCGCGAAGTGGAGCTCACCGGTCCGTACTTCCACAACGGCGGCAAGTTGACGCTGAGACAGGTTGTCGACTTCTACGTGCGCGGCGGCGACTTCCCGGTCACCAACTCCAATCACCGGGATTTCAACATCTTCAATCTCAATGCCGAACTGCAAGCTGACCTCGATGAGAACGAAAAGGTTGCTTTGGTCGACTTCCTGCTCGAACTCACCGATGACCGCGTCGCGCTGGAGGCAGCCCCGTTTGACCATCCGCAGCTGATTCTGCCTCTGGATGGCACGGCACCTGAAAGTGACGGAACCGTGAATCGTGACGTCATGTTGAGTGGGACTTGCACGCCAAGCCCGCTTGGTCCCGGACAACAGGCGTGCGACGGCGGCCTGTTCCTGAACGTTCCGGCGGTGGGCGCCGGCGGGATTGGCGGGAGTGTGGTAGCTGGCGTTCCTGTTCTATCTACCAACCCGGCAAATCGCATACCGAACTTCCTCGGTATCGCGGGCGCGAAAGCGGACGCTCTTAACGCCGGCCGTCAAAGGCTCGTGGGTACCGCCGCTAACTGCGGGGACAATATAACCTCACAGTACTGCCACTGAGTTCGGCATGTCACACTCCCCCTTCTTCCCGAACCGGGAAGAGGGGGGATTGAGTCTAAGAGACCACAGACGAGACGCGCTAAGAGAGGTTCAAATGAGTCGGGAAGTACACGGATCTATCTGGTTTCCGCGGGTTGTCGCCCTTTTGATCGCCCTGGGACTTGGCGCCGAATGTACGGCGCAAGAGGCAGCGCGCCCAGCCGCCGTCAAAGAAATTCAGCTTTCCTTCAAGCGGGATCCACGGATGATCGATCCTTACCGCGGAATAGGACCCTGGGTGACAGGCTCCAACTACACCGGGGCAACCGCCCAGGACACAGTGGAGGCTCGCGCCGAAGGTGTAGATGCGGCAGGGAAGCCGGCGAAGATCAGTCCGGAGTGGAAGGCGTCGAACGCGGAGATGGTCACCGTGTCTCCGAGCCATGGCGACAACGTGAAAATCGTCGTGCACAACGCCGGCGAGAGCAGGCTGAAGATTGCGTATCAAGGTTTATCGAAGGAGTTGGTGGTCAGGGCGCAGTATGTGGGCAAATTCATCCTCTTGGAAATCAGCCCGCCACCGGCTCCAGCGAAGCCCGGTGGAACCTCGGCCACGGAGGTCAATCCGGCCCTCAAGGACCAGAAGGCGCAGATCAGTTACGCCGCGGGCATGCGGCTGGCCAAGATTCTGCGCAAGCAATCGGTGGAGATGGACCCGGATCTCGTGCAGCAGGGGATCAAAGATGTGATGGCCGGCGGCTCCACCCTCATGAATGACGACCAGGTCCAGACGGCCCTGATGGGCGTGGAAACCGAGTTGAACATCACGGAAGCCGTTTTGGAGAGGAAAAGAATCGCCGAGAAGAACAAGACGGATGCCGAGGCATTCCTGGCCCAGAACAAGGGTAAGCAAGGGATCGTGACGCTGCCGAGCGGACTGCAGTACAAGGTGATCGAGGCGGGACACGGGAAAAAGCCCACGGCGGCAGATGTGGCGGTGTGCCAGTACCGCGGTACCTTGGTTGACGGAACGGAGTTCGACAACTCTTATACGAAGAGCAAGGGCGAGCCGGTGCGATTCCCTCTGAGGGCGGTCATCAAGGGCTGGCAGGAAGCTTTGCAGCTGATGCCGGCGGGCTCCAAATGGCAGCTCTTCGTTCCGCCGGACCTCGCGTACGGTGATCGAGGCGTACCGCGCGCCAAGATCCCGCCGAACGCTGCTCTCGTTTTCGAGGTTGAGTTGCTGGCGGTCAACGAGCCCAACTCCCCCGCAGCGGTTTCAAAGGCGACCGCCAAGAATAACGATCTCACGCCTGAGGCCATGGCTGCGCTAAGGCAGGCGATTCAGACCGTCAAATCAACGGGGAAAGATCAGTGACCATTAAACGAAGTTGCGCTGGAACCGCTTCCAGGGTGGGTGTATCAATGACGACCAGAACAATCATACAGACCGCCGTCGGTATCGCGGTGGCACTGATCGCCGGCGCCGCGGGAGCGCAGCAGGCCGCTCGAGCGAACGCTGCCGCACAGGCGGCGACCGCGCCCAAAACCCAAGCAACCGCGGCTGTCGCGCCTGTATTGAGCGGCAAGCTCGAGTCTGCCGAGCCGACCATCCAGAGCCATCGGGACAAAGTCAGCTACGCCTTTGGCGCCGACTTAGCCCGGGACCTGAAGCGAAGAAGCGCGGAGATTAACCCCGACCTCGTGGCCCGAGCTCTCGACGATTCGCTGGCAGGCAAGAAGCTCATCATGACGGATGAGGAGGTGACCGCCACTTTGAATCAGTTCGCGGCAGAGCAGAAGCAGGACTACCAGCACGCCAGAGCGATGATCGGGGAAAAGAACAGGAAGGCGGCAGAAACATTCGTCGCCGATAACGTCAAGAAGGACGGCGTCGTGACTCTGCCGAGTGGACTGCAGTACAAGGTCCTGAAGAAGGGTAGCGGGAAGACACCGGCCCGCGACGACACCGTGGTCTGTAATTACCGCGGAACCCTGCTCGATGGCACGGAAATCGACAGCTCCTACAAGCGCAAGGAGCCTTCCACCCTACCGGTCAAAGGAGTCATCACTGGTCTCACCGAGGCCCTGGAGATCATGCCCGTAGGTTCGAAGTGGCAGGTCTTCGTTCCGCCCACGCTCGCCTATGGGGACAAGATCGTGGCCGGCGTCGGGCCGAACGCCATGCTGATTTTTGAGCTCGAATTGCTTTCGATCAAGGACAGGGCCCCGATTGTGGGCCAAAGATAGGTAAAAATAGGGGTGTTGAACATGAAATCACTGCGCTCCGAATTTGCCTTCGCCCTCGTGGCGGCGTGTGTAGTTTGCCTTCCAGCACGTGGCTGGGCACAGGATTCGCATGTCCCAAGTCACGCGCAGGCATCTCGCGCCCAGGCAGCTCACGCGCAGGCAGCGACGTCTGCTCAGGAGCTTGCCGAATTTGCGCGTATGAAGCCCGGCACCGTTGCGTCGACGTTTGAGGATGGCAAGCTGACGGTCTTGGCACGGAATGCGCGGCTGATTGACGTTTTGCACAGCGTCTGCGATCTCATCGGCGCCGACCTCAACGCTCCCGAAGATGCCAATCAGTCGGTCCTTCGCAATGTGGGCCCGGCAACGCCGCGAGTGGTTCTCGATTCCTTGCTCCGCAGCACAGGCTTTGGCTATGCAATGTCGGCATCGGCAAGTGATCCGAACGTGATAGCGAGTCTGTCAGTATTCACCAAGGACAACGATGCAGATGCGCAGGGGATCGCGAGGCAGATGGCCGATCTCGTCGCCCAGGCCCGGACCGAGCTGACTACTTCTTACGCGACAGACGCCGTTGCCGACAGCGGTCGGGCAAACGAGACTGGCGAGAGCGGCGCCGGCGGCGACAATGGGGCCGAACTCGGTGCCGGTATTGAGGCCTTGGCGAAAGCAATATCCGACCCAAATCTCCTGTCGCAGCTGGAGACGCAGCTCAAGAGTTCTGGCGAGGGGGGCACGGAGGGCAACTCGGATATACCTGCGCCCGCGCCGCCAGATTCGGGTGTACAACATAGGCACCGCCACCGATAGCCGTGCCAGACATCGGGCCCCCCCCCGACAGAGCATGTGGTTGCGGGACTTCTGCGTGACTCGGTTGTGCTTCGTTGTGCTCGGTTGTGCTCTAGGGTCGATATGCAACGGACATTCCACGAGCGATGTTGACCAAGGAGTAACGTAATCCAGGTCAAATCTCTCTCATAATGCCGAGGTCGAGGGTTCGAGTCCCTCTCTCACCACCAAAATCAATGAGTTGCAGCTGCTCAACTGCAAAGAATCCCAATCTGACACTGCGGTGATCTTCGGTAAGCACTCCGGTAACCCCGTACTTTCCGCCGTGATATGAAGCGGCGAAGCTTTCCACCGCGGCGCTGTTGCCGCTGACGTGGAGAGCGCGATGTCTGATCGGAACCTTGAGGCCTTGAACGAGCGGGAGCGCGCGTGTCTGACGCATCTGCGCCAGGCGCAGGAGTTGGGGGTGAGTTTTTCACGGTACTGCCGCGAGCGGGATCTGAAGTTCCAGCAGTGGGCGTGGGTCAAGCGCGTATTGATCCGCAAGGGCGTGATTGGTGAGCGGCGCCCGGCCGGGAAGGCGAAGGCGGTGGGATTTGCACCGGTACGGGTTGCACCGCCAGCGGCTGCGGCGACAATGTGTCGGATCCGTCATCCGTCGGGTTGGACGATCGAGTGCGCGAGCTTTCCGGAAGTCTCGTGGATGTCGGCGTTGATGTCGGGAGAAGCGGCATGATGCGCCCCATGGGGGATCTGAAGGTGTACCTGCACCGGGAGCCGATCGACATGAGGCGCGGCAGGAACGGACTAGCTGCGCTGGTGCGCGAGGGGATGCAGGAGGATCCGTTCGCGGCGCAGGCGCTGTACGTGTTCATCGGTCGTCGCTATGACGCGCTGAAGATTTTGAGCTGGGATCGCAACGGTTTCGCCGTGTGGTGGAAGAAGATCGAGAGCGATGAGAAGTTTCACTGGCCGCGGAGGTTGGATGAAGAAGTGATCACGCTCAGCAGCGAGCAGCTGAACTGGTTACTCGATGGCTACGATGTGTGGTCGGCACCGCATCGGATGCTCCGATTTACGCATGTAAGTTGAGAGTTTTGTCTTGAGTTATTTGTTCGGCGCGGTACAATTTATTGGTGCTCGCGCCGAACAAAAATCCCGTCGCACTCGCGGACAAGAACACCGAGCTTGCCGTCCGTCTGAAGATCGCCGAAGGACAGAACCGACTGCTGCGCGAAGAGGCGCAGCGACTCAGGCAGATCGAGCAAGCCTACGAACAGCTGAAGAGTGAGCATCGGCAGACCGTCGAGCGCAAGGTGCTGCTGGAGGAGGAAGTACGGTGGCTGAAGGCGCAGTACTACGGGCGTTCCACGCAAAGCACCGACGCTGCTGAAGAGAACCCCGACCAGAGGATGCTGTTCAACGAGGCGGAGGTGCTCGCCGCCATCGAGGCGGCTGACGAAGCCCACCGCCAGCGCACCACGAAGATCGACGCGCACGAGCGCAAGCGTTCCGCCGACAGTGGCCGCAAGGCGATCCCGGATCACTTCCCGCGCATTGAGATCGAGCACGATCTAGCGCCCGAACAGAAGATGTGCACGAAGTGTTCCACGTCCCATCCGTTAACGCGCATCGGACAAGAGATCCGCGAGTGCTATCGCTTCGAGCCGCCGAAGATCAGCGTCGAGCTGCACGTCCGCCCCTATGTAGCTTCCCAGACTACGTAGCCGGTTGCCCGGGCGATTCTTAGATCTATCTTGTGATTTACGGCCCGCAGGGCATCGATGCCTTCTGATGCGCTACATAGTCTTGCGGCATTACAAGTTGCTCAAGAAGTTCAACAGCCGGTCCCCTGGTCGGAACCGTACTGGCGTCGCCAGCCGCGGCTTCAATTTGGCGAGCGCTTTCTCTTTCATGCCAAGCGTGGCATCGAGATACATCTGCGTGGTCTCAACACTATTGTGGCCTAACCACAGAGCGATGATGGCGCGGTCCTCACCTTCTTGTAACATGTCCATAGCCATAGCGTGTCGCAGACGATGGACAGTAACCCGTTTTTTCATCAATGAAGGACAGGTCTTCGCTGCAATTGCGGTATGTTTATTGAGCATGTACTTCACGCCGTGAACAGTCAGCCGCTCGCCCTTGAAGTTGGTAAATACAAGTTGGCCATTGCCTTTGGAAGGCTCACGCAGCCAAGCATTGAGTACGGCCACGGTCGGCTTGGCTAGCGGCATGCAACGCTCCTTCCTTCCTAATGTGGTCCTCATATATATGTTCTCGTGGGTGCGATCTGCGCCAGAAGAGAAGTGTTTTCGCAGAAGAGATCCGCAACATATATTTCTGTCTGGCGTATGTTCAGATTCCCTTGAGGAATCCGATCAGGCCGGGTTCTTTGCGCCAACGCTTGGCCATAGTGCCGACATCGTCAAGGTCGGTTCGTGCCAGCGCCTTTGCCTTCATTTCAAGGTCAACCTCGGCATAGACGTTTGTCGTGCTCAACGAGACGTGGCCGAGCCACGCCCGAATAGTATTGATATCAACTCCGGCGCGAAGCAGATGGCAGGCGCTCGCGTGTCGAATGCAGTGAGGGCTGACGCGCTTTGTTTTGAGCGACGGTACGCGTCGGGCTGCATCGGTCACAGCTCTCCGCACCAGGGCATAAATGCCGAAGCGCGTGAGCGGCTGTCCCAGACGGTTCAGGAACACGCGTTCTTGCGGAGCGCGAACACCAACTAATTTCTTGAGCACTTCGGCGGTTTTTGGCCAAAGCGGACAAAGGCGAGTCTTATTGCCTTTACCGACGAGGCGAACGGCGGCAGAGCGTCCCCAGGTGATGTCCCCGATCGCAAGACGAGCGGCCTCATCCGCTCTGGCGCCGGTGTTGTAGAGGAACAAAAGAAGCGCATAGTCGCGTTCCCCTTGCTCTGTTTTTCGGTTGGGCACTCCGAGCACTGCATCAATTTCCGGCTTTTCCAAGTAAGGAATCACGGGCTTTGCGGTCTTCTTGAAGGGGACGTTACGGATCTCTGTACACCAGGCGAGATGTTCCGGACTGTGAGTGGCGATGAATTTGGCGAGCGAATGGATGGCACCCAATCGTTGGTTGCGCGTCGCCGCGCTGCAATCACGATCTTTCTCCAGATGTTCCAGAAATCGCCGCACGACACTGGGCGTCAACTCCTCGACAGCCAATCGATCGACAGGCGCTTTCCTTGAACGACTCAGGAATGGAAGGAGTAACACCAATGTGTCCCGGTAACTGATTTGGGTATTGCGCGCGAGATTGCGATCCACGACGAGATGTTCCAGGAGAAAACGGCGTACCCAGGGACCCAAAAGAGTTGTCTTGCGCATGGGTTGTTTCCTATGGTTGAGCATAGCGCTCGAAGCGCCGGTTGGCTTCACGCAGAAGCTCAGATGTCATGTGCAAGTAGCGCTGCGTTCCGTCAAGGTCACGATGTCCTAAGAAAGTTGCCAATTGCGGCAGCAATCGTTGTACATCCTTGCCTTCTCGATACCACGCCTCGACGCGATGTTGTGCGGCCGTGTGCCGCAAGTCGTGCAGCCGAGGCTGGCGACGCGGTCCGCCATCTCGAACGACTCCAGCACGTAGACAGACTTGCCGAAAGAACTTCTGAGTAGCCGCCAAATCCCACCGGGTGCCCAATGAGTTGGCAAAGAAGCTCGATCCTTCCCCGGCCGGCAGGCGCTGCCGGCGACGGCGAAAGGTAGCATAGTCAGCGAGTTCTGCGTTCAACTTCGGACCGCAGGGGACCAGCCTCTCTTTGAAAAACTTCGCATTGCGAACAGTGATGACCTGATTGACCAAGTCAACGTCGCGCAAGGTAAGTGCCAAGGCCTCTCCGATCCGCAACCCCGTGCTATAGAGCAACAGGAGTAAAGTGCGAAACGCCCGGCCGCGCCATGGGGCCTTGCGCGTTTGCAGCGAAGCAGTCGCTGCCAGCAGCCGCTGCAGGTCACGTGATGTGTAAATGTACGGTGGCCCGGACGGCGGAATTTTGGGCAACGTCCTGGGTAGCGGCGACGTTTTAGCAAATCCGCGACTGAGGGCGTAGCGATAGAAGCTGTTCAAAACCGAGAAATGCTGTCTGCAGCTTGCGGTCACAGGCCCTTTGCCAACGATAAAGCTGCGCACCGCATCAGGGTTTACGTCCGAAATGTCGATTGCGCCCATGACTTTGCTGAAGCGTATCAACAAGGCTCCCTCGGATCGTAAGTGCATCCCCAGGGCACGCTTGAACTTGACGTAGTTGCCGATCGCTGCCGCGAGTTTCATTGAACCGCTCCCAGGTCAAATGCAGCGACTTCCCGCAAGCCGGATAAATCCACTTTGGCATATGTACGTGTAGCTGCGGTGCTTCGGTGGCCCAAGTGATCTCCGATCTCCTTCAGAGAAAGTCCCTCCGCAACCAATCGAGCCGCGCAAGCGTGTCGCAGGCTGTGCGGACCATGGTGAGCGGTTTGAACGCCGAGCGCCTTCAACCGAGGACCAGCGACGCTATAGAACGCGGCACATGACATCGGAACATACGGAGAGCGAAGCGTTAAGAAAACTTCCCGATGAGGGGAAGACGGCCGCCTCACCATCTGTAGGTATCGGATGATGGCATTACCCACCGAGGGCAGCAGGGGATAGAGCTGCGCCTCGCGCCGCTTGACACGAGGAACATGGAGCAGGTCGTGCTCCCAGTCCAGATGCTCAAGGTGCAGCTGTGCAACTTCCTTCTCGCGCATCCCATAAATGGCGAAGAGCATTAGAATGGCACGGTCTCGAATATCCTTCGGACAATCTGCATCGAGGCCCGCCAGCAAGCGTTGCACATCGATCCACGCCGGGCCTGCGGGCAGCTTCTCCAAGGAGTAAATGGGAGGTCCATAAATGCCGTCGGCCAATCTGGGGCTAACCCATCCTTGAGAGGCGCCGTAGCGCAAGAATGCCTTCAGCGCTGCAACCATGTTGCTCACCGTTTTCCGACACCAACCGAGAGTCCCTCCATGCGCCAAATACGCATCGATGTCGTTGAGCTGCAGCTCTGATAGCGATCGGTGACGATCGCCGTGCCACCGCAAAAACAGCCTGACACACTTTAAGTACTGATAAACCGTTGCTGCGGTGAAGCCCCGCTCGTCCCTGGCCCAGCGGCAGAACTGCTCCAGTTGAGCGCGAAATGGAATCGGTGCCTCGCATTGGTGAAGGTAGCCCAGAGACCCAAGCCAACGCTGAGCGAACTTTACGAATCGGATACGTGTCGCACGCGGGTTGAGCCTGCGCCTACAGGCCCGTTCACGATCGCCCCAGTTGCAATCAAGTGCAGCGGCCTGTATCTGCTCAAGCGTCAAGTGTAGATCCCCGTAAACGCTGAGTCTGCATGCAACCCAATACAACTCTTCGGCCTTTTGTCTTACGACGACCTTTGCATCTCCGCGGCGTATACACTCCGCCAGATACCGCTCGCGTTCTTCCGCAAAGGGCGCCGCAATGTGACGAGAGACGTAGTACCGGCGTTTGAATATCTGCTCAAACACGGCCGAAGCTCTTTAGAGACCCTACCAGGGGCCGCCATGGAACGCCGTTTATTATGTGTTGTCAAGAAGAGACGTCCGCGTATTTTGAAAGCAAAATCCGGAGTTTTTGTGCTCGAATACAACATATAGAAATGCGAAACATTAGGAAGGGTATGTTTTATAAAACATACCCTGCCCTTACCTATCACTCGAACGTGAGCGCCCCTGCTGAGGACAAGGTCTTCGCGCGTGACCCCAGTGATTTCTGACAATCTCAAGCCCGTCTGTGCCGCCAGCAGGATGAACGCATAATCGCGCCGTCCGAACCATGTACGCCTATTCGGAGCCGCCAGCAACGCATCGACCTCCTCACGCGTGAGTGAAGGAACTAGTTTGCGCGTAAACAGCTTTTGGGGAACGCTGAGCAGGCGCTGGATCTGTTCCGAGTGCGTCGGGAGTTCGAACTCGATATACCGAAAGAAGGATCGAATCGCGGTGAGTCGTAGATTGCGGGTCCGAGCAGTTACACCCCGTTGCTTCTCAAGATGATTGAGAAATGACTTGATCAGAGGCGCATCTATCTCCTCCAACACCAGCGCGGACGGCGGCTTATGCAGACGTTCATGGGTGAACTTTAGGAGGAGACGGAAGGTGTCCCGATATGAACTGATAGTATGCGGGCTAACCCGGCGCTCCTGCATCAGTCGTTGCGTAAAAAAGCGCTCCAGCAGTGGAGCCAAGCGCACGCTGGTCGTCATATCCGTTTCTTCCAATGACAGTCGAGCCGTCTGGTCGCGTCGCGCATCAGCGCCGGCGTCGCAGTCAGATACCAGAATGTATCGGTCCAGTGAGCGTGGCCGAGGAATGCGCTCAAGACAGGAAGGCGGCGCTCAGGCTCTTCGCCTGCGCGGTACCAGCGCCAAAGTGTCTCGGATGCGAATCGATGACGAAAATCGTGCAGACGCGGTCCGTGACTGTCACATGCGCCGCGCAGGCCGATCTCTCGAGAGGCGGCGCAGAAGACCCGGTGAAGCCGTCCGCGATCTAGCCTATTGCCCCGACTGGATACGAACAAATAGGGGGACACCGGTCGCCCTGCCCAGTGACGCTGCCGTCTGGCGATATATTCTGTGATGACCTTGCAAGTTGACGTATGGATAGGGATAACGCGCTCTTTTCCAAACTTGCTACCGCGAATTGTTAGTACTTCAGCTTCCAAATCAACGTCACGAAGCTCGATGTTACGAGCTTCACCTGTGCGTAAACCCGAGACGCTGAGCAATCCAAATAGGCAATAATAAGTCCACGGCAACAGTTCACTGTTCTTTCGATGGTTTGGCGCCAGTGGCATGTTCATGGTGGCTGCCAGAAGCTCCTTGATCTCCTTACCACGATATAAATACGGACGAGCGCGCTTCGGACGAAAGGGTGGCTGGTTGCGCGTTCATTGGTTGCTTTGCCCAGGCAAGCCCCAACGCGTTCGTAATAAAGGAGGCTCGGCGACGTTCCATGAAAGCGACGAAATCGAGCAGCCCAGCACCTGCCTGCTGCAGCTTGAATCCCAGGGCGCGACGCGTTGCCAAGTACTCATCCAGAGCCTGCCGGAGTGTGTCCATGTCACATATCCGGCCAGGGTTGGGCGAGCGAGCGCAATGCTTTCAGGTCGACTTTGGCATAAATGTTCGTGGTGTCCGGATGTCGATGGCCTAGCACATCGCCGATCTCGGCGAGCGAAGCGTCGTGGCGAAGCATCTCGGATGCTAATCCGTGACGAAACTGATGTGCTCCCCACGTGGGGGCTTTAATACCAGCGCGCTTGAGCGCATCGGCGACCAGCGTACATACGGCGATCGAGTTCTGAAATCCACGATGGGGCGCTCGGGTACGAATGAAGACTCGACGGCTCTCAGTGGCTGGGCGTCCCCTGCGCACATAGGCTGCAATCGCTCGTCCGACATCCCGAGGCAGAGGCAGCTCTGTTGACCGGCCCCCTTTCCCGCGAACTCTCAATTGCCCCGTACCCCAATCAATATCGTCCAGCTCGAGAGCTACTACTTCGCATGCACGCACACCCAACCGAGCCAGGAGAAGAAGGATCGCGTAGTCACGACGGCCTTTCGGCGTGCGCCGATCTATGCTGGCCAGCAACTGCCGGACCTGTTCGGGCGCAATGGCACGTGGAATTGTCGACATCGACCAGTTGGCGACAGTAGGCACTGCGGCGGCCAGATCCAAAGTGACCTCGCCGTTGTAGCGTGCGTAGCGCAGAAACGAACGCAGCGCGTGCGTCATGATTTTTGCTCGTCCCAGTCCAAGATGTCCGGCATGGCGTCGCACAAACCGAACAACATCCGTCGCGCCCATACTCGACAGCTTCGCAGGCCCGGAGCCAAGGCAGGCTTTGAGGAACAACCGGACGAACGGAATGTGATTAACAATGGTCGCCTTCGTCACAGCGCGCTCTTCACGCAGGTACTCCTCATAGGCCTGAATACATCTTTCCGTGGGCGTAACTTGACGTCTCGATATCTTCTCAGCCGGAATTACCTTGGCAGAACGTAGAAACTCCATGAAATGACGGATTGCGGCAGGGTTGTGCGGATCTGGTCGTCGCCGCTTATACCGCCACTTCAAAAACCGCGCCGCATGTCGGGACGTAATGCGGTTCCCCAGCATCCTGGTGTGCTTGTGCTTGAGCCATTTGCTGAAGGATGCGGCGAGCACAAGGTGAAACATGACGTAATCTCGCTTGTATCCTTGTTGTCTCAACCAGCCAGCAAAGGGCCGAAGGTATGTCGCGACGGGTCCTTCTGGGCCTCCTGGTCCCAATCGCAACAAGACAAATTGATCGTCGATGCGGTGTCTCACGGATGACTCCACAGTCTCTCCGTCTTATAACTTCGTCATCGTCCTTTGGTTGACAACCGCAACCACTGAACCGGGCAGAGAATATTGTGTCGCTACCGCGGAGCGTGTTTGCAGGCTGAAATACGTGTCTGAACAGGGGTGGCTTACATAGTCTGGCAAGCTACATAGGGGCGACTATCTATCCGGCGAAATAGTCGCCCGACGTATGTGTGCGAGGCGCGCCACGAAGCACCGATCACCGCACCGGCGCCGCCCGTCATTCTGCCGAAGTCGATGGCGAGCCCTTCCTTGCTCGCGCACGTCATCAAGTCCAAGTTTGACCTCGGGCTGCCGATTTACCGAGTCAGTCAGGACCTGAGCCGCTACCGGATGAACCTAGGTCCGGGCACCCTCGGTACCTGGGTCAATACGGTGGGCGGCGAGAAGGTCGTGCCGCTGATCAACCTGATGGGCGAGGAACTCCTCGCCGCGGTGTTCATGCATATCGACGAGACCCCGCTGCAAATCCTGCGCAGCGCTAAAGCGGTCGGTTCCGATCACTACATCGTGGTCCGGGCGGGCGGTCCGCCGGGCCGACGCATTATCTTGTACGACTACATCGCCTCGCGCACCACGGCCGCGTTGAAGCAGTTGTTTGTCGGTCCGGACGGACCGTACCGGGGCAAGTTCATCAGCGATGGGTTGGAGCGCTATGACGATATTGCGACGGAGTTGAAGCTATTGCATTGCGGTTGCTTACAGCACTGTCGGACGATGTTCTTCAAGGCGCGCAAGGTCAGCCAACTGCCCTCCAGCCGCACGCTGGCGAATGCGGCCATGGTGGATTACATCCGTCCGGTCTACCAGGTCGAGGAACGGATCAAGGCGCTACGGGAGGAGTATGCGGCGCGCGGGGAAGTTCTGCCTCTGGAAGCGGTCCGGGCGCTGCGCCAGGAGAAGTCCAAGCCCATCCTGGAGAAGTTCAAAGCCTGGGTCGATGAGCTGCTGCCCGGCACCCCGCCGAACAGCGCACTCGGCAAGGCGCTCGGGTACACCAGTCGTCAGTGGCCAAAATTGGTGCGGCATCTGGATCATCCAGAAATTCCGATCGACAATAATTACATCGAGCGGCAAATAAAAAGCTACGCGACCGGCAGAAGAGCCTGGCTGTTCGCCTACGATGCGGCCGGCGCCCAGGCGAGCGCCAATCTGTATTCGCTGGTGATGACCTGCCGCGCCAATGAAATCGAGCCCTACGCGTACCTGAACTATCTGTTCGAGCATCTGCCCGCTGCCAGCACCGTCGAGCAGGTCGAGACGCTGCTGCCCTGGAACGTCAAGACAATGCTGGAAGAACAGAAGAAATCGCAGCAACGCCAGCAACCGTCGGCCGCCTGACGCGTCGGCCCGCTACCCCGACCTCGCGGGAAATGCCAGTACGGGGTTAATCGAGCCCTAAGGGGTAATCAAAAGCCGGCAATACCCGTGGCGCCAACGCTCGTCTCATCCAACGGGGTTGCTGAAGTGCTTAC
>WNFQ01000745.1_pt1 | contig 22199 bp, 15 predicted proteins | sample 5400171 | NCBI WGS metagenome assembly WNFQ01 (sample SAMN13153356, study PRJNA577476) | soil metagenome | isolation source: 20 cm soil under Madrone tree | place: USA:California | collected 2016-06-14 | reverse complement strand
ATATCGGGGCCCCCCAATAGAAGAAAAATGAACCTCTCGCCGGTCACGCTGCAGGGCCGCTGGATCAGTCTGGAGGCGATCGACGAGCGCCACGCGCCGGGGATCTTCGAGGCCATGCGCGACGACGAGGTCTGCCGCTACCTCGCGTGGGATCCGCCGAAATCGCTCGACGAGACGCTGGCCCTGGTGCGCGAGGCGAAAGACGCGATGGCGCGCGGCCAGGCGATCGTCTACGCGCAGGTGTGGAACGCGACGGGTCGCGCCATCGGCTCCACGCGCCTGCTCGACGTGCGGCCCGCCGACCGTCAGGTGGAGATCGGCTCGACGTTCCTGGGCCGCGACTACTGGCGCACGCCGGCCAACACGGAGTCGAAGTACCTGTTCCTGCGGCACTGCTTCGAGTCACTCGGCTGCGTGCGGGTCGCGCTCAAGACGGACGGGCGCAACCTCCGCTCACAGGAGGCGATCGCGCGGCTGGGCGCCGTCCGCGAGGGCGTCCTGCGCCGGCACATGCGGATCAAGAACTATCAGCGCGACACCGTCTACTTCTCGATCCTCGACGACGAGTGGCCCGCGGTGAAAGCGCGTCTGCAAGCGCGCCTCGCCCGTGATTGAGGGGCGCCACGGGTTTCCCCCGGGGCGCCCCGAACGCGGGGGTGTGGGGGCCATTTCGAGGCCCCACGTTCAACGAGGCGCGCGCCTCGCCCGTGATTGAGGGGCGCCACGGGTTTCCCCGGGGCGCCCCGAACGTGTGGGGGTGTGGGGGCCATTTCGAGGCCCCCACGTTCAACGAGGCGGCCATTTCGGGGCCCCCCATCTAATTATGCCCGGCCGCGCGAGCTCGCAATCAGCAGCACGATGCCACCGACCAGAGCCACGCCACCCAGGATCGGCGGCAGCGGTATCGTCTTTTCCTGGCTCTTCTCCACCTTCAGCGGGCCGAGGTCGACGACCTTTTCCTTCGTGGTGTAGGTGATGCCCTGATACGCGAGGGCGACGACGCCGAGCACGATCAGGATGATGCCGACGATGGCCAGTGGGCGCATGCGCAGTCCTCCCTGTGTGTGCGGTGCAACGGCGGTGCCGTGGACACAATCTTGACACTTCCCCGGCCGCTAGCCCATCATGGCTGAAACCCCCGCCAAAGGGGGCGGAGGCCTGAGAATGCGCCGTTTGATCAAGATTTACGACACAACCCTCCGGGACGGCACCCAGGGCGAAGGGGTGTCCTTTTCGATGGAGGACAAGGTCCGCCTGGCCACCCGGCTCGACGCGCTCGGCATCCACTATATAGAAGGCGGCTGGCCGGGGTCGAACCCCAAGGACCTCCGGTTCTTCCGTCGCATGCAGGACGTCAGCTTCAAGCACGCCAAGCTCGCCGCCTTCAGTATGACCCGGCGCGCCGGCGGCAGCGCCGAGGCCGACGCCAACATGCAGGCGCTCGTCGACGCCGGCGCGCCGGTGGCGACCATCGTCGGCAAGTCGTGGGACTTCCACGTCACCGAGGCCCTCGGCACCACGCGCGAGGAGAACCTCGCGATGATCGAAGACACGATCGCGTGGCTGCGGCCGAAGATGGACGAGGTGATGTTCGACGCCGAGCACTTCTTCGACGGCTTCCGCGCGAATCGCGACTACGCGCTGGCCACGCTGCGCGCCGCCGAGCGCGCGGGGGCGCATTGGCTGGTGCTCTGCGACACCAACGGCGGCACCCTGCCCGCGCAGCTGGTCGAGATCCTCCGCGAGGTGAAGCAGGCCGTGAAGACCCCGCTCGGCATCCACGTCCACAACGACGCCGAGTGCGCGGTCGCCAACTCGCTGGCCGCGGTGGCCGAGGGCGTCGGGCAGGTGCAGGGGACGATGAACGGCTTCGGCGAGCGCTGCGGAAACGCCAACCTCGTCTCCCTCATCCCGAGCCTGGTCCTCAAGCTGCGGGTCGACTGCATTCCGGAGAGCAGCCTGCGCGAGCTGCGCGACGTCTCGCGGTTCGTGTCGGAGCTGGCCAACCGCAAGCCGTGGGACGCGCAGCCCTACGTGGGCGACTCCGCCTTCGCCCACAAGGGCGGCATGCACGTGTCGGCCGTGCTCAAGCATCCGAATACCTACGAGCACATCGACCCGGCCGCCGTGGGCAACCGCCGGCGCGTGCTGATCTCGGAGCTGGCCGGCAAGTCCAACGTCCTCTGGAAGGCGCGCGAGTACGGCATCGATCTCGACCAGGAGACGCCGGAGACGCGCCGGATCCTCGACCGCCTCAAGCAGCTCGAGGACGAGGGGTTTCAGTTCGAGGGCGCGGAGGCATCCTTCGAGCTGCTCATGGAGCGCGCGCTTGGACGCCACAAGCCCTACTTCGAGCTCGACGCCTACCGCGTGATCGTCGAGGAGGAGAGCGCCGAGGGCGAGCCGGTGGCGGAGGCGACGGTGCGCGTGCGCGTGAAGGGCATGCTCGAGCACACGGCGGCCGCCGGCAACGGCCCCGTGAACGCGCTGGACCACGCCTTGCGCAAGGCGCTGGAGGAGTTCTACCCGAATCTCCGGGAGATGCGTCTGCTGGACTACAAGGTCCGCATCCTCGACGAGTCGAAGGGCACGGCGGCCAAGACGCGGGTGCTCATCACCTCCGGTGACGAGCGCGAGACGTGGGGTACCGTGGGCGTCGCCAACAACATCATCGAGGCGTCGTGGCGGGCGCTGGTGGACTCCGTCGAATACAAGCTGCGCGCCGACGAGAGGCGCGGCGCCGCCTCGTGACCATCGTGGTGGTGGATGACGAGCCAACCATCGTGCGCATGTGCGTGCAGGTGCTCCAGTCCAAGGGGCACACCGTGCATGGCTTCACGCGCGCCGACGAGGCGCTGGCGCATCTGACCTCCCAGACGGCCGAGCTCCTCGTGGTGGATTACAAGATGCCCGAGCTGAGCGGCCTCGAATTCATCAAGCGTGCGTGGGAGGTCCGGCCCCGCGTGCGCGTCGTGATGATCACCGCGCACGGCACCCGCGAGGTCATGGCCCAGGCCAACCAGGCCGGCGTGCAGACCATCGTCCTCAAGCCGTTCACGCCGGGCGAACTGGCCGAGGGCGTCGCGCGCGCCGTCGGCGACGCCGGCCCCAAGACGTAGCCCCGGCAAAGCCGTGGCCGCCTCGTTCGGGCCGCCTCGGCGAAGCCGCGGCGCCCTCTATAACCCCCCCCTATAGCCCGCGAGACTTTCGCCAGGCTCGGATCTGGTCGGCGTGCTCGCGGTAGTGGTGGGCGCTGTTGCCGTCGACGAGCTTCCACGCGGTCTTGCCGGGCTGGAAACGCTCGTCAGGGACGCCGGCCGCCGCGTGCATGAAGTACTCGTGGGACTTGTCGAACTCCAGCAGCACGTCGGCCACCGGCGCGCCCTTCTTGGCGGCCGCGAACTTCGCGTTCCAGGCGTCGACGTCGTCGTAGGACACGCCGGCGGGCACGGGCTTCTCGCCGCGCGCCAGCCGCTCCAGGGCGGGGCCCATCTCGCGGTGCCAGCCCGAGATGTGGGCGACGATGTCCTTCACGGACCACGTGCCGAGCCATACCTCGCTCATCTGCGCCTCGTTCAGCCCCGTCAGCGTCTCGTGGAAGGCCTTGTAGTCGCGCGCGGCCTGGTTCAACAGCTCGTCCTTGGTGGCGGGTTCCATGGTGTCCTCCCGCGCCTCAGGCGCGACGGATGAAATACCGCACGACCTCGCCGAGGCCGAGCGGACGGTTGATGGGCATCAGGGTGAGGGATGATTGTACCCGGCCGCCGACGGACGACGCGGGCGTGCTATAAACCCTGTCGGATGGCCGAGCCGCGCCTCATGGACCGGATGTTCCAGCGCATCATGCGTGGGCTCGTCGAGACGGGTCGCGCGCCGCACTATGCCGAGCTCGCGCGCGCCCTCGGGTTGTCGACCGACGAGGGCCGCCTCATCCTCCACGACGTGATGCAGGCCTATCCGATCGGCTGGCTCCATCCCGAGACGGACTACATCGCCTCGTTCCCGCCGCTCAACAACCTGCCGACGCAGTATCGGATCAGCGCGCGCGGCGAGCAGCGATGGTTCGCGCAGTGCGGCTTCGAGGCGACCTCCGTCACCTGGCTCTTTCCGGGCGAGACGGTGCGGATCGACGCCCCCTGCCTCGACTGCGGCGACCCCGTGACGGTCGAGATGCGCGACGGCCGGATCACCTGGCTCGACCCGCCCGAGATCGTCGGTCATCTGAATTATGGCTTCGGCGCGTCGCGGGGGAAGCCGCAGTTCCTCTGAACCGGCATGAACCTCTTCCGGTCGGAAGAGCACGCCCGCCGCTGGCCGGCGTTCCAGGCGCGCGCGGCGGAGGGCTTCATCACGCTCGTCGAGCTCGCCGGCTTCTTCGGGACCCAGACGCGCCGCCACATGCTGGATGCCGATTACCTCTCGGCGTGGTATCCACGCCGCGCGGCGGAGCGGCGCGCGTACCTGGAATCGATCGGGAAGACCACGCCGTTCTGGCTCGGGACGCCCGACGCCTGATGAGGACGTGATGCGCATCCTCGCGACCGAGCCCGTCCTCGTGGACGTCCCGCTCGCCACGCCCGTCCGGGGCGTGCACGGAACGACCGCCCTGCAGCGCAGCCTGCTCGTCCGTGTCACGACCGACGCCGGCGTCGAGGGCTGGGGCAACGTCGATCCGACTCCGGGCTATTCGCTCGTGTCGGCCGTCGACGTCCACGATGTCGTCGCGCGGCTCGCGCCGGCGCTCGTGGGCGCCGATCCCTTCAACCTCCATCGCGCGCTCGCGCTCATGGACGACGAACTGGCCGAGGGCTTCGAGGCCAAGGCCGCGATCGAGATGGCCCTGCTCGACGTGAAGGGGCGCGCGCTCGGCCTGCCGGTCCACTCGCTCCTCGGCGGCGCGCTGACGCGCGAGGTGACGCTGAACGCGTGGATCGGGACGGTGCCGCCCGCGCAGGCCGCGGTCGAGGCCGGCGAGTGGCTGCGTCGCGGGTTCACGACCGCGAAGATCAAGATCTCGGGCGGCGGCGACGAGGGCATCGCGCGGGTCGCCGCCGTGCGCGCGGCCGTCGGAGACCGCCTGGCGCTGCGCGTCGATTTCAACGAGAGCCTGACCCGCGTCGACGCGGTGCCGTTCATCCGGCGACTCGAGCCGTACGCGCTGACGCTCGTCGAGCAGCCGATCGCGCGGACCGACATCGCCGGTCTGGCCGAGATCCGGCGGGCGATCGGCATCCCGCTCATGGCCGACGAGAGCGTGACGGGGCCGGCCTCGCTGATCGAGATCATCCGCCTCGAGGCCGCGGACATCGTGAAGGTGAAGGTGATGAAGCAGGGGGGACTCACGCGCACGCGACAGATGATCGAGTGCGCGGCGGCCGCCGGTCTTCGGGTCGTCGTCGGCCACGGCTTCGGCCTGACGCTGTCGACGCTCGCGGAGGCCGCCGTGGCCGCGACGAGCGCCGCCGTCCTGCCGGGCTGCGAGGCCGTCGGTCCGCTGAAGATGGCCGGCGACGTGGTGGCCGAGCCGGTGAAGCTCGACCGCGGTGTGCTCCGCCTCACGGATGCGCCCGGCCTCGGCGCGACGATCGATCCCGACGCGCTCAAGCGCTACCGCGTCGCCCGCTAGAACGGAGACGCGTCTGCCTGCAACAATTCGTAATAACTCGATCATATTGGCGACAACCTTCTTCCGTAGCGTCCTGCGGCACACGGTATTCGCCTTCACGAAGCTCACACTCGCCCGGAGGTCGCCATGAGGTTGTGCGCCGCGCTCTCGACCATCCTCGCCACCATCGTGCTTGCCGGCGCATCCGCCCCTGCCGCCGCCGATGATCGCGGGCGCTCGCACTCCCGGCTCGAGATCACGACGCTCTCCACCGGCCCCGATCGTGTGAGCGGAGGGGACGTTCTCGTCGGCGTCAACGTTCCCGCGGCCACCGCACTCTCGGAGGTCGAGGTGTTCCGGAACGGAACCGACGTGACCGGCGTCTTCGTGCCGGACGCGGCCCACCACGTCCTGATCGGGCTCGTGAGCGGCCTGACGGACGGGCGAAACGTCCTCACCGCCGCCACCCGGGGCACGAAGCCGTCGCTCAACGCGCGGCTCGAGATCCAGAACTTCCCGATCTCCGGCCCAATCTTCTCGGGGCCACACCAGGTTCCGTGGATCTGCGAGACCGATACGTCGGGCCTTGGTCCCTCGTCGGACGCGCACTGCACCGTCCCTGTCCGATATGAGTGGTTCTACCGGTCGACGGCAAACACCTTCAAGCCTCTCCCCTCGCTGACCCCGCCGTTTCCCCCCGACCTCGCGCAGACGACGACCATCGACGGGCACACGGTCAACTACATCGTGCGGGTCGAGTCCGGCACCATCGACCAGTCGATCTACCGGATCGCCATCCTCGACGACCCGACAGCGCCGATCTCCAACCCGTGGTCGCCCGGCGGCAAGAAGCCGGGCCCGGGCTGGAACGGCAAGCTCAGCTTCCCGTTCGGCGGCGGCTGCGGCCCCGCGTACCGATCCGGACGCAACGCCGTGACCTCGGCGCTCTCGCACGACCCGCTCAGCCTGGGCTTCGCGGTCGCCTTCGGGACGCGGAACACGCTCGGCAACGGCTGTGACGACGTCGTCTCCGCCGAGACGTTGATGATGATCAAGGAACGCTTCGTCGAGCAGTACGGCATCCCCAAGTTCACGATCGGCTCCGGCGGGTCGGGCGGCTCCATCCAGCAGCACCTGATCGCCCACAACTACCCCGGTCTCCTCGACGCGCTGACCCCGGGCATCTCGTATCCGGATATCGCCTCGGTCGTGGTCGACGTCCTCGACTGCAGAATCCTCGACAACTACTTCGACACCATCGCCAACGCCGCCGCCTGGCCGGGCAGCCGCCGCACCAAGGTGGACGGCTATGCCGTGTCGACCGGTGTCACGCCCGGCAACACCGTGTGCCAGAACGGGTGGAGCGGCTTCGCCAACGGCTGGCAGAATCCCACCGCTCGCTTCGATCCCGTCGTGCCGCTCGCCGTCCGCTACGATCCCGTCACCAATCCCACCGGTGTTCGCGCCACGTTCTGGGACGGGCAGGTCAACGTCTTCGGCATCGACACGCACACCGGCTTTGCGCGTTCCGCGTACGACAACGTCGGCATCCAGTACGGCCTCGACGCCCTGAATGCCGGCGACATCACGAAGCAGGAGTTCCTGGATCTCAACGAGAAGATCGGCGGCCTCGACATCGACGGCAACATCGTGCCGCAGCGCACGGAAGGAAGTCTGGAGGGGATCGACATCGCGTACCGCACCGGGAGAGTCGTCACGTCGGGCGAGAACCTGACGCTCCCGATCATCGATACGCGTGACTACCGCGACAACAACGCCGACATCCACACCCGCATACGGACGTTCATGTTCCTCGATCGGCTCAAGCGGGCGAACGGAACGACCGCGAACCAGGTCAACTGGTTGACGGCGCGCAGCGCAGTGATCCCGAACCTCGCGCGGATGGCGCTCATCGCCCACAACGAGTGGCTCGAGAAGATCCTCGCCGACACCTCGGATGCCCCGTACGCGGTCAAGGTGGTCCGCAACAAGCCGGCGACGCTCAAGGACACCTGCTGGGACGCCGCGGGCGTGGCCCACCAGGAGCCTTTCACGCTGAATCCCTCCAGCGTATGCAACACGCTGTATCCGATCTACGGAACCGTGCGCATCGCTGCGGGCGCCACGCTCGGGGGCGACATCCTGAAGTGCGGCCTGAGTCCGATCGATTTCAAGAGCTACGGCGTGGACTTCACGCCGGCAGAGAAGAGCCGGCTGCGCTCGATCTTCCCTCAGGGCGTCTGCGACTTCTCCAAGCGCGGCGTCAAACAGCGGCCGCTGGCCGGCACCTGGCTCGATTTCAGCGACGGCGACGCTCACGCCGACCGCGACTGACGACGAGCGTTGTGAAACCCGAGGAGGCCACATGAAGACCGTCCGAGTCGGAATGCGGAGCCGCCGCGTGCTCGTCTGGCGCAGCGTGGCGCTGGTTGCGCTCATCCTCGTCGTCACTGCGCCGGCGCTGGCCGACAACAAGCTGCAGATCCTGACGCTGTCGAATCGGCCGGACAAGGTGAGCGGTGGCGATGCACTGGTGCACGTCGTCGCGCCCCCCGGCACGCGGTTGACGGACGTGCGCGTGAGCTTGAATGGTGCCGACGTGACGGGCCAATTCGCCCCGGCGCCGACCGGCCACGGCCTGGTCGGTCTCGTCACCGGCATGACGCCCGGGAAGAACCGGCTCCAGGCGAAAGCCAAGGGGGTGGGCACCGACAATCTCGAGCTCCAGAACCATCCGATCACGGGCCCGGTGTTCTCCGGGCCGCAGGAGACGCCGTTCTTCTGTCAAACGCACCAGTTCCGCCCCTATTCCAACGCGCCGTTCCTGACGCCCGCACAGATCACGGATCCCTGCATGGTGGCCACGCAGGTCGACTACGTGTATCGCTCGCGGCCTCCGAGCCCGGCGTTCAAACGGTTCGATCCGACGGCTCCGCTCCCGACCGACCTCGCGCCGACGCTGTCGGGCGCTCCCTATATCGTTCGACTCGAGACCGGGACGATCAACCGGGCGATCTACCAGATCGCGATCCTCGACGATCCGCGAGTGCCCGGACCGGACCTCCGGAACCACGCCGACACCGGCTGGAATGGGCGCCTGGTCTACACGTTCGGCGGCGGGTGCGGCGGCGGCCACTACATCCAGGGCAGCTCGACCGGCGGCGTGCTGAACGACATGATGCTCACGCGAGGCTTCGCGGTCGCGTCGTCGTCGCTCAACGTGCTCGGCAACAACTGCAACGACGTCGTCTCCGCCGAAACGCTGATGATGGTGAAGGAGCACTTCATCGAGACGTTCGGCGTCCCGCGCTACACGATGGGGTTCGGCTGCTCGGGCGGCGCGATCCAGCAGTACATGATCGGTGATAACTATCCCGGGCTCCTCGACGGTCTCCTCCCGCAGTGCAGCTTCCCCGACGTGTACGGCACGGGGACATTCGACGCGCGCCTGCTGCTGAATTACTTCGTCTACGGCGCCGGGGTCCCGTGGACGCAAGATGCTATCCGAGCGGCGTCGGGCTTCGGGACGTTCGGTCAGATCTACACGCAGGCGACCTCGTGGGCGGCGCGAATCGATCCGCTGCCCGTTCGCCCGGGGTTCCCGCCGTCCATCACGGGCTTTCCGGCGAACCAGTCGTCATGGCTGTACAACGCCATCGTCCCGCTGAGCGCGCGCTACGATCCGGACGGCACCCACGGTGGCAGCCCCGCCGGCGCCCGCGCGACGACGTACGACCACAACGTCAACACGTTCGGCCGTGACGAGAACGGCTTCGCGCGCCGACCCCTGGACAACGTGGGCATCCAGTACGGCCTCGCCGCGCTGAACGCGGGTGACATCTCGACCGCGCAGTTCCTCGATCTCAACGAGAAGATCGGCGGCCTCGACATCGACGCGAACTTCATCGGGCAGCGCATGGTCGCCGATCGCAAGGCGACACGCGCCGCCTACGAAACGGGCAAGGTGCTGAACGGCGGCGGGGGCCTCGCCTCGGTGCCGATCCTCGACGTCGACGTGATTTACACGGACCAATCGGCGGCCGGTGACGTCCACATGAAGTACAACCACTTCGTGACGCGTCAGCGCCTGATCAACGCCAACGGCAATGCCGACAACATGGTCATCTGGAGCGGCGTGTTCGGGCCCAGGGCCGGGGTGATCACGGACGCCTTCACGTACATGGCCGCCTGGCTGGACAACATCACGGCCGACACCGCGGCCGGTTCGCCCGCGCGCAAGATCGCTCGCAACAAGCCGACGAGTCTCACGGACGGTTGCTGGACGGGCGCGGCGGCGCCGTTCGTCTTCGTCGCGGAGCGGCAGTCCCTCGGCGGGCCGGGCACGTCGACGTGCAACACCCAGTACCCGGGGTATCTCTTCCCGCGCTACATGGCGGGCATGCCCCTGAGCAACGACATCGTGAAGTGTCAGCTGCGCCGGATCGACCTGGCCGACTACCACGTCCGCTTCACCGCCGATCAGCTCGCGCGCCTGGGCCAGATCTTTCCCGACGGCGTCTGCGATTACTCGCGGCCCGGCGTCGATCAGCACGACCTGCTGAGCACCTGGATCACGTACACGGACGTCGGGAAGTTCAAGAAGGACCGCGACGACGACGACTAGAAAGCTCGAGCAGTGCCGTTGGGTGAACAGGAGTCATCGATGATTCGTCGTGTTGCCCCACTCGCGATCATGTGCGGTCTTGCTGTCATCGTCGTCGGCGTCCTCGGGGCTTCCGTGTCGCCGGCGAGCGCCGGCGACGACGATGGCGCTCACCTCCGGATCGTCACCCTGTCGACTCGCCCCGACGCGGTGAGCGGCGGTGACGTGCTGGTGCGGATCGACGTTCACCGCGATATTCCTCTCAACACGGTGCGGGTGATGGTGAACGGCCACGACGTCACGGGCGTCTTCCAGCCCGAGACGGGCCGTCGGTCGCTCCTGGGCCTCGTGAATGGACTGAACCTCGGAGCGAACACGCTGACGGTGGACGAGACGCGCGGAAAGGGTCACCGCTCGGCGGAGCTGACGCTCACCAACTATCCGATCGCCGGGCCGGTCTTCTCGGGTCCTCACGAGCGGCCCTTCGTCTGCATGACACAGAATTTCCGCGTGCCCTCGGCGGCCACCAGCACGCAGACGCTCGGGAGCCCGCTCGACAGCAACTGCTCGGCCGCGACCCGCGTCGACTACGTCTATCGTACGACCGCCGGCACCTACAAGCTGCTGCCGAATCCGCCGATCCATCCGTCCGATCTTGCGCAGACGACCACGACCCAGGGCAAGACGGTGCCCTACATCGTGCGCGTCGAGACCGGCACCATCAACCGCGCCATCTATCAGACCGCCGTCTTGCACGATCCGACGACGGAGGCGGCGCCCAGTCCGTTCGCGTCGCCCGCGGCATGGAACCGCCGGCTCGTCTACACCCTCGGCGGTGGCTGCGTGGGCGGCTGGTACATCCAGGGAACGAGCATCGGCAACGGCGGCATCCTGGAGCATCTCCATCTCTCGCAGGGCTACGGGGTGGCGTCCTCGACGTTGAACGTCTTCGGCAACAACTGCCAGGAGGTGCTGGCCGCCGAGACGCTGATGATGGTGAAGGAGCGGTTCGTCGAGAACTACGGCGAGGTGTTCTTCACCATCGGCTGGGGGTGCTCGGGCGGATCGGAGCAGAGCCTGCCCATCAGCGACGACTATCCCGGTCTGCTGGACGGTATCGTGCCCGGCTGCAGCTTTCCCGAGGTCACGGCCGCCCAGGTCATGAACATCACCGACGCGGATCTCCTCGACCACTACTTCAAACAGCGAACCGCTCTGACGTGGACCGATCCCGCCAAGGTCGCCGTCTCGGGATACGCCAACGCCGCCACCATCGCGACGATCGGCCCGCCGAACGCGATCCGGGTGAAGGCGCAGGGCGGAACGTGCAACGCGGCCATTCCGCCGAGCATGCGGTACGACAAGGCGACGAACCCGACGGGGGTGCGCTGTGACGTCTACGACCACATGGTGAACATCTTCGGGCGCGACCCGGCGACGGGCTTCGCGCGCCGCCCGCTGGACAACGTCGGAGTTCAATACGGTCTGGCCGCCCTCAACGCCGGGACCATCACGAAGCAGCAGTTCCTCGACCTCAATCAATTCATCGGCGGCTACGACAACGATGGTAACTACGTGGCCACGCGCACGGTCGGCGACCTCGAGGCCCTGCGGATCGCATACCGGACAGGGCGGGTGACCTACGGCGGGGCCGGCATGGTGAAGACGCCGATCATCGACTATCGCGGCTACGTGGACGAGCAGCCAGCCGGGAACGTGCACCAGCGGTTTCACTCGTTCTCGATGCGGGAGCGGCTGCTCGATGCGAACGGAAACTTCGACAATCACGTGATGCTCACCGAGGACGGCGCTTCTTTCGGCCTCTACGGCGACGCCAGCCCCGTGCTGAGCGGGGCCCTGCGCCACATGGACGAGTGGCTGACGAACTTGAAGCAGGACGCATCGAACGCCCCCGACCATGTGAAGGTCCGCCGCGCGAAGCCGGGCGACCTCGTCGATGCCTGCTTCACGCAGCTCGGTACCGAGAAGGTCGTCGAGCCGGCCACCTTCCAGGGTGGAGGCGTCTGCAACGGACTCTTCCCGGCGTATTCGTCACCGCGGATGGTGGCCGGAGAACCGGTGGCCAACAACGTCCTCAAGTGCCAGCTGAAGCCGATCGACGATGCGGACTACCGGGTGACCTTCACCTCGGTCGAGCAGACTCAGCTGGCGGCCATCTTCGCTCAGGGCGTGTGCGACTACGGCAAACCCGGTGTCGGGCAGAAGCCGTTCGAAAACACGTGGGAGTTCTTTTGAGAGTCAACGCGACGAGGAGGGACGGATGCTCCACGGATGTGTCCTCGCCATGCTGCTCGGCATTGCCGCCACGATCGGAGCGGGTCTTGCGCCATCGGCGGCGTCGGCTGCCGTTGGCTCGGTCACGGTGTCTTCTCCTCCGAACGTCGGTAGGATCCAGTCGGGCGCTCCCGACCTTTTCATCGGTCTCACCGCGAGCGGGTATGTCGAGGAGGAGTTCTTCCTGACGGGGGTGGCGACCAAGTATGGGAAGTCCGGCACCTGGACCTCCGACGGCCTCTGGACGGTCACCCCGACCGGGCAGGAGCCGTACACGACTCGCGTGATCGTGCGGCGACCGGCGAAGGCCAGAGATTTCAACGGGACCGTGCTCGTCGAGTGGTTCAACGTCACGCGCGGCTATGATGCCGAATCGACGTTCGCGCAAACGTGGCCGCTCATCGAGCGGGAAGGCTATGCGTACGTCGGCGTGTCCGCGCAGAAGGTTGGAATCGACGCCCTGCCCGTGGTCGGCAATGCCATCCGGTATGCCGCGGTGCATTCGGGAAGCAGCGACGGCTTTTCGTACGACATCTTCTCTCAGGCCGGCCATGCCGCTCGCACACAGTCGGCCATCGTCCTCGGCGGGCTCAGTCCGGCGCGTGTCCTCGCGCTGGGCACTTCGCAATCGGCGGGTCGGCTCGTGACCTATGTCAACGCCATCCACCCGGTCGCCAATGTCTTCGACGGCTTCTTGATCCACGCCCGCAGTGCTACCGGCGCCGCGCTCGACACCGGCGTGAGCGTGCCCTCGCCGTCGTTCAGCCGCGTCGACCTGACCGTGCCCGTGTTCACGGTGAATTCGGAGACGGACGTGACCGGGTATTTCCCGGCGCGCCAGCCCGACTCGCCGATTTTCCGCGAGTGGGAGGTCGCGGGCAGCGCGCACAACCCGTGGTTCCGGAGCCAGTACTCGAACGCGCAGAACGGCCTGCCGCTCGACACGAATCCGTGCGCGACGCACCAGAACGACATGCCCTTCCATCACGTCCTGCAGGCGGCGCTGGCACACCTCAACGCCTGGGTGGCGGACGTCACTGCGCCGCCTTCCTTGCCCAAGATCGACATCCAGGGCACGCCGCGCGCGATCCAGCGCGATCAGTACGGCAACGCTCTCGGCGGTATCCGCCTGCCCGAGATGAACGTGCCGGTCGCGCGGTATGGACCGTCCGGCGCCACGTCGAGCACCGATTCACTCGTACGCTTGCTGTGCAACCTCGCGGGTACCGTCGACTACTGGAGTAATACGCCCGAGCCGCCGAGCGCGGGTCCCCCCGCCGACCTCTGGCCAGATCCGCCGCTGAAGGATCTCTACCGCAACCACGGCGCGTACGTGTCGGCCTTCACGCAGGCGACCCGAGCCGCGGTGAAGGCCGGGTACCTCCTCGAGCCGGACGCGCAGGCGTCGATCGACGCGGCGGCGCATGCCGACGTCGGCAAGTGAGGACGTCGGCCTCTGACGGGCCCGCCGGCGGCCTGTAGCTGGGGCGCCGATCGCGTCGACGTCTTCGCGCGTGGCTCGGGCGGCGAGGTCCTCCACAAGTGGTGGGAGGGCCGGGAGTGGAGCGAGTTCGTCTCCCTCGGCAGCGCCTCGACGGGTTCACTCGCGCGGTCGACGGAGATCTCTATCACACCTGGTGGGACGGAAGCTGGAACCATCATGACTGAACGCAAGGGAGGTGCCGCAGGCCGCGCTCGTGACCGCAGGTGATGGCAGCGCCGCAGCTCGGACAACGAGGTGAACGATGAAGTCGCCAGTGAGGACCGTGTGGCGAGTGTCGCTGACGATCGCTCTGATCCTGGCCGTCGGGATCGGGCTCAACGTCGACTCATACGCGAAATCCAAAGCAGACTGGTTTGCCGCCTGGGGGTTCTCGCAACAGGGGCTGGCGCCGGAGACGGTGACCGACGGCACCGTCCGGATGATCGCGCGGCCCACGCTTGCGGGAAATTTCGTCCGCGTCCAGCTCCAGAACACGTTCGCCACGATCCCGCTCACCATCGGCGCGGCGGCGATCGGAATCCGTGTCAACGGCGCGCTGCTGGCGCCCGGCTCGAACCGGCCGCTCACGTTCGGCGGGTCGGCGTCGGTGACGATCCCGGCCGGCGGCGCCGCCTACAGCGACCCGCTCGCGTTCACGGTCCACGCCTGGCAGGACGTGGCGGTGAGCCTCTACATCCCCGGCGCGGCGGTGCCGATCAGCCGGCACACGAATGCGCGCACGACCTCGTTGTGGACGCTGCCGGGCGCGGGTAATCACACGTCAGACGAGGCCGCCACCGCCTTCACCCAGACGACGACGTCGATGTGGTGGGTCTCGGCGATCGACGTCTTCTCGTCCACCGCCGACGGCACCATCGTCTTCTTCGGCGACTCGATCACCGACGGTACGGCGACGACCACCGACGGCCATGATCGCTGGCACGACATCGTCGCGCTCCGGCTCATGCTGGACTCGAAGGCGACGGCCGAGCTGGGCGTGGTCAACGAGGGCATCGGGGGCAACCGCGTGACGAATATCGTCCCGGGGCAGGGCCCGGCCGCGGTGGCTCGTCTCGATCGGGATGTCCTGGCCCGCTCGGGAATCAGCCACGTCGTGTTCTTCGAGGGCACCAACGACCTCGCCAGCGGGGCCGTCACGGCCGATCAGCTCATCGCCGGCATGCAGAACATCATCAGCCGGGTGCACGCGCGGGGACTGCCGATCTTCGGCGTGACCATCATCCCGCGGCACAACGCGACGTGGACGGCGCAGATGACGGCATATCGCCACATCGTGAACGACTGGATCCGCCATCGGGCCGACTTCGATGCCGTGATCGACTTCGACGCCGTCATGAAGGATCCGGCCAATCCGGATTTGATGAACCCGATCCTGGATTTCGGTGACCACATCCATCCGAATCCGTTCGGCTACTTCGTCATGGGCCGGTCGGTCGAGCGGTCGCTCTTCGAGCGGCCCATTCACGTGCGCTGACGACGCGGTCGCCGGGTCCGGGCCACGCGGCGGCCCGGGCCGCGGCGCCGCGCGCCGCGAGCGTCTTCCAGCTCAGCGGAGGTGAGTCGCGCGAGCGAGTGCCTCAAGAGCTTCGAGTGTCGTCTCCGTGCAGCATCTCCTCCGGAGCAGATCAGCCATCGTCGTCACCATCGTCAACGTCATCGAGCCTGGCGCCCGTCGAGACCCACAGGTCGGTGATTCCGAAACCGCCTTCACGGTCCGAGAAGAAGTGGAGACTTCTGCCGTCGGAGGACAGAGCCGCGCCCTTTGTGTGTGCTGAGATCAAAGGTGTTCAGGACAGCGATCACCTATTGTTGGCCTTGCAGTCCTGGCCGAATCGGAACGAATAGTCATAGTCGCTGCCGATGCCTGTGGGACTCGTGTGGAGGGTTCCGCCCCCACAGATGCCTTCTAGCGCGCCCATGCCGGTGCCCTCGACCACGACGAATGTGCCTTCGATCGGAACGAGACTGGGTGGGCACGGCACGCCGCGTACACAGCGCGATCGATCGGCGACCACGTGGGCGATCAATGAGAAGCTCCCTGGCTTCGAGCCATCCAATGTCCCCCAAAAGCTACCCATGTTCGTCTGGAACGCCCTCTTGTTCACCACATCGTCTCTCGCGATCGTTTGCACGCTCAGGGTCGTTCCATCAAGCGATCCTGTGTACGTGCTCACACTGTATCGAGACAGGATGTCGAGGTTGCCCTGAGTGCGGTTGTTGATGTCTGGACTGACGAACTCCGTCGTGAATGTTCCGGTAGCCCGTATCTCCGCCCCGGCGCTCGCTGCGCTCGGCTGCCCAAGCGTCAGCAAGCCGGCTATCGACAGAATCAAGGCGAGACTCATCACGATGCGTTTGCAGTAGCTCATGGTGCCCCTCCAGGATCAGCAGTCCGTTGGACGTCGCTCGTGCCTGCCGAGTAACGGCAATAGCAGTGCCACAGCAGAAGCTCGGGAAATCGGCCGCTTGGCGCTGGTGGTGGGCGCGCGCGTGATGGTGGTGGAAATTCGACCAGTGGTGGGCTGAAGCGGCGTAGAATGCGCCGCACCGTGAGGCTGCTAGCCGAGTTAATCGGTGATAGCCCCGGAGTTGTAGCTGTCCGGACTCAGGCCGAGCAGCTCCTTCGCGGCCACTCGAGGACACGCCGTCTTCCCCCTCTCCTGATTGTCGGTGAGACGGGGACGGGCAAGGGCCTGCTCGCCAGGGCGGTCCACGAAGCAGGACCCCGGGCGGCTGGGCCGTTCATCGCAGTCAACTGCGCCGCGATTCCCGAAACTCTGCTCGAAGCCGAGCTGTTCGGCTTCGAGCAGGGGGCGTTCACCGACGCCCGTCATGCCAAGGCAGGCCTGTTCCAGACTGCCCACCGGGGCACACTCTTCCTCGACGAGATCGCGCTATTGCCCGAGGGCCTCCAGGCCAAGCTGCTCACGGTCCTCGAGGACCGGACGGTGCGAAGGCTAGGCAGCACACGCACGGAGCCGGTGGACATCTGGATCACCGCCGCCTCGAGCGAGGATGTGAGAGCCGGCGCGCCCCGGCGCGGGCTTCGCGAGGATCTCTTCCACCGGCTTGCCGTAGTGACCCTCCGCCTGCCGGCGCTTCGAGAGCGTGGACAGGACATTCTCACCCTCGCCGAGCACTTTCTGACGCGGACCTGTGCCGACTACGGGCTACCCCCGAAAACGCTCGCAGACGACGCGAGGGAAGCCCTGCTCGCCTACCGCTGGCCGGGGAACGTGCGGGAATTGGCGAACGTGATGGAGCGAGTCGCGCTGCTCACTGATGTTCCGCTCGTGACGTCGGCCAAACTCGAACTTACGGTCCCTCCGCGACGACCAGCATCGCTGCGACAAGTTCATGACGCGAAGGCGCCCGGAGCCGAGGAGGCCGGATCGCTCGAGCACGCGGTGAACGAGGCCGAGCGGGCACGCATCCTCGAGACTCTCCTCGAAACTCGCTGGAACATCTCCCACGCAGCCGAGCGTCTGGGAGTGACTCGGAACACCCTGCGTTATCGACTCCAAAAATACAAGCTGCGGGCGTCGGCCACGGCGGCCGAGCCGACCACACCGGCCGATGTCGAACCCACGCCCGCCCCACGGACGGTCAATGTGCAGTGGGAGCGTCGGCACGTCGCCATGCTGCGTGCTGACATCGTCACAGTCTCGTCGCCGGTGACCGTGCCCGACGCCGGCTCCCTGCTGGAGACTCTGGTCGAGAAGGTCCAGAGCTTCGGCGGCCAGCTCGAGGAGGTGAGCCCGCGGGGCCTCGTGGCCGGGTTCGGACTCGAGCCCGTCGAGGACGCCCCTCGCCGGGCGGCGCACGCAGCACTGGCAATCCAGAAGATCGCCGCGCACGACCGCGGCAGCTCAGCTCAGTTCCCTGGCGTTCGCGTCGGTCTCCACGTCGGCGAGGTCCTGGTCGCCCGGGTTGGCAGCACCGTGCGGCTGGAGCACGAATCCAAATGCGAGGCGTGCACGCAGCTCGAGGCCTTCATGGGGAGTGCGGAGCCGGGAACCGTGCTCGTGAGCGAGCCGACGCGCCAGTTCCTCGAGCGGCGCTTTGTCATCGCGCCCTCCGCGGCCAGCGTAGAAACGGCCGCGAAGGCTTACCGGCTCGTGGGCCTTGGACGAACCGGGCTGGGGTTAGGCGAGCCGCTCACGCCCCTCGTGGCTCGGGACCGTGAGCTGGCGCAACTCGCCCAGGCGCTCGAGCACGTCCAGGACGGCCACGGCCAGGTCATTGGCGTGGTCGGCGAGGCCGGTGTGGGCAAGTCGCGGCTCTTCTGGGAGTTCATCGAGTCGCACCGGATTCGGGACCCGCTGATCCTTGTGAGCGGCGCGGCCTCCTACGGGAAGGCGACGCCCTATCTCCCGGTCATCGACCTGCTGAAGGCGTATTTCCAGATCGAGCCGCGCGACGACGCGAGCAAGATCCGGGAGAGGGTGACGGTCAAGGTGTGGTCGCTCGAAAGTGCGCTGGCGCCAACGCTCTCCGCCGTCCTCGCGCTCCTCGACGTGCCGGTCGACGATTCGCAGTGGCAGGCGCTCGATCCGCAGCAGAAGCGGAGGCGGACGCTGGAGGCGGTGAAGCTGTTGCTCCTCGAGGCCGGCCGCCGTCAGCCGGTCATCGTCGTCTTTGAGGATCTCCACTGGACCGACTCCGAGACGCAGGCGGTGCTCGACACCCTGGTCGAGAGCCTGCCGAGTCATCGTGTTCTGCTGCTCGTCAGCTACCGCCCCGAGTACCACCACACCTGGGGCAACAAGAGTTGTTACGTGCAGCTCCGGGTCGATCCGCTTTCGCCCGAGAATGCCCACGTCCTCCTCGATAGCCTGGTGGGACGTGAGGTGGCCACGGCCGCCCTCAAGGCGATGCTGATCGAGCGCACCAGCGGCAATCCGTTCTTCCTGGAGGAAAGCGTGCGGGCGGCGGTCGAGACGGGCGTGCTTGTCGGTGATCGTGGTGGCTACCGGCTCGCGCCGTCCGCCGGCGACCTCCGGGTGCCCGCCACTGTCCAGGCGGTGCTCGCGGCGCGCATCGACCGCCTCCCCTCGGAAGACAAGGCGCTTCTGCAGACGGCAGCCGTCATCGGCAAGGACGTCCCGTTCGCCCTGCTCCGGGCTGTGTCGGAGCTGCCAGAGGAATCGCTCCGCGCCGGTCTCATCCGGCTGCAGGCAGGCGAGTTCCTCTACGAGACGAGACTCGTGCCCGAGCTGGAATACGCATTCAAGCACGCCCTCACTCACGAGGTCGCCTACGCTGCTCTCTTCCAAGACCGACGGCAAACTCTCCACGCGCGGATCATGGAGGCGATCGAACAACGGCATGCTAACCGGGTGGCCGAGCAGGTTGATCGCCTCGCGCACCATGCCCTCCGGGGCGAGGTGTGGGAGAAGGCCGCCACCTACTTTCATCAGGCCGGAGCGAAGGCGGCCGCACGCTCGGTCTACCGGGAAGCGGTCGCATGCTTCGAGCAAGCCCTCGGAGCTCTCACGCATCTCCCCGAGAGTCGCGGAACCATGGAGCATGGTGTTGATCTCAGGTTGGATCTCCGCAGCTCGCTTATTCCCCTTGGAGAGGTCCGGCGAATCTTCGACCACCTTTGCCAGGCCGAAATTCTCGCCGAGCGGATCGGCGATCAGGGCCGGCTCGGATGGATCTCCGCCTTCATGACGTTTCATTTCTGGCTATCGAGTGATCTCGACCGCGCTGTGCAATCCGGCCGCCGCGCCCTTGCCATCGCCCAGGCCCGTGGAGATTTCGCCCTCCGGGTGGTGGCAAATCTGCGCTTGGGGCAGACCTACGTCGTCCTCGGCAACCATCGTCGTGCGTATGAATGCTTCCGCAGCAACATTGACGCTCTCGAAGGCGACCTGATCCGTGAGCGTTTCGGCGAGGTGGGGCTGCCCTCGGTTCTCTCTCGGGTCTGGTTGGTCCACTCGCTTGCCGAGCGCGGAGAGTTCGCGGAGGCGATCGCCAGCGGAGAAGAAGGCGTGCGGATTGCCGAGATGGCCGATCATCCCTTCAGCCTTGTCGGTGCGTATCGCGCCCTCGGGCATCTTTACCTGCGCAAAGGGGATTTCGACGAGGCGATCTGTTTCCTCGAGCGCAGTCATCGACTCTGCCAGACCTGGAACATCCCGACCTGGTACTTCGGAATCGCCTCGTTTCTGGGCTACGCTTATGTTCTGTCCCGACGTATCGCCGACGGTCTGCCGCTTCTCGAGCAGTCGGTCGAGCGGGCCGTCTCGATGGGAGACCAGGAGGCTCATTCCCTCCCAGCCGTCTACCTGAGCGAGGCGTATTGGCTGGCCAACCGAGTGCAGGACGCGATCCGGATCGCCAGCGAGGCCCTCGATTTCACCCGTGATCACAAGCGACGCCCGCATCAGGCCTGGGCTCTCCGGATATTGGGTGCGATCGCCTCGCATCGCGATCCCGCGGATGCCGAAGAGGCGCAGTCCTGCTACGGGCAGGCTCTGGGCCTCGCCGAAGAGCTGGGCATGTGCCCGCTCGTTGCGCACTGCCACCTCGGCCTCGGCAAGCTCTACGCGCACACGGGCAAGCACCCCGAAGCCCGAGACCACCTCACGACCGCTGTCGAGATGTACCGCACGATGGATATGCGCTTCTGGTTAGAGCAGGCGGAGGCCGCGGTGAGCCGCTTCTGAAGCGAGCTCTCAGGCGGCCAGGAAGGCGGCGACCTCGCGGCGCACGAGGTCGTGGGCGGACAGCAGCACCGTGTAGTGATTGGTGCCGGGCACGACGACGAGGCGGCAGCGCGGAATGGCGTGCGCCATCGCCTCCGCTTCCTCCTGGGTCATGAGGCAGTCGTCGGCCGTCAGCAGCCCGTCGGGCGCGCGCAGCAGCAGCGTCGGCGCCTGCACGCGGTGGTGCCAGACCCAGAGCCGCGTGCGCACGAGGTTCGCCACCTCTTCCTCGATCGCGTGGCGGGCGACCTTCGAGCGCACACCGCCGGCCGTGGACTCGACGTCGTACGTGAAGTGCCGTGTGAGGTAATCGTTCCAGCGCCCCACGAACATCGGCAGCGTGCGCAGCCGATCGAGGAACGCCTCGAGCGAGGGGAACTCGACGCCGAGCCGGGCGACGGCGGGCGCGAGCGAGTCCAGCACCTCGGCGCGCACGTCGAGGCCGCCGTCGAACAGCACCAGCCGCGCCACCCGCTCGGGATGCTTCGCGGCGAAACGGACGGCGATGTGCGCCCCCAACGAATGGCCCATCAGCGTCGCCCGCTCGAGGCCGAGATGATCGAGCAACCCGCGCAGATCCTCGCCGTGGATCGCCAGGCTGTAGCCGGACGCGGGCTTGTCGCTGTCGCCGCGGCCACGGAGGTCGTAGGCGACCAGCCGGTGCCGCGGCGCGAGCGCGTCGGCCATCGAAAGCCACACGGTGTGGTTGCTGGTGAGGCCGTGGATGCAGACGGCCGTGCGCTCGGGCGGGGCCGGCGCCTGGGGCCACGCCTGCACGGCCAGCGTGATGCCGTTGGTCTTGACGTGCTCCACGCCGCCTCAGTACGTCCCGGGTCGGATCTGCTTGTAGAGATCCTTCAGCTTATCGGCGCTGAAGTCGCGTGACTGGCAGACGCCGATGATCTTGCGCTCGTCGGCCTCGACCTTGACCACCGCCTCCGCGACCTGGCCGGCGATCTCCTTCGGAATGCTCACCACCCCGTGCTGATCGGCATGGACGAGGTCGCCGGGCTTGACCCAGAGGCCGCCGACCTTGACGGGCAGGCCGAAGTCCACCATGTGGACGTAGGCGTGCGAGACGGAGACATGGGCGGCCGCGAACGAAAAGCCGAGCGCCCGCACCTCGTCGAGGTCGCGCACGGAGCCGTCGGTCACCACGCCGACACAGCCGAGCGCCTTGTGGATGTTGGCCTGGACCTCGCCCCACTGGGCGCCCTGGCCGCGCGGCTCGTCGATGTCGTGGACGACGATCACTCGCGGCGCCGGGATCGTCTGCACGTAGTCCCACCACTCGAAGGTGCTCGAGCGGTGGCCCTGGAGCGGCTCGTGCTCGGCGCGGATCACGCACGGCACCGCGTAGCCGACGAGCGGGCCCAGGTCGGGAAACAGGCACTTGATCTCGGACGTCATGTGCCCGACGTTGCGCGGACGGATCTTGAAGGTCTCGATGGCGTTGGCGATGCTGGGGCTGCTGATCTT
>WNFQ01000744.1_pt1 | contig 22206 bp, 15 predicted proteins | sample 5400171 | NCBI WGS metagenome assembly WNFQ01 (sample SAMN13153356, study PRJNA577476) | soil metagenome | isolation source: 20 cm soil under Madrone tree | place: USA:California | collected 2016-06-14 | reverse complement strand
CATCGTTCAGCTTCGTGGACCCGGATGTGATGTATGGCGTCGACTGGAGCGATCGCCACCGGTTCGTGTCCTATCGCTTCTCTACGGCGACGCAGACGACGATCCACGACGTGCAAGCCTGTCTGCCGGGTGTCGCCGTGGCGCTTCGCGCATCATCGCAGTCAGTTCGTCTGGTCCTGGGACACCCCGCGGGCCAACGTCTCACAGGACGGGCGGTTCGCGCTCTTCACCTCGAACTGGGGGCTGACGCTGGGCGTCGGGCCGGCCGGGTTCCGTGACGACGCGTTCATCGTGCAGCTCGCTCCGCCCACGCAGGCTGGCCCATGAGCGTTAGACGACGGCGCGCGCGTGTGATGAGCTTCGACGAGCTGCTTTGCCGAGGCCGGCAAGCCACCACGAAGTGGCTCGAGCGCACCGGCGCGCTCAACCCTGCCCGCGCCGGCCGTTGCCAGCCACTCGACGTCGAGCGCCGGTTGGGGGCCGCTCGGCGGCGCTTCTTCGAAGGCGCGGTGAACGATCGAACGCCGCGACGGCTGATCGAGCTGATGCCGACGATCCGGGACGAGTTCGTGGCGGCGGCGGACTCGGCGTGCCGCGGCCGCTTCGATCTGCTCGGGTACTCGGGACTGTCGTTCGGCGAGCCCGTCGATTGGCACCGCGATCCGATCTCGGGGCTCCGCGCGCCGCTTCGACACTGGAGCCTGCTGAACGTGCTCGATCGGGCCGAAGTCGGCGACCATAAGGTCGTCTGGGAGTTGAACCGCCACCAGTGGCTCGTCGTCCTGGGCGAGGCCTATCGGCTCACCGGTGACGAACGCTATGCGGCGGCGTTCGCGGCGGCCGTCCGCCACTGGCTGCGTGCGAATCCCCCGGCGATGGGGATCAACTGGGCGAGCAGCCTCGAGGTCGCGCTGCGGCTGATCGCCTGGTGCTGGACTCTGTTTCTGTTCAGCGGATCCCCCGCGCTGTCTGGGGACCTCGCCGCGGAGATCCTCGGCGCGATCGGGGCGCACGCGGCTCACGTCGAGCGGTACCTGTCCTCCTACTTCTCCCCGAACACGCACCTGACCGGCGAGGCGCTCGGTCTCTTCTACGCGGGCGTGCTGCTGGCCGAAGACGCGCGCGCGGCCCGCTGGCGAGCCCGGGGCGCCGAGATCCTGGTCGAGCAGAGCGCGCGGCAGATCCTTCCCGACGGCGGCTACTTCGAGCAATCGACGTGCTACCAGCGCTACACCGCGGAGATCTACCTGCACTTCCTGATCCTCGCCGCGCGCAATGAGACGACGGTCCCCGGCACGGTCGCCGAGCGCGTTCAGCGCATGCTCGACGTGCTCCTGGCCCTGCGCCGTCCCGACGGCTCGCTGCCCTCGATCGGTGACGCCGACGGCGGTTGGCTCCTGCCGTTCGTCCGGCGAGCGCCCGACGATTGCCGTGGGGTCTTCTCGACCGCCGCCGCGTGGTTCCATCGCGCGGATTACGCCTGGGCGGCGGGCGGCACCGCGGCGGAGACGCTCTGGCTGCTGGGGCCGAAGGGGACGTCCGAGACGCCGGCGCCTCCCGCCGCGGCGCCATCGCAGCTGTTCGGCGTCGGCGGGTATGCGGTGATGCGCAGCGGGTGGACGGCGGACGCCCACCACCTCGTCTTCGACGTCGGGCCGCTCGGGTGTCCCGTGAGCGCGGGCCATGGCCACGCCGACCTGCTCAGCGTCCAGGCGTCCGCGTTCGGGGAGGCGTACCTGGTGGATTCCGGAACGTACTGCTACACGCCGGAGCCCGCGTGGCGCAAATTCTTCAGAGGGACCGGGGCACACAGCACGGTGCTGGTCGACGGCGCGGATCAGGCCGAGTCCGCCGGGCCGTTCGCCTGGCGCGCGCGGCCACGTGCTCGGCTGCGCCGCTGGGTGTCCACCGATGCGTTCGACTTCGCCGACGCCGAGCACGACGCATATCGTCGCCTGGCCGACCCTGTGGCTCATCGCCGCCGTGTGCTCTTCGTCAAGCCGCGCTACTGGGTGATCGTCGACGACCTCGCCGGCGCGGCGGAGCACCGCGTGGAGGTGCGCTTCCAGTTCGCGCCGATCGACGTGACGCGAGACCCGACGGGGTGGGCCCGCGCGCGAGGAAGCGGCGGGCACGGGCTGCTGCTCCAGGCCTTCGCCCGGGTGCCGCTGAAGATGGAGATCGTCGAGGGTGAGCTTGCTCCCGTCCAGGGTTGGATCTCACCGGACTACGGCCGTCGCCGTCCGGCGCCGATGCTGATCTACTCGGCGGTCACCTGGCTGCCGCTGCGGGTCGTGACGCTGATCCTGTCCACACGGAACCCGCTCGCCTCGCCGCCCGTCGTGTGTCCGCTCCTGGGTGAAGGCGCGGGCCCGGCCGGGCTCGAGTTCGGAAACGGCGCGGACGTGGTCGTCATCGGCGAAGACAACATCGTCGTCAAGTCTCGAAAGAGCCAAGGCGATCGAATGCGAGGAGGCAATCGTGAATAAGGCATGTCGAGCTGCGCTCGCGGGGTGGCGGGTGGTCGCGAGGAAAATCGGGGAGTTCCAGTCGCGCGTCGTCCTGGCGTTGATGTACTTCGTCGTGATGGCGCCCTTCGCGATGGCGCTCCGCTGCGTCACCGATCCCTTACGCTTGCGTGCGGCCCCCGTCTGGCATCCGCTGCCATCCGGCGAATCGACGCCCCCCGCGACCGCCGCACGACAGCAGTTTTGAGAGGGAAGCGATGAACATCCTGGGTATTTCCTGCTTCTTTCACGATGCCGCCGCCGCGCTCGTGCAGGACGGAATCGTGACTGCGGCCGCGGAGGAGGAGCGTTTCTCGCGGATCAAGCACGACGCCGGGTTTCCGCTGCGGGCCATCGAGTTCTGCCTCCGGACGGGCAAGCTCCGCGCCGAAGACCTCGACTACGTCGTCTTCTATGAGAAGCCGTTCCTCAAGCTCGACCGGCTGCTTATGTCGACGCTTCAGACGTTTCCGCGGTCGTTCAGACTCTTTCGCGAATCGATGGTGAAGTGGCTCGGCGAAAAGCTCTGGGTCAAGGGCTTGATCACCAGACGGACGGGGATCCCCGCCGACAAGATCCTCTTCAGCAGCCATCACATGTCCCACGCCGCGAGCGCCTTCTATGCGTCGCCCTACGGCGATGCCGCCATCCTCACCGTCGACGGCGTCGGCGAGTGGGCGACGGCGACGTTCGGCGTCGGACGGGACACGAACATCGAGTTCCTCGGCGAGATCCGTTTTCCGCACTCCCTGGGCCTTCTCTACAGCGTCTTCACCGCCTTCCTGGGGTTCGAGGTGAACGAGGGCGAATACAAGGTCATGGGTATGGCGCCCTACGGAGCACCGAAGTATGTCGACGACGTGCGAAAGCTCTTGCGCCTGGGCGGCGACGGGGCCTTCGCGCTCGACATGGACTATTTCTCGTTCCACCATTCGCCCGACACGGCCTTCAATGCCAAGTTCGAGCGTCTCTTCGGCCGGCCGCGTGATCCCAAGAGCCACTTCTTCACCGAAGCGTCCGGTTACCCGCCGTACTTCGGCGACAAGCCGTCGAATTACGACGAGCTCTGCCGAGCGAACCAGCACTACGCGGACATCGCAGCCAGCATTCAGGCCGTCACCGAGGAAACGATCCTGGCGATGGCGCGTGCCGTGCATGCCAGGACTGGCCTCTCGCGCCTCTGCATGGCCGGTGGGGTGGCGCTCAACAGCGTCGCCAACGGCCGGATCCTGCGTGAGACGCCGTTCGACGAGCTCTATGTGCAGCCGGCCGCGGGTGACGGCGGAGGCGCCATGGGCGCAGCGCTCTACGCCTACCACGCGGTCCTCGGCCAGTCGCGGAAATACGTCCTCGAGCACGCGTACTTGGGCGAGGAGCATTCGAACGCCGATATCCGGGCGTTCCTCGACGACAACGGCATCCGGTACGAGCACGTCGAGGACGACGACCGCCTTATGGAGCGCGTCGTCGAGGCACTGCAAGACGGACGGGTCATAGGGTGGTCCCAGGGGCGGTTCGAGTGGGGGCCGCGCGCGCTTGGCAATCGCAGCATCCTCGCCGATCCGCGACGCGCCGACATGAAGGACATCGTCAACACGAAGATCAAGTTCCGGGAGCCGTATCGTCCCTTCGCGCCGTCGGTCCTGGTCGAGCACGCGCACGAGTACTACAACTTGAAGGATCCCGAGCGCCACTATCCCGCGCGATTCATGTTGCTCGTCGTGGACGTGAACGAGTCGAAGCGCAACGTGGTGCCGGCCCCGACACACGTGGATGGCACAGGACGGCTGCAAACCGTGTTCAGGGAGACCAACCCCCGCTATCACCGCCTGATCGAAACCTTCGGCAAGGCCACCGGGGTGCCGGTCCTCCTGAACACATCCTTCAACTTGAAAGGCGAACCGATCGTCAACACGCCGGCCGAGGCGTTCGCGACGTTCACTCGGAGTGGGATGGACATGCTCGTCCTCGAGCATTTCATCGTGGAGAAGTCGTGAGGCGGGGCCGGACGGTCAGGGGGTCAATCATGAACCGATGGACACATTCGCTGGCGATCAACGTCGGGACGGCACGGCAGCTGATCCAGTTCTTTTGGCAAGGGAAGACCTGGTGGCTCACGCCGATCGTCGTCGTGCTGGTGCTGTTGACGGCGGTCGTGGTCTTCCTCGAAGGGTCGGCGCTGGCGCCCTTCATCTACACGCTGTTCTAACGGTTGTGCGGTGCCGCGGCGAGGGTCACGGGCCCGCGCACAACCGCTCGCCGAGGGCTTGCCCCACGAGGCGGTGGCCGTGCTCGTTGTAGTGTCCCTGCCCGAAGGTCAGTGGCTCGGGGTGGCGCGCGGCGTACTCAGCGAACCGGGGCGCGAGAACGAGCGCCGGGATGCCATGGCGCCGCGCGAATGCCTCGAGCCGACGGTCGGGATAGAAGAGATCTTTGATCCGGCGCCGCGCGACGGCTTCCTCCCGCAGCGCCGGCGGCAGATGTTGCGGACTCTGGGACAGAGTCACGAGCCAGAACTTCACATCATGGCCGCGGGCCTCGTTGAACAGGGCGAGAATGAGCGCCTCGGTGATACGCCAGGCCTCCTGCATCTCCGGGACGTCGGGCGGCCCGTAGATGAGGTCGTCGGGATTCTCGCCGAAGCGCGCCGCCAGCGTGGCCGCCTCCTCACGCTTGGCTCGGCGAAAGACCATGCGGCGCATCACGACTTCCGCGACGAGCTGAGCGGCGCGGCTTCGGTTCGCGAGGTCGCCGAACGCGTCCCGCAGCCGCCCATATATCTGACGCCTCTGGGTCGCTCGAAACGAGTCGTCCAGCACGAGCTCGTCGCCCCGCAGCACGAAGTAGGGGCTCTTGGACGCGTCCACGGGATTGAGCGCGCGATGGTTGTTCTGAATGTCGTTGTAGGTGAAGAACGCGAGGATGACCGAGTCGGGATGGTAGGGGAGCGCCCGGTGACGGAAGGTCAGGAGCTCTTGGGCGGTGCCGAAGCCCGGCACGCCGAAGTTCATGACCTCGACACGCTTGCCACGGTAGGCGTCGCACACGGACAGCGCGCGCTCCAGGACACGCGTGAACGTCTGCTCGACGTCGACTTGCACCGCCGCCGTCACCGAATCGCCGAGGACCGCGATGCGCACCGTGTTCGCGGGCTTGTCGACGGAATATTCGCGATCGTGCATGCCGACGCTGTTGAGGCGAACATAGGCGCGACCCTCACTGACCCACCATCCGCTGGCATTCGCGCGCAGCCGCCAGCCGGTGATGGGATCGTCGCCATAGAGCGAGGCATCGAACTGGATGCCGAGCAGTCGAAGGGCCACTTCCGCCAGCCCCAGCGCGATCGCGAGGCCGAGGATCAAGAGCGCGATCGATTTCTTCTCGATGGGTGCTCCCATCAGGTCGGCAGTATACGCGAAGGCTGATCGGGGGACGACATGATCAACACCGGATTCATCGGCGGCGACTTCGGCTACCGCATGCTCCGCTACGCGAGCCGCTATGCCACTCACCAGCCCGCCTGCGACGGCACCGCCTACCGGCATCGAAGCAAGATCGAGACCCTGCTCGGGCCGGGCATCTGGGATGCGCTCGCCGGCAAGGTGATCCTCGATTTCGGGTGCGGCGTCGGCACGGACACGATCGAATTCGCGCGGCGCGGGGCCCGTCGCGTGATCGGCCTCGATATCCGCGAGGACGTCCTGGAAGCGGCGCGGAAAGAGGCGGACACCGCCGGTGTGGGCGACCACTGCGTCTTCACGCTGGACACCGATGAGCGAGTGGACGTCATCATGTCCATCGACGGCTTCGAGCATTACGCGGACCCTGCGCACGTGCTGCGCACGATGCGCCGCCTCGTCCGGCCCGACGGCCGCGTCTTCATCACGTTCGGACCCCCGTGGTTTCATCCGCTCGGCGGGCACCTGTTCTCCGTGTTTCCCTGGGCCCATCTGGTGTTCACGGAGAAGGCCCTCATTCGCTGGCGGTCCGACTTCAAGTCTGACGGCGCGACGCGGTTCTGCGAGGTCGGGGGCGGTCTGAACCAGATGACCGTCCGCCGCTTCCGCAAGCTGGTGGATCGCTGCGACTTCGCCGTCGAGCGCTTCGAGGCGGTGCCGATCAGGCGGCTCCGCGGCTTGTCGAACGCGTTGACCCGAGAATTTCTGACGGCCATGGTGCGGTGCGAGTTGCGTCCCCGGCCGACTCGGGCCGAGCACTCTCTCTAGGCGAGGCAGCCATGTGTGGAATTGTCGGCATCGTCGGCCTGAATTCGCGCGAATTCGTCGACGAGACGCGGCTCAAGAGCATGCGGGACGTGTTGCACCACCGCGGCCCGGACGGCGAAGGGCTATGGATCGAAGGGCCGGTCGGCCTGGGCCAGCGCCGCCTCGCCATCATCGACGTCGTCGGCGGCGCGCAGCCGATGCCGAACGAGGACGAGAGCGTCTGGGCCGTGTTCAACGGCGAGATTTACAACCACGCGGCGCTCCGACCGTGGCTCGAGCGTCGTGGTCACCACTACCGGACCCGCAGCGACACCGAGACGATCATCCACCTGTACGAGGAAGAGGGCGAGCGCTGCGTGGAGCGGCTCCAGGGTATGTTCGCGTTCGCGCTCTGGGACCGGGCGCGGCAGCGGCTGCTCCTCGCGCGTGACCGTCTCGGGATCAAGCCGCTCTACTTCGCCCCGACGGACCGGGAGCTGATCTTCGCGTCCGAGATCAAGGCGATTCTCGCGGCCGGCGGCATCGCGCCCGCGTTCAACACGGCGGTCCTGCCCGAGTTTCTCGCGCACGGCTTCGTGCCGGGTGCGGAGACGTTCTTCCGTGGCGTGTTCAAGCTCCTGCCGGGGCGGACGCTGTCTTGGTCGTCGCGCGACGGCTTGCAGGAACGCCGCTACTGGCGGCTGCCGGCCGAGCTCGACGACGCCGCGACGCCGGCGATGCAGGCGAGGGAGGTGCGCACGCGGCTCGAGAGCGCCGTGCGAAGCCACCTGATGAGCGACGTCCCGCTCGGGCTCTTTCTCTCGGGCGGCCTCGATTCGAGCGGGCTGGCCGGCCTGATGGCTCCCATGGTCAACGAACCGATCCGCACGTTTTCCGTCGGTGTTCCGGAGGCGGACGCCAACGAGCTCGACTACGCGCGGCTCGTGGCCCGCGCGGTGGGCGCCGAGCACCGGGAGGTCGTCGTCCCTCCGGCGGACTTCTTCGGCGCGCTGCCGCGGCTCGTCTGGCACGAGGACGAGCCGATCGCGTTCCCCTCGAGCGTGCTGCTCTACTTCGTTTCCCGCCTGGCGCGCGACCACGTGAAGGTCGTGCTGACGGGCGAGGGCGCCGACGAGCTGTTCCTCGGTTACAACCGTTACCGTGTGACGGCGTGGAACGAGCGCGCCGGCAGGGTCTACCGCTTCGTCCCGCCGGCACTACGCGCGGCGATTCGCAGCTCGGTCGGCTCCTGGCCGGCGCCCGTCCGGCGGCGGGCCGGGCGCACCTTCGTCGCCCTCGAGTCGGGGCCGCGCGCGCTCTTCTGCGAGAACTTTTCGGTCTTCCCAACGGCGGTGCAGCGGCAGCTCCTCGCCGATCCGACGCGGCTCGACCTGCGCGATCCCCACGCCGACGCGCTCCGATACTTCGCGGACGCGCCGGGAGGCACCCTCGATCGGATGAGCCACGCGGATCTGCAGACCTACCTCGTCGAGCTCTTGATGAAGCAGGACCAGATGAGCATGGCGGCGTCGGTCGAGAGCCGGGTGCCGTTCCTCGATCACGAGTTCGTGGAGTATGTCGCCGCGATGCCGGGCCGCTTCAAGCTTCGTGGCTGGCAGACGAAGGCCGTGCTGCGGGAGGCCCTCCGCGACGTCGTGCCGCCCGCGGTCCTCACTCGCAAGAAGATGGGCTTTCCGGTGCCCGTCGGCCGCTGGCTCCGTGGCCCCTTCTGGCCGGTCGTCCAGGAGTTCGTGCTCGGCTCGCGCGCGCTGCAGCGGGGGCTGTTCGAGCCGGACGCCGTGCGACGGCTCGCCGAGCAGCACCGGGCGGGTGTCGCGGAGCACGGCGACCGTCTGTGGCTCCTCACGAACCTCGAAATCTGGCAACGGGTGTTCCTCGACGGCGAGGACGTCCCAGGCGTGATGCGGGGCGTTCTATGAACGGATTGCGCATCGTGTGGGTGAAGATCGGCGGTCTCTGGCCGCTTCACACGGGCGGGCGGCTCCGCAGCTTCCACATCGTGTCCGAGCTGTCACGCCGGCACCGTGTGACCGTGCTGACGACGCACCGCCCCGACGAAGATCCGGCGGCGCTGGCGGCGCGCCTGCCGCACTGCGAGCGCGTCGTGTCGTTCCCGCACGCCGCTCCCAAGCAAGGGAGCCGGGGCTTCGTCGGTTCCCTCGCGCGGTCCTGGCTCTCGCCGCTTCCCGTGGACCTGTGGAAGAGCCGCGTCCCCTCGCTGCGCGCGGAAGTCGATCGGCTCGTCGCCGCGGGCCTCGTCGACGTGTGCGTGGCGGACTTTCTCGTCGCTGCGCCCAACGTTCGCCTGGGCGGCGCGATGCCGGTGGTCCTGTTCGAGCACAACGTCGAGCACATGATCTGGAAGCGCCTCGCGGCGATCGAGACCCGCGCGTGGCGGCGGGCGCTCCTCGCGGTCGAGTGGCGCAAGATGCGGCGGGCCGAGGCCCGCGCGTGTACGCAGGCCACGGTGACGATCGCGGTCTCCGACGTCGATCGAGCGCTCCTGGCAGCGGGGGCCCCCGGGGCGCGGGTGTTCACGGTGCCGACCGGGGTCGACACGTCCTACTTCGCGCCCGACGGCGTGCCGGAGTCGCCGGGACGTCTCGTCTTCATCGGCTCGATGGACTGGTACCCGAACGAAGACGCGATGATGTTCTTCATCGGCGAGATCCTTCCGGCGGTCCGGCGTGCCGTCCCCGACGTCGAGCTGGCGGTCGTCGGCCGTGATCCGTCGGCGCGGCTGCGGGCGATGGGTGAGGCGGCCGGCGTGCGGATCACCGGGACCGTGGACGACGTGCGCCCGTGGATCGCCGATGCCGCGGTCTACGTCGTGCCGTTGCGGGTGGGTGGAGGCACGCGACTCAAGATTTTCGAGGGCCTCGCGATGGGCAAGGCCGTGGTCTCCACCACGGTGGGCGCCGAGGGCCTTCCGCTCGTCGACGGCACTCACTTCGTCCGCGCCGACGCGCCGGCCGAATTCGCGCGCGCGGTCGTGTCCCTCCTGCGCGCCCCCGCCCGGCGCCGGGCGCTGGGGAGGGCGGGCCGGCAGCTCGTGGAGGCGCGGTATTCCTGGGCTACGGTGGCCCGCGAGTTCGAGACGCGATTCGAGCCGGCGCTGGGCGCTCGGATGACCGCCGAGGCCCGACCGCGCGTCGGCCGTGGGCTGTCGAGTGTCTCCCGTCCGTTCTCGCATCGATGATGGCCCGGCGCGCGGGATGACGGCGCCGGCGGCCGAGAGGAGCTGAGGTCATGCGTGTCGCGCTTTTTGGTCTTGGGTACGTGGGGTCCGTGACCGCGGCCTGCCTGGCGAAGGCCGGCCACGAGGTCGTCGGTGTCGACATCAGCGCCGAGAAAGTCGCCATGGTCAACGCCGCGACTCCGCCCGTGGTCGAGCCCGGGCTCGCGGAGCTGCTGGCCGAGGTGGTGGGCGGCGGACGCCTGAGGGCGACGACGTCGAGCGATGAGGCCGTCGCCGCGTCCGACGTATCGCTCATCTGCGTCGGCACGCCGGGGCATAGCAACGGACAGCTCGATGTGGAGGCCGTCGTCCGCACGGGCGAGCGCATCGGCGCCGCCCTCCGTCATCGCGCCGAGCCACACGTCGTCGTGCTCCGGAGCACGGTCCTGCCGGGGACCACGGAGACGCGTCTCGTTCCGGCGTTGCGCGCGGCGGCCGGCGAGCGGGCGACGATACCGGTGGCCGTGAACCCGGAGTTCATGCGTGAGGGCTCGTCGCTCCGCGATTTCGCGAGCCCCCCGCTGACCCTCGTGGGATGCGGCGAGCCGACCACCGCGGCCGTGCTCCAGCGACTCTACGAGGGTGTCGGCGCGCCCTTCGTCAGCACGACCATCCGGACGGCGGAGATGGTCAAGTACGCGGCGAACGCCTTTCACGCGCTGAAGGTCTGCTTCGCCAACGAAATCGGCGATGCGTGCAACGCGCTGGGCGCCGACGCGCACGAGGTCATGCGGGTCTTCCTGATGGACCGCAAGCTGAACGTGTCGGACGCCTATCTCCGTCCCGGCTTTGCCTTCGGAGGCTCCTGTCTGCCCAAGGACCTGAGAGCGCTGCTCCACGCGGCCCGCGTCGCCGACGTCGCCCTGCCGGTTCTGTCGTCCATCCTGCCCTCGAACGACGCCCAGGTGCGCCGGGGGGTGGAGGCCGTGCTCGCGACGCGCCGGCAGCGTATCGGCATCGTCGGCCTCGCGTTCAAGGCGGGAACCGATGACCTGCGGGAAAGTCCGATGGTCGCCCTCGTCGAGACGCTCATCGGCAAGGGGTGCGACGTCAGAATCCTGGACCGCAACGTCGCGATGGCCCGGCTCCTGGGTGCCAATCGTCGGTACATCGAGGAGGAGATCCCGCACATCGCGTCGTTGATGTGCTCCGGCGTGGAGGCATTGCTGGCCCACGCACAGGTGCTCGTCATCGGCAGCGGCGGCGACGACACGGCGGAGGTGCTCGCGGCGGCGAGCGACAAGCACATCGTGGTCGACCTCACGCGGGGTGCCGCGCGCCGGGATCGAGGATGAACCTCGAGTCGCTCTTCGTCGTCTCCGTCGTCCTCCTCGCGTATACGTACGTCGGCTACCCCGCCCTCGCGTTCGCGTGCGCCTGGCTCGGAGCTCGACCACGGCACGCCGGGCCCATCGAGCCGACGGTCAGCGTGGTGATCGTGGGGTACAACGAAGTCGCGAGAATCGCGCGGCGGATCGACAACCTCCTGTCCCTCGACTATCCCGCCGACCGGCTCGAGATTCTGCTGGGCTCGGATGGATCCTCGGATGGCACCGCCGAGGTCGCCCGAGCCTACGAGCAGGCGGGGGTCGGCGTCATCGCCTTCGAAGCGCGCCGAGGGAAGGCCGCGGTCCTGAACGACCTCGTGCCGAAGGCCGCGGGCGAGATCGTGGTCCTGGCGGATGTGCGCCAGCAGTTCGACGCGGGGGCCCTCCGAGCGCTGGTCGCGCCCTTTGCCGACCCGCGCATCGGCGCCGTGAGCGGCGAGCTGATCCTCACCCAGAACGCGGACGGCACGGCGGTGGGCGAGGGGATCGGCTTCTACTGGCGTTACGAGAAGTTCATCCGTCGCCACGAGGCCCGCCTGGACTCGACGGTCGGCGCCACCGGCGCCATTTACGCGATCCGGCGGGAGCTGTTCGAGCCCATCGCCGAGGACACGATCCTGGACGATGTGTTGATCCCCGCGAGGATCGCGCGCCGGGGCTATCGCGTGCTGTTCGAGCCCGGCGCGCGCGCCTATGACCGGGCCGCCGCGACGGCCGACGAGGAATTCACGCGGAAGGTTCGCACCATCGCGGGGAAGTTCCAGCTGCTCGCCCGCGAGGCCTGGCTGCTGAGCCCGTTTCACAACCGACTCTGGATGCAGACCGTCTCGCATCATGGCCTCCGTCTCCTGACGCCCGTCTTTCTGGCCACGGCGGCGGGCTCCAACCTCTTCCTGCTCGGCCGGCCGTTCTATCGGTGGATGCTCCTCGGGCAGGTCGCCTTCTACGCGGCGGCGCTGGCCGGGCAGCGGCTGCGCCACGGCCGTCGCAAGATTCCGTTCGTCGCCGTGCCGTATGTGATATCTCTCCTGGCCTGGGCCACCGTCGTCGCGTTCCTGAAATACGTCAGCGGACGGCAGCACGTGACCTGGGAGAAGGCATCGGCGTGAACGCGCTGGTAAAAGCGTTCGGTTGCCTCGGCTGGCTGCCGGCCCACGGCTGGCAGCGGCTCACGCGGCGTGCTCCGCGAACCGACACGGTCCACCTCATCGTCGCGTTGGCCGATCACTTCGAGCCTTCCATCGTGCCGGAGGCGCCGCAGACCCTTGCGTCGGCCGACGAGCAGGAACGCCGGGTGGAGCAGTGGTGCGCGAGGTACCCGGCGGCGGTCGGAGCCTGGCGTGATGCCGATGACTTCCCACTCCGCCACACGTATTTCTACCCGGCGGAGCAGTACAACAAGATCCTCATCGACCGGCTGGCCGAGCATTGCCGGATGGGCTGGGGCGAGATCGAGGTCCACCTCCACCATGGGACCGGCGAGCCCGACACCGCCGAGAACACGCGCCGAGTGCTCCTCGAGTTCAGGGATGTGCTCGCGGTCCATGGCTGCCTCTCGCAGTGGGACGGCGAGGGACCGCCCCGTTACGCCTTCGTGCACGGCAACTGGACCCTGGCCAACTCGGGTGGTGGCCTGGCCTGCGGGGTCGACGAGGAAATGCAGATCCTGAATGAGACCGGATGCTACGCCGATCTCACCTTGCCGTCGGCGCCGCACCCGGCCCAGGTGCGCAAGATCAACGCGCTCTATGAATGTGCCGGCCCCCTCGATCGGCGTGCGCCGCATCGCCGGGGACACGACCTGCGGCGCGGGCATCCGCCCCGCGTCTTCCCGCTCATGATCCAGGGGCCGCTCGGCCTCGACTTCGCGCGGCGGGTGAGCGGCTGGCCGGTGCCCTCGATCGAGAACGGCGCGCTGACCACGCTATGCCCGCCGACGATGCACCGTCTGGGGCTGTGGCGCGGCGCCGGCATCACTGTCGCGAATCGGCCCGATTGGATCTTCATCAAGCTCCACTGCCACGGCATGGATCCCAGAGACGAGGGAGCCATGCTCGGTGCGCCGTTGCACCGGTTCCTCGGCGAGCTCACTGCATGGGCGGGCGCGGGTGGCCGACGTCGAGTGCACTTCGTCACGGCGCGGGAGATGGTCAACATCGCTCTGGCCGCTTGCGACGGGCTCGAGGGCAGCCCCGGCGACTACCGCGATTATCGGCTTCGGCTGATCACGCCACGCCCGAGGCCGGCGCCGTGATGCGCCGGCGGGCGCTCGCGTGGTGCGGTGTGATCCTGCTGATCGGCGCGGGCGCCGCCGTCGCGGGGCGGCCCTGGGCATCCCTGCACGCTCCGCTTGCGCCCGGTACGTTCGCGTGTGAGCCGCGCCACGAGCGGCCGGCGGCGGCCGTCACGCCTCAGTCCCCCCCGACGACGTACGCTGCGATCTGCGATCGCAACGTGTATCCGTACCCGCGCCTTCCGGACCTCGGCGGCGCAGGATTCCAGTTCGCGGATCCAACCTTCGGGTCCCGGATGTTGCGGGTCACCGACTCCGCCACGCGGCCGGACACCGTCGGACGCTCGTGGTTCTCACCGAGTTCGGCGGAGACGACGGCCTGGAACACCGACAGCACCAGGTTCTACGTGGTCGGCGGCGGCGGCGAGCAGCTGCTGTTCGACTTCGATCCGACGACCATGCAAACCTCGCGCACCGGAAAAGGCAAGAGTCGCGACGGCGACCTCGTGCTGAACTTCGGGGGGGAACCAACGTTCAGTTTCGTGGATCCCGACGTACTCTATGGCGGCAACGGCAGTCGGCTCGTCGCGTATCGCGTGTCCACGCGGGCCCAGACGGCACTGCACGACGCGCAGAGCTGCCTGCCCGGCGTGGCGGCCCATGGATTGAACGTGTCCGCCACGAAGGACGACCGGCGCCTGCTCGCGTACATCGGAGGTGACGCCCAGGACAGGGACACGATCGTGTACGTGTATGATCGAACTCTCGGCTGTCGGTGGCTCGACACGCGGACGGGGCAGGTGGGCGGTGCGTGGGGGCCCAGCGGGGCGTACAGCGGCGACAAGGGCCTGCTGCTTCACAATGCTCGAATCTCGAAGGGCGGCCGCTGGGCGCGGTTGATCACGTCGAACGGCAGCGTGGGCGAATACTTCTGGGACATCGAATCGCTGACGCTCACCGCATGTCCCGGCCGCGGCGCGCCGAACTTCTGCAACGGACACCAGGTTTTGGGGTTCGGCGTGGTCATCAACCAGCGCCAGTCGGGCGATGGGATGGACTTCGCGATCCGTCCCATGGCCACTCCGAACAGCTCGACGCTATTTCCAGGCTTGATCAGCCCGCTGCTCACCCCGGCGCAGTGGGTGGTCGACACGCACCTGTCGTGGAACAACGTGCGGCCCGACGACAAGCAGCCCGTGTGCATGGAGGGGTACCGGCTGGACAACCTCGTCCAGCGCGCGTGGGACGGCGAGATCATCTGCGTCAGGACCGACGGCGTCGCGTCCACGGTCTGGCGCTTCGCGCACCACCGGAGCCGCGTCGCATCCTTTTGGGATCAGCCGCGGGCCAACGTCTCACAAGACGGCCGGTTCCTCCTGTTCACTTCCAATTGGGAAGGCACGGTCGGCGCGGGGCGCCAGGACGCGTTCGTCGTGCAGCTGGCCCCGCCCCGCGAGCGATAGCGCCGTGCTCTTCAACAGCCTGACATTCCTCTTCCTCTTCCTGCCGATCACGTATCTGGTCTTCTGGCGCCTGGACAGCAAGATCCGGCGATACGTCTGGCTCGCGGTTACGGGCTACGTCTTTTACTCTTTCTGGAATTACAAGTTCTGCTCGCTGATGCTGTGGTCGACCCTCGTCAGCTACGTCGCCGGGCTCGGATTGCTCCGGTGGCAGGACCCGGCCCGTCGACGGCTCTGTCTGGTGCTGCCAGTCGCGATGGATCTGGCGCTCCTGGCCGTCTTCAAGTACACGAATTTCACCGTCGACACCGTCAACGGCGTGTCCGCGTGGGCGGGGCATCCGGCGAGCCTGCCGCTGTGGGACATCGTGCTCCCCGTCGGCATCTCCTTTTATACCTTTCACACGATCACCTACATCGTCGACGCGTATCGCGGCGCGATCACGCCCACCCGTAACTTCTTCGAGTTCGCGTCCTACGTGTCGCTCTTCCCGCAGCTCGTGGCGGGCCCGATCGTGCGATTCCGGCAGATCGAGGCCGATCTCGACACCATCGACCGCGCCGAGCGGCGCGCCAGCCTCGACATCGGCTGGTCCTTCTTCCTCATCGGGCTCATCAAGAAGGTGCTCATCGCCGACACGATCGCCGCGGTGATCAACCCGACGCTCGCGAGGTATTCGGAGCTGTCGACGGTCGACGCCTGGATGTGCATGCTCGGCTACAGCTATCAGCTCTACTTCGACTTTTCCGGCTACAGCGACATGGCCGTCGGGCTCGGGCACCTCTTCGGCCTGCGCCTGCCGCAGAACTTCAACTCGCCCTATAAGGCGACGGATATCGCCGACTTCTGGCGGCGCTGGCACATTTCACTGTCGTCCTTCCTCCGCGATTACGTGTACATCCCGCTCGGCGGCAATCGCGGTGGCCGGTGGATGATGTACCGCAATCTCATGATCACGATGTTGCTCGGCGGACTGTGGCACGGCGCCAGCTGGACGTTCGTCGTCTGGGGCGGCTACCACGGGCTCCTGCTCGTGCTGTATCAGGCGACCCGAGGGTCGTGGGACCGTCTGCCGACGTCGGCTCGCCGCGTAACGACGTTCGGCCTCGTCGTCGTCGGCTGGGTCTTCTTCCGCTCGGACACCTTCGAGATGGCCGCTTCGCTGTTGAGCCGGCTGTTCTCCTGGCACGCCGGCTCGACGCTCATCGGGGCGCCGGTATTGCTCGGGGTACTCGGCGCGGCCGCGCTCGCCGCGCATTGCGGCCCGAACACGTTCGAGATGCCCCATCGCTGGTCGCCCTCGTACGTCGCCGGCTTCGCGCTGCTGTTCGGTGTGTGCCTGCTCTTCCTCTACGGCGCCCCCTCGTCGCCCTTCCTCTACTTCCAGTTCTAGAAAAATGGGGGGCCCCGAAATGGCCCCCCAAACCCCCCAGCGTTCGGAGCGCCCCGGGACACCCGTGGCGCTCCTCGATCTCGCGCCTCGTGCATGGGGCCCCGAAATGGCCCCCCAACCCCCCAGCGCTCGGAGCGCCCCGGGGACACCCGTGGCGCTCCTCGATTACCCGCCCCGACGCTCGTGGCGCCCCGGCCAAGTCGTGGCACCTCGATACTCCGACTGGCGCCTACACGCGGCGGGACCCGAGACGGGGGCGCGTCGCGTCAGCGGACCGTGACATTCGTCGGGCCCGCCGGTTGGGTGGCGGTGGCCGCTGGGGCGAGCTGAACGATGAACGCGTCCTGGCGCGCGCCGTCCGGGCCCGTGCCGACGGTGTTGCCCCAGTTTGACGTGAACATCACGAAGCGTCCGTCTTGCGAGACGTTGGCGCGCGGCTGGTCCCAGAACAGATTGGCGACGATGCTCCGGTGGTGCGCGAAGCGCCACACCTTGAAGCTGCCGTCCATCGCCGCGCAGATGATCTCGCCGTCCCAGGCGCGCTGGACGATGTTGTCCGTACGGTAGGCCTCCATGCAGACGGGTTGCTTCTCGTCTGCCTGGGCGTTGTTCCACGACGGGTGCGTGTCGAGGAACCACTGCGCCGGCGTGAGCAGCGGGCTGATCACGCCTGGAAATAGCGTCGAGCTGTTCGGAGTGGCCATGGGACGGATCGCGAAGTCCATCCCGTCGCCTGACTGGCGCTGGTTGATCGCCTTCGTGAAGCCCATGACCACATGGCCACTGCAGTAGTTCGGCCCGGTATTTTCGGGACACGCCACCAGGTTCAACGTGCCGATGTCCCAGAAGTAGACGCCCGCGCCCCCGTTGGAGGTGGTGAAGCGCGCTAACTGGCCGCCCTTCGACAGGCGAGCATTGTGCAGCAGCAGGCCCTTGTCTCCCGTGTAGGCTCCGGTCGGCCCCCACTGCCCACCGACCTGACCCGTCTGCGTGTTCATCCAGCGACAGCCTTTCGTCTTGTCGTAGACGTACACCGTCGTGTCCGCATCCTGGCTTGCGCCGCCGATGTAGGCCAGGAACTGCTGGTCGTCCTTGGAGATCGAGACGTTCAAGGCGTGGAACGTGATGCCCGGGAGGCAACTGCTCACGTCGTGCAGGGCCGTCTGCGTCGCCGTGGAAAACCGATAGGCCACGAACTGGCTGCCGCTGCCCGAGTAGATCAAGTCCGGGTCCACGAAGCTGAACGTCGGCTCCCCGCCGAAATTCAGCACGAGACCCCCGCTGCCGTTGCCGAGCGGCGCCATGCGCGACGACGTCATCGTCGCGGGGTTGAAGTTGTAAGGGATCTGGTCGCCGCCGCTGCTCATCAGGTAGAACTTCGTGCTGTTGGTGTTCCAGGCCGTGGACTCGGCGGAACTCGGCGACATGAAAAAGCGCCCCACGCGATCGGGCCGCGTATTGGCGTCGGTGACCCGGAGCATCTTCGAGCCGAAGGTCGGATCGGTGAACTGGAACCCGGCCGCACCGAGAGACACCAGGGCCGGCGGCACACGCAGGAGACGATCCGTCAGCGCAGTGTACGTCAGGGGCGGTGTCTGCGCCGCCGAGGACAGCGGACAACCCAGCACCAGGACGGATGCCAGGAGCCATGTCAGCCGGAAGCTCTGCCTCGGTGCTCGCATGATGCCCTCCCTTTGCTTCATCGTTGCCGCCTCGCGGCGATCCTGCCATGCAGGTCAGAATGTGCCGGCGTGTGAGTGCGATCGGTGATCCTCGGGTAGGGGGGCGTCGCGAGCGTGGTCTGGACGCCACGGCTGAACTGGCCGCGCCACTTCAAAAACATCGATCCCCACCCTCTTTCGGTAGCCCGGCTGTCAGGCTCATGACCTGACCCGTGGCTTTGCGTCCCCGCCTCGCAGCGGGTTTGCCATTGTCGAGAAGGGGTTCTCTGGATGCGGTACTGTGCACAGGGGGTGCCAAACGTCCGTCTGAGTAGGGCGTCTCAAAACCCCGAAATCTTTGGGCCGAGAGCGGGGCGAGACCCCTCAATGGCGGCGAGCGACGCGAGACTGACATTCGGCTGTCCATCCTGACATCGCAACGCGGGCGGTCACGCCGGCGGAATCGAATCCTTCACGGCCTCGAGTTTCACATCGAGCTCATCGATCCCACCCACCAGATAGCAGAGGAAGCGCTCGCTGAATGTCGGATGTCGATCGAGCACCCACTGCACGGCGCGGCCCCACGCGCGATACGGTCCTCGCCACGCCTCTCCGCCGTGTTCGAGGTAGTACTTGAGGCGGACCTGGACGACTCGGAACCGCGCGGTCGTGTAGTAGGAGTACTCGTTCTCGCCGAAGTAGCGAAACGATTCGGCGGAAAAGCAGCGGCGGTGCGTCGGATCTCTCCAGGCGTAGATCCCCGAGTAGTGGGGCGTTCGAATCGCGACCTTGCCGTTCGGGCGTGCAAGACGCCACACCTCCTCCATGATCGGCAAGGGATTATCAAAATGTTCGAGAACATGATTGAGGTGGATCTCGTCCGCGCAGTGCTCGGGGAAGGGATAGGGCAGCGCGTTCAGGTCGTGCATCAGATCCACGCCGGGCAGCAGCGTGGCGTCCACGCCGAAGGCCCCCGGGACCTTTCTGAAGCCGCAAGCAAGGTCGAGAACTATCGGCCGCCCGGCGGCCCGCCTGGTCTCCACATAGGCTTCGAATCCGGGATTTCCCATAGGGGTCGCCTCCTCAATGTGCCAGAGGATCGGCCCAAAGAGGAGGCGACGTCAAATCTGCGCACAGCGGTCCTTACTCTAGCCGCACCGGTTTCCACAGGTACGGCTGGGCATAGGCGTTCGGGGCGATCCCTGCCCAGTCGAAGTAGTCGAAGCTCGCAGAATCCCTGTCATTGACGGCCAGATCGATCCCGAAGGACATGCCGCTCACCGGCGTCACGCCGATCTGCGCCCACGGAATGGCGATCTCGATCGTGTACCCGCTGTCGGTGTCTCCGTTGGCGTTGAGGGTGCCCTGGAGCCGGATCGCGCTCTGCCAGGTCCCGTTCCAGGTGGACTTCTTGCCGGTCCCGGTGCCGCGAAGATCACCCTGAGCGTTATTGAGATTGACCACGAACTGGTAGTCGTCGGGCTGCATGACGGTCGCCCGGTCATTGAGAGTGTCGATGTAGATCTCGACGCTGTCGTCCAGATACAGGCCGCCGGCGTCCCGGGCCGTGCGGGTGGCGTTCAGCTGGCTGTCGCTGACCTGGAAGGCCACGTACAGGTTCGTGGCGTCCCAGAGGAGATAGGCCGTCGCGCCGTTCGACCGCCCGCTGAACTGGACGGCGGTCGCCCCACTCCATTCGTTCAGGACTCCGTCCACGGTGATGGGCGTCGCCGCCTTGTAGATGACGGTCCCGGCTGACGTCGTGGCGGCGGTGGTGAAGGTGAAGTCGACTGACGTCCCGAGATTGCCCGCCGCGTCCCGCGACCTGACTCGATAGTGATAGAGCGTGCCAGCGACGAGTGCGCCGAGCGTCCGGGTATGCGTCATCACCTGGGCCGTATCCAGCGGCGTGAGGGTGCCGTAGGCCGTCGTCAGGCCGTATTCCACTTGCGTGTCGCTCGCCTCGTTGGTCGTCCAGCTGATCGTCGCGCCCGCCGACGTGATCGCGGACGCCGCCACCGCCGTGAGCACCGGCGGCGTCGTGTCGTTGTTGACGCTCGCCGTGACGGCGGCCGAGGTCGTGACATTACCCGCGGCGTCCCTGGCGACCGCCGTGAGCGTGTGCGGTCCGTTCGACAGCGCGGCCGTGTTCCAGGCGACCGCGTACGGTGCCGCGGTCTTCTCCGCACCCATCGCCGCGCCGTCCACTTTGAACTGCACCCCGGCCACGCCCACATTGTCGGACGCCGTGGCCGTCACCGTCACGGTCCCTGAGACGATCGCGCCCGCCGCGGGCGCCGTGATGCCGACCGACGGCGGTACGGTGTCGGCGGGCGAGGCCGACGTGCCCATCAGTCTCACCTGTTTCCACAGGGATGGCTGGGCGAAGGCCTTCGGGGCGATCCCCGCCCAGTCGAAGTAGTCGAAGCTCGACGGATCGCTGTCGTTGACCGCGAGATCGATCCCGAAGGACATGCCGCTCACCGGCGTCACGCCGATCTGCGCCCACGGAATGGCGATCTCGACCGTGTACCCGCTGTCGGTGTCTGTGTTGGCGTTGAGGGTGCCCTGGAGCCGGACGGCGCTCCGCCAGGTCCCGTTCCAGGCGGGGTCTTTGCCGGTCCCCGTGCCGCGGAGATCAGCCTGGGCGTTATTGAGATTGACCAGGAACTGGTAGTCGTCGGTTTGCATCACGGTCGCCCGGTCATTGAGGGTATCGATGTAGATCTCGACGCTGTCGTCCAGATAAATGCCCCCGTCATCCCGCGCCGTGCGGGTGGCGTTCAGCTGGCTGTCGCTGACCTGGAAGGCCACGTACAGGTTCGTGGCGTCCCAGAGGAGATAGGCCGTCGCGCGGTTCGACAGCCCGCTGAACTGGACGGCGGTGGCTCCGCTCCACTCGCCCAGACTGCCATCGACGGTGATCGCTGAAGCGGCGAGGGGCACACTCACGGGCGCGACCACCACGGGCGCGGCCACGGTGAGTACCACCGGTGACGACGTCGTGGAATTGCCGGCCGCATCCCGCGCGACCGCGGTCAGTGTATGGCTGCCGCCGGCGGCCGTCGTCGTGTCCCACGAGACGGAATAGGGCGTGGTCGTACGCTCGGCGCCGAGATTGGCGCCGTCGAGCTTGAACTGCACCCCGGCAACGCCGACGTTATCCGTCGCTGTCGCGGTGACGCTGAGAGCGCCGGTGACGGTCGCTCCGGCCGTCGGGGCGGTGAGGGCGACCGTTGGCGGTGTGGTGTCGCTCAGGGTGACCGAGAGCGTGGCCGCCGCGGTGTTGCCGGCGGCATCCCGTGCCGTGACCGTGAGCACGTTGGCGCCGGGCTGCAGGGCGATTCCGCTGGCCGTCCAGCTCGTCGTCCCGACGGCCGTTCCGCTGCCACCGCGGTCGTTCGTCCACGTCACCTTGGTCACACCGACGTTATCGGACGCGGTCCCTCCCAGCGCCATCGGCGAGCTGGTCGCGCTGTACGCCGCCGTCGACGTCGGCGTGGCGATGGTGACCGCCGGCCGCGTCGAATCCACGGCACCGAGGCCGGTCACGACACGCGTGACGCTGGTGCCGTTCGCCGTGAAGATCAGATTCACGCTTGCCGTCGCAACGACGGTGGGGGTGAAGCGCACGGTCACGGCCTGCGTTCCCCCGGTCCCGACCGCGCTGAACGAGCCCCCGGAGACGGTGCTGAAGGGCGCGGACACCGACGCCGTCCCAGAGACGGTCCCGCCGCTCGTATTTTGCACGGTGAAGGTTTGGTCTGCGAAGCTGCCGATGGTCACCGTCCCGAAATCGACGGTCGCGGCGGGACTGACGCTGAAATCGACGCGAGCGACGGCGCTCGATGACGTGGGACACGCGCTCTCGTTGCCGCTCGTGTTCACCGCTGTCACCGCGACGTAATACAGCGAGCCGTCGGTGAGCCCCGTGAGCCTGGCATTGACCGTTGTGCCGGACGCAGGACTCGAGGTCGGCGACGCAACTTGAAGATAGGAAGGTCCCGGGCAGGAGGAACCGGAGACTCCGTAGTAGACACGATAAGCCGACAGATCCGTCAGCGGACTCGAGTCGACATTCGAGGTCGGGGCCGTCCAGGACGCGTCCAGGATTCCGGCCTGTGCTGCAGGGATCGCGGTGGTGACCGCCAGGAAGA
>WNFQ01001249.1_pt1 | contig 22210 bp, 30 predicted proteins | sample 5400171 | NCBI WGS metagenome assembly WNFQ01 (sample SAMN13153356, study PRJNA577476) | soil metagenome | isolation source: 20 cm soil under Madrone tree | place: USA:California | collected 2016-06-14 | reverse complement strand
CATGGCCAATGCAAATCAACCTCAAAGACGCGCCCCGTCGAACTCACCCCCAAACCACGTGATCGCATCAACAATTACAAATTCAATCTAATCAGCGCGCCCAGCGCCATCGCCGCACCTCAATAGCCCACCCTTCCCTCGCGCCGCTGCTGCTCGTCTCTAATTCCCCATTTACAGCCACCGCCGCATCCTGCAATATGCGCACTTCCCCCTCTACAAACTCCAAATTTTTCGCGCGCAACCCACGCTGCAACGGCACCGCGCCACCGTTTCCTGCCTTGATCTTATCTGGCTCTCCCGGCGGCGCAGACGAGGGAAGCGGTGGTAGCAGCCTGTCCCCGTCATCTCGATCGAGTGTCCCGAGTAGCCAGATCTCCCACCGCCGTCGATCGTTGTCTTCTCCTTGTAGCAGCTGCTTGTCGGCACCTCCATCGATGACATCCTTCTCCGCTGCACCTGCTTCTGCTTCTGCTTCTGCATAATACATACACAGCAAGAAACGTTCGACGGCTGTTTCGAGCTCGACGCCACGCCGCAATGGCAGCAGCGATTCATTACTGTTGGCGTTGGTGGTCGGGTCCTCAACTTCCATAGCCATAGCGTCTTCGCGACCCTCGTCGTCAACACGTTGGCGCTTGCGCATCCGTGGAGATGCGGAGGCAGTAGTGGAAGGCAATAACAGCTGTCGCGGGTTTAGCACAGCCTCGCGAAGCGCATCAGGTTCATACTTGAACCTGAACTCCCCCGACACGCAATCTATTAAGCCAGAACAGGACGAAAGGAAAGGGAGGGGTACGAACCCGGGAAGCGCACCTCCTCGGCCACCCTCAAACACGATCGTGACGCGCGCCGCGAGCGCGTCAACGTCCATATCTTCCTCATCTTCCTCTTCGATCTCCTCGCTCTCCATCCCATCTTCGTCCGTCTCATCCGAGTCAGGCACACCGGACACACCAACGCCAACCCCACGTGCGCGTTTCGTCCGTCCACCAACCGCTCCAGATGCGGCAGCGCTCGCCGCAAATCCCAGCACCGCGCCCCGCTCTGCAGCATATTCTCCAAGGCGCTGCTTGCGATTCTGTCGTCCAAGTCCAGGTGCTCGATGAGCCGTGCCGCCCTGTGCAACCACCAAAAACGTGTCAACTTTCCCAAAGACACACACACACAGCGAGATAGTACAAAAAGTTTCCGTGACTCACCTTCACAAATGCTACATCGAGTATCTCAATTCCCGCGCCTTCGTGCCCATTACCCCACCCTGCACTGAAGAACCCTCGCCCATCATCATCAGGGTCGCCGCCGGACCCCGGTTCAGGCGCAGTGCCCACACCCCCAAAGTACCTCTCAGCGGCAGGCACCACTTGTACCTCGACCCGTGCATCATGCCCACGCCTTCTAGCCTCCGACACCTCGCTCCACCGCACGCGACCAGCATGCACCGCGGCGGAGATAATGTCCGAGTCATCCGTGTATGGTCCACTTCCCCATACACGTGGGTGCGCGGGTCGTACACGGGGCAATGCGAGAGCGGGGATGTAGAGCGTTGCTCGTGCGACTGTGCGATTGCGTGGGAGTGGAAGCGGGCCGAACGGGTGAACAAAGGCACCCAGGTGTACGGGTGGCGCTACTGGACGCGCGCGCGAGTGATGCATCGCTAAGGCATGCGAGTGATGCGTGCCAGTTGTCGGGAAATGTGACCGTGGATGTACGTGCTGGTGCTGGTGTTGAGGTTGGTGTTGAGGTTGGTGCTGGTGCTGATGGGGATGGGGATGGGGATGCTGGTGGTGTTGGTGTTGGTGTTGGTGCGTATGGCTGTGGGGACGCGAGTGAACTTGCCCACGGTTGTGACCATGCGGATGTGGGCTCACTCCTGAGCTCTGAGGAGGTTGTGGAGGCGGCGCCCTTATTTCCGGAGGAGGATGAGTTGGATGATGGCCCTGCAAGTGTTGGTGCTGGTGCGCGTGCGAATGAGAGTGAGAGTATGGATTGACATGCGTAGTATGCTCATACGGCGGAGGTGCATGGGGGTGGTGTGCATCGGAATCAGGATGCGGTGGTCCTGAAACCTATATAGATTCAGGTCAACCATATTGTCAATCACCCCCCAAACAGGAGAAAAACTTACATGACCATAAGGGTAGCCCACATGCGACGACCCGTCGTCAGGCTTGCGTGGTACAGGTGCTGGAACAATTGGATGGATATAACCCAACCCATCACGTTGATGGGCTTCCTTCTCTCGTGGATCCCTTTCCCTTTCCCGCTCACGTCCCCAATCCCTCTCTCTGTCCCTCTCGCGTTGTCGAATCCTCTCATAATTGATATCCCGCTCGCGCTCATGGTCCAATTCCATCGGAGGCCGCCCACCCTGTGGTGGAGGCCCACCAGTTACAGGTAGGCGCGGACGTGGTTCACGTACCGGCTGAGGCTGCGGCGGAGGGGCAGGGAATGGAGGATGGTGTGGGCGAGCCCTTCCACGGTCACGGTCGCGTTCGCGGTCACGATGATGTATCTTGCCTTCCAAACGATCGCGTTCACGCTCGTCCTCGAGAAGAGACGGTGGAATGGTCATAGGCGTGCGAGGCTCTCTTTCTCGCTCTCTTTCCCTATCCCTATCCCTGTCCCCGTCCCCGTCCCTTTCTCGCTCGCGCTCACGGTCCCTGTTTACCGTGCCGGGAGCAAGGGCAGGCCCAGACAAAGGAGCAGGAGTGGCAGAGGATGAGCCAGGACCAGATACGGACATCACACGGCCATGTGGGATGTTATTCCCACGGTCACGATCTCGTTCCCTGTCGGGTGGCGGTGGCGGCGGCGGCGGCGGCTGCAAGCTTGACATCACCGGTGCTGCGGGGACATCTGGCCGCGAGACCCAGCGTTGGGGCGCGGGGGGACCCGGTACGGGCACTGGGGCTGGGATAGGAGGGCCGCCCGGAGCGCTAGAGGGTGGGGGTAGCGATGGGCCAGGTGGCGGTTGGTACGGCGGGTAGTGCGGGGCAGGTAGGCCTGTGTACATTGGAGAGGGCTCGTGCAGCACGGAAGGCGGTGGGGAGCCCGGAAATGGAGGCGGGTGGTGCGCAGAAGGAACGTGCTGCCCATGTGGCTTGGCGTGCGAGATGGGTGGTGTGTACTCGTGTCGATGTGGATGAGAATGACCGTGTGGGACAGCAGGCTGGGGCGGAGGAGGCAGATACACTGACGAGGGCGCGTGTGGACCACGAGGAGGAAGAAAGTTGGACCCGGGACCCGGACCGAGGGGAGGAGAATGCTGCTGCGCCTGTGGGTGCGGGGGATAGTCCGGATATGGCTCACGACGGTCAAACTCTGGGCTGCGGTGGGGTGGATGTGGTGGCCGATGGTGAGGAGGCGGCTGAGTCGAGAATCGGTGCTCTGGACGGTCACCGTGAGGAGAGGGTAGATGATGAGGATGATGTTGCTGGGGGTGTTGTGGTGGTTGTGGTTGATGATTATGAAGGGACTGCTGTTGTTGCGCCTGTTGCTGGGCTTGTTGTTGCTGCTGCTGTTGCTGCTGCTGTCTACGCTTTGTGAGCTCTTCAGAGGGAGAATTTTGGAGGAGGTCGGCCACGTTCATAGTGGGAGAAGGGAAAAGTGAACAGTTGATTGACGTCTTTGCGTGCGCGCCTCGCTTAACCAGAAGTGCCACCGTGTTCAGGCACAGATCGAGATCCCATCACGGGCGTCACCTGATCGACGTAATATTAATAACACTCTGCGAATACATGCCCGGAGGTGCTCTTGTCGTCACTGTCGATCTCAACCATCCGTGATACGGAAGAGGCCCGTCTGACGGGTCTGGTGGTGTCCATAATGCGCAAGTACAGATGGTGCAATGAAAATCGTACTCAGTTTGGTTAACGTATCTAGAGAACACATCAGGGAATAAGAAGCATCGTAAATGTACATCCATTCATTCCCGCAAGGTAGCCGCATGATACAAGACAGTTTCTACCAACAAATCAATCAGCTGGCGATGCCGATTCTGTGTCTTTCCGGTGAATTTCATAATGCTCGGGCTCAGGCAATACCAGTGGCGCCATCCTTCTACGAGCCGCTCTCGACCCCTTCAAATGCTTGTCCTTCAAATGCTTGTCCTTCAAATGCTTGTCCATCCAATACTCGTCCACAACTGGGTGATCCAACATTTCGAATGCGTCATGAGGCCGAAGAGAACGTTCCAGAAGAGCTTCATATGATTTCAAATCTCCACCGATCTGCTTGTACGTATCTTTCGACAAGCCTGCAAGCCAGATGTCGAAGGAGGTGAAGGCATTGAGATGACGCTGGTGCGAAGCCCTCTTGGGAAAGATTACGCCAGCCTCAGGAGAGGAGAGAGCAAGGACAAGCCGAATTACTGGTTTCGTGATATTCGAAGGTCCATTCTCCGAGAATATGCCCAGGTCGAAAGGATTCATTGCATCAAACAACGTCTTTTTGACTTCCTTCTTGAACCGTTCCGCATTCTTCACCCGGATCATTATGGCCGTCATAGAGTCAGGAGAAAGCTTCCGTTTCGTGTGGCAAACGGGCAGGACTATGTCGATCCCATCTTGACCATTTCCACACAATATCATCGCTCCACGCATGACGAATTTCCAGAGACAATCGACCGATAGCATCTTCTTGTCCTCAATTTTGATGACGTGGTTGAACCACATGCCGTAGTCTTCGAACGCCTTCTTAAATGGCTTTTCCTCGTTCTCACACCAAACTGTCGGCAGAGAATTGCAAAGGGTGCCGTACTCGGATTCCGGAAGTAGGGCCTTCATGAACTCGACAACGGACACACATCTTTTTACATCATATTGCCACCCCCGTGCGGGCCGTGCCACGTCGTATGCACGCATGATAAGCAACGCCGCAACCAGTTCTCCACGCCGCCCACGATCGATGCAGCCCAGATCCGAATGGTCTGCCAGATAGCGCACCTCGCTTCCTTCCATGAGTTCATAAGCGGCCTCGGCTAGAAGCGGTTCTGACCCAGCAAGAGTGACCAACTTCTCGAGTCTAGCAGTCGCTGCGATGCAGAGTCGCATATGACGTTCAATTTGTGCACAGATAACGTCTCGAGCTGTTCCGTCCATGTTGAACTCCAGAGCGAAGCGTACAGAGAGGCAGGCAAGAGAACCAAGCCGATCATGCTCGGTAAGAGCAAGCGAACCGTCCAGCAGCTTCTCCTTCGCAAAGTCTAAAATATCTGTCTCAGAACGGAAGAGCGCGACATCCCAACGAGACCCAAATCTATTTGAGGTAGTAAGAAAGCTGCTGCTCTCCAAAGGGATGGCTAGAGTAGACGTACAACGGGCGACCGAGATGAGCAATCCAATCGATTTCTACCACCCGACCCAATGTGACACGGTCTTTTTTTGCAGGGTACGCAAGGTCATCGAAACTGATCTCCGAAATTGTATCAAAGGGACAGTGGTTGGGATCTCTGACCCGATTTGACAGATCTGATTGAATCTGGGGGCAACCCGAGAGCAGATTGAAACGTCCTGCAGTTGAAAGAAACAGCGAAAAAATTGGATGCTTGTGGATCTGTTGAAGAACCTGATGTAACTCGAAGAACAAATTCGGACCCGAGTCAAGGTCCTCTGCATTATCGGTAAGAAGATGAGCCTCATCGAAAGATAAGACGACGAGCGGCCGTCGTGGCCCTTTGGCCCTATCCAGGAGGCCAAGTGGGTCCACAAAACGACAGAGTTTTTCTGCTGCTTCTTCCAACTTCTTCTTGTCCAGAGAAATATACCAGTCAGGACGACCGTTATTCTGATTTCCCAGGTTGATGCTGTTCAGGACCTCGAATAAACTGTCATTTTCACAACAACGGGGAAAGCTAGAAAAATCACTTTATTAGCCGAGGCAATTACGTCCTTGTAGAAGTTTGTTCGATAAGCATTCGGATTCTTGGATGATTGACCTGTAGACATCTCCTCGCAGAAGGTGGATGCCAATGATATTTGGCGAGCTCCGATTGATGACTCAATCAACCCCCGCACTTCTTCGGACATGTTTCCAATATCCACGTTTGAGAGATTGGGTAGTTGGGGTATATCTGCAACGTCATTGGCACATAAATCGGGAAGCGGTCACAAATAACTCACCTTGTCTCTCTTTCACGATGGTCTCCAATGCGGTGAGCGTGACAGTTAAGAGAGAATACACGAATTCATGTAGCCTCCTCCGAACAACAGCTTGCTCGCTTGACCCCCAGAATGGCTCCCCAGAAGGAAGCCAACCACTCAAACAGCCATCGGCAGGAGGGAACCCTATTAGGGACAGATTATAAACATGTCATAAAGAATGAGCTGATTGTAAAACCTCGAGGTCCATTTGGACGGAGACACATGGGGACCGTTATGATTTCCGTCCCGAGTTCATCCACCATTCGAGACTTCCCAGTTCCAGACGAATTTATGATGCAGGTTAGTCTCGTATGGGAATTCCCGTCCTTGTTGAGGAGATCTGCGATAGTTTTGCGGAGTACCACATTGGCATTGCCTTTAAACTGGGAAGTCCACGCGTGTTCAGAAGCTGTTATCAGAATGATCAATGAGACGTAGAGTGACCCTGACATCACTGCGCACTAGTCATCGTGCCTCTCGGTAATGCGAACGGAGGATGAATGAGAAAGTGTGGTTTTAGATTAGGGGCGAGGGGCGAGTGCAGCCAGTCAACCAGTCACAGGTGCGGGGCCGCCGCTGTCGGCCCGGTCCTATCATCGAGCGCATAGAGCGCATTTTTGTTTCACCACTTTACTTTTATGCTACTCAGAATGAATGTATGTCAACAAGAGGAATGGAAGGAATGACATTAGTATGGAACTAAAAAGGAGGGTGTACAGTAAAAGCGAGCCAAAACGAGCCGCGCGAGCTCGATATTTCAACACAAAGTGCTCTATCAACATCCCATGGTAATCCCCGCGTACGGCCCATTGTGGTCATTCGGGTCTCCCTCAAAGATAGTCGGCACATCACCGACGATGCACAAGTTGGAAGGATTATCCTGACCTGGGTAAGTTTGCACAACGTCAGACGGAACCCTATTGACCGAACCACACACAAACACAGGAAGAATAAACCCACCGGGACAAGCGTCCCACGCGCCAGAATCCTGTATATGGATCTCCCCTGACGGGTGATGGAAGCCTAAGATTCTGCCAGGCACGATCGGGACGGGGTCCTCCTGGTTGTTCACGTGCGTTACGCGTCCGCCTAGCTGGCTATCGACAAAATCGGCGAATGCTTGGTTCCCGACGCGCGGCATGCCGTAGCTGATCACCTTCACTGTGGTGTCCTTGGATAGCTGAAGACTTAGGTAGACGCCGTCGAGGAGGGCGAGTGCCCCGCCTAAAGAGTGGCCAACGACGGTGACGGACGAAAGGCCTTGTTCCGACAGGGCACCTTGGACCGCGGGAAGGACTGAGGGCGCAGACCTGCGTAACGTATATTAAAAAAATTTCTCGGCATGCGGAAGTACGTTCTTTAGGGTGACGAGAGTGGCATACCTAGCTTGGTCATTGGCAAACCCGCTGTGAGCTTCTACGTCCGATGGAATTCCCGGGAAGAGCGACGAGTCGAGTGGCTCGAGGAAAAAGTCAGCATCAGTCAGATCGGCGAGCCTGGAGGATGGTTTTTTGAGATGAGTGAGACATCGTAAAGTCCCAGCTACGAAGACAAGCCTTACGCTTTGCTGGGATCTGTTCCTTGATGCGCCACGATGACTGTTTCCAGCGATGGGGAAAACCCGACATACCCTGGGGAGGATCATGAGCATTATTTAAGATGGAGTCAGTCATACTCATTCGCCTACAGAACTGGACGTCATTGCCATCACCTCCAGCTGCAACCGTTTGAAAGTCGGGGATCGCTTCGCAGTTGGCTGTGGGAGCACCGTTTCAGCAAGACTACCTTGAGGCGTGCCTAGAGGGCGGGAGCAGTGAGCGAACGCACCTCCACAGTTCCAGCCCATAATTATCGATGGATTACAATATGCCGCACTTGCGAAATGCGTGAAGGGAGCGAAGCCAGCGATCTGTGTGGAGCTAAGCGTGGTAATGTCTCGACGTTTGACCTGGATTGATGTAGCATAGGCAAGCCCGAGAGAGGCGAGAGCAAAGAGAGACAGTAACCGAACCATGACTTTGAAAGGCGAAGAAGTGTACATCCAAGATATTATGGATGCCAGGGCTTATGTACCAGTCAGCCTCCAGGCTGATGAGAGGAAATGGGGGGTAAGTTTCGTTGTCTCGCCAGGGGAACAAATGCGGCCTACCACCGAAGCTCTGTACAGTAAAGTGACGATCATGCGGTGCTACAGTGTCCCGTGCCTGTCGATAAGAGAAAGCATCGAGTTCCACACGAAGATACTGTCCTCGGAATACGTTATACGGGCGTGTCAACTCCGCTTATTGAAACGCCAATGAAAGTTTGTGAACCACCTGCTCGCGGCATGTGTGGAAGCGAATCGCGATTTTGAGAAGCAACCAGTGGGAACGGTCTGTGGAGGGATGGATAACAAGTGGTGTAGCCGGTGGCCCTGGCGCGACGCCGGGAAAAGTTGTAACGAAGACGGTGCCTGCGAGCCCGTCGAGGGGACTACCGCCGAGAGTTCACACAAGGGGGCACTGCACACACGGACAACGAACGCAATCTGAACGAACGCAATCTGTCTGAAGCTTTTTACAGAGTTCCTGGTACAACATCGTTACGGAGATATACGGTGTTGGAGTCGGAGTCTTGATCGGAGCAACCGCTAGGTTACGAAGGTGACTGGCTGCCCGCGGTGACGCGGTGATGCAGTCTCCCAGGCTGTCCCCGGCCCCGCCGATCGGCACGCTTAATGATCAATGTTTTCGGATTTGATTGCATTCTCGACGACGCCCACCTGACCACCAGGAGACCGGCGATGGTTTTTCAATCCTGCTTGCAGCAATGAGCATCAGGCTAGCGAGGACCCCGGATCAAAAAGGTAATAAATTTTGGCCAACTACGCTAAGTTACGTTACAATAAGTACATATATAGTTCGGGTAAGCGTAAAATTGCGTTACCTCGTCGGGTCATAGTGGGCAGTAACACGAGTGATTCGGAGTGAATGATACTGTAAAAGATTATAGGGGCAGCAAGTATTGGAGGTGAAATGGCAGGGAGAGGTTTGGAGTTGTGCAGTAAGGCCACCCTACTGAGACCTATTCCGGTGCTCGACTTCGAGGTGGTTGAATAATGATGCCGAACGACTGTTCCCCAGATGCGCGCAGCCAGGCGGATGGCGTGGGCATTACAGCAGTGTGCAAGGCGAGCGGCGAGCGAGAAGGCTTGGGACTCACCGGAGAGTGAGTGGTATAGAGCCCGTAGTGATAGCCCATCACCGACATGCCTATCACTGGCGTCACCTACACTTGCAACATCCGGCACCATCCGGCACCCTCTCGGTAACTCCTACCCTTTTCTATCTCTTTCAGTGCACGACGTGATTCCGATTCCGTTCACTTTCTTACTTTTCTTTTCTCCCTCTTCATCTGTATCCTCTTTGCCTTACGCTTCCGCTGCCACCCCCTCAGTTCATGGACTCTCCCTTTTCTCGATTAATGCCAATAAAACTAACGCCATTAAGCAATACGTCTCCGCATCCCTTCCGCATGTTTGGGTAGTCAACGAAACAAAATCATTCACTCCCATAGCTTCTCATGTTTTTGTATCGGGGTACAATATTTTTGAATCTACTGCTTTGCGAGGGTCAGGTCCTTCACGAACTGGTGAGGGCGTACGTGGTTCTCGGAGAGGGGGCAGAGTGTAGGTGGACTCAGGCATGGATAGGGGTCGAAAAGGGCGACGTAGCTAGTTCGGTCATGTGCGGAACCCGGCCTGTGCGCTGACTGTCCTCGACGATGATGGTGACCATGGCACGTACACACGAGAATAGACAGGATACGAAGCAAGCGTGCACAAGTTCGATCACACGGCAGCACATTGTTACGCTAAGTACTAGTACGTACCAGACATCTGCTCTCGGCTACGTGGATTCACGGGCCAACCATTTAGAAAACACCGCAACTCGAGCTTAGATGAGGCGGTCGGGTCTGGCGAGGTCACCTCGGGCCACATAGGTAGCATTAGACGCAGGGTCTCACACGTTCTCCGGAGATGATAGCAATATATGGGACGCATCACTGGGAAAACTGCAAGTCTCCAATGAATGAGGATGGGTAGTACAACAACTCCGACGAATACTCATTTCTGCAAAAGAAGGATCAGTGAAGTCCAAGAAGAAGAAAAAAGAGGTACGCACAAGGATGATGCCCTCAAACCGGGACTTATACCACGCCGTCGTATCTTCCTTCGTTACACGATGGTGACGGCCGATTCGCGCCCTCTTAATCTTTCGCTTCGCAACGCGGTTCCCCGGGCGGCCCATAACAATGTAAAAGTCCATGCCGAAGATACCAATCCCGGGATCGTATCGTGCACCAAGGTCAATGTGCTCCTGAATCCCAAAACCAAAGTTGCCCGTCTCGGAAAAGTTGCGCCGACGAAGTTCGTACTCCTTCACCTTGAGACCACGCTCGAGAATCTCCTCGGCTTTAGGCCCACGAATCGTAACATGGACGGCAATCTTTTCGTTGCGCCGGATTCCGAACTGGCGGACGGTGTAGCGGGCTTTGGATGTCACTGGTGTCTGGCCCGTAAGTTGTTCAAGGACTTTGGATGCTCGCGTCAGACGATCACCGGACTCTCCGACGGATATGTCTGTAGAAATGGCGGGCAAGGAAGGAGAATCCACATCAGAAAGGAATGGATGGTAAAAAACAGAACATACTGATGACAAGTTTTTCAATGCGGAGATCCCGCATCGCGTTTGTAGGAGCTGCCTTTGCCTCGGACTTGGAGATGGGTGTGAGCATCAGCGTTGATATCCCGGATGAACGCGCTCACCATTTTGAAAGATGTGCCTCGTCGTCGTTGTCGTTTGTCGTGCAAATCTAGCACGGGCTACGGTGGCTTGCAACTGTATAGTTGGCCGTCGGCAATCTCCGTGCGCTCCTGCCCGGCAGCTATTCGGCTCCAAGCCCGCCAAATCAAGTCAAGCCAACACACTTTGCCTAGGCACAGGCTGAACAACACTTCAGGCATCTCCTTTACTGCAAACTTTTGCATTGAGAATTTAAGTGTTCAAGCTTCGAGTTGTCTGATATCGCCAATAGAGAGCCAAGACGTCTATACGATTCAATGAGAAGGTGACAAGCGTCTTGAAGATAAAGATATCAGCGTGCGACGTCGTAATATGGTGTCGAACTGGGAGACGACCACTGTTTCTCACGGACAACTTTTACCTGTCCGTCCAGCAGCTCGGTCGTCTCAGGCGCGCAAACAGGACGTACGGGAACTTCATCCAGCGGGCCCCTAATCCAATGTGTCCAAGCAACCCAGACGGCCCATGGAAGGGAATAATGTCCGAACCGGACGTGCGCACGTCTATTCACCAAGAACAAATCAACGAGCGCACGCTTTCGCGGGAGGGACGGACGGACGAAGAAAGGAGTAGGCTCTTCACAATTTTGAAAGCTTTGAACCTAGCACAGAGAACCGCTCCGAGTCTGTAATTTCTGGGACCGAGCGCACTTAACCAGGCTGTTATCCAGCCAGTTGTTCACCCGCCCGCCGCACACGCTTGCGCTCCCATTCACGATCGCGTTCGTGAGTATCGCCTTCACTTTCCTATCCGTCGTCTCTGCCTCCGCCTCCGCCCCGGCCGCTCCCCGCTCGTGTTGGCTGAACTGCTCGACTGCGATGCGACTGACGCACCCGTCTCCGGGCCAGAGTGCATGGGCGGTGAGTGAGGCGCGGCTTGTAGAGGTGACCCTTCCACGGCGTCGCTGGCATTTTCCTCAGGTGCTTCTATGTGATACGGGGATGCAATTTCTGCCATGGGTTCCCTATGCTTGCTAGGCCCGGCGATGGCTGGTTGGACGGTGATGTCTTGCATACTTGGTCCCGACGTTCCCAAATTGGCCGGAGGTTCTTTGGCCATGATGGGGTAGCTGATCACTCTATCATCTAAACGAGTAGGTAGGGCCATATTTGATTGCAAAGACTAGTAGATGTCTATGAGTTACCAGCGGAATGAGAAGAAAAGTGAGAATTACCACGACACATTGCTGCAGATCTTCCACGAGACTCGCGTATTCATGACTGGAGCGCTAAATAATACCCTTTCGCTGTCTCTGAATTTCAAGATGACTAGCTTTGGTGCGACAATCTTCCGTCCTTGCGCGAGTCGAAACTCCTCCCCGATGATTTGGATCTCATGTTTTTGGCTTTTCAAGATCAATACACGCTTCTGCAAGTCCCAGGGGGAGCCCGTCGGCAAAGAGTCGGGTTACGGTGGGATCGTCGCGGGACACGTTCGCGTGGTGAGCTAAGAACTCGAAATCCGCGATGTACTGATCAACGTTCATCCCCAGTTTTCGAAGTTTGTCGTTGGCTTTCTCGCGGACCGCGTAATCGATAAACGCGCGTTTGAGTTCGGCTTCAAGTACTTGCCAGGCATTCATGCCTAGTCGCGGTTCATCGGGGTCCTCTTGCACGTCGTCGAGCCAGCCATGCTAGCGTTCCCTCCATGCTCTCGCTTTGGCGCCTCCGATTATGGACAGGAAGAACGCCCTTTTCTTTATGGAATTCCGTTCATTTGCATATAGCTCTTGAACCGGGTCAGGAATCGGTGCGTCTGATCCCGGTGGGGGATCCCCTCCAGCTTGACGTGTTTGTCTCTCTCTCTTTCTGTAGGCGGTGCAAGGTTTTCTATGCCGAACGGGTCGTCGCCCGTTCCTCAAGGGCGCCGACCGCGCGCTATGTCGGACGAGCGTAGCGGCATAGGGTCGTCTTGCTCGATGCTTTCCTGCTACGCCCTCTTTTCCTCTGCCCCTTTGCGTATCTGTTGAACGATTTCCTTTAGGGTCGCTTCCTCAACCCCCATTAACGACAGAGCGGTCACCCCGAGGAGGGGATGGTCCGGCAGCCATACATTACTCGCGCAGGCCAAACCGCTACGTAGCTCAAATCTCTGGGTGCCATTTCGAACCATATTCCTGCGTAGTTTTCTACGCTTAAGAAAGTATTGTCTGTGGGATCGTGCACCCAATAGCCGGTCCAGGGGCTTTGGCTAGGGATTCTTCAAATTGTTGTCCTGTCAGATAATGTTGCGCGTTCCCTTTCATGCTCGTGGGTATTGAATCTGTGGTTCGAGGTAATAGCTCGAAGGGACATCGGAGCTGTGCAAGCTCCTCCCTTGTTGCTGGTTCGGTCATAGCAGCGCCAATCTCATCGCTCGCCCGCCTCCATCTCAAGACAGGACTGACCTCGAACGCGTCTATGGCCTTCTTCGCGAAGTGAACTTGTGGCATTTCGCACCTGCCAGCTGTTCGGCCCTCACTCTCCTGCTATGCCAGCGTCCTCTTTCCGTCCCTTCCATCAGCCTTCGAAGGCCCTCGACCACTGCACCTCTCCCTCTACTGCTGGGTCTGATTCAGAGCCAACCCTCACCTGTTCTGCGTTGTATGCGTCTCTCTGTTCTTGCGGAAGTTGTTATCCTTTGATCCCCAGTGTAAGTAGCCCAAGTCCTTTCAGACCTGGTCTTTGTTGTAGAATCCAGGACGTAATTACACAAAGGTCTTGAGTTCAATCCCCACATTGGCAATACAATTTTTTGCACTTATACCAGTCAAAAGTCAAATTGAGTGAAACCCACCACCATATTCATAGAGCAAAGACATAAAGGAAAGACATGTATGACAGGCAGCCTGAGGCAGGGCAACACGAGCTTCCAAAAAAGGCAAAATGAGCTCCGCCTGTGCATCCTCCGTTTGTCCGAATTGTCGTCGATGTACATAATGAACCGTTCGCTGCCACTCTTTGATCTCAACCTCTCTCTTCCTCTCCCATGTCCCCTCCCGCTCCTCATGTCCCTCCTTTACCCCCCCACCCAGACATTTTATCACCCTCCACTATAACCAGTTCCAGGTAATCCGTCGTCTCCCATCGTGCGTCAAACGCCCTTTCCAATGATCAATGATCTCTCCCAGGTCTCTCGACGACGTTCTTTCTTCAACATCGCGCCGCGCAGCTGCATTCGAACAACAGATCAAGGCCCTTGAGGTCTGTACCTGTCACGTTACCGTCATGCCACCGACGAACGAACGGCCGATTTTCTAACTACCTTATACTTTCTCACAATAGGAAAAGCTCGCAGAGGACCTAAGCAATTGCCGCGCGATTGAAAGTTCGCTCAAAGACGCCTTCAACAGTGTCAAGGTATGCAATGCCACCCAGCCACAGCGCCGCGTGGCTAATTCAAAGGTCTCTAGCGCAACTACCGCCGTACAGACAAAGACGCTCTTCGTACGCACGTGCCACACATCGACTCCGAGCTCAACGAAGTGCTCTTCGTGCTTAACGAACTGGAGATCCAACTCCCAGCCATCCGCATACAAGCCGCGCACACAAGCCGCCTATACGACTCGAGCCGTGACAAGGTGCCTTCCCCTCCTCCCACATCAACCCCTCTACCCATCTCCCAGAGTGATGCTGACGCGCTCCTTTTTATCTTCTAGGCCCAACTACTGGTAGAGGACCTGCGCTGGTTGAATCGCGACTTCAAGAGCCGTTGGCGCACCGTCATTTTCTCGCATACGAGTCCTGTGTCATGGCGCTGGCGTGCGATGCTCCGCACGCTATTTGCACTCACATTCGTTTTGGTTGTGTGGGGCACGTGGATTGCGCTTCGAGGCGCATACCGTGCTCATCGGCTGCGCCTAGTATGGGGCGAGCGGCTCATTTCCTAGTTCTCGCGCTCGCGGTGTGATCCGGCAGTCTACAGATGGCCATTTTTTCTCTTTCCTGAACCAGGCGTCCATTATATACCCGATCTTGGCTCTTGACATAAGTGTAGCATTACAAGTAATTTCGCATAGTCCGAGATAACCCGCATCGTGCCTGAGTACCGTAATCTTCCGCTGCATACGTGACTTTGTATTTACTGTAAAATCCGAAATTATGCAATGTGAATTTTTGAGGAATAACCACTGCATGCAATGCAAAGGTTTTCATCTCGAAAAACTCGGGGAAGGGTTTAAGTTTGTAAGGAAACCCCATGGATTTATTTGGACAAAGGAGCCTGCATTGCATGCGGTGAACGCAGACTGGCACCTGCCCAGTAAAAGACAACCAGATTACTGGTACACAGAGCATGACATCGCCATATATGATCTGTGCAAGAAAAGCCAAAATGCGTGCAGGAAAACGAGTGGGGTTTGGTGGCAAACGCGCAAGGGCGCCCGGAAGTAAACACAAGTGCAATAGGTGGATGTCAGCAGGAATCTTACAAAAGACTGAAGGACTGGGAACTGCTGCGGGCACACGAGGGCTACTACCTGTGACTCAAGGTCCGGGCTGGCAATGACATGGGCCCATCAGGAGGAGGGAGGTAGGTCGGGAAGTACCGATGGATGGATGATGCGTGTGTTCACGATGTCAAAAAACCCACACTTCGTTCGGTTGATTTGGTGGAGATCGGGAGGGCCGACGTGGTTTGTATCAAGCATCCAGAAGATGGCGGGCGCAGGCACATCTCTATTCCCGAGTCAAGGAGTGCGTTCGGAGAACCACAAGAACGGTGGGAATTATTTTTATTTTTATTTATAAAATGACGAGTAAGAAATATGGTATGATCTTGAGAGCCACATTTGTGTGCGTCATGTTTTTCGAGCGAGGTTCTGGATGCCTGCGACTGATAGACTAGACTGATAGCTTTCTAGAAAGTCAGCGTACTCCATGGTCCTCCTGTGAAAAAACTGAATTAGACTGTTGGCCGACAGATCGCCCATCCACGCGTGTCACCAACACAGAGTCGATCAGAGCTAACGCGGAAAAACGGCCGCTGGAGGACTCACGTGGGCTGAATGCCTCAACCTTGGTTAACGGAGTGTGAGAGGGGGTTGTTCCTCAGAAGAACATGTACGCAGTAGAACGCGATCTTCCTGTCATGTCTGTCGCCATCGCCTCCAGCCATTCTTTTCTTGATGATATCCTCCGAAAGACGGTCGAACATAATCGGGATAGACGTGGAACCGACAGTATTCGCACATTGCGACTCGGACGTGCCGCGCGCAACAAAGCAATCACTCCGGGTGGAACGTAGCGCCTGACATACTCGAAGATGAGCAGGAAATATGGTCAGAGCAATGCGTAGAGCAGATGGTCCGGGCCGTCGTGTGACTTTGGTTGCTACGGAGCTTTCAGTGAGACGACTAGAATACCCACCACAAAGCCCATGCACGGTTCGGTTCGTCCTTGTCAGCACAGTCTCTTTGTCCTTGCATCACCGAAACCGAACGACCCAAACGGAGAATCTGAAACCAGTTAAAGCTAAAAGCGCAGTCCAAACAAATTACTGTAACGCCACACGGCACGCAGCGGCTGAGGGCAAGGGGGTGTTTACACAACAACTTGTCCTTGTCCTGTGATCGCAGGCATGCAAGCTGGAGCCCGGGCTGATCCGGGCTGATATGACTACAGTAGTTCATTTTCCCTCCTTTGAAAGAGCTGAGAACCAAGCAGGCAAAGCCGAGATCAGGCCGAGGGTGAAATGGGAGGAACCCTGGACGTCGAGACGCTGGGAGAACATCGTGTTTTCGTAAGTTGTGAAGGGAAGAATTATGAGTTGCCATTACTACAGTATTCCCCCTAGCTCCACGTGGTTTTCCTAGAACAACAACATTGGGCGTTATAAAGGAATATATGCATTAGCTTATCCGTGCCCCCGCCGCCGCCGCCGGCACATTGACCGTGTTATGCTGTTATGCTCACCCTCTTGAGAAATTTTATCCAGACGTGTGGAGAGTTATATTGCAGCGCCCTTGGGAACGGCTACATTCACATTGTCCATCTGTGAGGTTCATTTAGAACACGATGAATAAATGAAAAGAATCCCCACGCCAGTGATGGCATGGTGATTCTCTACAATACCCAATTTTGCAATCCAATTTGTGACCCTTCTCTCAATCTATTCTGATACTATGCTATAAGTTAGTCGGACGTGACCCTCGTTTCCTACGTTACACGAATGATGACCTGCAGGCGCTCAAAGAATACAATAAAAAAAAAACAAAGGTGAGAGATACAGAGCTACAGTACTGGAAAGCAGGTGCTCACCCGTTCGAAGTAATTCGGAGCGTCCTGGTTTTGAACATGATAACACGCGACATTTATGTACCGGGCGGCACCATGACGTCGACTGTGACATCCAGGGAACAAAAGAACACGACAGGACGAACATCCCCAGCGCTACGGAGATACTTTTCCCCGTTCGGGCACTGGAGATAATTCAGATTGCCAGTTTGACGGGAGGGAAGGTGATCACGTGAAATGAAATGATGGGCACAGCCATTTTCGTGAGAAATGCGCTCGTTCAAACTGTTGATGCCATCACTCAAACAGCCTAAAAAAGGCGGGGTAGGGGCTCAAGGGGAAGGGGAATAGACACAATACACAGGAGCCGCCGCCGCCCGGGCCAGCCACTGTCAGCCACCGCCACTGTGACCAGCGTGTGACCCCACGCTGCCAACAATAACTTGAACGTGGCAAATAACGTGGCAATTGAATAGAAGGCACGGGCCCCACTCCAGGGCCCGATCTTCGGAATGTTGTCCCGATTCACAGGGATGGCACTTGTGGTTCGCATCATAATCACGTACAGTGATGGCTCGTGTCGCTGGATAGAGGGGAATTAGCCGCGCGCTGCGCACTGCGCACCGCAATGTCCGACGGGGGACAAGACCGTGAGCACTGGTCGCCGCAGTCGGTGCCGGTGCTCCAATGGTGTGCCCAGGCCGAGGCTGCTAAGATCACGCTATCTCTGCCGCCAGGCCAGGGTCGTACAGTAGTACCAGTCCTCAAGAGTCACATCCCCGCCAACTCAAAGATCTTGCCATGGCTCGCGGAACTGCGCGGATCACGGTCTTCAATCCCCGGACAGACCATACTGTACATACCCTCATCATACCCTAGTGCTATGCCTCATCACCTCGGAAGCAGCGCACACTGAAGCCGAGGCCGATTTCTCCGGATCTAGACAACAGCGACCGAAGCCAAGGCTGCTGCCCACTGGAACATTCATACAGTGATCCACATCCGATGACTGCTGAGGCTGACCTTCGCTTCCCTCCCGAGTCTCTGCACAGCATAACCAGGCACACGGCCATAATGGTTAAGCCGAGTCGACGAACTCCAACGGCAGCGAAGCATCCGGCGCGGCGCGTAGCGTTTCGGCGACGTGCGCACGTGAGGCTGTTCCCTCTGTACCGGGAAGCAGTCACCGTAAATATATTTGTCAGCTATCATGCTCTTTCCGAATATCAGTGAGATGTACCTAAACAACAGATCGGACGAGCCCCAGCCTGGGCTCAGCTTGAAAAAGGCCTTGCACAACAATGGTGTTTCGACTGCAGGTAAGGCGGCCAGCGGACATTACGATGTTTGTTTGGTTGGCGCGGTAAATGCTAGTGGGTTTGAGGGGAGCGTCGGAGGTGGGTTCACCTTCTGATGGGACATTAGCGACAACTGGACAACTGCGAGAAGGTGAAGGAAAGGATGTAGAATACTCATGGCTCCCATCTTGGCCAGGTGTCGCACGCAAACCTGCATCACTTTTGACCACTGACAAAAGGGAAATTGCCCTCGTAATTGAACAGCAATTAACCAACTACAAATGCGAATTTCGTTCACGTCATTGCTCATACAAAAAACGTTAGGTAAACCAAGGAAAGAACTTTCAAAGGTAAACCATAAGAGCAAAGCAGTATTTAATGTAAACAAGTGTCCTGGCACAAAAGAAAGGGGTTTGTAATGGTAGAACACAACACTACCATGCAATGCAAAGCTTAACTTTGTAAGGAAAACTAGTGGAAAACCCTTGAAGATGGTCGGAAGGTTTCCCATGGGTTTATGTGGACAAGAGAGTCTACATTGCATGCAGTGCTAGCTAGTAAAAGTGTCCGCGACGAGTGTCCATACGGAGAAGTCACTCAGCGCTCAAAAAGAAAAAAGAGGAAAAGGGGAGGAAAAGGAAAAGGTTAGAGGGTTAGAGATAAAAAGACATGTCTTTCGTGTCCGCACAGAACGCAGAGTTCAGCATTTAAGACGTCAAAAATAATTTCTGTACAGGCAGATAAGACAAATCGGAGAGATCAGTAAGCACTAGGACGCACCACTAGCGTGTCAGGCGCAGCTTTCGTGGAGTCCGGCACGAGTTCGAGTTCGTTATGGGCCTTGTCCCAAACGATCGGCAAATTGGCTATCGTGTCAAAGTCAAACAATCAGAGGTTACCTATCGCCGTGCGCCCTTTGAAAAGTAAATAGACTTGCCCGTTAACTCATTCGTCGCGGCATTGAAGGCCCAGATCCTGGCATCAGCTGCATGGAGAAAAAGCGTCAAAGCAAACTCTCCAAAGAAACAAAGTGGTCGTACAGCTGTCTGGAACAATCGTGAGGATCTCCCTGCCAGAAACGAATAGGGCGTAAGTTGGGCGCATGAGAATTAACGTAAAAGGACGTGCTCAGGAGTGGATCCGCTAGCGTCGTTTGCACCCAAAAACGTCGGTGAGCCATAGACATTCTAAAGCATTGCAAGTCATTTCCTCGCACAATTAAAATGAATATGTATGTATGTACAGAAACTTGGACCGTTTTAGTAGCTGCCGAAAACGTGCCCTGAAGGGCGCTATTCTTGTCTGTGGTCACGCCGAGCACACTGCCATTTGAGCGCAAAGACGTCAATTGAACGCCAAGATGAGGAACAGTACGATGCATCACTTCAGTGCAACTTACGGAAGGCGCAACTTGTTGTTCTCCACAAATCCAAGCCGGTGGGCGCCGGAACTGTCACGAACCTCGAGGAACCCGCTCGCTCTGATAAGACGGGCGCAGTGTCAGATCAATTAGAATCGGGACACATCGGTGGCTCAAGAGAGGAGATAAACCCCACTTTGGTCCGGCGCAAGGGGTTGGAGGAGTTGGGTGACTTACGTTTTGGGGGGCGTGGACGACGGCTTCTGGCGCTTTGCGATCTCGCGCCGAGAAGGGGGAAGTGGGGGATAGCCGCGCCTAAGCCGGTCCCCATTGGTCTCACGAGCGAGCACAGTGGGTAAGACGGAAGCAAAGACGACCAAGAGGGTCAGAGCGATAACCGTGAGTCTGTGCATGGCGGAGAGGATATGGGGGAAAGAGGGGGCACCCTGGGAAAGACCAATTGGGGCTCCATGGCGCAGACTAATATGTGAGTCGGTGGGCCAACACAATGGGACGATTCGGACCCACCCTCACCTTCACAAGCGTGACATCCTCGTCGGTCGGCATTCGATTTGATTTGATTATCAAGCCAAGGCTTGTCTAAACGGCGCCGATCACCCGGAATACATCCGAATCGATTCACGGTCAGGGCTGCCCGCACCAGTTCGGATCCAAACCCGACTACAGTCACTTCTTCCGCAGCAATGAGGTGTGCTATTCAAGAGTACTGTCCACTTGGGATTCTGGAATTAGACTAGGTAGCCTACAAGAATTTGTAACAATTTTCTGGCGCAGAGTTCTGGGTCGGCCAAGTGGAAATAAGTGCTCAAAAAATGGTATGGGTTATGACAGAGTTGACTCTACTTCACATGTACAGAAGCTGAGATAGCCACGCAACACAGAAGCGCAAACAAGTGGAATGTGTAAAAAGGGAAATATTGTCCAGCAGCATCCAGGCAAATTTTAATGTGGCACCCACTGGCACACAAGATATTTATTAATCGAGGTAGAAGTACTAAAATCGAAGATTAGCTAAAGTAACACGGTCAAAAGAGAGTAGAGAACATACCACTTCCTTCCAGCCAGATGGGAGTAACTTGGGATTCCCAGCCAGCACGATGCTACTCCCAGCACTATTCAAGCAGAAGTAGGCAGGAGCTGTGGTGCCATCAGAGTTCTCCCAAAGAACGGTGAGCTTATTCCCAACGAGCGACCAGATATGAGCGTTTGCTACAATCGTTGTCAGCGCATTGACAACAACGAGAATGGTCAACAGTACCTTGGTCATCGTTAGCCGCAACATTCGTGAGGTACACGAAACTGCACGAGACAATCAACTATCCATTAGTGAGACTGTTAATGCCGAAACTCACTCGGGGGAGTTGGGACCCAAATCGTTCTTAGAGACTGAGGCGCCGAGGAAGTGTGCATCACCAAGATTCTGACCCTGCGATGGCTATCAACATTGTCTCGTACAGAGTGAAAAGATAAATGCGCACATGAAAAGACAAAGTGTGGGCCCCCGGGTGGTATTTCACCGAAAGGTCCTGGCTGGAGTGAGAATCACGGGTACGTTGATATCGGTTATGAGTTGAAGGCGATAAGAAAAGACGCGAGTTAGGGACCTTCACAAGACAAAACGGACCACTAAAACACGCACCCGCTGCCCGTGAAGTCCGTAAGGAAGCCGAGCGATTTGCCATCAGTGTTGCGGATTTCAATGTGGTCACTGTTCGAAGTGTTATTGTTTGGCTCAAGTCAGCGCACAGAGTATAAAAGCAGACGTACTCATGGCCGTGATTGTGACCATGGGGTTTGTTCGAAGGAGAACCGCGTTTGGCAGTGCCTCGGCGAGTCGGGGGGAGCGGAGGAAGACCGCGAGCCAGCCTATAGCTATTCCTTTGCTCATGGCCATGCTCATCGTCGCCCTGACCATTGTCATCACCGTGGTCATGGTGACCGTGATCCTTGTCTTCGAAATGGTGAGAGGGCTTAGGGTGTCTGGCATCTTCGCGGCGAGTTGGGGGAAGTGGGGAAAGACCACGAGCAAGCCTATCGCTATTCCTGTTTTCATGCTCATGGCCATGCTCATCGTCGCCCTGACCATTGTCATCGCCGTGGTCGTGGTGACCGTGATCCTTGTCATTGAAATGGTGAGAGGGCTTAGGGTGTCTGGCATCTTCGCGGCGAGTTGGGGGAAGCGGGGAAAGACCACGAGCAAGCCTGTCGCTATTCCTGTTTTCATGTTCATGGCCATGCTCATCATCGCCCTGACCATTGTCATCGCCGTGGTCGTGGTGACCGTGATCCTTGTCTTTGAAATGGTGAGAAGGCTTAGGGTGTCTGGCATCATCGC
>WNFQ01000741.1_pt1 | contig 22229 bp, 18 predicted proteins | sample 5400171 | NCBI WGS metagenome assembly WNFQ01 (sample SAMN13153356, study PRJNA577476) | soil metagenome | isolation source: 20 cm soil under Madrone tree | place: USA:California | collected 2016-06-14 | reverse complement strand
GCTGTGGGGGATCATTCACGTGGGCTTTCTGGTAGGTCTGCGCAATCGAGTGGCCACCATGGTGAATTGGTTCTGGGCGTACCTGACCTTCGGCGGCGGTATCCGCTTGATCACGGGTGCGGAGTCGATTCCAGCAGGCTCGCATGACCGTCCGGATCCGCGATCATGATGCCGGTGGTTTTCCGGACATCCTCTGCGACGATGCCGGGAGAAATCATCCGGTAGTGATTCGCGCGAGCGCCGCGTTCGACCGCGTCGACGTCGGCAGTCAAGTTGATCTGCCAGTGCCAGACATCGTTCGCGCGGGTATCGACGGGCATGGCGCGCCCGTCGCGAGGCGTCAGGTATTCCAGCAGCTCTACGCCGGGACCGCGCGCAGCGTGCAGGGTGGTGATTCGCAGCCGCGCTCCGAACACATTGTTCAGGTGTTCCTGCTCCGTACCGTAGTTCTCGCTGGTGCCGACGATCTCCAGGCCCAAAGTGTCCCGGTAGAATTTCAAACTAGATTCGGTGTCGGCAACGACTATGGCGGTGTGATCGATGCCGAGAAATAGCCGGCCGAGACGCTCATGCCATTTGGTGTTTCCCTTGTCGTCGGGGAAATGCAGCACTTCCAAATAGTGTCCGTCGGGATCCCGAAAGTAAAAGGCCGAAATGCCGGCAGCCTGCTTGTTCGATTGAGGAAGCACCTGCGGGCCGCTCGAGGCGAAGGTGGCGTTGTGCTCGCGCAGCCACGCAAACGCACGATCCATGTCCGACACGATGATGGCCATGTGCTGAAACCAACCATCGTTGCTGTGGGAATCCACAGGAAACGGGCGGCCCTGCGGTGCGATGAACTGCTCCAATTGCAGCCTTTCGTCGCCCAGCTTGAGCGTGACGATGCGCAGGCGCAGTCCGAACACGCCATACAGATGTTCGTACGCTTCACCGCTGACTTCGGTGTCGGACACGAATTCGAATTTCAAGACTTTTTCGTAAAACGCTCTACTGGCGTCCAAATTACCGACCGTCATGGCCACCGAGTCGACGGCACTTACGGGCGAGCCGGCGGCATGGGCGCCAAGGCCCGCCAGGCAGGCTGCGGCGGACACGCCGATCCAACGGAGGAATTCGAGTTTCTTCATGAGGGTCTCCGGATTAAACCGAAACAGCGGCTTCGCGCGACGAGTGTTCGTTGAGATCCTTGCCGAGCAGGGTGGCCGTGCGCAGCGCCCAGGCGTAAATCGTCAACGACGGATTCACTCGGCTCGAACGCGGCAACACGCTGCCGTCCACGACGTACAGGCCGTCGATTCCGTGCACCTTGCCCTGCGCATCGACCACCGACGTGCGGGGGTCGTCGCCGGTGATCAAGGTGCCGCTGACATGCGCGGTACCCGCGAGACCGACTCGTTGCGAAAACGCGATCATTCCGCTGCGCAGCAAGGCGCCGCGAAATTGCTTGATCAAGCGAAGATGCTCGCCGAGAGCCGGTCTTACGCGGTGCGGGTCGAAGTCCAGCGTCGGACGGTCGGAGCCGCCTGCGTCCTGGGTGTCTGCTCCAATGACGCGATTGCCGCGATCCGAGCCATCCTCGGTTTGCAGAAAAAACCCATAGGAGCGCCGGCCGACAAAGCGCGCGAGTGGGCCGGGCACCCAGCGAGGGATGAGCGTCGAGATCAATTCCCCGTCAAACCCCAACGGTTGAACTGAGCTGTGCGGTAGATCGTCGTTCAAGAAAAGGCGGGTCTTGCGAATGAGGTCGGTTTTGAGCGACGGCGATACGGCGACCATCGCGGTCAGCAGGTGCATCTTCAAATTGCGGCCGACTTCTCCGAGGCCAGGGGTCGATTGCTGCAAGCGATGGCGTTCCACATGACGCTGCAAGAGCCGCGGGGAGTGCAAGGCTCCTGCGCCAAGCAGCACGCAGCGGGCGCGCAGGGTCCGTCCGTCGGTCAAGCGTACACCGCGAATCCGCGTCGGAATTTCCCGGTCGGGGACCAGATCGTCCACCGCCATGCCTTCGAACAGGGTGAGGTTGGGCGATTGTCGCACCCGCGAAAGAAATGATGTCACTGCATCGGATTTGAGCCCTGCCACCGAAGCGAAGCCGTCGAAGTGACTCGCCTCACGTTCGTTGGTCACGATGGTCGATGCCAATCCCAATGGCATGGGCTCGGACCGCCATTCAGGGCAGCGCGCTGTCATCGTTGCCGACATGCGAGCCAAATCCGGTTCGCAGTCGAAGAGGCGTACGTTCAAGTGCCGCGTCGCCGCATCGTAGTAAGGACACAGATCGTCGTAGGTGATGGGCCAGCCGCGGCATTGATGCGCTGCGTCCGGCAGGAATTCGTTCGGCGAGTAGCGCAGCAGGGCGGCGCCGTACCACTTGGTCTTGCCGCCGACATTGAAGTATTCCTCAGGCTTGAATTCCTGGCCGTGACCGTCGACCCAGGATTCCTGGCTCTTGAATCGACCCTGGTGCACGACCTGGTCGATGTCAAGCGTGCTCTCGTCAACGGGAAGCTCGCGGCCCTTTTCAACAAGGGCGACGCGCAGCCCCGCCTCGACGAGAGTCAGCGCTGCGGCGCATCCGCCGGCGCCGGAGCCGACGATGATGGCATCGTAATCTTCAAGTTTGGGCGTCATTGTCGTCTCCCGTTCAAGACCGGATGGGCTCGTAGCCGCAATGAATGCAGCGCTCGCGCGAGGTGTGATGCAATTTGGCGCAGGGACCCGCTTCTGACCGCCGCAAGCCCAAGAACGCGGCGGTTCCCAGTTGCATGCCGACCACCGGCGCCGTCAGATAGATCCAGAATGCGGTCCAGATATGTCCCGGAAGCGCCGAGGCAAAGGAGCGGGCGGGGTTGATGCTCATGCCTGAGAGGGGTCCCTCGAAGCTGATGAACAGGCATACCAGGATGCCGGCGCACAGGCCGGTGAATCGCGCGAGATGTGCTCTGCTCGAGACCATGAGTACGACGAATATCATCAACGCCGAGATGCCGATCTCCGCCGTGAACGCGGCACCGACTCCGGCACTGCCGGGGACGGTGGCCACGTAACTTACTGGTGGTGCGGAAAACGCGGGTCCGAAGGCGATGAGCACGCCGCACACGCCGAGCGTGCCACCGATGAATTGCGCGAAAATGTAGAACGCGGCGTCGCTCGGTGCGATTTTTCCCAGGCGCAGGAACGACAGCGTGACTGCAGGATTCATATGAGCCCCAGAGCGCCGCCCCCAGGGACTGTAGATCAAGGCAACCGCCGTCAAGCCCATCGCTGCCCCTGTGATCGACCTCCGCAGGAAGGCATCCGGAATCGCCGCGTGCAGCGGCGAGGCCGGAGACTCCAGCAGCAAGGTGAACAACCCGGCGGAGACCATGAACATCCCCAATGCCCAGGCTTCGATGAAATACTCGGGCCAGTGCGCGGCTGGGTTGTGCTTTGCGACGGTGGCGGGGGTACTCACGGGTTCAACCTCCGGTTTCGAAGCCAGGGTAGAGAGTCATTCCGCCGTCGACGAACAGGCTGATACCGTGCACGTAGTCGGCGTAGTCCGATGCCAGCCACACGGCCGCGCGGCCGATTTCGTCGGCTTCGCCGATGCGCTTGTAGGGAATGAGCCGCAGCAACTCGCTGTAGGCCTCCGGGGTCCCCCACGCTTCCATGTTGATGGGCGTGCGGATGGCGCCCGGACAGATGCTGTTCACGCGGATACGATAAGGCGCTACTTCCTGCGCCAGGCTCTTCATCATCAACATGACCCCGCCTTTCGAGGCGGCATAGTTCACGTGACCAGCCCAAGGAATCACCTCGTGCACCGAGCTGATGCAGAGAATTTTGCCGGCCGAGCAGGACACATCGGCCTGTACCCCCCGGCGTTTGAATTCCCGGACGGCCTCGCGCGCGCAGAGGAATTGACCCGTGAGATTCACGCCGAGAACCTTGTTCCACTGCTTCAGCGTCAAATTCTCGAACGCCGCGTCTTGCTGCAGTCCGGCATTGTTGACCAGCACATCGATGGTGCCGAATTCCGCCATCATCCGCGCGAACATCCGCGTCACCTGATCTTCATCGGACACGTCCGCCTTGACGGCGATGGCTCGCACGCCGAATTCGCGAATCTCTTGGCAGACCTGTTCGGCCTTGTCCTCGCCCGCGACGAAGTTGACCACGACGTCTGCGCCGGATTGGCCCAACGCCAAGGCAATGGCTCGACCGATGCCGGAACTGGCACCGGTGACCAGGGCTTTCTGTCCCTGCAGCAGGCGCTGCGGCGGGCAGTGGGGCATGACGGGTCGGGGTAAGTGGGCAGGGTGCATCGAGGTATCCATGCGGGTCTCTCCAGGTTTGATAGCGGTCAATTCGAGGGTTGACGAGGCTGCAGCAGCTTTGCCACCAACCCGGTCCAACCGGTTTGGTGAGCCGCGCCGACGCCGCGGCCGGTGTCGCCGTGAAAATATTCGTAGAACAGCACGTGGTCGCGGAAGTGCACGTCGTTCTGCTGACGCGGATATTGCGAGAACACGGGTCGTTTGCCGTTCTCGTCCTTGAGGAATATTTTCGTCAGCCGCTTGGCGATCTCGCGCGCCGCCGCGTCGATGGAGACGAAATTTCCTGAACCCGTGGGGCACTCGACCTTGAAATCGTCGCCGTAGTAGTGATGAAATTTTTGCAGCGATTCGATCAGCAGGTAGTTGACGGGGAACCAGATCGGGCCGCGCCAATTGGAATTGCCGCCGAACAGCCCGGAATCGGATTCAGCGGGCAGGTAACGGACACCCAGATCCGAGCCGTTGACGTTGAACACGTACGGATGCTGGTCATGGTGCTTGGAGATCGCACGGATCCCGTAGTCGGAGAGGAATTCAGTTTCATCCAGCATGCGCGACAGCAGGCGCTTCATGCGGTGTCCGCGCAGCAGCGATAGCAGGCGCCGGTGGCCGCGGCCCTCCTGATTCCAATGCGACACCAGCGAGGCAAGATCAGGGCGGTACTTCAAGAACCATTCCAGACGACGCTTGAATTCAGGTACCCGTTCGAGCAGCTCCGGTTCCAAGGTTTCAACGGCAAATAGCGGAATCAGGCCCACCATCGAGCGTACTTTCAACGGCGTCATGCCGCCGTCGGGTAGATGAAGGACGTCGTAGAAGAACTCATCCTTGTCGTCCCACAGTCCGATGCCGGCCTCGCCGAAATTGTTCATGGCCTCCGCGATGTGCAAGAAGTGCTCGAAGAACTTGGTGGCGATGTCTTCGTAGACCGGATTTTCTTGAGCCAACTCCAGCGCGATGCGCATCAAATTCAAGGCGTACATGGCCATCCAGCTGGTTCCGTCCGCTTGATCGATGTGGCCGCCGGTCGGCAGCTGGGCGCTGCGGTCGAAGACGCCGATGTTGTCGAGACCTAGAAATCCGCCTTGGAACACGTTGCGCCCCTCCGCGTCCTTGCGGTTCACCCACCAGGTGAAGTTCAGCATCAGCTTGTGGAATACGCGCTCTAAGAAGGCGAGGTCGCCCTTGCCTCCGTGCTGCTTGCGGTCCATTTGAAACACGCGCCAGGTTGCCCACGCATGGACCGGCGGATTGACGTCACCGAACGCCCATTCGTAGGCGGGAATCTGTCCATTGGGGTGCATGTACCACTCCCGCGTCAACAGCAGGAGTTGTTCCTTCGCAAATTGCGAATCCACGATGGCCAGCGACAGCGTGTGGAATGCGAGATCCCATGCGGCGTACCAGGGATACTCCCACTTGTCCGGCATGGAAATGATGTCGGCGTTGTTCAAATGCGTCCATTCGTGATTGCGGCCGCGCCGGCGTTCCGCCGGCGGCGGGACTTGACCCGGATCGCCGTTGATCCATTTGGGAACGTCGAAATAGAAATACTGCTTGCTCCAGATCATGCCGGCGAATGCCTGACGCTGGACGAGCTTGGCGTCGGCGAGATCGATATCGCTCTGCAAATCGGCATAGAACTCATCGGCCTCGGCGCGACGAAGCTCGATGATGCCTTCGAAGTCCGCGAAGGGTTCCGACCGCGGCAGTCGCGACAGCCGCACCCAAACGGAGGCGGATTCCTGAGCGGGCACGTCGAAGCGGAAATGGGCGGCGGCCTTGGTGCCCCTCTGGTCGGCGGCGACAGCCTCTTGGCGGCCGCCGATGAGGTAGTCGTGAAATGCGTCTTTGAACGGTCCAGCCTCTTCGCTGGAATAGAGTCGGCGGGTGTTGGTGGCGTTCTCGGTGAACAGCCAATGTGCGTCCGACCCGCCCGCGCTGTGCGCGTAGCAGTGATACTCGCCCAGGGTCGCGTGCGACGCCAGAGCGGCGTTGCCATCCGCCTGCAGCAGGGGCTTGCGCGCGCCGTTCCTCCAGCTCCAGGTATTTCGAAATAACAGTTGTGGCAGCACGTGCAAGGGCGCGGGTGCATTGCCACGGTTATGCGCCGTGACGCGCATGAGCACATCGTCGACGCCGGCCTGCGCGTATTCGACGAAGACATCGAAGTAGCGATCATCGTCGAACAGTCCGGTGTCGAGCAATTCGTACTCCGGCGCGCCGATGCCGCGACGGCGATTCTCACCCAGCAGGTCCGCATACGGAAAAGCGGCCTGCGGATACTTGTAGAGCATTTTCATATAGGAATGCGTCGGTGTCGCATCCAGGTAGTAGTAGAGTTCCTTGACGTCCTCGCCGTGATTGCCTTCACCGTTGGTCAGGCCGAATAGGCGCTCCTTGAGGATGGGATCACGCTCGTTCCACAGCGCGAGCGACAGACACAGCTTCTGAGCGGCGTCGGAGAAACCCGCGATACCGTCTTCGCCCCATCGATAGGCGCGGCTGCGTGCGTGATCGTGCGGAAAATAGTCCCAGGCATTGCCATGCGGACTGTAGTCTTCGCGTACGGTGCCCCATTGGCGCTCGCTCAAGTAGGGCCCCCATTTCTTCCAGGCGGGGGATTGCGCCGTGCATTCCGCCAGCCGGCGTCGTTCGATGTTCATGGGCTCAGCCCCCGGAGGCGCGGCGGGCGCTCGAAGACTCGAGGGGGACTGCTTCCGTTTGCCGTCGATTTTCGCGTTCATTGATTTCGCTCCAGGCTCGCAAGATTTCCGCCACACCCCAGGCCTGCGCAAAGCAGCCGCGAGGTTCGAATGGTGCATTCGCATCCATGATTTCACTGACTTGTCCGATGCAGCCCTCGCGCAGGTGCGAGGGAATGGCGCGCAAGAATTCCAGCGCCGCCGGTGCGTCGGCATGAATCCGGTAGTGCGCGCTCACGAAAGGTCCGAGCAGCCAGGTCCATACCGTACCCTGGTGATAGGCGCCGTCGCGTTCGAGGGGCCCGCCGCCGTAGCGGCCGACATAGCGCGGATCGGTTGGAGCAAGGGAGCGCAAGCCCACGGGAGTCCACAATTCCGCTGCGCAGACGGCGAGGACACGCTTCGCTCTCTCGCCTGTCAGCAGCGCATTGGGTAGCGACAGGGCGAAGATCTGGTTCGGACGCAGACTGCTGTCGCGGCGGCGGCCGGTGTCGTCGACATCGCCCTCCGGTCCGTCGATGACGTCGCACAGATAGCCGCCGGCACCGAACCAAAAGGCCTGCTCAAAGTTGGTACGGATTCGGGATGCGAGCGCGGCGTAGTCGGCCGCGTCGGCGGAAAGCCCGAGCTCGCTCGCGAGGTCCCGCGTGATGGAGACCGCGTTGAACCACAGGGCGTTGATCTCCACGGGCTTGCCGATGCGAGGAGTGACGACCCAGTCGCCGACTTTCGCGTCCATCCAGGTGAGCTGCACTCCGTCTTGACCGGCTCGCAGCAATCCATCGGTTGGATCGACTTGAATGCCGAAGCGCGTGCCGCGGGTGTGCCAGTCCAGCATGTCTTTCAGCGTGGGATAGATTTCCGCCTTGAAGCTGCGATCGCCGGTGTGCTTGAGATAAGCGTATACGGCGACGAAGAACCACAAACTGGCGTCCACCGTGTTGTACTCCGGCGTCTCGCCCGCGTCGGGAAAGCGGTTCGGCAGCATGCCCTCACTTACGAACCGCGCAAAGGTGCGCAGTACGCTGAGCGCGATTTCCTCGCGGCCCGTGGCCAAGGTCAGACCGGGGAGGGCGATCATGGTGTCGCGGCCCCAATCGCTGAACCAGGGATAACCCGCGATGACGGTCTTGCCGAGCGGCGTTCCGCGGGCATCGCGACGCTCCACCAAGAACTGGTCGGCGGCCAGTGCCAGCTGCTCGGCGGCGACATCGGCGCCCGCGAGGGAACCGCGCGGCGCAGCCGCGAAGCGTGCCAAGATTTCCTGTTGCCGCGCGCGCTCGGCGGCGAGTGCCTCGGCTGCCGGCATGGGAGCCCGGTGCTCGGCCGTGAGGATCACTGTTCGCGTTTGCCCGGGCGGCAAGTCGACTTCTACAATGGCCGGCCGAAACAAGTCCTCGATGTCGTCGAGCCCGCGGGCCGTCTCGTCGCGATGCCTGAAGTTCCAGTGCCATTGTGGTTGGATCTCGATGCGGGCGTCCGTGCACAGGATTCGATAGGGCTGGGCCCCGTCGTATGCGACGATTTGGACGCCGTCGTGAACGGGTTCGACGCGGAACGCGCGCTCGCCGCGCGGCTGCCAGTGATAGTCGCGGTAGGTGCAGAGCGGTTCGAGCTTCAGTCGTAGTTCTTTGGAGCCCCTGATCCGCGTGAACTGCACATAGGTGGTGTTCTCGCCGTGACGCATCCACAGACGCTGTTCCACGCGGGCATCGCCGATCTGCCACGTCCAGACGGGAACGAGACCCTCGAGCCGGAAGGACTCGAGATGGCGGAATCCGCGAGGCGCAATGGTGCCATCGGCGAATTCATTGGCCGCGAGCGGTATCTGAGAGTCGCCGTAGAGCACCGTGGCGTCGAGCTTCGACACCAACGCCACACGCTCCACCGGCGGCCGCAGCGAGGCGAACAAGAGGCCGTGGTAGCGGCGTGTGTTCATCAGGTTCACCGAGCTCGAGGCAAAACCGCCGATGCCGTTGGTCACGAGCCATTCGCGCTCGGCGCCGGCCATTCCGTGCAGCGCATCGCGGCCGAGAGTCAGAGTGTTCATGGGCGGACTCCTTCGACGAGCAAGTTGATTCGATAGAGCCGGTCGCTGGCGCACAGGTACAACGTTCGCCCGTCCTCCCCACCCCAGGCGATGTTGTGCACGGCTCGCGGTGCCGTGATCGTTCCGAGCAGATGGCCTTGCGGCGAATAAATGCGCACGCCGTCAGGCGCGGTGACGTAGAGATTGCCCTCACGGTCCACCTTCATGCCGTCGAGTGCGTCGTCTCCCGGTAATTCCTGGGTCATGTCGGCGAACACCTCGCTCTTGCCGACGCTGCCGTCTCGGTTGACGGGGAAACGCAACACGACTTTGTGGTGCGCATCCCAGTTGTCCACATAGAGATATTTCTCGTCCGGGGAAAATGCGATGCCGTTCGGACCGCGCAGTTCCTGAGTCAGCAGCGTCACGCGGCCGCGAGCCGCACGGTACACGCCGCTGAAGGGTAGCTCCTTGCGCGGGTCGTCGAAGAATGTCGGCAGCCCGAAGGGCGGATCCGTGAAATACACGGCGCCGTCGGATTTGTAGACCAGGTCGTTGGGGCTGTTGAGGCGCTTGCCGTGGTAGTGATCCGCGAGCACCTTGACGGAGCCGTCGGCTTCCAGCCTCACCACGCGGCGATTTCCGTGCTGATTAAGCGTCAACCGACCGTCCCGATCCAGCGTGAGACCGTTGGAGCCGGGCTGGCCGTACTCGGCGCTATCCGCCCCGTCGTAACCGCTGTGTTCGCGGAAGACGCTGAGCAGTTCCGTTTTCGGGTCATAGGCATAGATCCGATTGGCGTTCGGATCGCTGAACAGCAGTTGCCGGGTTTTGGCCAACCAGATCGGGCCTTCGGTGAATTTGAAATCCTGCGCGAGCTTGAAAAGTTTGGCGTTGGCCGGAACGATGCGGTCGATGCCGGGTTCCACACGCTTCACCTGCACGTTGACTTCCTGAGCCGGTACCGCCATGGGTTCGCCGGACCTCGGGTCGTCGTAGAATTGCAGACGCGCGAGCCGCATCCAGATGAAGTTCGTCGGCGGGTCCGACAGTGGCCCGTTGACGCCGAAGATGGCGATATGGATGATTTGTCCGGCCTTCACGTTGCGCGCGAGGGTCAGGCGGTTGACGGCGTTCCAGCCGGCGATCATCGAGCCGCCGTTCTGCGCCACCCGCCGCGGTAGTTCACCGTCCACCCACACTTCGGCGTAGTCATCGATGGAGGTTTCGAATTCGAGGCGCGACCCTTGCGTATCGAAGTCGCCGATCCGTGCGGGCACTTTGATGGCGATCCGGTACCAATTGAACGACAAGCGTCCGTTGCCGCGGCGCGCGGCGAGGTCCGTCGCCGCGAGCGAGGTCCACCCGGAATCATCGAAGTCTTTCACCCCCGCGTGCGGTTCATAGTCCCACGTGGGCTGGAAGTTGCCCGTGGGTTGACCGTTGGCGTCCGGGCCGCGATGGCGGGTCGGCACCAGCTGGACATCCGCATAGCGCCAGGTGGCGTCAACCACTCCCGTGCCGTCGGTCGTCGTCAGATCGACGCTGGCGCGCGGCGCTTCGGCGGCCTCACCGCGCAAGGCGAGTGTTGAGACGATCCCGAAAAGTGCTACGCCCAAAAGTGTGAATGCACGCATGTGGCATTACCCGTTATGCGTCGACTTGATGACGTAGTACCTGAACGGCGTGCTCACCTGCTTGAACCAATGCGGGATGCCGCGTGGAATGGTGACGACGTCGCCTTGCTCGATGGTGCGCACCTCGCCTCCCTCGATCTTCGATCCGCGTATTTCCGTGGCGGACAAGGCATGCGGGTCGCTGACCTTGCCGCCCACGATCAGCTCCGCGCGGCCTTTGAGGACGTAGAAGATATCCGTATCGTTGACGTGAACTTCCGCCTCGCCGGGACCGGCGCGATGACTGGCATTGACCCGAAAATCGGCATCGCTCAGCAGCGTGGCGTCGGTCGCGAAACCGGCCTCCACGGTCGCCCGCGGAATGACGGTTACCTGCGCCGCGCGATGGACCTGATTCTTGGCGAATTCGGCCGCCGCCGTGCTCGCGATTTCATCGTCCTGCGCTGCACTCGACGCGCCGCTCACGCCGATGGCACCGATCACGTGCCCGTCGAGCTCGATGGGCACACCGCCCATGAGGGGCGTAAACGCCGCTATCTCCGGCAGTGCCAACATGGTGTATCGACCCTTGTTGACGAGATCTTCGAAGACCCGTGTGGGCTTGCCGAACAATACCGCGGTACGCGCTTTGCCGATCGAGATATTCGCGGCGTTCTGAAACGTCTCATCGAGACGTTCCACATAGAGCAGCGTGCCGCCCGAGTCCACCATCGCCACCGCGGCGCCCGGAGCCTGATGTTCGCGGGCGTAGTGAATCGCAAAGCTCGCGACCGCCTTCGCTCCGTCCAGAGTAAGCGTGGGTCGATTGGCGACGTCCGCTGCCTGGGCGAGCGCGGATGACAGGCCGGTAGCGGCGACGAGCAGGGATAGGGTGATGGTTCGCAACATAAAGAATCTCTCCGTGTGTGCGGCCGCCATTAGGTCGCGTAGTGCTGACGAGAATGCTGAGCGGCCAAGCTCAAATAAGCGCTATGACTCGGGTCTTGTGCCGGGTTCGATTTCTTGCCGATTCGGTTCAAGGTATCGGCCACCCGCTGCGGGGTGCCGAGATCGCTCCAGCCGCAGGCGGGCACCGTGAGCACGCGCAGCCGAGACTCCTGGCCCTGGACTACATCGCGGGAAAAATCCAGGGTCGGGAGCTGCGGATACAGTGCGCGCGCTGCGTTCGCATCCAATGAGTCGTCGCCGTCCTGCTCCACCGCCCGACTCATGTCCGCGACCAAGCTCGGGTGGCGAGCGGTGTAGAGGCCGAGGAGGGCGCGTGCGGACGCGGCTAAAATGAATACATTCCAGAGAGCCCCGTCCCGCACAAGGTCCCGGGCGACGTCGACCGAGGGCTTCTCGACGAATTGCCGCACTGTGGCCGCCGCCGTGGCGGCGCGATCGTGCGGCACGATGTAGCCCAGTTCCGGATCGATCTCATCGGGCACCAAGCCGAGCAGGAACACGTGTTGATGATCGATGCGCGCCAGGCGCGCTGCTTGCTGCAGCCCGCGCGCCAGCACGCCTTCCTTGCGCACGAAATGATCCGAGGGCAGCACCACAATCGCGGCATTCGGATCGCGTCGTACGATGTGCAGCAGGGGAAGCAAAAGACCCGGTGCGGTACCCTTGTTCTCCGGCTGAACGATGACATTTTCAGGTTCCCCAGACCAGAGCGGCGCCTCCCACCAGCGTCGGTGTTGAGCCGCGACCACGGTCACCACGTGCCGGCGCTGCGCAACGGATTCCGCACGCCACAAGGTCTCCTCCAACAAGGACGCGCCGCCTTGCAGCGAACAGAACTGTTTGGGGACGTAGAGTCCGCCGGGGGTGGTGGTCAGACCGCGCAGCCGGCTGCCTTCGCCGGCGGCAAGTATCAGCGCCCATACATTCGCTGCGCTCATCGCGACGCGCACCCTTGGGCCATATCGATCAGTTGCCAGTAGGGCGTGCGCCGATGGGCCTTGCTCCAATGACCCGGATCCAGGCGGACCGTGTCATTGGAGTGCGGAATCCAACCGCGCCGCTGCATCGAGCGCGGCGCCGTTGCGGGCGAGTGAGCTCTGACTACCGATTTGAATTGGTTTTGTATTCGCATGATACTTCCCCCGGCGCGAGTGCTAGCCTTTCTTGGGCGTGGGATCGGTCACTTTGACGACGTGTGCGCCCGCGATTTTTTCGCAGGTCCCTTTGGGCAGATAGATCCAAGCCATCGGATTCGCATCGGCCTCGACGTGCCCGTGACAGGCATTCATGCTGGTGGCGCAGTCGTTCTTACCGGCCTTGATGACGCCGGCACACTGCTCTTTCGACTCGTCAGCCGCGAAGGCCGTGGTCGCGACGGTGGCCGCGCTCAATAACAGCGCGCCCGACAGTGCTGAGCGCAGGAAGGTCTTTGAAATCGCCATGATCGTTCTCCGTATTAGTAAGGTGTAAGTTCAACGATGAAGAGGAGTGCAACGCCCGTGCCAGCACCTACCAATAGACCGATGAAAATCGCCGATTATTGCCAAATGCCGGTTTCCATGGAGTTTTGTGGCCGGCGGTAGATCGGCGCGGGACCTGACACATGGTTTGTGACCCGCAGCGCGCGGCGGTCGGCCACCGGGAGGGGTGGCTGCGCAATGGAATTTGAGGGACGCGTGGCGCCCGAGCGCCGCGCACGGGCAATCAGTTCTCGAACTGCTGTCGTTTGATGCCGAGCTTCTTGATTTTGAAGCGGGTGGTTGAGGGCTTCAAATTGAGCAGACGCGCGGCGCCCGCCGGACCTTCGATGACGCCACGGGTCTTCTTCAGAATCGCCAGGATATGCTGACGTTCCATCTCGGCGAGACTCGACGGATCGCTGTTGCCGGGCTCAAGTTCGCTCTTGGGCGCGTGCGAGTCGCCATTGCTCGCCGGAGGCCCGGATACCGCCCCGGCGCCGGTTGACGAGGCCTCGAGCGCCCAGCTGACTTGAAGACTATCGCCGGACGAGAGAATCGCGGCACGTTCGATGGTGTTCTGCAAATCGCGAATGTTCCCCGGCCAGGAGTACTCCTGAAGGCGCCTCAAGGACTCGGGATCGATGCGCTTGAGCGCCTTGCCGAATTTGCGCGCAAAGCGCTCGAGGAAATGCTGCGCCAGCACAGGTATATCCTCGCGCCGATCGCGCAGCGCCGGCACGTTGATGGGGAACACGTTCAATCGATAAAATAAATCGGCGCGAAAGCGTCCCGCCGCAATATCCTTTTGCAAGTCGCGATTCGTGGCCGCGATGACTCGCACATCGACTTTCACCGTCTTGGAGGATCCCACGGGCTCGAATTCTCCCTCCTGCAGGACACGCAGCAGCTTGGTTTGCGTGTCCAGCGGCAATTCGCTGACCTCATCCAGGAAAATAGTACCGCCGTTGGCAAGTTCGAACCGGCCCACGCGCCGATCGGAAGCACCGGTGAAGGCGCCTTTCACGTGGCCGAACAATTCGCTCTCGACCAGCCCCGCTGAAATCGCGCTGCAATTCAGTTTGACCATGGGGCGCGCGCGCCGCCGGCCGCGCTCGTGCAGCGCGCGTGCAATGAGTTCCTTTCCGGTTCCGGTTTCGCCGTGTATGAGTACGCTGGTGCCGGCATCGGCCACCATGTCAACGTTGGCGAGCACCGCGCAGAGCGCCGGACTATTGCCGATGATTTCGTGGTGATGTGTGTGCTCCGAGATTTCTTGCTGGAGGTAGGTGTTTTCCTGTTCCAGCCGGGTTTTGAGCCGCTCCACTTCCTCCAAAGCGCTTTTAAGTTCCTGCGTGCGCTCGGCGACACGCTTCTCGAGGCGCAGTTTGGCTTCCACCGCGTCGATCTGCAGCTGGCGCAATTGCACGTGGGTACGCACCCGTGCCAGCACTTCCTCGTTCTGAAACGGCTTGACGATGTAATCCGCGCCGCCGGCGGAAAAGCCCTTTACCTTGTCTTCCAAGTCGCCCAATGCCGTCATGAAAATGATGGGGACGTCTTTCAGCGTGGGATCGGCTTTCAGGCGGCGGCAGGTTTCCAGCCCATCCATGCCCGGCATCATCACGTCCAGCAAGATCACGGTCGGCCGCGCATAGCGCGCCTGTTCCAAGCCGCTCTCACCGTTACGAGCGACCAACACCCGGTACCCTTCGCGGCCGAGCAGGTCGAGCAGCAATTTGATATTCGTCAAGGTGTCATCGACCACCAGGATGCTGACCGGGTCGTCAGGCGCTGTGGTCATGCGGCGCCTTCGATAAAGGGCTGCAACAGACTGCGCAGCCGCGTCATGTCGAATTCCGAGACGCAACGCAGCAGCGCGTCGACGGCCGGCTCCATGCCGGGAGAATGGACGCGCAGTTCGCGGAGCCGCTGCTCGAGCCGGTGCACGTCGCCGCTGCGTGCGAGCTGGTAAACATCCCTGAGGGCGGCCTTCGGCAGCACCGCCAATGACGGCGGTTCAGGACTGCGCGGCGCCGGCATTTTGCTCATGGCCGCGTCCGACGCATAGGTCCATTCAATATTCAGGATTTTTACGAGCAACGCGGACACCTCCTCGAGGCGAACCGGTTTGGTGATGAATGCCTGGCAACCCGCATCGGCGCACTGCACGCGTGTCGTGGGAAAAGCACTTGCCGAAATGGCAATGATGGGAATCCCGGCGATGTCGGGAGAGCTACGAATGTCGCGGGCGGCCTGGAATCCATCCTTCAGCGGCATGACGAGATCCATGAGTATGAGATCGGGGCGGCTGCTGCGCGCCGTTTGCACGGCTTGCACACCATTATGAGCCTCGGAGACATCAAAACCCAAGGACCTCAAGAATTGGCCGAGCACTTGCCGGTTGTCGACATTGTCGTCGGCGATCAGCACACGCCGGCGAGACCCCAAATACCCGTTGGGAAAAGATGCAATGGGACTCGCGGCCCGGACTCGCTCTTCCGACACGCGAACGGCGAGTTCCACGCAGAATAGACTGCCCTTGCCGGGCGTGCTGCGAACTTCCAAGGTTCCCGCCATCAAGTCGATGAGCTTGCGGCAAATCGCCAAGCCCAGCCCGGTGCCTTCGACTTGTCGGTCTATCCGCTTGATCTGGTGAAACGGTCTGAAGATGTGTTCCAGTTCATCGGCGGGGATTCCGAGCCCCGTATCTTCGATCTCGAAGCGCAGACGGTGTGTGTGATCGCTCGACGCCTTCGCGCCCACCCGGAAGGATATGGTACCGCTCTCGGTGAATTTCACGGCATTGCCGAGCAAGTTGAGCAGTATCTGCCGTAACTTGTTGCGGTCTGCCGTTACCACGTGCGGAATCGCTGACCGTGTCTCGTGGGAAAATATCAATCCGGCTTGAGTCGCGCCCACCCGGGCGATATCGGCGACCGCCGTAAGAAACTCGTCCAATTCGAATGCCGAATTCTCGAGCTCGAGCCGCCCCGCTTCGATTTTTGCGAGATCCAGTATCTCGCTGATGAGCATGAGCAGGTGATCGCCGCAATGCTCGATGGCCTCGACGCTGCGCAATGAACTTGGGCTTAGCTCATCGCTGCGGGTCAGGAGTTGCGCATAGCCGAGGATCCCGTTCAGCGGCGTCCGCAGTTCGTGGCTCATGTTGGCGAGGAACTCGGTCTTTGCGCGATTCGCCGTCTCCGCCGCATTCTTCGCTGCCTGGAGCGCGACTTGAGATTGCTCGCGCGCCAGTGCGCTGCCGATGATTTCAGCCAGCATGCCCAGCAAGCGCAGGTCTTCGGTCGGCCAGTGGCGCTCCACGTGAACCGAATGGAAGCAGAGAATTCCCAGACACTCGCTGCCGTGAACGATCGGGACGGCGATGCGTGAGGCGACGCGCTCGGCGCCGGGAAGAGCGTTCAATTGCGCGAAGCCCGGCGGCAACTGCTCGGGCCGCGCAGCGTTCACCGTGCCCTTGCGCAGAAAGTGTTCCAGCACCTCGGGCACCGCGTCGTAGCGAATTTCGGAAAGGCGCGAGCCGCCGGGGGCCTCGGCGCGGATCCAATCGAAGGCGAGTGTGGCCACCCGGTGCGCCTCGTCGAAACGATACAGCAGGCCGCGGTCGCCGCCGATGAATTGGCCGATGTTCCCCAAAGTACGCTCGATTTCGGCGCCCACGGCTCCATGTTCGGCGGTCACGATACGCGTGGATATCGAGGCGATCAGCCCTTCCAGTTCCACACGACGCGCGAGGGCGGCATTCGCCGCCTGCATCTCGCGGTCGGCCATTTGTCGTTCGATCTCCGCGGTAGCCCGGGCGGCGAAAATTCTCAGTATCTCGAAGTCGCGCTCCGCCCAATCCTTGGGTTTGGTGTCGATGACGGCCAAATGACCCAGCACCTCGCCGCGAATATTGCGCAGAGGGATCGCCAGATAGGATTCGGCGCCCATTTTCTCCAAATCCTCTTTCTCCCGGGGGAACTTCTCCACCACCTTGCTGTTGTAGGCGACGATTTCCCCGCTGAGCACGCCTTCGCAGGGAGACCCTGCCAATTGGTAATAGAAGTTCTCGTCCACGCTCTCGCCGTTCCACATCGCGAGCACATGCACGCGTGTGTTCTCGTCGCAGAAGTGCGAGACGAACGCATAGCGGGCGTCCAGCGCCTGTGCCAATCGCTCCACCAACGCACGGAAGAAATTGGCGCCGGTTTGAGCTGCCGTCCCCTCATCGATCAGTCTCAAGATTCTCAGCTGACGATTGTCGGCGGTGTGCTGCTGCTCCCGCGTTTCAGAGGTTTTCGCGTCCAAAGGGTCACCAACGCGGTTGACGGGCGAATCGACCGGCCACGAGACGATCAACGGCAATAGCACCCAGGCCGTAGACGGCGAGCATTGCCAACATGAAACCCCACAAGATGTGCTGCCCCAGGGCGGCCTCGTAGCCGTCCGCCAGCAATACCTGTCGATAGGAAATGACTGCCATCAGATTGACTGCAAACAAGCCCACCGGACCCACGCGACCGGCAATCCCGAGCACGAGCAGAGCCGAAAAGAACAGTTCGCCGAAAGCGCCCGTTACCGCTGCCAAGGCGGGCGGCAATAGCGGGACGTGGTATTCGGTTCGAAACAGATCCAAGGTGCCCTGCCAATTGGAAACCTTGAGCCAGCCGGATTTCAAGAATTGCCAGCTCACGTACCAACGGGTAGCCAAGGCAAATACGGACTGAAGGGGATCGAGCACGCGCGCGAGTAGGGCGAGTGGCTTGACGGTGGACTCGAGCGACATGTCATTCTCCAATTGCAGTAAGTTGAAATCCAACTAGAACGCCGAGACCGAGCAATCGTGTCAACGCGTCGCGGAAATCGGCGTCGAAGGACGTGTCGGTGACGGCGGTAGCCGCATCGAGCAGCGTCGAGCCGGCGGCGAACGCTCGCAGTAGCCTGAACACCCGCGCGGGCACCTCGCGTACCTCGACATGATCGATGCGTCGGATCACCAGCACCCGGCTTGCGCCGCGGCGTAAATCGATTGCCGCTGATTGCTCGCGGTCGCTTCTATTCTGGTTCCAAATCTCGAAGAGGGGATAAATGGACTCGATCGCACGTGTCGGGGCAGCGACCTGAAAGCGCAGCTGGCTGAGGTCCTCTTGCAGATGCTGGGCCAGGCGGTCGAGAGTTTCCGGCAACACAGCAGATTCGCCGAGGCACTGCTGGTAGCTCCACTCGAGCGAGGCCACGTCGCTGAAGTATTCGTACTCGCCGCCGCTCAAATGGTCCGAGAGAAAGGCGGCGAACGCATCACCCACGTCATTCAGATCGCCGGACCGGGACGGATTGGCGTGCTGGTAGGCTCGCGCCATTTGATCGAACCAGTCAACGCCGCCCAGGCGCACGAGCGCCGGAAAGGTGGCCCGCATGGCCTTCTCGAAGCCAACGACAGCGTTGTTTCGGTAAATCTGCAATCGCTGATCGACGCTCAAGCCGTTCGCGACGATCCATGGCCGCTCGCCGGAGTCGGTGTCACCGAGGGCATAACCCAGGAAGTCGCGCTGTAAGTCACGCAGCGAGATCATGGGCTACTCCGATGAACGACTGTGCCTTGCGCGCCTCAGCCAACAGGACATCGAGCGACGGGATGTCGGAATCCCACTCGATCAACGTGGGTCGCGCACCGAAGCGATGAATCGCATAGCCATACAATTCCCACACGGCGCCGCAGACGGGCGTGGAGTGCGTGTCGATGAGTATCTCGGTCTGATCGATACGGTCGATGCTGTGTCCGGCCAGGTGCAATTCTTGGACGGCGGCCGGTGGGATTGAGTCGATGAATCGGCGGGCATCGACGCCATGATTGCGCTCATTGACATAGAGGTTGTTGATGTCGATGAGCAAGCCGCAGCCGGTGGCGCGGGATAGTTCGGAGAGAAACGCACTTTCATCGATGTCGCTGTGCGAATACTGCAGGTAACTGGAGATGTTCTCGATTAGAATCGTGCGTTGCAGAATGGTCTGCACCTGGTTCATGCGGGAGATCAGGTGCACCAGGGATTCCTGTGTATACGGGAGGGGGAGAAGGTCATTGACGAATCGGCCCTCCGTCGAACCCCACGACAAATGCTCCGAAACCAACGCGGGTGCGGTGCGCCCGATCAAGCGCTTGAGTTTCATGAGGTGTTGGCTGTCGATAGGGTCGATCGAGCCCAGCGACAGACCGACTCCGTGAAGGCTCAGCGCGTAATGCTCACGCAGCCGAAGCAGCGACTCGATGTGCGGGCCGGCGTCCGAAAAGTAGTTTTCGCTGTGAGCTTCAAGCCAGCCGACTGCGGGCTTGGAGTGCAGCAGTTCGCTCTGATGTTGAGCCCTCAGGCCGATCCCGGCAGAAACCGGGATCGACCCTTGAACACGCGTTGCGTCGTGCAGAGCCATCGCCATTACTTGGCGGTCAAGCTTCCGCCGACAATGCGCTCGCAGCTGCCTTTCGGCAGTTTGATCCATTCCTTGCCGGAGCTTTCCTTGGATTGTCCGGCGCAGGCATGCGCAGGGCCGGCGCAATCGTTTTTTCCGGCTTTGGCGACGCCATAGCACTTTTCCATGTTGGCATCGTCCGCGGCATAGGCGGAAACGCTGGTGAGGCTCAGGGCGAGCAGACTACCGATGGCGGTCGACAGTAGTGCGGATTTGGTCTTCATTGGGAACTCCTAAAAATGGGTTTGGTGAATTCAATAAAAGTAGTTGGATCGGGGCGCCAACGCGCGATTCGACGAATATGGATGAGCAAGAGCCGTGCCACGTTTTTTTTGGGGGCAAAAACAGCGTTTCGGTGTGGCCGATGGAATGCCGGCCGCAATGCATGGTGGGTGGCCACAATCCGCTGCGGCGGCTCGGACGGCGTTGGTGGGGCCGCGACGAATGTACGGGCCAATGCGCCGATCTAACAAAGCTTTCCAGTAACGGGAAAAAAACATAGGATCTCTGGCGCGATCTCTACTATGGGCGGCGGTCGATCCGCAGCCCGTTGCGGGATCGCATCTAATTTCGGTGGATTCGTGTCTTCTAAGTCGAGATGCGAAACGGCACGAGGAATGCATGTTGTTGCTGGTACCGCCCATTTCATCGTATCGGAGGTTGCAATTGCCAGCCGCATTCGCTCGGCTCCGACTCAAGTAACGGTTTTCAAAGGGGGATCAGAAATGTTTACGTTTCACTTGTCTCACCGCAAGGTCGCATTGGTGGTTTGTGTATTTGCGCTCACTTATTCGTTTGGCTCGGTCGCGGAAGATATAGTGTCTTTCGCAACAGGCGGCTACGCTCGTGGGCTTCGGACCAACGAAATGATGGTCAAGATCGACACGAACGGCGACGGCATGATATCCAAGGATGAATGGATTGCATTTCAGGAAAAGGTCTTTGCGATGCTCGACAAGCATAAGACGGGCAATGTCGACGCGAAAGAATTCATCAGCGCGAACGGGGGCGAAGTCGCTACATTCGCCACCGGAGGTTATGCCCGTGGACTCCGATCCAAGGCCATGATGCACAAGATCGACGCAGATGGGAATGGAATGGTCTCCCACGATGAATTCATTGCATATCAGCTCAAGATCTTCGACATGATGGACACGAGCACCGTCCACAAGGGTCTGGTCGGCAAGGAAGAAATAATGTTTGCCACGGGTGGGGCGAACCGGCGCTGAAGATCAACTCGGCCGGTGACTACTTCGTCATTGCCACTGAGCGTCCGCATTTCGGGCTCGAGCGCCATTCCGCACTTCGGACAATGGCCCGGCCCGATCTGTCGGACGCCGGGGTGCTGACGAAAGCTGGAAAAGGCACAAGATGCCCAAGGTCCGAGGACAAGTCCCAGAAGCGTTCATACAGTGCTCAGGTTTCGTGTCCCTTTCTCCGATGACGAGCACAGCTTGCTGTCCGGCGGCCGCATAGCACGATGGAAGTCGAAATCGACATGTCTCTTATTTACAACTCCAATACGACGAGGCGCCATCCTGTCATATCTTGCGGAAAGAACCGGTCACCTTCCCTAATACCCCCGTCATTACGGAGGAGGGCAGCAAACTGCTGTTCCGTCAAACCGCCCAAACTGTTCGCTTCGATGCAAGGAGAGACTGACGATGATCAAGTTTTATTATCACCCATCACCCAACCCTGCCAAAGTCGCACTCTTTCTCGAAGAGTCCGGTCTGCCTTACGAGGTTGTGCCTGTTGACACCCGAAAGGGCGAGCAATTCTCGCCGGCATTCTTGGCGATCAATCCCAATTCGGAGACGCCAGCGATCACGGACGGTGAGATACGGGTCTTCGATAGCAACGCGATCCTGTTGTATCTGGCGGAGAAGACAGGAAAATTTCTACCGGAGAACGCAGACGCTCGTGGCGAGTTGCTTTCGTGGTTGATGTTCGTCGCGACCGGTGTCGGGCCATATTCGGGACAGGCGGTGCATTTCACGCACTTCGCGCCGAAGGGACTCGACTACGCCGTCGATCGCTATCTCTTTGAGGCACGCCGCCATTTCGGTATTCTCAACGACCAACTCGCGAAGCAACCGTACATGCTCGGCGAGGCATACTCGATCATCGATATGGCCGTGTGGGGTTGGGCGCGAGTGGTGCCGCTTATTCTCGGCGACGACGCATGGGCTACCCTCCCGCACCTCAAACGGTTGTTCGACAATGTGAGTGCCCGCCCGGCGGCAGTGCGTGCCACGGCGCTCAAGGACAAGTTCAGGTTCAAAGCCGAGTTAGATGACGCAGCGCGACGATACATGTTTCGCCACATAGCCGCTCCGGCATGATCTTCAGCTCCAAAGAACGCCGCTCGGAAAGCCCCCTCAACGAAGCAGCAAACGTATCAGGAGACCGGCGACGCGAGTTGCCTCGGTCGGAAATGAATCCAGGGGCACTCGAAGCGTGCTCTTGGACGCAACCACTTCGGCCGGACAATCGCTCACTAAAACGGTGGACAGCAGACCCGCAATCGCACGAGTGATTCTGTACGTAGTAGCCATGAAGCAGTGCATTCCCGTCTAGGGGACCAGATGCACGCAAGATATATTTCGGGTTTGGTTCGTGTGCCCCGTCGGCAATCACACAGGGGCCCCGCGCTCACGACG
>WNFQ01001599.1_pt1 | contig 22235 bp, 23 predicted proteins | sample 5400171 | NCBI WGS metagenome assembly WNFQ01 (sample SAMN13153356, study PRJNA577476) | soil metagenome | isolation source: 20 cm soil under Madrone tree | place: USA:California | collected 2016-06-14 | reverse complement strand
TGACGTTCTTCAAATTGTTGGCCCGGGCCCCCACGACGCGGAGATTTGCGCCGGGCTGGCCGGCGCGACGCCGGGCGGGCAGCGGCACCTGGCGCATGCCGATCAGATATTGTCCGGTCAGGCTGTCCGGGTTCTGCATCACCTTGTCCGGCAATCCTGCGGCGACGACCCGGCCGCCATTAACACCGGCGCGCGGTCCCATGTCGATGAGATAGTCGGCGGTGCGAATCGCTTCCTCGTCATGCTCCACCACCAGGACGGTATTGCCCAGGTCGCGCAGCCGCTTAAGCGTGCCCAGAAGCCGGGCATTGTCGCGCTGGTGCAGGCCGATGGAGGGTTCGTCCAACACGTAGAGCACGCCGGTGAGGCCCGAGCCGATCTGGGAGGCGAGGCGGATGCGCTGGCTTTCCCCGCCCGAAAGCGTGCCCGAGGCGCGGCTGAGGGTCAGATATTCCAGCCCGACGCTTTCCAGAAAGCCGAGGCGCTCCTTGATTTCCTTCAGGATGCGTTGGGCGATATCGCGCTGCTTGGTGGTCAGCTTGGCGTCCAGTTCGCGAAACCATTTTCCCGATTGGGCAATGGAGAAATCGGCGACCTGAGAGATATCCAGCCCGGCGATCTTGACCGCCAGCGCCTCGGGCCGCAGCCGCCGGCCCTTGCAGACGTCGCAGGGGCTGTTGTTCTGATATCGAGACAATTCCTCGCGCACCCAACTGCTGTCGGTCTCGCGGAAGCGGCGCTCCATATTGGGGATGACGCCCTCAAAGGGTTTTGTGGTGCGATAGCTGCGCAGGCCGTCGTCGTATTCCATGATGATCGGCTCCGTGCCCGACCCATAGAGGACCGCCTTGCGTACCTTTTCCGGCAGGTTGCGGAAGGCCGTGTTGACGCTGATCTTGAAGTGCTTGGCCAGGCTGTCCAACGTTTGGGCGTAATATTGCGAGGTCGAATTGGCCCAGGGGGCAATCGCGCCCTCGCGCAGACTGAGAGATTCATCCGGCACCACCAACTCGGGATCGAAAAACAGGGTCGTGCCAAGCCCATCGCAGGCGGGACAAGCGCCGAAGGGATTGTTGAAGGAAAACAGGCGGGGCTCGATCTCGTCGATGGTGAAACCGGAGACCGGACAGGCAAAGCGGGCCGAGAAGATGACGCGCTCTGGCGCCGATTTTCCCGTATCTGCCTTTTCAGCGAACAACAGGCCGTCAGCCAGGTTCAGTCCCGTTTCGACCGAGTCCGCGAGCCGCGTCTCCAGGCCGGGGCGCACCACGATGCGGTCCACCACGATCTCGATGTCGTGCTTGAGCTTCTTGTTGAGGGCCGGGACCTTGTCGATCTCGTACAATTGGCCGTCGACCTTCACCCGCTGAAAGCCGCGCTTCTGCAGATCGGCCAGTTCCTTGCGGTATTCGCCCTTGCGGCCGCGCACGATGGGCGCCAGCAGATAGAGGCGGGTGCCCTCGGGCATGGCCATGATGCGGTCGACCATCTGGCTGACGGTCTGGCTCTCGATGGGCAGGCCGGTGGCCGGCGAATAGGGGATGCCGATGCGCGCGAACAGCAAGCGCATGTAGTCGTAGATCTCGGTCACCGTGCCCACGGTGGAGCGGGGATTGCGCGAGGTGGTCTTCTGCTCGATGGAAATGGCCGGCGAGAGGCCTTCGATGGAATCGACGTCCGGCTTCTGCATCAGCTCAAGGAACTGGCGGGCATAGGCGGAGAGGGATTCGACGTAGCGACGCTGGCCCTCGGCATAGATGGTGTCGAAGGCGAGCGAGGACTTGCCCGAGCCCGACAATCCGGTAATGACCACCAGCTTGTCGCGCGGCATGTCGACGTCGATATTCTTCAGATTATGCTCGCGCGCGCCACGGACCGAAATCCGCGCGCCGCCGAATGCGGTTGCCATGTTCTGCCTGCTGGAAATCAGGGGCGATATTAACGGCGGGGGCGGGAAAATCGACTCCCAAAATCATCCCGCCCGTGTAGGATCGCCCTTCATGTGACACACGGGCGGGGAGTTGGTTATGGCGGGCAGCGTCAACAAGGTGATTCTGGTGGGAAATCTGGGCCGCGATCCGGAAGTTCGCAGCACCCAGGACGGCACCAAGGTGGCCAATCTGTCGTTGGCGACCTCGGAAAACTGGAAAGACAAGAACAGCGGCGAGCGCCGGGAAAAGACGGAATGGCACCGCGTGGCCATATTCAACGAGCGGCTGGTCGACGTCGCCGAGAAATATCTGAAAAAGGGCAGCAAGGTCTATATCGAGGGGCAGCTGCAGACCCGCAAATGGACCGATCAGTCGGGTCAGGAGCGCTATACAACCGAGGTGGTCCTTCAGCGTTTCCGCGGCGAACTCACCATGCTGGACGGGCGTGGCGGGGGCGGTGAGGGCGGCGGGGATGGCGGCGGCATGTCCGAGCCCCCGGCCCAGGGTGGGGGCGGTCGCGCGGGCGGCGGTGGCGGGGGCGACCTGGACGATGATATTCCATTTTAAGCCTTAGCGGTTGTTTTGCCGGCCTCGCCCTTCGACAAGTGTCGAAACATGAGGTCTGTAGCTCGTTGCCAGCGCTACTTTCGCTTCAAATCTTCGTCCGCCCGGAATGCCGGAAACGGCTCCTTCGGGGCCTTTTTCCCGCCCCCGCATTTGTTGTTCGCAGATGCAAAATCTGCTACTGTTTTGTGTCTTTTGCACGATTCGCTGCATCCCCTGTAATTAATTGAAAATACTGGCAAAAATAACTTGACCGACACGCCCGTCCCGACCCCTTCCGATATCACGCCGATCACCATCGAAGAGGAGATGAGACGCTCCTACCTCGATTACGCCATGAGCGTAATCGTCTCGCGCGCCTTGCCCGATGTGCGCGACGGTTTGAAGCCCGTTCATCGCCGGATTCTCTTCGCGATGAAGGAGGCCGGGAACGACTGGAACCGGGCCTATCGCAAGTCGGCGCGCACGGTGGGCGACGTCATGGGCAAATACCATCCCCATGGCGATACGGCGATCTACGACGCCATGGTCCGTATGGCCCAGGACTTCTCCATGCGGCTGGAGCTGGTCGATGGCCAGGGCAATTTCGGCTCCATGGACGGCGATCCGCCGGCGGCCATGCGCTATACCGAAGCGCGGCTGGATCGCTCGGCCAACGCACTCCTCGACGACATCGACAAGGATACGGTCGACTTCCAGCCGAACTACGATGAAACCTCGCGCGAGCCCACGGTGCTGCCCGCCCGGTTCCCCAATCTTCTGGTGAACGGCGCCGGCGGGATTGCCGTCGGCATGGCGACCAACATCCCGACCCATAATCTGGGCGAGGTGGTGGATGCCTGCATTGCCTGTATCGACGATCCCGATATCACCATCGACGAATTGATGGGCCATATCCCAGCCCCCGATTTCCCCACCGGGGGCATCATCCTGGGCAAGGCCGGAATCCGCGAGGCCTTCCACACCGGACGCGGCGGCATCACCATGCGCGGGCGCTGTGCCGTCGAGGAAATCCGCAAGGATCGCGAAGCGATCGTCATCACAGAAATCCCCTATCAGGTAAACAAAGCGCGGCTGATCGAGCGCATGGCCGAGATGGTGCGCGACAAGATCATCGAGGGCATTTCCGATCTGCGTGACGAATCCGACCGCGACCGGCGTGCGCATGGTGGTGGAGTTGAAGCGCGAGGCGATGGCCGAGGTGGTGCTGAACCAGCTCTATCGCCACACGCCGTTGCAGACCAGTTTCGGCGTCAACATGCTGGCGCTTTCGGGCGGCAAGCCGATCCTGATGAACCTGAAGGACGTCATCGTCGCCTTCATCGCCTTCCGCGAACAGGTCATCGTCCGACGCACCAGTTTCGAATTGGGCAAGACCCGCGAGCGGGCCCATGTGCTGGTCGGCCTCGCCATTGCGGTTGCCAATATCGATGCGGTCATTGCGCTTATCCGCGGGGCCAGCGATCCCAACGTAGCGCGCGAGCAGTTGATGGCCCGCGCCTGGCCGGCGGGCGACGTCGAGCCGCTGGTGCAACTGATCGACGAGCCTGGCCGCAGCGTGGCGGAGGACGGAACCTATCGCCTGTCGGAAGCCCAGGCGCGGGCCATTTTGGAATTGCGCCTGCAGCGCCTGACCGGCCTGGAACGCGACAGGATTGCCGAGGAACTGCAGGAGCTGGCCAGGAACATCGTCGACTTCCTGGATATCCTGGAATCGCGCCCGCGCCGGCAGAACATCATGCGGACCGAATTGGCGGAGATGAAGGAACAGTTCTCCACCCCGCGGCGCACCACGCTGGAGGAGATCGAGTTCGAGCACGATGTCGAAAGCCTGATCCAGCAGGAAGACATGGTGGTGACCGTCACCCACGGCGGCTATATCAAGCGGGTGCCGCTGGTGGCCTATCGCGCTCAGCGCCGGGGCGGCAAGGGCCGCGCCGGCATGGCCACGCGCGAGGAGGATTTCGTACACCAGCTGTTCGTCGCCGATACCCACCGCCCGTTACTGTTCTTCTCGACCCGCGGCATGGTCTACAAGATCAAGGTCTATAAGCTGCCCCTGGGCACGCCGCAGGCCCGCGGCAAGGCGCTGGTCAATCTGCTGCCCTTGCAGGAGGGCGAGACGATTTCGACCGTCATGCCGCTGCCGGCCGACGAGGCCAGCTGGGCCGCCACCGACCTGATGTTCGCCACATCCAGCGGCTATGTCCGGCGCAACAAGCTCTCCGATTTCGTCGATGTGAAGGCCAACGGCAAGATCGCCATGAAGCTGGAGGAGGGCGATCAGCTCATCGGTGTCTCGACATGCACGGAGGCGAATGACGTGCTGCTGGCGGCCCGCGGCGGGCGCTGCATCCGCTTCCCCGTCGCCGATGTTCGCGTCTTCAGCGGCCGCACCTCCTCGGGCGTGCGCGGCATCCGGCTTTCGGGCAAGGATCGGGTCATCTCGCTCAGCATCCTGCATCACATGGATGCCGAGACGGCGGAGCGCGAGGCCTATCTGCGCGCCGCCGGCGCGCTGCGCCGCGGGGGCGATGAGGAACCGGGGGAGGGCGCCCCTGAAGTCGCGGAACCGCCGGCCCGCTTCGAGGAGCTGAAGGCCAACGAGGAATTCATCCTGACCGTCACAGCCAAGGGCTATGGCAAGCGCTCCTCGGCCTACGAATATCGCATCACCGGGCGGGGCGGGCAGGGCATCGCCAATATCGAGCGCTCGGAGCGCAACGGCGATGTGGTGGCCAGCTTCCCGGTGGCCGATGCCGATCAGATCATGTTGGTGACCGATGGCGGCCAGCTGATCCGCTGCCCGGTCCATGATATTCGCATCGTCGGGCGCAAGACCCAGGGCGTCGTGCTGTTCAAGGTGGCCGATGGCGAGCGAGTCGTCTCGGTCGCCCATCTGGCGGAAGAAGAAGCCCAAGGCGAAGCGGGAGATGCGCGTTGAGCCAGACCCGCATCGCCGTCTATCCGGGCACCTTCGACCCCATCACCAACGGCCATATCGACATCATCCGCCGCGCAGCCCGCTTGGCCGACCGGCTGGTCATCGGCGTTTCGACCAATATCGGCAAGGGGCCCCTCTTCGACGTGCATGAGCGCGTGGCCATGGTCTCGGCGGAGGTTGCCGCCCTCGATCTGCCCACCGGTAACGGCAAGGTGGAGGTGCGCGCCTTCGATACCCTGCTGATGCATTTCGCCCAATCGATGGGGGCCGGCATGATCCTGCGCGGCCTGCGCGCGGTCAGCGACTTCGAATATGAGTTCCAGATGGCCGGCATGAACGCCCGCCTCGATCCAGCGATCGAGACCGTGTTCCTCATGGCCTCGGACCGGCACCAGTTCATCTCCTCGCGCTTCGTCAAGGAGATCGGCCGGCTGGGCGGCGATATCACCAGCTTCGTATCCTCCCGCGTGGCCGAGCGGCTTGCCGCCCGATTTGCCGAAGAACGCTCCGAGAGCAGCAGCCTCTAGGCGCCCAGCCACCGCAATCGCCTTTCCTGCTTGCATTGCGTGGGCAAAATGCTAGACCCACGCCCGGCCTGCGAAAGGGTGCGTAGCTCAGCGGTAGAGCATCTGACTTTTAATCAGGAGGCCCCGGGTTCGATCCCCGGCGCACCCACCAAATATTGCAGATATTTCAATCTTTTAAATTGTTAAGCGCCAAAGACGAGGCGGCCCAGCCGAGACCAAATAATGGCGCCCATGCACATTACACAGGGCTCAGCCGTGGCATAGAGCGTGCTCCCCGCGAGCGTAGCGCTGCCGTGAGCCGCGAGACATTGGCGAATTGCTAGCATCTCGCCATGGGCCGTCGGATCGTCATTCGTCCGGGCCAAATTTCGCGCGCGCGATCACCTGGCCATCGCGGACGATCACAGTGCTGTAGGGAAGATCGCCGTGCCGCGCCTCATCGAGGGCCATCCGCATGAATTGCTCGTCCTCGGCGGACGCCGGCCGGTCGTATCGGCAAGAGCCGGTGCCGCGGCCTGGAGCACGGCCGCACATGCGGCGGTGACGACAAAACGTCGGCTGGCCAGGATTGTTCCACCTGGCGACATGCATCCCTTGTGCAGGTTCATCCCGCAACCTCCCTAATTTCGGCGCGAACTCTACCGCTTTGCGTGCCGAGGCGCCCACGCTGTGCCGCGGCAACGTCCGATTGCTTAGGCAATACCACGGAATAGATTCGTTCTCATGGCCGTTATCTTCTGTGGCATCCGCGAGGAGTGAATCTGGGTGGGGTATGATGGCAAGGAGGATTCTTCCCGCGCGCAGTTCTATCGGGCGGAGGCCAGACGCTTGCGCGAAAAAGCGATGAATATGGACTCGCCCGAAATCCGACAGGCGTTCGAAGACATTGCCAATCAATATGAGTTGTTGGTGAAAGACCTGGAGCCGACGGCGAAACGATCGCCGTCAAGAAAAGCCCCGCCGGAGCGGGACTAAGGTGATCTAGCTCCAATCAGCCTGGCTGGCCCGATTCTGGCGAACCAGTCCCTATTCCTGCACTGCAAAGCCCGCGGCCATCGGGGCCGAGATGAATCTGTTGGCCCTAGCCGTGGCGCGCGGGGAGGCAATGCCGTTCGTCTCGATCACTTGCCGCGCTATCTGCTCTGCCTGCGGAACCAAAGCGCCCAAGTTTGTTGCCATCTGCCCCTCGGCCCGATAGCTGGAGCAACGGATCGATCGGAGACTGTTGCCCGAGATGTGAGATCGTAAGCGCTGGCGCCGCAAAGGCAGGCAATTTCAAACGAAGTATCGGACGCTATTCTTATCAGAAATCCCTCAGGAGCGTTAGCCGCTCTCGGCCTGCCGAGGTCTGCTGAAATTATACTTGCGACGCCGGTTTTGCCGCATGACGGGCATTTGATGTCGACATGCGATTTGACCAAAAGACCCATGCCAAATTGTCGCAAATTTGGAGAGTAATGAATATGAAGAATTGGTTTGAATTAGACACTTCACGCTTGGTGCTGCAAGGTCCGGAAAGAATCTGGTAAGAACTTCGGGTGTAACCTAATTGACTTATCGACACGCCCGGGGGGGACCGATGGCCGGCGATATGACAGTGGCGCAATATCTTAGGCGTGATGTGGTGCCGCTTGGCTGGATAATTGGCAACTTACTTCTTTGGGCGATGATAGCGGTGATAGCCATGGGCGGCGTTGCCACAACGCCAATCTGGTTTCTCGTTGGAGTGCCAGCGGTTCCCGTCGCCATCGGGCACGTGTGCGCATATATACTGGCGCAGGAGCGGGCCCCAGATTCGATCCCCGGCGCACCCACCAATTAGATCAATTAGATAACCCTCTAGCGCGCCCTTCAAACCAACCTCAGGGCGTGATCTGGGCATCACGCGACTGTTATTGAACCGATTAGGGCGCCCGCGCCCAACACGGCACCCTTGTTCAATTTAGTGCCTCATTCTCTCGATGGCTCCTCGTGTCAGCTGCGAATTGTAACTAATTCGGCGGCGAGCCCAAGCGCCGGAAGTGAACCTTTCCTGTTCTGTTGACACAAGAACGCCACAACCGCTCTAGCTTACATTAGAGAAGCTGGAGCGCCGTTCGTGCGGTCGCCATGGATTGTTCCTCATGGCGGATAGAAATTCAGATCGAATTTCCGAACAAGCTATCGATCCATCGACATGGCATTTAACGTCCTTAGGCAACGAACGAGGGATTTCTCCGCCGACGCTCGCCCGGAACCCTTGATGCACGTAGCTTCCAGGGCAAACGACGCGCTTGCCAAGCTCGATCGCGATCTGCAGGCGGGGGGATTCGGCGCGAACAGCCGAGGTCTGGCCCGCGACCTCTATACTTCATTCACCGCGACGATTGCGGGGGTCAAAGGAACGGAGGACGAAGCCATAGCATGGGCCATTGGCCGTGCTCTGGCCATCGACCTGGAAGGCATTGGCGCCCGGCGAGGTGCTTTGGCGCTTCTGGACGGGTTGATTGCATTCGGCACGTGCAATGCCGGCCCACCTATTTTGGCGCGATTGAAGCAGACCGAAGAAGCTATCGACCGGAAGATGGGCGGTCGCCGCCGAGGCGTGGAGAAAACCAGGAAGCTCTCGGACCATCCAACTGCCGGCCAAAAGCCATCAGTCCAACGTCCGCGGTTGCACCAGGCGGATCGCGAACCTTCATCGCCAGAACCCCCGGCTTTCGAACGGGATGTGGGCGGCGGGCCAGGAAGGCAGTTGCGGGTCGAGGCGTCGGCGCCCCTGTCCGCGCCCTCGGGCGAACCATCGCTGCAATCCCTCTCCAACGCTGCGGGAAAGGCGAGCAAGACGGGGCCCGCCGTCGTACCCGATCCGGCCGAGGCCACATTCCTACCGCCCAGTCGGACGGATCAAGCGGCCGACGCGGTGCGAAGCGCCATGGCCGAGGAGCCGAAATCCGTAGCCCCGGCCCTCGAAGCTGAATCGCCGGCCCCGGGCCCAGTAACGCTGCTTACGACGCGCCTTCGTTCTCGCCGTGGCCGCGAAATGCTGTTGGGGACAGGAACCGCCATGGCCGGTGTTGTGCTCTATCTGCTGCTGAGCCATGACGGAACCCTCCCGCGACATCCCCTGGCGATCCTCACGGAAACCGCGACCTCGCCGATCGGTGCTTCCGGGGTTCATTCCGCTTTGATCAGTCCACTTCCGGGCAATGCTTCGACGAGCGTCGCGGCTGTGCCGGCTTCGGCCGGCACCGATGCGGATGCGCTGTCCAATTCGCGACCACCGTCGGGCCCGTTCTTGGCAATGGTTCCGCTCACCAGGCTACCTGCGGCAGCCGCGGACACGCCTACCCCGATGATTAATCTCCCGGCCGTGCCGTCGGTCCCGCTCACCAGGCTACCTGTGGCAACCGCGGACACGCCCACCCCTATGATTAATTTCCCGGCCGTGCCGCCGGTCCCGCTCATCAGGCCGCCTGCACCAACCGCGGACGCGCCCACCCCGATGATTAATCTCCCGGCCGTGCCGGTGGTTCCGCACACCAGGCTACCTGTGGCAACCGCGGACGCGCCCACCCCGATGATTGATCTCCCGGCTGCGCTGCCGGTCCCGCTCATCAGGCCACCTGCACCAACCGCGGACACGCCCACCCCGATGATTAATCTGCCCGCCGCGCCGGATCGTCAGGCGGCCGCTTTGCCGCCGGCTGATCCCGTCAACGACCCGGCGAGTTGCAATCCCAACTGTGTGCCACTCGCCTTCACCGGTCCGGCGGCGGATAGCCCGATCCAGATCCTTCGTCAGCACGCCGATGGCGGCGATGTCCGCTCCGCATCCGCGGACCCAGCGGGCAGCACGAGCAGTGGAAGTGGGAACGGCAAGGGCAACGGAAATGGTAGCGGCGGCGGCAGCGCCGGTGAAAGTGGAAATGGGAATGGCAACGGAAATGGTAACGGCGGCGGCAGCGCCGGTGGAAGTGGGAACGGGAATGGCAACGGCCACGGAAATGGGGGCGGTCATGGCAAGGGTCACTGACCCTAGTGAGGGCCGCAGGTGTTCATCTGGCCCGGCAGGTCCCGATCGGCAGCCAAGTCCGCTAGGGTTCTTCTAGGACCGAATCCTCTTTTGCGCACCGACGTATGGGAAGTTCGACACCTCATGGCGCGTCGCTGAATACTTGCCTGCTGGGTTAGCGCTCTATCATGTGGCGCTACCATGTCATCGCGCCGGACTATCCGGGATTTGGCGAGAGTGCAGCGCCGGATCACACGAAGTTCGCTTACACCTTTGCTCACTATGCCGACCTGGTGGACGGCCTGCTCGGTCAGCTCGGCGCAAATAACTACGCAATGTATGTCATGGATTATGGGGCGCCCGTCGGGTACCGCCTCGCGCTCAAACACCCCGAGCGCGTCACCGCGCTCATTGTCCAGAATGGCAACGCCTATGAAGGAGGGCTGAAGGCCTTCTGGGATCCGATCAAGGCCTACTGGGCCGACGGCTCAGCGGCTCATCGCGAGGCGCTGTCTGTGCTGGTGCAGCCGGCCACCACCAAGTTCCAGTATACTGACGGCGTCGCGGATGTCTCCCGGATCGATCCGGACAATTGGGGCCACGACCAGGCGCTGCTTGATCGCCCCGGCAACAAGGATATCCAACTCGACCTCTTCCACGACTACGGAAGCAATATTCCGCTCTACCCGAAATTCCAGGCCTTCTTCCGCGACCGCAAGCCGCCGACACTGATCGTCTGGGGCCAGAACGACAAGATCTTCACCGCGGATGGCGCGCGGCTATACCTCCGCGATCTGCCCAACGCCGAGCTGCATCTGCTCGACACCGGACATTTCGCGCTGGAAGACAAGCTCGACGTGATGGCGCCGCTTATTCACGACTTCCTCGACCGCAACGTCGGTCAACATTGATGCGATGCGGCTCGGGCAATTCAATGCCCGGGCCGCGATGGGAGCAGACAATCATGGACATCCGAAAAAGCGACACGGCAGTGGTATTTATCGACCCGCAAAACGATGTGCTGAGTGAGAAGGGAGCGAACTGGGGAGCGGTCGGCGCGAGCGTCACCGAGAACGGCACAATCGAGAATATCGACCGGATCTTCAAGGCCGCGAAGGCGAACGGATATGACGTGTTCATCTCCCCGCATTATTTCTATCCGGCCGACGGCGGTTGGAAGTTCAACGGACCGCTCGAGACCGACGAGTTCAGAACCCACAGTTTTGCCCGAAGCGGACCGCTGAATCTGACAGGCTTCTCGAACTCGGGTGCGGACTGGCTGGATCGCTTCAAGCCATTTATCGAAGATGGCAAGACGGTCGTCGTCAGCCCGCACAAGGTATGGGGGCCGCAGACCAACGATCTAGTCCTGCAATTGCGCAAACGGGGGATCGCCAAGATCATCCTCGGCGGCATGCTGGCGAACATGTGCGTCGAATCCTACCTGCGCGAGCTCATCGAGCAAGGGTTCGAAGTAGCGGTGGTCAAAGACGCAACCGCTGGACCTCGGCATCCGGTATGGGGCGACGGCTATCAAGCGGCGATGATCAACTACCGATTTCTCGCGCATGCCGTGTTGTCGACCAGTGATGCGGTGGACGGCATGCGCTAACAGTTCAACCCAAGTTGTATGTGACAACGGCCAACACTGCGACAATCGACACTACGTCTCGAATGCGTAAAAAGTGAAACTAACGCCTCTCCGTACAGCGCTCCGCTTATTTCAGCGCAGACGCAAGACAAGCCAATCGGTCTTCATGGGTCAGCGATCCTGCCAAGTGCCGACCCATTGTCCCGAGTTGAACACCATGGATCCGGACGTGCGCGCTTTCATCGACCCAGTCGATTTCGCGGGGGCGGATCGAACTTTCGGTTCACTATCGCATTATGTCTTGGAGGTGCCCGCAGATCAGGGTCGCGGGTGGATCGTGCGTCCTGCTAAACGCTCCCTTTCGGTGGACATAGGGAAGACGATCTCCCATGGATGACAAGAGGCGATTTGAGGCATCCCAGACAACAGACGGGCGATATCGTCTATTGATCGAGGCGGTGACGGATTATGCCATCTACATGCTTGATCCCGAAGGTGTGGTAATCAGTTGGAATCCTGGGGCTCAGCGCTTTAAAGGCTATGTAGAATCTGAAATCCTCGGGAGCCATTTCTCCCGTTTCTACGTCGAAGAGGATCGCGCCTCGGGCTTGCCTGGCCGGGCCCTTGAGATTGCGAAGCTGGAAGGCTGGTTTGAGAGTGAAGGCTGGCGCGTTCGCAAGGACGGCACCCGCTTTTGGGCGCATGTCGTGATCGATCCGATTCGGGCTCCATCGGGGGAACTCGTTGGGTTCGCCAAGGTCACCCGGGACCTTACCGAGCGCAGAGAAGCGCAGCGCAAACTCGAACAGGCCCGCGAGGCGCTCGTGCACTCGCAGAAGATGGACGCAATAGGCCACCTGACGGGAGGCATCGCGCACGATTTCAATAATCTGCTCATGGCAATTCTCAGCAGTCTTCAACTTGTGCAAAAGCGGCTGCCTGCAGAACCGAGAATTACGCCTCTCCTCGATAATGCCGTTCAGGCGGCCAAGCGGGGCGCCTCACTGACGCAGCGCATGCTCGCCTTTGCCCGTCGTCAGGCCCTTAATCCCGAGTTCGTCGATGTCACCACTCTTGTGAACGGCATGATTGAACTCCTCCAGCGCTCCCTGGGGCCTTCAATAGCCATCGCGACCAATTTCGATCGTGGTCTCGATTTGATTCAGGTCGATACGAACCAGTTTGAAATGGCTCTTCTTAATCTCGCGGTAAACGCACGGGATGCTATGCCCAGTGGCGGTACAATGACCATCTCGGCACGCCAGCAAAGCATCCCATCCGGGCATAGCAGCAATCTAAGTCCCGGCAAATATGTCTGCCTTACAGTGGCGGACACGGGCGAAGGCATGGACGAAACCACCTTGGCGAAAGCCGCCGAACCGTTTTTCACGACCAAGGGAGTGGGCAAGGGCACGGGACTGGGACTGTCCATGGTCCATGGGTTGGCAGAGCAGTTGGGCGGCCGGCTCATTTTGAAAAGCCGAAGGAATGAGGGCACAATCGCCGAGATTTGGCTTCCGACTGCAGAGGCGACCATCAAGCCGAGCCGGCCTGAAGCGGCCGTCCCAAGGGTGAAGATGGGCAATGATCCGCTCGTCGTGCTCGCCGTGGATGACGACCCCCTTGTTCTTATGAACACAAGTGCGATGCTGGAAGACCTCGGACACGAGGTCCTCGAAGCGACTTCAGGCAAGCAGGCGCTCGATGTGCTTCGGCGGAAACACAAAGCCGTGGATTTGGTTATCGCCGATCAGGCGATGCCGAACATGACTGGCGCCGAGCTTATCAAGGCGCTTCGGGTCGACTGGCCAAACTTGCCGATTATTCTGGCAACCGGTTATGCCGAATTGCCGCCGGGGACCGAGGCCGACCTGAAGCTTGCTAAGCCATTCGGCATGGAAGAGCTCGCTCATGCGCTGGCCGATGTGATTAGCCAAAATGGGACGGCATCCCCACGAGAGGCCGGCGAAGATCGGAAGGGCATCTAGGATAGGGGCTCGCCGTCCCGCGGGCTGCCCCACGGCTTTCGATCGCGCCGGTGATCCGGGTCAGATCGCGGCGCCATTCAACCCCCCGCCGGCGGAGGAGGCGGCGGCGGAAACGAAGCCCCAGATGGAGCGTAGTAATAGCCCGGCACTTGATTGCCCTTGGCGTACATGCATTGCGAATACGCTATGTCATATCGCTGTTGCAGGCCGTATTGATCGCCCCAGGCAGGGCCCGAGCCCACGACTGTGCCGGCAACCGCACCAGAGGCTGCGCCAATACCAGCGCCCGCGCCACCACCGACCGCAGCTCCAAGCCCGGCGCCGAGCAACGTTCCTATCACTGCCGTACCCACCGCATCGCTGTTCGCTGCTTGCGCGCCCCCCGCGACCTGCTGGCCGGCATATTGCGTACAGATATTCTGGTCCTGCTGAAATACTTCGAACGGTTTGTTGGGCGCGGGCATGACCGCCACGGATGGGCCAATCGGCTGGTTGACGCAACCACCGAGCGACATGACAAGCGTCACCCCGATGGCTGCGGTTCTTGCTCTGATTCCGCAACCCTTGTTCAATTTTGACACTGCGCATGGAAGCTTCCTCATATGGTCTGCCCCATTCAAATATTCCCGAGTCTGCCATTCTCGGGCTGCTTCGAATTTAGGCACCACATTACGCTTTCCAGGCCCTTCCCACCAGAGCGGCGCAATCTCGGGTCGTAGAGCGTATTCTAGAGGGGAGGAATCGGGCGGGTCATGACTGCCACGTCACTGCGGGCCGCCCGTCGGTTGCCGGGCACATCGGTCGGGCGTAGGCTCCGATTTCCAACCAATGGCAGACAAGGGGTGCAACGTGATCATTCAATCGCAAGAGACTGCCGGGGCGAAGACGGCTGCGGAGCGGCGGGCGCTATTGAAGAAACTCGGGCGGTTTGCCGCCGTGACCGCGCCGACGGTCACATTGCTTCTGGCGGCGACGGCCAAGCCCAAGAAGGCCCTGGCGGTAAGCGCCGCGCCATCCAGCCGGCAATTGAAAACCACCGGCGAGAGCATCGACACAGGGGCCATCCTGGGCGGTGTCGCCGCCCTTTCCGTCGAGCGCTGGCGCTACCAGTCCGAGACGGGCCTGGATCAGGGCGAGCATATCGGTGCCTATGCCGAGGACTTCCAATCTGCCTTCGGGATTGGAGACGGGGTAACGATCAGCACGACCGACGGTGTTGGAGTCTGCCTAGCGGCGATCAAGGCGTTGTCCGCGAAGGTCGAGGGCCTCGATGCAGATTTGCAGGATTGGCGTCGGAAGAGGGTGGCCTAGCTTTCGCGTTTTGCTGGCCTTCGCTGCGGTGTTCGTTCCTTGATCGCCGCAGGGATCCGACGGCGGATACTCGCGCCATCCAAAGCCCGCTATTTCGTAACGACGATCTTGGTTGCCACCCTTTTCCCGGCCTTCATAGTGTAGGTCACGTCGACCTTCTGACCGATCTTCAGCGACTCCGCCTCGGTGCCTTCCGCCAACGTGAATGTCTTGCCGTCGTCCAGCGTGATAGCGTCGCTCCGGGAATCTATCTGTTTTATGGTTCCGATGTCGGTGGCGGCGAACGCCGCGCCGGTCATCAGTGCCATCGTTGCCGCCGCGATGATCAACCGTTTCATCCGGTTTCTCCTAAACGCTGGTTGAGATCCGAACGGCGCACTCTTATGAGCAGCCCCGGTCACCCCCGGCATTTGGAATGGCGAATACCGATCGGCAATGCCTTCCGCCTATCCGACAGCATACGATTTGGTAAGAATGAAGGCGGCTTTTCTCCACCGCTCAGCCGAGCGATGCGGCGGGTCGATCATGCATCTTGGAATCCAAATTCCACCGAGTGACGAGAACGCCCGATGAAGCGCGATGAATTCGCCCGGCGCTACGGCCTCTGGCTGGTGTTTCTGATTGCCGCGGCGGTGTATTTCCCGCGCTTCGCGCATGATTCGACCGGAATGCTTTATCCGCAGGCGGGCGAGTGCCTGCTTCTGCAACAGGCGCTGCGGGCTTGCGCGCCGGCGTTCACCTACCCGCCGGCCTTTGCCTTCGCCATGATCCCCTTCGCCACGCTCTCCGCGGGGGCGTGGAACGTCGTCTGGTATCTCATCACGCTTGCAGCGACGGTTCTGTCCTACAGGCTGGCCGAGGCCCTGGCCTTGCACCTGGTTCCAGGGCCCTGGCCGCCGCGCGACCTTGCCCGGCTTCGCATCGTCGGCCTGCTCCTCAGCCTGAAGTTCATTCTCGCGGTGTACGAAAATCAGGCCTACGACCTGCTCGTCCTGCCCTTGACCCTGTTCGGCCTTCTCTGTCTTGTCGAAAAGCGCGATATCACCGGGGCCGCCTTGCTGGCCGTCGCCGCGGCGCTGAAGGCCATGCCGATCATCTTTCTGCCCTATCTGCTGTTGAAGCGGCGGTTTGTCGGCGCGGCAGTTTTCATCCTTGTGTTGCTCGGCCTGTCGTTTCTGCCGGATCTGTTCTTCACGCCCCAGGGCGCGGATCACGGATATTTCGTGAGCTGGTTGCGCGACATAGCCGGCGGCGGGCTGCTTGAAAACGCCGGCGCGGCAAAGGCGGCGTTCTGGTCTGGCCCCAACCCCCTCAACCACTCGATCCACGGGGCGATCGCCCGCCTTGTCGACGGGACACCCTACGAGGAGGATTTTCTGGTCATTCTGCGGACGGCCCAGATCGTCTTCGTCGGTGTCCTGGGCGTTCTCCTGATCGTCTCGGCGCGCGGGGAATCGACGATACCCGTGGACGGATCACTTCTGATTATCGCGATGCTGATGCTGTCGCCCATGACCAGCCGCTCGCACTACGTCGCCCTCATGTTGCCCTATACGGTCACCGTTGCGTATTGGCTCCGGGATCGGCGCACAAAGCTGCTCGGCGCCGCGGTCATGGCGATCAGCTTCCTGCTGGCAACGGTGACCTCGGGCGATCTCGACGGCAAGGCGATCACCGACTGGGCCTATCGCACCAGCCAGATCGAGGTGGGAGCCCTGATGCTGATCGTCTACCTGGCCGCGATCCTATGGAATTCGCGGCGCCCGCGAGCCGAACCGGCACGCATTGACATGCCTTGAACGGCCGAACCTAGTTCCCGGGCGGCTGGCGACGGCGCCTGATCGTCAGGACATAGGTGAGCCCGCCAAGCGCCAGGGCGAGGAACAGGACGATGACGAGGAGATAATGCAGCGGCCCCAGGAATGGGCTGAGGATCAGCAGAACCAGGTCGAGAAGCAAATTGTATGCGCGCAGGGCGTATTGCAGCAGATTCATTGCTGATCCTTCAGTCCTTGCCTAATGGGGGTCGGCCGATCGCGTGATCGGCGAGCGTGACCATGGCGCTTTGCCAGCCTTGGCGCAAGTTGGCATTTTCGCCGGCCGCTGGCCGGTGACAAAGAAAATCCAGTGCCTGATCGTGTTGACTCAATTTGGCTTAGGACGATCGGGCGCTGCTTTGCTCTAAGCCGGGTGCCCGCGCTGCCTGCCATTCGTGGCTGTCTCTCATCAACCCCAGATCCACGAGCTGCGCGCTGTCTTTATAGCTCTCGCTATCTTCGCAATAGAGCTTGATTGCGGGATCGCGCTCCGCCACCGCGACATAGCGCGCATGCTCGCTGAACGGATCGTAGGACCCCCCTTTGCGTAGCTGGGCAAAGGCGCGCTCGTGGAAATCGGACAGGAATTTGAAATGCTGCACGACGGCGGTCGTGCCGGCGAGCCTGATCGGGACGGTGCTATGGCTGTTGACATAGCGCGCGTTGGACGACCAGCGAACGAGGGGGATCTTGCTCAACCAGGGCGGGGTCGCAAGATATCCTGGAACCGGCAGCCCAAGCAGGCGCAGCCGAGCGGCGATCCGCATGATCAATTCAAGACGCAATGAGCCCGTGTCTTTGAATTCGGGATAGAAACATCGAAGTCGCGGCCCGCCATGGAACGTGAGCGACGGAAACGCCTTCGGGCGAAGGGGGATGCGCGGCCGTCTGCGCCACTCGTAATGCCGATCGAAATACGGGCATAGGTCGATCAGGGGTTGGTCCGGCCGCGCGGCGGTATCGGCGACGGCGCGCTCGCTATACATGTCCAACATGAGGGCCAACACGCCCTCGACCCCCGTCTCGTCGAGATGCCGGGTTAAATCGGACAGGCCCGCCGATTCGCAGCCGGGATAGACGAAGGCCTCGTCCACATCCACCGACAGACACCAGCGGTCGCGGGCGTAGATATCGCGAAACTCATTCAGCCAGGAGATGCCGAAACCGGCAGCGGCAAAGGATTCGCGGGTCGAGAACACGTGACAGTCGGATTGCGCCAGGAGGTATTCCATGGTGCCGTCGTTGGAGCCGTTGTCGATGCCAAAGAACGGACCCGCGCCGATGCGGCGATGATGGGCGAGAAAATGGGGGAGTCGTCGCCTCTCGTTCTGGGCGCAGAAGAAGACGGGCACGGCGCCTGGAATCACGCAGATGGGGTAGTTATCCATCCGCTCGAAGGCAATGGCGCTCACGGTTTTTCTGCTCCGCTCGGTTGACGGGACAAACTAGCAGACCCGTGGCGGCCATGCTGCCACGTCGAGCCATGTTCATTCGCTTTGCCCTAGAACGGCGTCTATGCTCTAATTCGAGGCGATTAAAGGTCGAGATGGGGGTTTTCCGTGGACGAGTTCAAGGAAGCGAAGGCGCAAGCCGATGCGCCGAACCGCGCCCGGCGGATTGCGTTGCGTCGGTTGGGAAAATTCGCGTCGGTCACACCGCCGGCGATAACCTTGCTGCTGGCGGCCGCCAGCAAGTCGAAGGCAGCTGTCATATCGGGCATCACATCCAGCAAGCTGCTGAAGACAGCCCAAGGCAGCGTCGATGAGACCGGCGTATTGACCGCGGTGGCCGCGCTCCCCGTCGACCGCTGGCGCTATAAGGCGGAAACCGGGCTATCCCAGCAGGTGCATATCGGCCCTTATGCCGAGGATTTCAAAGCATCTTTTGGGGTCGGCGATGGAGTGACGATCAATACGACCGACGCGCTGGGCATCTGTCTGGCCGCCATCAAGGCCCTGGCGGCACGGGTCGAGACGCTGGAGGCTGATCTTCGCGAAAAATCGGGAGAAGAAAAATGAGCGAGCCATTGGTCGAGCCGCCTTTGTCCTCTGTACCTGCACCGGCGACGGCCGAGCAAGCCGACATGCCGCGGCGCGCGATCTTGACGAAACTAGGTCGATATGCCGCGGTAACGCCGCCGGCCGTCACCTTGCTGCTGGCGGCGACCAGCAAGCGCGCGGCAGCGATCACATCGATTCCCCCGAGTTCGAGCCGGCAATTCAAGAATCCGGAAGGCGCTGCCGATGGCGTAACGCTGTTAGCGACGCTGACGGACATCGGCCACGGCGGTTCGATCGATATGATCGATGGGGTCGGGATCTGCCTCGCGGCGATCAAGTCTTTGAATACGCGTCTGGACGTGCTGGATTGCGGATTCCCTCCGGCCGCGCTCTAACACTCGATCGCTTAAAGCCTGTCCGACCTTCGGCATCATCCAACGCCGGCCTTGGCGCCGGCCGCAGGCACGCATTTTTTTGCGGTCGACGATGGCGGCGTGCTGTTTTGCGAACCGGTGCAGCGCTTCTATGTCTTGAACGCCACGGCGGCCCTGTGCTGGCTCGCCATGTCCGAGGGGCTGCCGGAGAGCGCCATCATCGATGAACTCGTGGCCGCCGGCGCGCCCTCGGGCGAGGCCCGGTCGTGGTGGGAGCAGTCGCGGGCCCTGTTTGCGGCGGAGGGTATTCTGGCCAGTGCGGCGGCACCGGCGCCCGACTCCCCGGCGGCCGATCAGACCGGCATCGTCGAGGGCCAGCGCCTGGAGCGTATTCCGCCCTGCGTGGCCCACCGTTTCTATCGCCTGTTCGACACGCGATTTCGCGTCGGTTTCACCGGGGAAGCGCCATTGCCGGCCGTCGCCGGCATGTTCGCGCGGCTCGGCGACCCGGGCGATCATCCCGCCGACGTGGAGATAACTGTCATCGGCGTCGGCGAACGCTATCTCATCGCCCGCGGCATGTCGGTGGTGGGCGTCTCCCCCGATCTCGCCGGCGTGATGGCTCGGCTCGAGACCACCCTAGTCCTGACGGCTATCGATGCCACGCCTCATCTCCTTTCGCTTCATAGCGGCGTGCTGGCGCGGGGCGCCTGCGGCTTGATGCTGCCGGCCCCCTCGGGCAACGGCAAGACGACCCTGACGGCGGCGCTGAATCATCGCGGTTGGGATTTCGGGACCGACGAGATCACCTTGTTGATCGGCGATGCGCGCGCCTTGCGCGTGGCCCCGCTCTCGGCCTGCATCAAGGAGGGAAGCTGGCCCGTGCTTGTCGGGCGCTACCCATCGCTGGCCGAACAGCCCGTGCATGAGCGCGCCGGCCGCCGTATCCGCTATCTGCCGCCCGTCGGCCGCGCGACCGAGCGTTGCCTTGCCACCCATGTCGTCTTCCCCCGATACGCCGGCGATGCCTATCCCACCAACGCCCTGACGCCCCTGTCCCGCAGCGCGGGCCTGCAGCGTCTGTTCGCCGAATGCGTTTCCGTGCCGCGCCGGTTGGGCGCGAAGGAAGCGGGCCACGTGGTGGAATGGGCTCGGGCATTGCAATTCTTCGATCTGACCTTCGCGGATCTTTCCGCAGCGCTGGCCTCTCTGGATGCCCTCGCCGGGGGCGCGCCTTAAGGTTCCATGGGCGACGCGTTGTCGGCCGCGAAGGGTGAATCGGGCAGGCTTTGCCGCCGCCCCAGAAGCCGGCGCAGGATCGAAGCCAGACGCCCGCCAGCAATCCTGATCTGGCGCAAAAGCCACGGCGCTTCCTCGCAATCCAATTCATAAGCCAGCCGCCCGCCGTCCAGCAGCCAGGCGATCTTCACCGCCAGTCCCGTCAGCCGCGGCCGGAAATCTCCCCGGTGCTGCAGAAGACAACGCGCCGCATGCCGCCGTGCAACCGCGCTATCGGCAAAGGGCGCTGGAATTTCGAAGCCGAGCAGGCGATGGCAGAGATGAAGCGAGGCGGCGAGATAGGGAAAGAGACCCCGGTCATGGGCGAAGATGGCGATGGCCGGCCAATCCAACCGATCGCCTTTGGTTGCCGCCAGATATTGAATGTCGCACAAATCGCGCAGGCTGAATTGTCCGGCGGTGTATTCCATGTTCTGCAATTGGGCATGCAGGCTGCCGAAAATGAATCGGTGAGCCGGGCTGGAGAGCGCAAGCGCCCGTGTGCCCGGCGCGGGCCGGGCCGCGACGACGACCTCATCGGGGGTCAGCTGATATCGCTGCCAGCCGAGATGGCGGTGAAGCTCGATGGTGACGACATCGCCGGATCGGGCCAAGGGGACATGGTGGAAATGCCGTTCATAGGTCGCCGGATCGGTGGCCGGCCGAAATCCCGCGGCTTCGATCGCGCCGAGAGCGGTCGTCCAGTCGGCGGGCGCCACCACCAGGTCGATATCGGACAGCCAACGCTCGCCGATCCGTTCGTCGGCAATTTCGAGCAGCCAATTGGCCCCCTTGAGAAAGGCGAAGGCTGCGCCGGCTCCGACCAGGATCGCCGCCACGTCGAGGGCCATTTGGCGAATGGCCCGGTTCTTCGTAGCGTTGGATTCGTAGACGAGAGCCAGATACTCCCGCAGATCCTCCGGTGCGTCGGGGGGCCAGCCGCGCTCGACGAAGGCCACATGAAGGTTGGTTACCACCCGTTCGCGGTTGGCCTGCTCGACGAGGGCCACCCAATTGTGAGGCCCGCCGCCCAACCATGGCAACTCATTTGCCCGTTTTTGCGACAGGGCCCGGCACAAAAATTCGAAGGCGGCCGCCCGTTCGGCCTTGCTCGACGGCCGATCGTGGGTCGAGGTTTCGTCAGTCGCTGATTCCTCAAGGGCTGTCACGGCGCTGTCCCCCCGGTGTCGCACCTTCGATTAAAGCCTATCAGCTTGCCTCTTCGGCGTCCCCACCGCCTCAGCGATGCCGGCTGGCTTGGTTCCCTGGCCGAATTCGCGCTAGGCTCAATTCCGGAGGGTCGGTCATGGCATTTCGCGACTATGAAGGTTACGACATGCTGGGTCTCGCCGAGCTGATTGCCCGGCGCGCCGTAACCGCGAGAGAAGTGCTTGGCGAGGCCATCGAGCGGATCGAGCGATGGAATCCCAGGATCAATGCCGTGGTCCAGCGCATGGACGAGCAGGCCCGCCACCAGATCGACCGCGGCCTGCCGGCCGGCCCCCTGGCGGGCGCACCCTATCTGCTGAAAGACCTCTATCAGCCTTATGCCGGCGTGCCTGTCTCCAATGGCAGCCGGTTGTTCGATGGCTTCCTCGCCGATCATGACGGAACTTTGACCGAGCGGCTGAAGGCGGCGGGCATTGTCATCGTCGGTCGCAGCAATACGCCGGAATTTGGACTCAACTGCGGCACCGAGCCGGTTCGCTTCGGCCCGACGCGCAACCCCTGGAAGCTCGGCCATAGCGCTGGCGGCTCCAGCGGCGGCGCCGCCGCGGCGGTGGCATCGGGCATGGTGCCGGGCGCGCACGCCACGGACGGTGGCGGATCGATCCGAATTCCGGCGGCCCATTGCGGTCTATTCGGATTGAAGGCAACCCGCGGGCGCAATCCCGCCGGGCCCGATGTCGGCGAGG